>WLWD01004711.1_pt1 | contig 40021 bp, 25 predicted proteins | sample 6712731 | NCBI WGS metagenome assembly WLWD01 (sample SAMN12718690, study PRJNA576275) | sponge metagenome | isolation source: marine sponge | host: Mycale hentscheli | place: New Zealand: South Island, Marlborough, Capsize Point | collected 2014-11-01
TTGCAAAATAATTAAAATTCTAAAAAAATCGATACATTTGTCTAATATTGGGGTAGGGGCAGGGTGGTGGGATAGAACCTCAATAGCCCCACTGCAGCTATGCCACTGAATCAAGAATGCAAGCAGCGACGTTAAATTTTGTGTCAATGTTATGATGTCTTGCCACCAGCTGGTATAGATAACGCAACTGTAGTGAACCTGGTGGTTTCATTTTCAGATTGTTTTTGTCCTGGTGATCACTTACAATCACTTATAGAGATCACAAAATAGTGTCTGAAACGTGTAGCTACATTGTATGACAGGGAACAAAGGACATCGTTAGACTGTGTATGTAGAAATGCTATACATTACACAAGTTGAGCAATGCTCAACTTCATACCACAGCATGCAATTTAAACTTTTTTACATTTGAAATATACCCAATCCTCAACCATTATACATATCTATATAACCCTGCAAGCCCATTTTCAGACAAAAGGCCCTTTACTAATAGGTGGTAATTTACAAGTATTTTCTACACAACAAGCAATACGTGACAATAATCTTACACTTACCACACCATGCAGTTCCATAATCCGTTGATCTCTATTTAAATGTATTGATTCAGTCTTCTTGAACTTTTCTAAAATTATACATTATCAAACAAATATCACGTAAACAATATTAAACTACACAATGTATTTCTCAACCTTGTATCACTCATTATATGTATTATAATTCAGAAGGCTCAGTCTCACATATCAATGTGTTTGGCCAGTTTTCCTACTCGAACAGCTAATTATTTGTCGCTTAATTGGAATAATTTAACTTTACATACCATCCGCCCCGCCTATGGGCGTGGCCATCAACGGTATAAGACCATTCGTGCGCATGCTCTCGTCGGCCTTTTTCTTAGATCGAACAACGTGGACATCGTCTCTTGCTTGGAGAAGCTATGACTGCTGAAAACAATGAAGTTGCTTCAGTTCTCAGGGAGCTGTCATCAAAATTCGACTCCCTGAGGCAAGACGTTGACCGCCTGAAAGAGCGGTCGGCAGTGGAAAACATGGAGAGGCGCCACAGGTCGAGGTCGCCCTCCATGCGTTCCCTGTCTTGGAGCAGCAGGAGAGAAGGGACCCCAGCCCCTCCAGATCTCGGAGCAGGTCAGGAAGGAGGGAGCGGCAGCGCCCCCGCCGGAGGCGAGAGAGCGCTGACAGCGAGAACTGGGGCTATAAAATAGAGCGCCCGTCAGAGGAGGAAGATTGCCTTGGGCCTATCTCTACCTTCCTGAACTCGGACGAAGAGTCAGACCTGGTGGAGGTCTCTGAGGCCGCCACCGCGGAGCTCCTTACCGAGCGGTGCACCCTGGGCCTCAGGTACGACGCTCGCTTGAAGGCGAGGAGGCGTTTCCCGGTTCCAAAGGTGCCGGCCACGAGGACCCCGCAACTAGATTACTTCATCAAGATTGAAGTATCGATGGCCACCAGGAACGCCGACAAGGAACTCGCCAGACTCCAGTCCTTGGTGCTTGACTCGCTGGCGCCCCTTACCCACCTGCTGGAAGCAGAACAAAGGGGAGGACTCCCAACGTAGGAGGAGGCCAAGAAGGCTGTTGTTGCCGCCATGGAGTTGGTGAGCAATGCCAGCGCCAAGATGACCCACCTCAGGAGGGAATAGGTCAACAGACCTAAACAAGGCGCTGCTTCTAGTGGCCAAGTAGGCAACTAATTTTCAGTCTGCCCCACCCTCATTGTTTGGCATGGAGTTTGCCAAAAGGCCAAGGACCATATAGGTCAAGGCAATGAGGGCGTCTCTCTCCACCAAGCCAGACACCAGGTCGCCTTTTCGTAGGGGCCTCCCCAGGAGGGGAGGAGGAGGCAAGTTCAGAGGCAGCAACAACAGGCAAGACGGAGGATTTCAACAGTTCCAGAGGGGAGGAGCTCAGAGCAGCTGTAGTGAACTACTCTATGAATATCATTACCAACATTACATCATCATTACTTCACTTCGCAATCTTTACTTTTTGTATCACCTCATGCAGTGTCCGTTATCTAGAATAATATAATAATTCTCTGACTCCACAATAGTAGCGTCTGTAGTACTCCGTTCAGAACGGTGGCTAGCTAGTAGCTAACAAGGAGTACCCACAAGACAAACACTATATTGGTGACCTTGACGCTTCGCCATGACCGAGGAAGATGCTTCTCCAGCCCATTCCGCCACTCCAGTAGTAGCCGCTGCCGCCATACACATTAAGCTTCCTCCATTCTGGCCTGCAGACCCCGCTGTCTGGTTCGCGCAGGTCGAAGCAACCTTCGCAACCAAGAGACTCACGGCTCAGAAGGCTAGATTCGACTATGTTGTATCGTCGCTCACGCCGGACATGGCCACTGAAATCCGGGACTTGGTGCTCCGCCCCCCAGAAGCCAATCCGTACACTGTTTTGAAGGAAACGCTCATCAAACGCACCGCAGCGTCGGAACAACGGCGTCTCCAGCAGCTTTTTCAGACAGAAGAGCTGGGAGATAGGAAGCCCACTCAGCTTTTGAGGCACGTGCAACAGCTCCTGGGAGATAGGATAGGTCTCGATGGCACCTTTCTCAAGGAACTATTTTTACAACGAATTCCTAGCAATATCAGGATGGTTCTGGCTGCTTCTCCTAGTGACACTTCACTTAACAATTTGGCTGAACTTGCTGATCATGTCATGGAGGTTGCAAGTCAACCAGTAGCCGGTGTAAGTCAACCTATCCCACCCCCACCTGTCAAGCAACCTGAATCAGTGACTGCCATCACCTCAGCAGAGTCCCGGCTACCTACGGCGGCAGACTTCGATCGCATCCTGTCAGAGCTCGCCAAACTCCAGACCTCAGTGAAGGCTCTCACTCGAGCTAACAGCGCATCTCCGAAACATCGCCAGAACCGTTCACCCACCCCTTCACCCTTGGTTGCGGAGCAAGTCTGTTGAAATCATCGCAAATTTGGTGATGAGGCTCGCAAGTGCAACTCACCGTGCTCTTACCCACACTAGGTGGCCAGGAACTAGCGACGACGAGTTACCCTGGCCGAACCAATCGCACAAGTCGTCTTTTGCACATACATGACCCCACCAATCACCTTACATTCCTCGTCGACACCGGAGCAGCAGTCAGTGTTGTTCCTCCTTCTGCCATCGACAGGAAGCACCGTTATCTCGATTTCAACCTCCAAGCCGCCAATGGTTCGTCTATTTCCACCTACGGAAGGAAGTCGCTCACCCTGGACCTTGGACTTCATCGTTCCCTACCCTGGGTCTTCGTCATTGCAGATGTGGACAAACCTCTCCTTGGTGCAGATTTCCTGCATCACTTTCAGCTAACAGTTGACCTCAACAACGAGAGACTGGTAGACAACACCACACAACTACAATCACAGGTGTTGTAGCCAACTCAGCTGCACTCAAACCCGCTATCCCACCTCCTAACTCGTCTGCAGAATACGCTGCACTTCTGGCGGACTACCCTCAACTCACTCAACCACACAACTTAAGTGAGCAGCCTGTTAGGCACAACGTTGCTCACTCCTTAGTCACAATAGGTCCACCCATAGCCATGAAAGCCAGACGTCTCTCACCAGAACGGTTATGCGCCGCCAAGAAGGAGTTCCAGCACATGTTGGACCTCGGCATCATCCGGCCTTCCAAGAGCCCTTGGGCGTCACCTCTGCACATGGTTCCAAAGAAATCGGGTGACTGGAGACCATGCGGAGACTACCGGCATCTCAACCAAGTCACAACACCAGACAGATACCCCATTCCACACCTACACGATTTTTCCTCATCTCTCCAGGGCAACATGGTCTTCACAAAGTTGGACTTAGTTCGCGCCTATCATCACATCCCCGTGGCAGAGGAAGACATTCCAAAGACGGCGGTAACCACACTCTTCAGTCTCTTTGAGTTCGTCAGGATGCCGTTTGGACTGAGAAACGCGGCTCAAACATTCCAGAGGTTCATGGATGAAGTAATTCGAGGGTTAGACTTCTGCTACGTGTACGTGGATGACCTCTTAATTGCCAGCAGCAGTTCAACTGACCATGTAGTACACCTTCGGCAAGTCTTCGACGGTCTCAGCCGATTCGGAATCGTCATCAATGCCCAGAAGAGCATTTTGGGCGTACCTACTCTCACGTTCTTGGGGCATGTTGTCGATTCCAATGGTATCCGTCCACTGCCGGACAAAGTTCAAGCTATCTGCAAATTTCCCAAGCCGACTACGCATTGACAATTACGGGAGTACCTGGGATTGCTCAACTTCTATTGAAGGTTTCTTCCCAATTGCGCCAAACTCCTTTTGCCTCTCATAAACCTGCTCATCGGAAAAGCTTTTCCTAAAGCTCCGGTTGCTTGGTCCCCTTCGACTGAGTTAGCATTTCAGAGCAGCAAGGAGTGTTTAGCCAATGCTACCATGTTGTTCCACCCACAGCATGACGCCCCCACGTCCATTGCCACAGATGCGTCAGATTTCGCAGTCGGTGCAGTCCTGCAACAGCTAATTGACGGGGCCTGGTCACCTATTGCCTTCTTCTCAAAGAAACTTCAGCCAGCAGAGACCAGATACAGCACCTTCGATCGAGAGCTTTTGGCAACATACCTGGCTATTCGGTACTTCATACACTTCATGGAAGGTCGCGAATTCTTCGTGCTGACTGACCACAAACCGCTCACGTACTCTCTCCAAGCTCACCACAATTGTCGTTCCCCCAGACAATCCAGGCACCTAGACTTCATCGCACAATTCACCACTGATATCCGGTACATCAGAGGCGTTGCTAACATTCCAGCTGACACCCTGTCCCAGAATTTTGTCATTCCACCAGAATTGAAGAACATCAACTTTCGTGATATGGCCCACCAACAACAGACAGACCCGGAACTACAACACATAATGAGTCATCCTTAGACATCTCGCTTACAGCTCCAACACACACCCTTGGATGGCACAACTGATCTTTCTCTCCTGTGTGACACTACAACCCACAAGCCCAGACCATTTGTTCCAGCTGGCATGCGCCGATTGGTGTTCGACACTTTGCACTCGATGTCTCATCCAGGCATCAGAGCAACTCAGCATCTCATCACAGAGAGATTCGTTTGGCCACACATCAACCGGGACGTCCGACTGTGGAACCAAGAGTGTTTACGCTGTCAGCGCAGCAAAGTCAATCGGCATACCTCCGCTTCCTTGTCCACCTTTGCACCACCCAGCGCTCGCTTTGACTCCATCCATCTTGACCTCGTTGGACCACTTCCACACTCAAATGGATAATCCTATCTGATAACTGTCATTGATCGATTTACAAAATGGCCGGAAGCACTGCCATTGCTAGATATTCGAGCGGAGACTATCGCTCACACATTCTTACAAGGATGGGTAGCCAGATTTGGCACTCCAATTACTGTTACCACGGACAGAGGCAGTCAATTCCAGTCCGACCTGTGGAGCAGCCTCATGAAAGCACTCGGTTCTCATAGACTCGGGACAACCGCCTATCACCCTTAAGTCAATGGGCTCATCGAGATGTTTCACCGGCAATTGAAGGGCGCTCTGAAGTCTCATGTTCCCCAAGACCAGTGGACCGATGCACTTCCCTGGGTGTTGCTTGGCATCAGATCAGCAGTAAAGGAAGACAGCAAGTGCACAGCTGCAGAGTTAGTCTATGGCAATGCTCTCCGAGTGCCAGGGGAATTCATCTCACCTCAGCCTGCAGAAGTGGTCACAGACTCCACAGTCTTCGCCAACCGTCTTCGATCCTGCATGGCTACTGCAAGTCCTGCCACTACTTGCAAGCCTCAACATACACCCACCTATTTTCCAGCCAAGTTGCAATCTTGCACACATGTGTTCGTACGTCGTGACTCCGTCAAGAAACCCTTGCAACCACCCTACGATGGTCTCTTCAAGGTCATTCGCAGAACCGACAAATATTACCAACTCGACATGAGGGGACGAACAGACGCGATTTCAGTTGATCGCTTGAAACCAGCTCATTGCGATTCAACACCTCTAAAGTCTTCACATCCAATGCCCATAGCCACACCAGCTGAACGCTCTGAGGTCCCAGCGCAAATAGCTGCACATCCTCAACCTCCAGCCACGTCCACTACGGTTCAACCACCAGCCGAGCCAGCCTCGTCCACTGTGGATTCATCCTCTACAGCAGCACACTCCACTACAGACACTTACTGTCCTGCACCAGCTGTCACTAGGGCTGGTCGTCGAGTGAAATTCCCTAAACATCTTGAGCACTATATGACGTTAGCACTGGCGGGTGAGTAATGTAGTGAACTACTCTATGAATATCATTACCAACATTACATCATCATTACGTCACTTCGCAATCTTTACTTTTAGTATCACCTCATGCAGTGTCCGTTATTTAGAATAATATAATAATTCTCTGACTCCACAATAGTAGCATCTGTAGTACTCCGTTCAGAATGGTGGCTAGCTAGTAGCTAACAAGGAGTACCCACAAGACAAACACTATACAGCTACAGGCCCTTCCACAAGGGGAACCGGAAGCCAGAACTTCCCAAGAACTAATGCACCAACCGCATGCCATTTCACCACCATTAGTTTTGACAAACATTATAAGTCAACTGAAGGGCTGGGGCATGGTCACCTTAAAAGCTCCAAAGGTGGTTGCCGGAAGGCTCCAAGACCACCTAGCAATTTGGGTAAGGGTGACCAAGGACAGGTGGGTCTTAGATACGGTAAAGGGTTACCTAATAGAGTTCACAAACGACCCTTACCAGAGGACGAGACCGCACCCACCACAGTATGGGGTGGAGCCCACGGTGCAAATGAGGGCGGAGCTGACAGAGCTACTGCAAAAGGGGGCGGTCGCACAGATAGAACAAGCCAGGGGAGGTTTTTACTCAACCCTGTTACTAGTGCCGAAAAAAAACGGCAGACAACGCCCCGTATAAACCTCAAAGCGCTAAATCAGTACGTTCAGACGTACCACTTCAAGATTGAAGGCTTACAGACGCTAAAGGACCTGATAAAGCCCGGAGATTGGCTGGCAATGGTGGATCTAAAGGATGCCTATTTCGTGATCTCTATAGATCCAAGCTACAGGAAGTATCTACGGTTTGTAGTGGACAACCAGACTTACCAGTTCAACTGTCTTCCCTTTGGCCTGGCAGCAGCACCATGGGTCTTCACCAAGACCCTCAAGCCAGTAGCAGCTACGCTGTGCCAGATGGGGGTTCGTCTGATCTGTTACATAGACGACATACTCCTGCTGGCGGAGACCCAGACAGTGGCGGAGGAGCAGGTAAAGGGACTACAATACCTGTTGGAATGTCTTGGCTTTATTGTGCACCCAGACAAACCAATCATGACCCCGGGGCAAGTGATGGAGTTCTTGGGAATGTCAGTAGACTCCACAAAGATGGAACTGAGGTTGCCTGCTAAAAAATTAAAGGACATTCGGGCGGAGGCCCGAAAACTGGCCCAGCAGAGGGAAATATCAGTGAGAGCTCTGTCCCGATTAGTAGGGAAGATGAATGCAGCCAGCCATACCATACCACCTGCCCCACTATTCTTCAGGAACCTACAGATGGCCATGACAGAGGCCCTGAATGCCAGCAATCAGAATTACGAAGTAGAAGTTACGCTGTCTCAGGACTGCCTGGACGAGCTAAGGTGGTGGGACTATCACCTGAGCCAGTGGAACGGGAAGAGCATGCTGCGGAAGGCAGTGGACTTAGTGATAGAATCAGATGCGTCACTGGCAGGGTGGGGAGCAGTTTGCAACCACCAACAGACTGGCGGGCCATAATCAAGGTAGGAGCAGAACCTGCACATAGATTGCCTGGAGTCGCTGGCAGCAACATTGGCATTAAAGACATTCACAAAGGGACAGACGGGCCTGTCGGTACTCTTGAAGATGGACATACCACGGCAGTGGCTTATGTCAACAACCAGGGAGGTACAGTCTCCAGGGAACTGGTGAGACTGTCCAAGGAGCTGTGGACATGGTGTCTGCAGAGGAATATCACTATCAAGGCACAACACCTCCCAGGACATTTGAACGTGGTGGCCGACTCGGAGTCTCGCACTATGCTAGACCGGTAGGACTAAAAACTCGACTCACGAGTCTTTCAACAAATCCATCAACTCTGGGGTCCAATGGAGGTGGATTTGCTTGCCTCCAGACTGACAACACAGTGCTCAGTCTTTTTCAGTTGGCAGCCAGAACCATATACAGCGGCAACAGATGCCTTCCTCCAAGTCTGGATGGGGCTCAAGGCATATGCAAATCCACCATGGAATTTGGTGGGACGAGTGGCAGCACAGGCTCAGGCTCAGCAAGCCTCGCTGGTGCCAGTAGCACCGGTGTGGAGGACCCAGCCTTGGTACCCAATTCTACTGGAGATGCTGGTAGATGCCCCACACCTGATCCCCCCACAGAGATTAGCAACAGTCGCTCACAGATGAGAACCCCTCAGCTAGCCGCTTGGCCCATATCTGGGAAAAATGTAGAGATCACAAGCTTTGGGATGAAGCTAGCTTGCTCATCTTTGGCTCGTGGAAGGAAAAAACAAATACATACTACAATTCCCTCTTGGGAGATGGCATAGCTGGTGCAGTAGACGGAGTACCAATCCATTTTCAGGCCCTGTAGCAGACGTTGCCAATTTCCTGGCGGAGCTATTTACTTAAGGATATAAATATAATTCACTCAATGCCTATCGGTCAGCAATCTCATCGGTGCATGAGAAGGTGGAAGGGTACGAGGTAGGACAACACCCACTAATTACTGGGCTAGTTAAGTGGGTATTTAATACTAGACCACCCTTACCTAAATACACTAGTACATGTAATGTGCAGACAGTGCTGGATCATATTACAAGCATGGGCGCTAACAATTGCTTAAGTTTGAAAGAGCTCACACTTTAAACAGTTATGCTCCTATCCCTTACCAGACCATCAAGATCGGCTGATCTAGCCCAGCTTGAAGTGGGGGCCATGCACCCTCATCCGGATGGAGTAAGCTTTACACCTATACACCTTTCGAAACAATCCAGACAGTGTAGACCCCTTCAAGACTTCTTTTTCCCATCCTTCAAACAAAATCTACTGCTATGCCCAGTGACAACACTGCAGGCATACCTAGAAAGAACGAAGAACTGCAGGGGACAGGTCACAAAGGTGCTGATTGGCACAATCAAGCCACATAAAGCAGTGGCACCTAGTACCATTGCAAGGTGGCTAAAAACCATGCTAGAGTGCGCAGACATTGACAGAAATATTTTTAGCGGCCACTCCACAAGAGGAGCGGCTTCGAGCATAGCCTCAAGGGGTGGGGTCACTACAGGTGACATTCTTAAGGCAGCTGATTGGAGCTCGGAGTCAGTCTTCCAGAAATTTTATCACAAGTCACAACAGAACCCACACTTTGGTAGAACGGTGCTGTCACCAGCAGGCAAGCCTTCGGAGTGAGGTAGCTACAAACAACATGTTGATATGTGAGACTGAGCCTTCTGAAATATAATTCGAGAATGGCTCAGGCCACGAAGTGGCTGCCAGCTATTTTGGATTATATGAAGAAGGTGAAGTTGAACATATCAACGTCCCGCCCACCCTCCCTTGATGGGGCATGCAATAATCAAGGGTCAAGGCAAAAAAAAAAAATTAAAAAATAATAAAATATAATAAGGGTACTACAGGGGTAGCTGGGACGAGCTAAACAAAGCCCGACGAGAGCATGCACACAAATGATCTTATACCGTTGATGGCCACGCCCATAGGCGAGCGACAAATAATTAGCTGTTCGAGTACGAAAACTGGCCAAACACGTTGATATGTTCAACTTCACCTTCTTCATATGTGACCGTCTACAGGAAAGCCGGGTACAACGTGGCGTGCGTAAATATCGAGAAAAGATCGATTGATTTCTTAAAAATATATTGTTTCAAGCCAACGGAAGGGAACAGTTAGGTCTATTATAGTGGGAACGACTTAAGCTACGATGATAAAACTTGGAGAGCTCAATATCTGGATGCCGACAACTCTGTAAGTGCATAAAAAATATTTTTGAAGGGTGCCGCGTTGTGCCCGGTTTTTCTGTAGACGGTCACATATAATCCAGAATAGCTGGCAGCCACTTCGTGGCCTGAACCATTCTCAAATTCTCTCTCTTTCACAGGCTTTTTTAAACAAGAATAAAAATATTTGGTCAACACCGGGAATCACCCAACCGCTTGCTTAATGCACAAGCTTTCTGCCACTGAGCTACAGCTACCAGTCGGCAAAAAAACCCTCCAATTATGTGACTGTTAAGTGGTACTGCTATGCTACAGTCTCACTCTCAACAGACCAACGAAATTATCTTTTCTCAAAGATTTTTTTTATCCATTGAATTTTTTGTTCAACTAATTTATCATTTGAAAAGTTCTTTATCAGCCTTCTTGTACTCATTAGATGTAATTTTTCTCTTACACTCTGCTAACTGATTCAATAACTTACTTCTAAATACACAAAACAATATCCACCATAACAAGGTCAGAATGAGACAAATGAGACCAAATGCCAATGCTGCAATGATGAGACCATATCTGTGTCCTTGCCATATGCTGTCACATGTATCTGCAAAAAAAATATTTTGTAATGATTATTTTTCTGATCTATACAATACCAATCCACACCAAATGATAGCTTTCAGTTAAAAAGACCTTATAACCTTATGATGTTTAATCCACTCTACACTGTAGCTGTATGACATTTAAAAACAAACAAACAAACTGGTGATATGTCTCAATGAAATTTGTACGAAAAGTATTGCATGCAAAATATCATTATTCTCTGCGAAACAAACCAGATTTTATTTCGAATATCAATTTTGTTTGCAAGAAGCCTGATTTCTTCATTGTTTTATATACAAGTTAGATCCGAGAGTGATGGAGAGAGAGTGGGGGTTCGGTGGGGAAGAACTATTTACACATTAGAAGGTGTGGGCCAGCCCACATTTACAGAAGATGGAAGTTAGAAGATGCATAGACTTTGCGCCATGCGCATGAACAGTTGAACAGTTGGGTGTCTGTCATAGTATAACAGTTGCGTTTTAATTAGAACAGTTGGGTGTGGATCACCATTATGCATGTGTCCTGCAGGCGTTTATGTTACGTCCATATTTGGTCATTTGTGTGAATCGTGGATTGCTTGTATCATTTTTTATTGGTCAGTATGGTGAGTGGACTTATAAAAAACCCTCACCACGTTTTTGTGAAGTAGTTCAGTCCAACGCAGTTTTTTATTAAAGCTCAAAGTGAGAACCCCAGCTCTCTAGCTGAACTCTGGTGGCAGCGCTTATTGCTGACCTCCAGTTTGTCGTGAGCGTTGCGCACTACGGAGCCAGGCCCACAGAAGGTATGAACTAATCATCCTTAGACGTAGCTTATTTACAATAACCCTATCCTAACAAAACTGGTAATTAGCTATGAAATAGTAGAGAGAATTATTATGAGAACATGGACACATGTCAAGAAAGCTGAAGATATGTGCCTCCATTTATAAATAAAATTAACAAACTATACCTCTTTTTTATAAACATACTTATTGGCGAGCGAGTGAAATGAGTGAGAGCTATCAGGGGTCATACAATAGAAAATTGGGGATATTAGTTCGTTTATGTACATATGTGGATGTATGTAAGTCATTTAGTACTTTGACATTCACAACTTGGTGTTCATTTAGTAGTTGAACCTGTCCATTTTATAGTAAACAGAATCCATTGGTTTAGTGATCGTTACTCATATCATAGTGAAGAATTCCTATTAATGTACCCCTTTGAAGTGGCATTATATGAATGTTGCAGGATGCAGTTTGGTCTCACAAACTTACAGGAGTTAGTGACTGTGGAAAATCATAGCCATATCAGTGAAAATACTATATAATTGTATCTATAAGTATGTCAATGCCTAGTCACACAGGACTTTATAAAAATATTCAATTTGATTAACTCTATCAGGTAACAAAGAATAAGTGACATAACCAAGCTGTAGCTGATGCAGTGGCAACACCATATTAAAATTTTTTATGCTTTTGATGTGTTTTTATAGCTAGCTAGCTATTCAATTTATGTTGTTGTTGTTATTTGTTATTGTAATTTTGGAATTACTGCTGGGTGCTTAAAAATAATACATAGTGCAATATCAAGGCAATATATAAAGCAGATATTTAAATATTGCGCATGATTTGGCCTGGCCAATCAAAATTAGCTTCCTATGACCTGTATGTTGCCAGACCACCTTACTTGTCTGTGAGAGATCATAGATGCATTGGCAAAGCTGAAAAGCGGAATAAGTCAGTGGAAAAGAAAAGATTGTTGGCTTTGAAAAGACACCGGACCGAAGCAGAGCGTCACAGGAGAGCTGTTGAGGGCACTACTTATGCACCAGGGTTGCTCGTGGAATATGACCAGTGAGTACTGAATATTGCTAGTGCGTGTCGGAGAAAGAGGGCAAATGGAGTGCTTTCGAATTAACTTTGGGCAGTGATGAAACACAAGACCCTCTAAATCTGAGCCCAATACAATATAATATTATATGTTCTATATTCACAGTATTTTCCTATATCAACTGCTGTGGAGTGACCTGTGTTCACAAGGTAACTTAGTAAATCCTTATTTTACACTGGGTCACCATTGTATGCTTCATTTTCCCCTATTACAGGCATTATCAGCTGGAATAACTTGTTTTGTGGTTAACCTCAATCATCTCAAAAGTGGAACTGTCAACCTTCTGCCAATCATAACTTGTTATCACTATTTTTTTACAGTGATGTTTTTATATCATCCGAAAGCTCTTTTTTTACACTTGAACATGAATGCCCAAATTTTTTTAACATTTTTTTTATCAAGTTATTCACGTTTTTTCACATTTTCATTGAAAAACGGCTGTTTTTTATAAATAAAAATTAATATAAAATCAACAAAAAATAATTAGAAAAATCTATGCATTGATTTTATTAACAAGGTATCAAGGAATGTGTGTGCGAAGTTTGAAGTCTTGATGTTGAAGTAGGAGGGGTTAAGTTGCGGCAGAGCGGGTAAGGGTTTTCTATACGTTAACACCCAAATATTTTGATGGGTGTGGTTTTCTGCCAGTATTTTTAGCTCATTTTGAAGTGTTTCAGATGAGCAATGTTTTGTTTTTGCTTAATTAGATGTATCTTATGACCACTGATTTAGTTCTTACATATTATAACTCACGCTTAGGAAAGGTAATACTTATTCATATTTATATAGTCTGCTGTTGCTAGGAACAATATCCATAACTATTTTATACTTTATCACCATAACAATGAGACAATACAGACGTTTCGACACCTGTGCAGATGTCATCATCAGTGAGAAGAGTACAAATAAGTGAAAATGCCTAGGGAATAAATAAAAATAACAAACATATTTGTGCTAGAGGGTGGATGCTAAAGCAAATGTCTTGGGGCATAAATATTTGTACTATTCTCATTGATGATGACATCTATATAGTGTCGAAACATTTGTATTGTCTCATTGTCATACGCTAGTGAAAAAGATTAAAAATAGTAATGTAATGCTTATTCATTGACGATAATTTTAAAAAGATTGTCAGGCCTGAGCGGATTCAATGCCTAGAGGAGTACCTATAGAGGATTCAACTGATACATTGATAACCGATATCCTATCTAGAATCAAGGCTGATACCTATAATTGATAGGTATTTTGACTACATTTTTAACAGATTTTTAAGCCTCTCCCGGTCACTTCAGCAATAAGCAAATCTTTCTAAGACAAAATTGTGCTACAATTTGCTTAAATGTGATTCCTTTTATAGTCCAAAAAGATGCAGCAAGTGTGGCTACTAACTGACTATGGCATTGAAATTCAAAAAAATCAGCTGTTTGCTGAGTACTTGTTGTCAGGATTGTAAGGGAAATTATCCAAATCCATTATAAAAAAAATTACCGGAATCTGCCAGGATATCAGGATAGTAATTTTCATATATGTTCCAGCTGTAATAAATATAGTGTTCACTCTATATTTTCCTTGAATACTTCCCATTCACATTAGCATTGAATATTCTCCATTGCATTGAATGCTCCAAAGCGCCCATGCATAGTTCAGAACAATTAATTTTTTTTGGTTGTAATGGCTACCTTTGAATTGAGGTTTTGAAGCACAACTGTTTTACTGTTTCGGCAAATATCCAATGTGCAATTAACAATTTTTTTTACACTTGTCGGACAATGTGGGGACAGTATTATACTCTCATGCTTGTATTTTCACACGCTTTCAGCTTGTAGTGAGCAGAGTTGAATGGATAACATTAATATATTAAAAATAGACTAGGCTGGGAAATTAACAAAAACAGTAGGTTCATCAAAGAAGGGGGAGGTGCTTCCGGTCAACGTCAAAAAGGTGTTCTGACGGTACGTAATTGGTGGTCTGTTGAGTACGAGACTGCAGCAGGAGGCACTACTCAACAATATAAAGGTAAAATATGAAGGTTTTGGAAGTTGTGGGTTGTCATAACTCAGTGGCTAGAGCACTGGTGGTTAAGGGCAAGGGTCCTGGGTTCGATTTCCCGGTGAAAACTGAGATTTTTCATATTTTGCCATAGCTTTTCTTTAGACCTCTTAGAAAGGTTCAATCTACTAATAAACTTAGTATGGTTTACTTGTATAAACTTAATGTGTCTGTTAGAGAAATTTTTTCAATTTTTATACCAACTAAATGTCAACAGAACTACAGAATCTGATAAAATCTAAGCTATTCATGTAGCTTTGCCTGTGCACAGATCTTGAGAATATATCAAATGTACTTATACATTATCCAATTTCAAGCTGTATTTAATAGTATACAATGTTCTGTTATCATTCACACACTGCTTTGAGGTCATTTAAGTTAATATATACCTTCCTGAGGAGCCACCACTGCAGCTGTAGCAATCCACAATACAGCATCAATGAGTACAATGATGAGAGTCAATATCCAAAATATAATACAGACAATTCCTGCATAAAATATGCATTTAATAACTTGCATGTATATACTCCCTATCACACAACACTTACTTATCTTATCAGGCAGTTCAGTATTCCTGACAGCAAAAGCAACAGCTGTAATGATTGGACCAATAGACACTGCCCATGACACAAGTCCAATGACCATAGCAGCAACATTCCCTCTAGTGAGTTCAGCAGCATCTAGTAGTATAGATAAATTAATGTTACCTTAGGCCAACAAAAAACAATTAAGAAATATTTTTATCTTTAAAATTTTTTTAAATCTACACTAATTGGTAACAAAATACAGATAGTATATAATTCAGTTCACACCTAGCAAGCAAGCAAGCTATTAACATTCTTCCAGTAACTATACATATTTTTATCATGAGTTTCCTTGCTTCACAAATTCATTTTTAATGTAAATTTATCTAAAAGTTGTAATATGTTGTGGTTTTGAAATGAAATCATTGTTGAGTGAATCTCATAAGTTGTAAAACCAGAGCTATCAGTCATAATGGCGGCAGCCAAAATATTTCTTTTGACTATTCACCCTAATAAAGTTTTGCCACCAAATCGAACTTAAAACCCAATACTATTTGTATATAAGTTAACAATACTTTTTTACAAATAAGAAATAGACAAGAATCAATTTGCAAAATAATACTTGTACTTATGTCCTCATCAGTATAACATAATGAACTTTAACTAAATTTACAGTGTGATTCTAAAGCTTAGATAAGTGCATTAGAGAGTATTTTAGCCTTTGTGATCTATGAATTGAAGGTCAATCTAAGCATCCGTAGTTGTATTTATAGTTGCAGAATCCCCACATAAAATTTAAAATACAGAAAAAGACATTTTCTGCTACAACTGCTGAATAAATTTAAAAGAAGAAAAGTCAACGGAACACGCATTATACTTGGTGCTATACTAGGGTCTTAGATAGTGAATAGCTTTAATAAAAAACACCTGAATCTTTTGAACATTGCTACATATATATGTCCCTAGTGCCACACACTTTTTTAAGTATTCTTTTATATCCAAAGTACATATACAAATGATTCATTAGTTTTACTATTAACAAACTTGTTGATTACAATGTTAAAGCCCATTATGAATTATATAACAGTGTATTATGCTTGTGTGTCTATAACGACAACAACGATCGCTGACTGACGACTAATGGTGTGCGTGTTCATGAATAATGAGCGAGCTTACACCGTTTGGTAAATTATCGTCATATCTTGAATAGGTAAAAGTGTGTTCCCATTCAGTTGACAGTGATTAATTGTAAACTAAAAATCTGGTGGAATAGACAAAGGAAGGTGGAGTAGGTTTCAAAAAGGAAGGCAAAAGTATGAAAGAGAAGTCCAAAAGGTGACTAAAAAGCAGGTGGAATTGGCAAGTCAAGGCAGCATAGTAAGTCAGCATAGTAAAATCACAGACTAAATGTGGCATAAGTTTAAAAAAGAGTGGCGAAAGTATGAAAAAGAAGGCAATGTCTCACAAAGCAGGAGGATTAGACGACATAAACAGGCCCAACACATATTCATAACAACCACATTTGTGTATGTGTGTGGTGTCACAGACTTTTAATATCCACGCACAAAATTACACATCATGATTTCAATAATTCATGACTGCCTTTTGCAAACGATTTTTAAAAACCCAGTATAGTGTTAAGACATTGGTGGTATCTATGTCTCTTGTCATTATATTCCAAACAAGTAGCTTTATATGCAAAAACAGCAGAAAGTCTATATTATTTATTTAGTTGCCCCGAAGTCAATGTTCTCGCTCTTAATCACCTAGTATATATAGGAAGATATCATTCTGTCCTTTTGTTCAAAATGAGTTACATGTAGCTACGTAGCCATGTATTTGAGCTAAAAACAATTCTTCCCTTAATTTTCTTGAGTAGTGGTAACTTTTATAGTAAAAAATAAGCCATTCTGATTATCTAATTACAAGTAACTCCTGACAGAAAGCACTTTAGATACCATAAAATTACCCCAGTTTTTAAATTGTGTATGATAGGAGTATTTCAACGCCATAGTAAACATTTGCTGAAACATTAGATTTGATAACAAAAAGCTTTTCTAAGAAATTACCACACAATTTTGAGCCTAAAACCCTAACTTACTGCTGTAGTAGCCGAAAAAGCTGACCTCCAAGCAAACAAAAAGAAAGTGAAGGGTCAACAATGACACACATAAGTCCACATATTAAAAAAAATCCTTAATTCTCAATTATATTACTAATCAGGGTGGTACAGGAGGATGTTTCGGTATGGGTGGGCTCAAAGAGTATGCATTTGTAGTGTACAGGTATTAATGGGAAAACTGATATTTATGGATTGTGCCCCAAAAAATTATGGGGGGTTCCAAGCCCACGGAGCTCCACCTTTCCTGCAAACATTTTTGTATAATTGTCTATATTTTATATATATTATTACAGATATGGATATAGCTGTGACTTACAATTTTGGCACAAATGGAGATTTACGAATCAACCATTCTGAAAACTTATACACGATTACTTTTGTAAAATAAATGTAACTGCTACCTGCCAAAAACTTAAGCTTTCCTGCAATACTGAACATAATCTTGATGTTTGTTGTTGAAGTTAATGCTCTCTATTGATTAGGCTAGCTGCATCTACTGTCACTCTTCTTAATTTTTGACATTCATGACAATACCACTGTATTACTGTTTGCAAAAAGGTATTTTAGTTTTCTTGTGCAAATAAGCTAAAATGCGAGTCTAATGTCCACTAGAGCTATAGTATTACTCACAATAATAACGACTTAATGAGTGATCCTCCCATTATAAACAAATATACATCACATCTTTAATCCTTACCTCCTATTTCAGAAAAATTTCCTTCAGTCTCTATCCGTTGGCTCAAGTTAAACTGAGCCACATAAAAGAAATCCTGCCTATTCAATAAACCTTTTGTAGATATAGAGGAATTAATAGCTCCAGTAAAAGACATTCGTGACAGTGCATCAGACTTGTTCCTTCCGATATAAACTACACATGTTCCACTAGTACTTGACACACATGTGATAGACTCCAGACAAACAGATGATATGACTTCTATTATTGAATTGTTTATCGTAGTGCTACCAGCTACACAACATACAAGTATGAACAAAAATGATGTGACTAAAGATAAAATACGATACATAGTAATTGGGGAAAACAAGTGAAGCAAGAGGGACTGTACATATTTAAAGTGAATAATTGAATATCATGTAGGTATTATGCTATTAGCATAATATAATGTATATATAATATTGGTAACTGATACAAATACTTCAAAAAGTATATACGTGTAAACACAACAAGTAGAAAAATTCCATACCATAAAATATGCCTTGTGTTACTATGCAATTTCTCTCATCTTTGAAATATATTAAGAACTGACCTATAGCAGTGGTCTGGATTGAAGAGCTAGTCCCTAGATCATTGTTGCTGGCAGTGATTTCTATGAAGTACTGGTTATATACAGGTTGCTGTGGAACCAAGATTTCCTCAATGCACTGCATCTGATTTGTACAACTGCTATTGATTACACTAATATAATTGATAGAGTCATTCTTTAGATGTATGGTGTACGTAATTTCCAAACCACAATCTGCTGGTGGACCCTAAAAATAAAAATATTAAAAAAATGATGTTTGCTTTAATAAATTCATTACAAAACTCATAACATTAACTTGAACTCATGTTATCGCAAAAATGAATAAATGATATCTACCCATCCAGTATAAAGTTTCAGTAATAGTGCCTACTACACTTGCAGGAAAGCTAGATATATAAAATTTCATACGCATACATATGCTAAATGTATGAAATATAACCACTAGAAAAGTTGCAATTGTGGTTATGGTGTGCGAAAAAAATAATAATTGGCATCATGGCATGGCTGCAGTTCAGCTGTGATATTAGCTGTGATAGTTTGCACTTAAAACAAAGCATTCCATTTGTGGAAAGTGAGGCGGAATTTCACAATTCTATCCGTATCTGCAGCATATATATCCAATCTCTTTAAACTCAATGTGGCAGTAGTAGATCCATACTTCCTACTTTTTAAGGTGGGAACACTGTCCGGGTTTCAAACAGGATTTTTTGATGGGGTGGGAGAAACAATGTGTACTTAGCCACATTCATTTTAGCCCATACTACTCCCCTATGTACCAAACCATGACTGTACATACATATCCCACTTAACTTTAACTTTTTACTTTATGCTGTCTTTGTCGGGGCGTAACTCCCTACACAATTACAAATGCACTTAGAAGAGCGGTAGCTTCACAAATGCACTTAGGAGTGTTCGAAGGACCAAATCACTGAAGTGATCAAAAGTAAAGTTAACCTGAACAGGTTGATCAGTTAGTTATAGGTAATTAGAATAGACACAAGGTAACTTGATCTTTACAATAACTGACAAATACAACAACTGAAAGAACGAGGATAAATAAACAAAATATAACTTGGAAACGGAGTTCACGAACATCGACGAACATCGACGATTGACGAACATCGACGAAATATGAAAGAAAATGATAACTACAACAGGTGAATGAATAAGTGAATGAATAAGTGAAATAATAATAATAGTTATTTGATGGCTGCTTCTTGACATCAGGGAGGAAAACTTGAAGAGACTGCTCAACTGGCCTGAACAGTCTTAACACATTCACTTCTAAATTGATAGGGAAATTAACATTTTTCTAAACTTCGTCTTAAAATGTATACAAATAAAAAACCCGCAATAGATAAATAATTTTCCATATCTGATATTAGACTGTCAGTAACAAATTCTGCTGAGCCTGGTATAACCACTTTATCCTCATGCAAATCTTCAAAACTGCTTTGTCTTTTAAAACTGTAGTAGGGTTTCATACAGACTATGGTAGCACTGGGATTTCCCCTCCCACCCAAAGTTCAGTTTTCCCTCCACCCCCTCTAAATTTTGTTTCCCCCTCTAAAGTATTTACCCCAACCGAATTGTTCAGAAAAACTATTGATCAGTATAAAAGCCTTACACTAACATTATACTTCTTCAAAATCAACATTTCTCTAGTTCTGGTTCTTCAATACCAATTCGTATTACAACATAGTTGATGTAGTTTTGTATAGTGACAGAGGGACTTTGTATTGCTTAGGTCCTCCAGAGAGGAACACTATAAACTTATGTAGTCTCCCCCGCTTTGAGGGAAGGGTCAATAATGTCCCTCCGATTGTGCTTAGAGTCCCTTCTATTGCATTGTTAAAGAGCAGTTGCTACACGTGCAGTCGTCGTGAACTACTGTTTTAAGGGTACCCAGGCCCTAAGTATTGTCCTTGCTGCGCTCGGTATGTAAAAGCCTAAGGCCTCCAAGACCCTAAAAATGGTGACGGAGGCAGCACCTAACTATTACATATCAGTTTGTCAAGTTTTCATCTGAAATCTGTTTCACAGTCTCACGGTCATGACTTGACCATATTATGTAGATAAACTGTTTTTTTTGTGACTGGACAATATCTCTCCTGTCCCCCCACCCCCTAGCAAAAAATCCTGTATGAATCCTGGATTTTTTTCACAGCAACTTTATCGTTGTTGAATGGCTTCTGCAGGCATCAATATTTTGTGCACCTTCTAGTTTACTATATTCCCCATCAAAATGCCGAAGTTGCTCTTAATCCAGGTCTACCCGGTTGCCATTTTGAAGTAAGCCAAAACTTGGACTCTGAAAGCTACCACAGTTTTTGCGATGTATCCTTAGAGATACCGCCACGAGGAATTTGAACATTACTTAATAACTATATAGTTTTCTTTTGTTTTGCACACCTGTTATATGCATGTTGTACGACTATTGAGATAGCAGGCATGTTAATAGCACCTATAACACACCTGTTAGTAACAGGCATGTTTTAATACATGCCTCTACTAAAATGATCACGAAATTCACCCATGGATAGTTGTGGAGCACAGAAATATGTTTTTAATGAAGCACCAAAGGTCGAATCCCCAGCTTTACATACACACTAGCTAGTTAAATAATTTTCAGACCAGTCAGTGAAACTAGTGAATGTAAACTTGTATTCGTTCTTCTAGCAGCATTTGTTTAACTACTCAGCAAAAAAATGATCGAATACAGCAAGAAATTATTAACTCATGTGATTACGCGACAAAAGGGAGTGTTACCCACAAAAAAGTTTGTATACCTGGCCCATGTACAGATAACTTCATATTTTCTCAAAAATCAACCACAAATTTAAAAAGTAGCACAGTAAAATATCTTAAATCTTAGCTCTAAGTAATCAATAATCAACTATCAGCAATGTTTAAAATCAGAGTGTACCAACAGAAAAACTGACAGGACCACTCCTATAAACCTCTTGCGCATGCATGCTGAGGGTTAATTACAAGTTACACGAGAAGTCATTCTATTGAAAATATAATATTCAATACACCATCAGAAATGAAATTCCGTATTTCCTACAAGTCTGGGCATTATATCTGCATAGTTTGTTTCATCAATTGAAATGACAACACTTTTACTTCTTTGAAAAGGTGGAGAAGCCATTATTTCATATGGTACAGGTGCCACAAAGTAGCATAAAGTATTCTGCAACACCACATAAAATGCTTCTATATGGTCATATTTTCAAAATACAGGTGCTCAAAATTTTTAATTAAAAATAATTAGCATCCAAATTTTAATATGGAGTGAACAAGACGATAAACACAATTTATTTCTCTTAGATTTTTGGCACCAGCTGCCTAGAGCTCATCATATAACTTATATTGCATCACATCATCTTTTTGTATAAGTAATGTACAAGTGATAGTAAAAGTAATAGGAAACCATTTATTGAGCCTATTTTTTATGAAAAAATGATATAATTAGTATACACTTATCTGTAACATGCCTGTCATATACCTGTAGCACACCTGTAACATTTTGCAGCACACCTGTAATATACCGATAACATGCCTGTAACATGCCTGATACTATGCCAAGTAATAGCAAAGCAACATGCATGTTCATGCATGATACTACTGACTGGTGTATGCCTGTAACAGGTGTGGAACATGCCTGAAAAAAGTCTCAAAACCCTACTATGCATGTTATAAGTATCAAGCCTATTACAGGACTATATAAACTTGTTATAACAGTGGTATAACAGTCATGTCAGATTACACATGCATTTTGTATGTTAGATGCCTGTAACATGCCTGTTAGAAAGAAGTAACTGAGTTTTTACTCTCTAAATTTTTCTCCCCTCACCCCCCACAGATAATCCTGTATAAAGCCCTGTATTTTATTATACTTACAATGTACATGTATATGGACATTGTTTTAACCAAGAATAACTACGAACATGCAACTTCTAATCACTTACCAAATATTTGTTGGTTATACTTACCGAAAGTCCCCAAGTTACTATGATCCTAGATAGTTGTAAATCTCCATCATAAATTGGGTCCACTGATGTAATATTAACAATTCTTAATTCTAAAAATGATAATCAACAAATTAATAAGCATACCTTGTATAGAATGACATTGCATTGTAGAATAAATTATTATAGGTGTGAACTCATTAATGCTCATTGCAAAAACATAGAGAGAGAAAAACACTCAGCAAATTAATTGATAGGACATGTGCGCATAAAGTTTTTAGCATCACAGAACATTGCTACTGAAAAGAAACATCTAATACAGGGAATTTAGCATCATAGTTATGTCAAATTGGAAGAATTTAACAAATAAAATTGAAAATTCAGGTCATTAAAACTTCAATTATGACTCGAGCTTGCTATTGTTTTTTTTCTAATTTGTTTGGAGGATGTTGTAAGCTATTAACTTTAAGATAAATTTAAATATTGTAATTCACAATACAATAAAATATTTAATTTGTTTACAGTGATACCTAAAAACAGCATATAATTAGTAACTAATTAAAAAAATTATTTGGTCAAATTCGTAGCAGTAATCACATAGCTGTTTTTCTTACTACTTCAGACATATTTATATTTTCATTTGTACTACATGCACCATTTACTTGGATTGTCATTTATTTCCAATTAATGAACTCACCATAGCCTTCTACTATAATATTATTGCTTATCATAGATTCTCTTCCACAACGAATAGACACTCCTCTTAAGTAACTGAAATTACCAGACAAAGTTGAAACAATATGTTCAATGTTAATTAAGCCAGTAGCATTAACAATAATAATATTAACAGAAGAGTCAATTACATTAAGAGGAAAATGGTCTGATTGTGTGAATACATATTCTGCTATTGACGATTCATTAATAAACCAATTTAATACAGAAGTAACACTTCGACCAGTACAAGTGAGCTCAATCTTGCCCGGACAAAAAGATCCATTAGAGTTTGGTGACTGAACTTGTAATTCATAACCTGCATTTTCACCAACTGAAATACAAGACAAATTAAGATTATTGAAAGATTGTTTTTTTTCACTTATAAATAAAATTAACCACAATGTTGTAATAAAATAAAATTAGATCATTTAGTGTGTAGTTTTGTAATTTAACCTATTACTTAGTACAAGGTGAAAGAAAATGCCTGCTTGTAACTGTGCTCTATTTCATTATACTGGAATGCTTTTTACGCATTACAAGAATACCTTCTTTCATTATATTATTTGGTCAACTATTGTTTCACAATTTTTTTCAGAGCATTCTTTTACTCATTAGATGTATTCTTTATCTTTCACAGGCTTTTTTTTAACAATACAGTAGTAATAATATTTGGTCGCCACCGGGAATCAACCTAGTGGCAGAGCGCTTGTGCATTAAGCAAGCGGTCCTGGGTTCGGTTCCCGGTGACGACCAAATATTTTTTATTCTACACTTTGAGTTTACATGCTCAAGTAACATCTTGAGAATTACTGGGTTAATTTATTCCTATAATATTTAAAAGTTATCCACACCAACCATTTCCTCTATTTTGTCAAACCACTAACTTAACTACACCTAGAGTTGATCTTCTATATAATACACAGTTCTTCCAATTGATCAATGAAAGTAGTGGTGCAGGACAGGGGGTGGGGGGATTCCGGTGGCTGGACCCCCCCCATATTTTTGGGTGACATTCTTATGAAGTCATTTGTTACATGAACACGTTTAAACACAAAATAACACATGCTCTTAGAGCCACACACCCCTATATCGAAGCATCTTCCTACAGAATGACACAATTGTCCATGTAAACTATAAACAGCGTAGAAGTTATTACATCATGAGCAAGATTTAAAATAAAGTAATATAAGAATAGGCAGCAATAAATTTGATAGGGTAAAAGCAGTCAAATATCTTAATTTTATATACCTCATCAATGTTTGATTATCGTTGGACTAACAATATTAATATGACAGTTCATACGGAAAAACAATACAGGGTTTTCAAATATGAGATTATTTGACTAACAGGAAAAAAAATTGACTTTCTAATTATCTATAATTTTCATGACAATTTATTTGCTCTTCCTGTTTAGTTCTGATACTGGAAATATCTATATAATAATATAATTGTGTGTCAATAATGATGACTATCAATGACAGTGATGGAGGGTGTGTTTATTCATGAATAATTCAAGAGCTGAGCAGTATTGGTAAAGCATTGTCATTGCCTGAATCAGAAAGGCATTTGTTTGATAAGGAAAAAAGTTCTTACTCATTTTCACTATAGAAGCAATAAAAAGACTACTGAGAAAAATTTACCCTCAAATATAAAAGACATAAAAGCGAAGGAAAAACCTAAACAGAATAACAAAAGTATTCATCCAGAGGAAAAAGTAATTCCTTTTGAATATAAACAACATCACTGAAGAAGACTCGTCAGAGTTGAAATGTCTTTTTGTGGACAAGTACTATACTAAACTATATCTACTACTAATTTTAGTTAAACATTTTTTTAGTATGTATGGAATCATAAGAAATCAAGAAGATTTATTACTGTAGTATTTGAGAACATTAACAAAATTATAACTACAAAATATGAAAACAGGAGCATAAAAATCATAAATCAGTTTTGTTTGGGTACCATAATATCACAATTTTGGAGTAGCTCTCATACTTCAAGTGTGCAGAATTTCTTTATATTTTTGTTCTCTATAATTGTACCTAGTTAACTATGATGATTACAATAACATATGTAAGTTTAGCCTCTGACTCTTAGCTTTAATAATCATTAATGTGGGTAGCTGGGGCTGCTACATCTTTAGAAGTAGCTGACAGTTCTTGCTTTTATTAGTTCAGAGATGTTATAATCTATGTCTCTCTTATGGCTGTTGTTGTTGTTGCTGTTTGCTCGAAAACCCCAAAAACACCGTCACAGAAAAGGCTTACATGCAACTCAGTCTAATGCTCAGTTCCAAACTGCTGTTTCAGCTTTAATAATGCATAAAAATCTCGTTGCAAGCTTTTTATTTGACATTATTTGTTTAACTTTGTGCAGCAAAAATAATATCTATTCAATAAATGTACACCAAATTGGTCTAGAGTATTTCAAAACTACAAATAAGTTTGAATGTGATGCATTTTCAATTATCTAGAACTCATAAAATATGAGAAGAAATGAAAATGCTAATTCAATTTCATGTTGTTAGGCAATTTATTTTGCATTATTTAAAATCTAAACTTGTAAAACAACTGTATGATAAATAATTGTTTGATATTATGTCCTAGCTAGCTACAAGTAAACCTCACAAGGTACATATTACTAATACTAAAGTCAATCTTTTCCTGCTAACAAAAACTAAACGTATAATATTCTGAAAAATTAAAAATCACTATAAAATCTTGCTTACTTTACGTTATAAAAATTGACAAAAATGAAAGAAATATCACACTTATAGCTATTGAATAAAATAACAAGATGTCTTGAATAATAGCTTAAATATGAATTATTATAATTACCAAAAAAACTAACAGTGTCCGTCATCTTATAGACTTAAATAACCATGACTAAAACTGAACTTTATATTGGTTGTTAAAAAAAAAGCAAATAAACTTAAATTAAAATTACTATATTATTTATAAAAACATTATTGAAAATTATAATATAGAAGTTAAACAACAACTACACAATCCTAATGCACAAAGTAGAACATTTGTTATAACAGTAATGTAGATTCCAAAATATTGTTAACATGTGAAATTAATGGAACTAGTCATGACATTAACCTAACAAAGAACCTATGCTGAAAAGTGCAGTTTTTATAGTTACTAAGTAATAGTTAGAGTATAAGCGCTTGGGTACTGGTGCATTTAGTGCACTGAAGCCCAAGGGCCTGAGGGCTTTGTGCACTAAATCCACCAGTACCTAAGCGCATGCTCTAACTATTTTAGATCCCGTTTACCGAGAGGCCTGCCCAGTTTCCATTAGCAACTTTGTTTATCAGCATTTTCGGTGCCGGCCCAAAATTAAAATTCAATTAAAATTCAATTGAAGCGCTCCAGAAAGTTTACTTTAGCAAGTTTACTTTAGCATTGTAGCTGCCTGCTGTTATCTCCAGATCGAACTCTACCTGGGCTGCTCTGCAGTAAGCAGTAAAGCAGCTAGCTATGGTAAATTCCTGTGGTATGAGAGCGGCAGGAGAGTTATATGATAGGGCTGGTCCGTATAGGTCGATATGAGAGGGTAGTAGACCCTCCCATATCAGGCCTCACATAACCTGCTCCCTGCTTATCCAGCCTATTCTATTAAACTAAAACTCAAAAACAGCAATACCCCAAGGGTTGTTAGTATGCACAGTTCATATACCTAAAGGCAAAAAATAGTGCACACTTACCAGATTAGTACACCTAGTAACAATATAGCAACGGGTTCTAATACTGAATAGCCACAAATTAGTACAGCAGCAACCAATTCATCAGGCAGTATCAAAGTGATTGGCCAGCATGTGAGGCAATCAAATATTGTTTGTATGGTATGTCATTTTGTAGTTGAATCTATGTTGCCTAGTGTTCGCGACCACGCCCTATGCTAGCTCTACAAATCAAAACAAAACAAAAAAGTTTGTTTGACGATCCTTACCTGTAACATTCACTTGTTAATCCGTTCGTTTCCTACACGATCTGAATGTTGCGGGACGCATGTAAATCTTGTAAACTCACCATAGATAATTTTCTATTAGTTGCGGAGGTAGTCATCTTTTGCTAATGCTCCATTTATGGGCATACACCCTAGTAACGGTGTTGCACTTAAAACGGGTCACGAAGAGAATAAAATGTACGCATTGTGTAGGTATATCCAGTGAACAATTGTGCGTGCTAATATTTGTAGCTAGGCTAGTTAGCCGCTACTTGAGCTGAAATATATCACTATAAGCTAGCTAGTTACGTTATCAAAACCTGCTTCATCTGGAGTTGGTGCAACAACTAGTACTCCTACTTTATTATTACTACTTACCCTTTACTTTTGATAATAAAACAGCTATAGTCCAAACTTTTATATAATACGACGGCATAGTTCACAACTAGAGCCGGGCTGTTGCCGTAGTCGACGATGTACTTGATTGGGACTACGCCCACTAATGTACATTGCTATATTATAATAATTTCACAATTCATTAGTGGGCGTAATCGGTCTCCGCCCACTATCAAGGCGTAGCGGTTAGGTAAAGGGTTTGGGACGCCACACACTACCGCCACACTAATATTTGGCGTGATAGATTGGGAGCGTGGGCTTTATTATATACACTCGTGGTAGGATACGCACTCATTTATCTAGGGCTGCCTAAGGAGAAATATGTTAACCTGGGCTCTAGAACACCCAAGGTGCGTGATTGTCCCCAGACCGTTTGGGACAATTGCTACGCCCGCACAAAAATACTCTGCGGTCCCTGGCTGTGTCAAAAAAATAGTTCTCACTAATAATAATTGTAAGTTCTACTTGTGAATAAGTTAAGTAATGGCTAACACAACCAATCCTTATGTTTATGATGATTATATAGTTCACTAGTTCATGTAATCATAAGTGCAATCAGTCTGATTAAGTGGTAGATCTTTCTTGTTGTGATGAATCTCATATGCTTCGTTTTTTTTCATTTTCGTCATTTCACTCTTTATAGTTGGCTCCTTGAAATTGGTGCTATCAGTCTGAAATAGTAAATCTTCCTTCTTGTGATGAATCTCATAGGCTTCATTTTTCTTCATTTTTGTTGTTTCACTCTTTATTATAGTTGGCTTCTTATAATGTAAGTGAGCTTAAAAAATTTAAAAAATGTAAATCATCATAATTTTTTTAGCTAGTCCTACCTTTATTAGTGAGAAAATGAAGAATAATGGCCCCTCCCATGACAACTAATACATTAATATCTGTCACTACTGATGCTGCCTTCAGTAGGACATCAGCGTTTACTATGAGAGACTCACTTCAGTGATCTGCAAAATTGCAAAATTAGTATAATACTTTCAGACACCTTCTTACTATCCTACCTAAACTTATATAAACAAAATTAATATATCAGATTTATGATAAAAACAACAACAAAAGCTAGCTAACCATTTGTTTATATTGTCTGTATGCATTTGAACTGCCATTATTCTGATAGTTAATCTTACTGTTATTGAAATTGGGTTAAATTTTTAGTTATTTAACAATAATATTATTATTTAAAACATGTACATACTTATATTTCAATTCCTTCCTTTCTTTTTTGCTACTGATATTATAATCTGATAAAATATGCATTTGTTGATTACTTACCTGAACTTAATTCAGTTACTATACCAGTCACTAGCCACAAGGTAAATGATATTAAGAAAGAAGTAATTTCCACTATAATCAAGATCTTCTCAAATAATGTACAATAAGAATGAGTCAATCCTCTCTCTGCAAATATGTAAAAGGAGATGTTTACCTTGACTAGAATGTATTTAAGTTATGAAGGGGATTGATTAATATAGCTTACCTTTATCTCTTCTACTTCTTGCCAAAAGAATTAAAACGAAGTAACCAAACGAAGTTATTGCAAATATTATTAAAAATATGTTTTTAGTGATGATGTAATATAATTGTGTTGCATACTTATCACCTGCAACTGAAGTATATACACAATAAGCAAAATTAATTATTTGTAAAACATCCGTGGCATAACAAATTTCGGTAGGATTAGAGGTTCTTAGGCATACGTGTAACATCATAACATTAAAACTAATCCGTAAGTTACAATTATAAAACTATGCTATTTGGTAATTGAGTATCGGATTATTATTACAATGTAATTTAAATGAGTTTAAATGAGATTAACATTGGAATAGTACTTCAGGTAAGTATCCTTGCTAGGAAACTTGCAAGGCGTGGCAGCATACTAGCTTCCACGAGGTGAGTCAAAATTGCAAGTCTATGAGAGTGCTAGGCTTGTGCTGCAATATTTGCCCCTCCCACCCACTCCTGAGGTGATAAGTTGGCCACAATTATGTATAGCAACTGTGTTACTGGTGATTACTGCACAATATGGTTGTTTAGATACTGGGTTTTTCTAAAATGCCTACAAGACATTCATTGGTGGTCGTATGTGTAGCATAAGTATTATTGGAGATTATCGAACAGTACAGACTAAATAGCAGGAGGGGGCTTACTATCTATGGCACTTTTCATTTACTATATATTTTATTCAGCTCAAATTAATTCTGAAAAGCCACACGTGGACAGTGAAATGACAGATATGAAAAAGAATGCAGCATATGCAATTCACCACCATAAGAAAGATTTCCCTTTTCAACAGAAAGATGGAATTTATGATTATGATTACATGAACTAGTCAACAATATGTGATATGGTACTGCAGAAACAATTATAGTATTTCGTGCTAAAAAATTATAGTAATTTAACTTTTCATTAGTTACGTACTAACATTGCTTGTAGCTAAATTACAAGTTATGTACTACTATATAAAATGAAAATTTTATTAATAATTCTGGTCACATAAAATTTCATCAGTGTAAGCTCATATTACATATTTGCAATTGTGAGATGTGCCTGCCTAATACTTATTTTAATTAGATCAATTATGCAGTATATTGTCAAGTTAACGGTGTGGTTGAAATATATTTGACAAAATATAGTTACCTATTTGGCTCTAATGCTATAGCATGCTCTTTTTATATTCAACAGACCAATACGATTGTTTACAAGAATGTATATGCACTATGTTATATTAATATAAAATTTGTATCTTACAAATTATCATAATCTCTTAGAAACTATCCAGAAACTAAATATTAGCCAAGCTAGTTACAATAAAGCAAGTGGACCACAATATATACACACAGTTCAAATATGTAAGACTTTGAGAGATAGTCTGGTGATATAGTAAGACATATTATGTTTAACTGGAAGTGTGAACTTTTACATACATTCACCACTCTTTAGCCACTCATTCCATTGCTACTTACCAAATAATTTCATCTCTCTATTCTATTTATTTTTTGTCTGTGAAAGTATGAATAATGTGTTCCTGTATGGATGATCAACTTGTCCAAAACCGGCCCGTTACAATACTCGTTACGTAACCGGTCATCCAGTTATATACCGGTCTGTCTTGTTACGTTACCAATGATCCGGTTACACAACTGGACAAGTCCTGTTATGTAACTGAATACTTTTTACCTCCAGATATGTAACTGGTCAGTATTCTAGCCATCCAGTTATGTATTGGAAGCTGTCCAGATATGCAACTGGACTGTATTCTAGCCATCCAGTTATGTATTGGAAGCTGACCAGATATGTAACTGGACAGTATTCTAGCCATCCAGTTATGTATTGGAAGCTGACCAGATATGCAACTGGACAGTATTCTAGCCATCCAGTTATGTATTGGAAGCTGACCAGATATGTAACTGGACAGTATTCTAGCCATCCAGTTATGTATTGGAAGCTGACCAGATATGCAACTGGACAGTATTCTAGCCATCCAGTTATGTATTGGAAGCTGACCAGATATGTAACTGGACAGTATTCTAGCCATCCAGTTATATATTGGAAGCTGACCAGATATGTAACTGGACAGTATTCTAGCCATCCAGTTATGTATTGGAAGCTGACCAGATATGTAACTGGACAGTATTCTAGCCATCCAGTTATGTATTGGAAGCTGACCAGATATGTAACTGGACTGTATTCTAGCCATCCAGTTATGTATTGGAAGCTGACCAGATATGTAACTGGACAGTATTCTAGCCATCCAGTTATGTATTGGAAGCTGACCAGATATGTAACTGGACAGTATTCTAGCCATCCAGTTATGTATTGGAAGCTGACCAGATATGTAACTGGACAGTATTCTAGCCATCCCAGTTATGTATTGGAAGCTGACCAGATATGCAACTGGACAGTATTCTAGCCATCCAGTTATGTATTGGAAGCTGACCAGATATGCAACTGGACAGTATTCTAGCCATCCAGTTATGTATTGGAAGCTGACCAGATATGCAACTGGACAGTATTCTAGCCATCCAGTTATGTATTGGAAGCTGACCAGATATGTAACTGGACAGTATTCTAGCCATCCAGTTATGTATTGGAAGCTGACCAGATATGTAACTGGACAGTATTCTAGCCATCCAGTTATGTATTGGAAGCTGACCAGATATGTAACTGGACAGTATTCTAGCCATCCAGATATGTATTGGAAGCTGACCAGATATGTAACTGGACAGTATTCTAGCTGGAGCTGGCTATTTATGCAGCTGGACAGTTGTCTATCCTGTTACATAAGTCGATAATTTTTCCGTCCAGTTACATACCAGGTCCATCCAGTTTTGATTTATCTAGTACAGTTGTTTTAGTTCACTAATAATTTTTTTTCTAGATAGCTACTTAATAATAATATACTGTTGAAATCACTGAATCAAGAAATCGTCTTTTCAATCATATCTTTTTAGAGATTACTAAGTGAAATGTACTTATAAACTAATACCTTGTTCAAATACCATGCTATAATTTTTAAGTATATGTACCAAAAAAAATCATTTGCAACAAATTTATTGCATCGTGTAGTTAAATTTATATTTTTTTCATATAGCCTAATCTAAAACTAAAATTGAAGCTGTTATAACTGGTACAATCACTTACATAACTGGTTATCCCGTTATATAACAGGATATCCTGTTCTCATGGACACAAATCTGTATGGAACATATACTCTCTGTAACATGTCCCTAATATCTCTCAAATAAATGTTTGTATTTTCAATGTACATGATGCAAAACAGATCATGCATGTTACAAAAACATAATGTCAAATCTTTTAAGTGTTATTATAATTCAATGGATAATTGCAGAAGAGTGTATTTATTCCTAATGAATTGATGATGGCAAACACATTCCATTATGAGTGTCATATACACTCATGATAGATTACTGGGATTGATTAGCTGGTAAATGTAGTAAGTATGTGAGAAACATAATGAGAGGTATATGCTATTCCTGCCATCCTTACTGCTACCTGAGAACTGCCATAGCAGTAAGTAGTGATCCAGGTTGTCCAGGTTAGAAAGCAAGTATCTACTCTCCAGCTATTATAATGTCACTTTTTAACATTACTATCAGAGAACCTTATGTACAAGTGAACTTTTGCTAACATTGTTCAGTTGGTCCATGGTTAATACAAATACAAATAATGAAACATTAAGTGTAACTCTGACAAATAACTTGAAAGGAATCATTTGGGATAGATTATATCTATCAAAACAACCTACGAGTCTAAGTGATATTGTATGTAAATATTTAAATCACACAAAACTTTACCATAAGTTTCTACTATTTCTTAATCTACAGAAAAACAGCAAGCTATGCTAAATGAGAATCTTGACGTTACTTTTACATCTTGTTTTATTTTATTGAATTCAACAACATTTCTGGCTATTACATACAAAATAATTATTGTGGGAAATCATCTGTTGAAATGTTCCACAATTGTGTGCCCATGCTTGAAGTTGAACGTGATAATCATTGAGCAGCACCGAAGATAGGTAGTCAAATTCGCTTAAAAATGTGTTTAGTGTTGTAAAACAACACTCGATAGCTACTGACGAACTAGAAGCAAAATAGCCCCGCCTATTTAACAAAGTACAGCAGAGCTGCTCTATTTTATATAACTGACATAACGTATTTGTTTAATAGGCTACACACAAATACTTCTCTGCGTTACTCGCCGCTTTTACGCAGTTAGTTGCCCATCGTCGCCAGTTAGCCCTCTCCCAGCTGAGTTACGGTACAAACGGTGAGCGAAAAATCAGATTAGACAAGAAGCTTAGCAGGTATGGTATATAAATAACTTTTGTGGAAAATTTTAAACGACAATTTTTAGCATCAGAAGTTTAAAAATCACTATATAATGTTTCAGTAAATTTAGTTGCTGGATTGCTAACAATGATCTGTGTAAGGGAAAGACACGAGCAACAGCAGTGACTCTGAATTATCTCCTTATAGTATGATAGTTAAATCTATTGAATGCCGGAGGTGGTGAATATTTGGTTGTAAAGATCATAATGATGTAAATATTATTTGAAAAAGTCCCAAAAAGTGTGTTTAAGATTAAATTTTCTGCAAAGTAAAATGAAAAGTTTGGGAAATCATGTGTTTGGTAAATATTCATTGACTTGTAGGAGATAGCACAGGGAGAAAAGAGTCCATCTACAACCATAACAAAATTTGTAAACAGTCTTGACAATTAGAGTTAACAAAAAATTTACAAGGCTGTAGAGGCTAACAAACTAGTTATCAACACATTATACACAAATTTACGATTTTGTTTTGGTTGTCAATGGACACTTTTCAGGCAGTGCAGTATTTTCATTGACCTGTAGGAGACAGTGTTTTTAAGGTCAAGTTCAATCAGAATCTGAATCTGAAAATGATTATTACTTACTACTACATAATTTGGCTGAAACTAGTAGTCATGACTAATATTCAATCTTCTCATGTAAAGAAGAATGTATTTTCAAAAACCTATTTAAGAAAAAATAGCATATACACCTACGTAATAGTTTCAAATAATGCTGCATAACCATTATTTTTTGTATTAACTGTTATGGTTATAAAGATTGTCACTGCGTTAAATAAATTGAGAAGAATACTTTTTTTTACTCAATAGCTAATAAAATGATACCTTTTTATATTGTCCCAATTATATTACAATGAATTAATGTTTTGTCATAGCCTGTCATGTACACTAGCATGGTTAATTATCCTTTCCATTCAGTAATGGTCATAATGAGGATATCTTGATTCAGGAGGTTACTAACATTTGCTTTGAATTTATGTGAATTTTAGATGTCCTACAATTTTATGATTGTGTATTTTCAATCAATGAATAGAGTCTGGACGCAACCAAACAACAATCATGAAAAGATGACTCACATAATGAACCTTATTAACATATTACATTTAATAAAGGAACCGTACAAAACAATGAAATGAACTAAATGACTAAAAAATATATAGAATAATTCATTCACACATGTAATCCTTTGTAAGTGTATTATAGCTTAAAATAAATTAATACATTATTATGTATCTAATGGTTTTTTAATAATTCACTCAAATGTAACATTAATGTTTTTTAAATATGTCACAACTTGCTACATTATTATAGCGCCTTTAGGGATCACTAATGTAATCCATAACTCTACATATGATATGAAATTCGAACTAATTACTATCAATTTGATATGGCAACAGCTGGCTGAAAAAATTGTAATAATATTATAAGAAGCAAAATAAAAAATAATAATCGATGATCATAAGCACACATGAATTTTGAGAAGCTTTATTGTTTTATATAAATAAACAAGTCTATGAAGCTATATTTGAATTCGCAGGTTAAGACAATATAAAATGCTAGTATTTGTTGCTGAATAATTGTCATACTTGTGGGAATCATTGTAATCAGACAAGAACTTACTGCTAGAGCTAAAATAGGTTTAGTTACAAATGAGAAATTATCTCCTCTGAAAAAAGTGTTATAATGAAACTGTGAAATTGTCAAGTTGTACAAAATTAATGTTGCATAACAGATGCACAACCATTAGATGGTTACTTACTCTGTTGGTTATATAACTGGTTATCCAGTCACGCAACATCATATTCCCAACTGAAGGGAAACAGACTAACATCAAAATGTAGTGTGTCCTAACAGGAGACTCAGAGTAACATAAGCACTCTTATTGTTTCTTTGGTAAAATTTTCTTGATAAAATTTCAGTTGTAACTACAGTTTTTGTACCACTTCAGCTAGTACCACAGATCCATCTACATTTATCAAGATTAAATATTGGGTGTCAATAGTAATTACTAATCATCTCATAAGGTGATTTTTTATTACTGTTTTGTATGGATGCCCAATTGTAAAATGTAAATACACACTTAAATGAAAGCTATATAACTAAATTTAAGTTTTCATTTCTTAACATTTAAACTATTAAAGTTATTAATCGAATTCTAGGCCATTAATTTCCATTGAGGCCTCTAGATGTCATCAATCTATTACATGTGTATCAGATGTCTACGGACATTGTGAGCTTTTTATAACAAATAGTAACTTCACTGTTACTGTAAGCAATTCTGTTGCTGGTGTCACTAATACATCATTGAAATTCATTAATTTGAAGAACAATTCGTACTACAAAGCAACTTTTATCATCAATTCAGTATCATATGAACTTAAAGGAAAAGTATTATTTACAGCAAGTAAGTATAAAATGTACTATAGTGAGCCAGTTTTTTTATGTAGCCAGTTATTTACATTAGTGAAGCTATTATTGACTAAGATAGATCTAATGAAAAAAAATTCTCAGGTTCTTACATACATGACATTGAATTGTTAATGTATAGCTCATCAATAGTGACTCATGATACAGTATAAGTGATCAAATAGTGTAAAACTTGCTGTTCAATAAAGACTTTATATGTATTTGTATTTATATTTGACTCAAATTCTTCATCTTGCCATGTCCAATTTGCATCAGCTTGCTACAGCTTCAGGAGTAGTTATTCCAAAAGTGAGCAATGGGAATGTTCTCCCATTTTGTGTTCCTGGGTGGCAATAACCTAGTAGCACTTTGTGTCCTTAGGCAGTAGCCTGTATAAATCCTAATTTTCCAGTTCTGAAATCTAAAAGGCAGGTAGCTTGAGTGTTAAAACATGATATTGGCCTGTGCTCCATGACTCTGTGTCATTCATGACTGCTCATGCCAATCTCCCCACACTTTGCCCTCTGTAACCATTACTGGAATGATGCACATGAGCCTCTCTTCCAGCCAATATAGTACCAGGTTCTGCACCCTACCTGCTAGCACATCCTCGCTAGCCCCTGCCAGTACATGTTTTACTGATCCCTACTAGCATATCCTCGCTTATACTATACCTTTACTAGTGAGACATTGCAGGATAATGATACCTCCTATGACAACTAATACATTAATATCAGTTACTACTGATGCTGCCTTCAATAACATGTCAGTTTTCATTACAAGAGACTCGCTGCAATGGTCTAAAAAAACACAACTAGTAATAATTATATTATCTGAATCAATGCCGTACTTTCTGTCTTGTTTTTGTAAAGTATTCTCACAAGCAAAACAATTTGTATAAAGCTTACAGTTATCTACTGAAAGAAATATAAACCAAACTTTTTACATACAGTCTGCATTTGCCTGCAGTTCTACTTCTGTTTCCATTTACATCACCAATTGTTTTTCAACATTAGCAAGTTTATAGGGAAATTATAAATTTTGGCTTTATTGAAAATTTCTAACAATGCTTATCAAATGATATACTGATAGAATTCTAAAAAAAATTAATGTTTAATATTCATATTTTCTTTAGAAAAAGCTATAATTAACCACATACCTATGTATGGCTCACCTGCACTTAATCCAGTTAAAACACTAGTCACTACCCATAAGGTAAATGATATTAGAAAAGATGTAGTTTCCACTATAATAAAGATCTTGTCAAATAATGTACAATATGAGAGAGTCAATCCATTCTCTGCAGTTATGTAAAAGAAGTAAAATTTATCATAAATATAAATTTTGTCTTCATGTGCAAGCATGTAAGCAATAGCTAGTGATTCTCATTGCTTACCTTTACTCTTTCTTCTTTTTTTAAATATGTTCATAAAAATGAAGCCAAATGAAGTTACAGCAAATATTATTAAAAATATTAGTCTCGTGGTGATATAATATAAGTTAGTATTATGATTATTATCTGCATCTAAATAACACAGCACAATGATCACTATTGTCTGTTCGTCAAGTCAGTAAATGAATATTTCAGACTTAACCCTATAGCTACTTCTTGATTCTTGTTACCTATATTTCTACATAGTCTTGTTGACATCAGTATTTTTTCTGGTTAACCATATCTGATGACTGATGGGAAGATAAAAGTGGGAGCCAGACACTATTTTAAGTAAATGCTGCTCCCAATCTGCCTCATTTAGAGAGACCTTGTGAAGTTTGCTTTATGAAACTCCAAGATTCCCTGTTTTGATGTTAAATGATGTCCAACACATAATTTAATCAAAATACAAATTAAAAGTCCTGAGCATATTTAGTCATATCTGGCTTATGCTTAGATTAATAGCATGCACAAACAATGATCAGTAGTTAATTGTTTTCAGAAATTGAGATTAAATTGACTAATACAACATTTTGTGGCTGAAATAATCATAATTTAATAGTTTAGTTTAACTGCCTGTCAACTTACTTGTTGTAAACACTATTTTTCCTGTAAGTTGATAAGATACTGAATTGATGAAATAAGTAGCTCTGTAATATGTATTGTTTCTTAAATGTATAATTTTTAAAAATGTATTAGTGAGACCAGCAACACAATCAGTTTTAGTAGCAGTAAAATTATTACTTGCTATAAGCACTTCACAATGTCCGTGGATACTTGATACACATGTAATGGATTGCTGACATCTAGACGCAAGAAGAGAAATAATTGGCCTGGAATTGGATGCTACAGTTCCATCTGTTTATAATAATATATTAATATTATAGCTTTATTGTAATTTCAATTTATACTACATGAATCCTAATATTTTTACTGTACAACTTTGTCTTTTATATTGTGTAACACTCATGTCTAATATTTTAAAATCATTCTGATAAAACATAGAATCAATTCGCAACAAATTTGATTGAATAGGGTCAAATCATATTTAATTTGCTTGTCTATTTAATATACATACTGAATGCTATTCACTTTTGTAAAATTCTAGGCTCTTACATTCATTTGCTGCACACTTGTAGTAATCGAGCATATGGATAAACATACTATGTATTACTACAGTAGTAATTAGCATTTGTTTTAGGTATCACATAACAATATCTAAAGTAAAATGTATATTTTTTACATCTGGTATTGATATGAGATACATAAAACCATTACTGTGTGAAAAGTTAGCTTTATATTGCTACTGTAACTTGTTATAAGTTCTCACTAATTCTTGGAGAAAAATAAGTTGGTCCTCTGATATCTCCTTGGTGTACATTCACTGGAGTGATTTCCAAATTATAATTGTCATACACAGGTGGTGATATTGTAAGGTCTAAAAAACACTGTTTTGCATCTATTCTTGGACCACATATTACATTAGTGGTATTAATAACATTTATAAGGTCAGTCTTCAGCACGATTTCATAATTGTAGTACAATGTTGGACAAACAAATATCTGTATAGCAAAAGTGAAAGAAATTGAAGAACAATATCACTTACATTTGCTATTTCTTGTCATTCTGAACTCACATTTACAGAATGCTATTATTAGCTATTGTTAAAAAAAAACCTACCAGCTGTTGCCAAGTCAAAGTGATGGTAATCAGTTCAAATTTCCGATCGTATTTAGGATTCACAATCACATTACTAATTCTTGAAGGTGCTATGTATAATAATAGAACAGTATTTATAGTATAAAATTATGAAGGCATATTATTCTGTGCTATATTGCTGTCTGAGACTGACCAGACAACTGAACAGCCTCTCCCCGATCCACACATGGCCTAGGGTAATCATTCAATAAAATATATTTGCACCTTAACCCATTGGTCTTGTCATCATGCTTTCTCTTCGTATAGCCTTGAATTGTAACTTGTATTTTGATTGACTTAATGAATTTCTGTACATAAGTGAATTCTCTATTCATTCCGCTAGTCACTCTACAATGGAGTTCTAGCCAACTGCGCTTACTAATGCTCAGGCTTACTGCCAGGGCTTGTCCTTCTTCATTTTACTATCATTAGCTCGGGTTGACTTACAACGACCTGTTCAATTGCACTCGTAGATTAAACTATGAATACAATTATTTCAATAATTGGTTCTTATACACACCAATTGAGACGTGAAAAGAAAATTACATAAAAATAATTGTGTTATTGATCTATTCCCATGTATAATGTAATAGTGCTCAGTGCATAGTTTTACTTATTAAATATAGCAGGACAAATGTAACAAGTAATTTTATTGTTAGGAAAATACACGTTTTTAAGTTTAAATTAATCAGTTCTATTTACTGTACTAGTACAGCATCAAGCTGAGCCAAAAATTAATTATAATAATAATCTTCAGAAATTTTTTTACTTGAAAGGTAAAGTAGGCTGATGAATTAAAAACCTTAATTAATGAGAAGATTAATCTCAATTTTTGTTAAAATATACAATTTTCAGTATTAACTCTTTCAAAGCTATTTCAAATCACGTTATATGGTGCTGATCTGATGCTATAACCGATTACTGGCCAAATACGCAATTTTGCGTACCTCCGTATTTTGTCCCGGAAAGGCCAAATACACAATTCTGCGTACAAGAAAGGGGGTAATAACTATCTGCCTATAGCTGCATACCTGAATCTACCAGTTATCTATCATTGCATCTCAGGTTTGTAATGTAGTATAGCTATCTGTACAGCATATCTACAAGTGTGGTTACAATATAAAATTTATCAGATAAACCTTGCT
>WLWD01004403.1_pt1 | contig 39989 bp, 34 predicted proteins | sample 6712731 | NCBI WGS metagenome assembly WLWD01 (sample SAMN12718690, study PRJNA576275) | sponge metagenome | isolation source: marine sponge | host: Mycale hentscheli | place: New Zealand: South Island, Marlborough, Capsize Point | collected 2014-11-01
CATTGTATTGGTCTGTTGGGTTTCATTGTACTGGAGTGCCATTGTACTGATCTGTTGGGTTCCATTGTACTGGTCTGTTGGGTTCCATTGTACTGATCTGTTGGGTTCCATTGTACTGGTCCGTTGGGTTCCATTGTACTGATCTGTTGGATTCCACTGTACTGGACTATTGGGTTCCTTTGTACTAGTCAGTTGGGTCCCATTGTATTGAACTTTTGGGTTCCATTGTACTGGTCTGTTGGGTTCCATTGTACTGGACTGTTGGGTTCCATTGTACTGGAGTGCCATTGTACTGGTCTGTTGGAGTTTATTGTACTGGTCTGTTGGGTTCCATTGTACTGGTCTTTTGGGTTTCATTGTACTGGGTCTGTTGGGTTACATTGTACTGGAGTGCCATTGTACTGGTCTGTTGGGTTCCATTGTACTGGAGTGCCATTGTACTGGTCTGTTGGGTTCCATTGCCATTGTACTGGTCTGTTGGGTTCCATTGTACTGGTCTGTTGGGTTCCATTGTACTGGAGTGCCATTGTACTGGTCTGTTGGGTTCCATTGTACTGGTCTGTTGGGTTTCATTGTACAGGACTGTTGGGTTTCATTGTACTAGAGTGCCGTTGTACTGGTCTGTTGGGTTCCATTGTACTGGTCAGTTGGGTTCCATTGCACTGGAGTGCCATTGTACTGGTCTGTTGGGTTCCATTGTACTGGTCTGTTGGGTTCCATTGTACTGGAGTGCCATTGTACTGGTCTGTTGGATTCCATTGTACTGGAGTGCCATTGTATTGGTCTGTTGGGTTTCATTGTACTGGAGTGCCATTGTACTGATCTGTTGGGTTCCATTGTACTGGTCTGTTGGGTTCCATTGTACTGATCTGTTGGGTTCCATTGTACTGGTCCGTTGGGTTCCATTGTACTGATCTGTTGGATTCCACTGTACTGGACTATTGGGTTCCTTTGTACTAGTCAGTTGGGTCCCATTGTATTGAACTTTTGGGTTCCATTGTACTGGTCTGTTGGGTTCCATTGTACTGGACTGTTTGGTTCCATTGTACAAAGCAGCTACTTTTCCTAGTAAACATTAAAATCGTTTAAAAGTGACCAACTAGAGTTGTGCTAACCACTGGTTAGCACAACTCTAGTTGGTCGCTATATTTCTTTATACAAAACCTTACGTTTGCCCCCCCCCCTTGAATCCCAAAACCTTGCGTTTGCCCCCCCTTGAATCCCAAAACCTTACGTTTGCCCCCCCTTGAATCCCAAAACCTTCCATTTGCCCCCCCCCCTTTGAGAAAAATCTTGAAATAAAGACTGCACTCCCTCAACAACGTTTCTTTAAAAATGTTGTTATGAGGTTGCTCTTAGATTTGTGTGGCCATGTTCAATCATATTACTTTGTTGTGTGTGTGTGTGTGTGTGTGTGTGTGTGTATGTAGTTCTGTACAAATCATGGTTTAAGGGACACATTACTTCACAATATAATATTTTTTTGCTTTCAGGATGGGTATTTTACACCAGTATTTAAGACTCTACATATTGATGTCAGAAAAGAGCACCACTCTATTTGTGACAATAGCAAAGAAGTAGAAATGACAGTAGTGGATGAATATGGTAGAGTACTGCTCAAGACGTTGTTGCTATGTAGAATTATCAATTTTTTTATTGACAGGATTGCAGCATGATGTGGGATTTATGTGCTGTAGCTGTGAAGGATTATCAGTCACTCTAGCTCGAGCTAGGTTGTGGCCAGCTACACCAGCAAACCCTAAGCTTGCCTTTACATTTGAACTTCTAAATCTGGTGGAAGCTATAATGCTCTAGTGCCAAGTATCACTGAAAGACTTTTGTGAGGCACTTAAATTTTTATGTCCTCTTGCCATTGTCAATCGGAGGGAGGTGTACCCAGTTGTCATTGATAGCTTCGAGGAATACAGTATTCAATACTTATTCATGGTTCTTGGTGATTCTATTTTAATTATTGCAGGTTTTTGAAGCACAATGTTCGCAATATGAATTACGTTTGCGATTACTTAGACTGTGGCAATAAATGTCCAGCATGTCCTCAACAATCAGTAGTGCAAGCTCAAGGTTGGTTATTCTACCTCTTTTTAATAAAAACGGTGGTATTCCACAACTATTTTTATGATCAATAGAAATGAATTCGGTATGTAATAAGTCTGTTTGCTATGGATGCTGTCTTTGGTCTTCCAAGAAAGAAGTCAGCTGGTATCAGTTGTAGATCTCCACTTCACGGTGCCTTGTTCTTTGATGATCAAGCTACCCTAGATGAATTTGTAGTAGGCAATGCAGAAAAGAAGCCTATAAAAGATGTGAGTCAGGATGTAGTGTCTTTTAGTAATAATATATTATGATGAATTCCTTTTAGGATTGTAACAACTTTGTTGCGGGAAACATGCTTCACAGTGCTAGGCGATATCAGGCATTAGATGAAACTGGTGTATTTGGATACTGCTGTCGGCACGAGTTCCACAAAAATTTGTGAACTTAAAGCATGGAGAACGGTACATAAATTTGTGTAAAGGCGTCTTGCTTTATATTTGTTGTATGAGGTACAATTGTAGAATTGTAAATTTTGTGTCAGTGTAGATTGGCATATCCTCTATGGATGCTGGAGAAAATATCTGAACTTGGAAGTTCTAGTTCTGAAGTGTTCGTAATGTATGACATAGCTTGCTCCCTATCCAAATATTTGCAGGTAAATACGTTCTATTGTAGCGTACTGAATGGTCTTACTTAGGCCTTTAACATATACATCTTTTAGAACCAGCAGCGTTATGATATTCTTGAGAAGATATCCTTGTGTTTACCAACATTTCATAGTTATGGCCATAAAGTGTCGTGTCAGGTATGTGTGATTACTACAATTCATCAACATGCTAATGTCAAGTGTATGCGTTATACACTGTAGCTATTGTATGGACCACGAAGATGTGCAGGGATTGGTCTAAGTGATGGAGAAACCATGGAACGACTATGGTCTTATTTGAGAAGGTTTGGCAGAATGACCAAGGAGATGAGGCCATCCCATAGGATTGACATACTCTCAAGTGCTCTTGAATATTATGGACGGAAGAAAAAAAACAAACTTGGTATTAGTAATAGCTCACACAGTGGCATCAACTTGATAATTTGTTTTCTTTGGTGCAGCATCATTGATTTTGGCAAGATGGGATAGGGCTTGTAAATGCAAGGAATTGTCTGAAGAAACACTGAAAGAGCTTTATCCAAGTGTTTTTGAAGGTGTAATGTTAAAACCAGCCATTGAATCTGCTAGTGCTATGTTTGTTGTTGTGGTTGTTGTTGTTTTACTTTTTACATTTTTTAGATGGTAGTGCTCATGCTCAGATCACAAAGTGGATTGCTGAAGAAAGAAGCAGTCAGCTGAAAGACTTTTACCCTAAAACAAGTATAATGCTTTCTGATGCTTTGTTTCTGCCTAATATGAGCATTCTTGTTAATATAGAGCTTATTCGGTGGAAATTGGAATATGTTCAGACACTTCATCTTTTCTACAACTTGAGGTACATTAATGTGTATTTGCTTCATCGATCTAATTGTTGTAACAATAAGACTTCAGAGTTACGAACCCCTTGGGAAATGGGAGTATACGTATATCTGATATGTTTATAACTGATATCACAATAGACAGGAAACAAAAACACTTTAAAATGTTATAGGAATTTAGGAAAAAAAGAATGTGTGTTAGGGGATAGGGAAAGTTATACTTATATACTATTATTGGCTTCCTGAACAGTCTATTGTAGAAATGGTGATGCTTAGACAATAGTTTTTAACTCCGGGGTTTGTAACTCTGAAAGTTCTACTGTATGATATTGTTTATAACTAGTGATGTGCTTGAGCACAAATGGCGAACGAACCTAAAGACTATACTATTTTTATATGAATGATTTTGACTTCTAACACTGAAGCTACTGAAAATAAGGTCCAGTTTTTAAATTTCGCATACACGGTGAAGGGATTTCAGTGCCATAGTAACAACTCTCTGCAACTGCTTGAATTGAAGGAAAAAACAACAACAAAACAATACACGTTATTTAAAAGTTTACTTTGTGATATTCTTTAGCTAAGTAGTGGTTGTAACACAATGCTTTGACACAACTGGACATGCACCTACACAGACTTACCTTCGTGGTAGTCTAGTGGACAATGTATTTTCAAGTAAATACTGTTGCGCACGGCTTATAACCATGACAAAGAGCGCATTGACTTACCACCGCCACTAACTCGAATAGAAATGGAAGTCCCTTAAGTTTTCAAGTTTTAACTGCACCCGCAAAAGAATTCAAAACGGTAAACAATTCAATTTCTAGGGTGATACGGGTACTGCTCGATAAACCAGAGGATTCTGTTTAGTGCAATTTGGGACGGGGTCGACCACATAACTAACACAAAAACGCGAGGGTCAAAGTACAAAATGACATACGTACGTCCATACATATATACAAATAAATAAACAAACATCCCCGATTTTCAATTGTGTTACCCCTGTAAGTGTCTCGCTCGCTACGCTCGCTCGCCAATAATATTACGCAGGAACCAGTTTATGTCTGGGGTGAATTCTGACAATATTCAGAAGCAGTATGATCAGTAAGTAGCTACTATTATGATTTTAGAGTCATCTATTAATATGTAGCTATATCTGTTCTTTAGATTAAACAGTCAACTGTCTGAGATTGAGAAGAAGTTCCAGGTTCAGCAGCGCTGGAATCAGTTGGACAAGGAGTATCAAGAGTGCTTGAATAGCCTTTCTCTTGAAAAGAGAGAAGTTGTGCTGAACTCCTTACTTAAGAGCAGGCAGAAGAGAGAATTTTTACTTAATTTGAAGAAAAAGTATGCAGGTGGGAATTTATACCTTGCTTGTACTCAGTGATTGCCTTTATCCATCTTTCTCTCTCTCAGATGGCCAAAAAATAGCGAAAAAACTTAGTCAACAAATTACAAAGGAGACCTTATCAATGAAGTGCCTACTCAGCGACTACAATGTATTATGCGCAACTTCAATGGTCTATGATTCTCTGACTATGGCTGAAGTATTGTCCACTGGCATACTGGAAGGTCGACTGAATGGTCTAGGGACATCATGTTCTACTGTTGCTTCAGGTTCTAAGCGTGAAATTATCGATGCCTTTCTTATCATGCAGCGTTCACAGGAAGAGTTGGTGATGCTTCAACAGGAAAGCCAGAATGTTGTCCTTTATTACCAGCAAAGACAGGGACATATTAATGCTAAGTTGTATGCACTATCGTTGTTTGATGACAAATTTAGCCGTGGCACAATTGCCATGTTGAAGACTCTCCTCGGAAATACGACGAATTATTTGAAGGAAGAAGAACAGCTGTTCTCATCCTTGTGCACTAATACTGCTGTATCTAGCGAAATCGACCATGATATGTATGATTCTAATGATTACTATGATACCAGTGAAGAAGAGTTTGTTTGAACTATTGACGTCTTTATCACTTAATATTCACCAAGTTGTTGTGTTTTTTTTGTTTTTTTTGTTGTGTACTTTTTTTAGTCCTTGATGGTTCCTATTATCAAACTATGACGAGACATATTTGGTTGGGGTGGGGGACTTTCTTCAACAAAATTTAAATAAATATTGTAATTGGTTAAGAATAGTGAATAGCTAGCTACTGTGTATGTAGATAGGGATAAAGTAGTGGAGCCACCTCCCTCCCCTGCTCCTGGACAGAACCCTGATAGCTACATACATGTACCCTGGAACAGCTGTTGTAGAGGATCTCACTTCTTCTTTGGCACTACTGGACACAGCCCTGATAGCTACATACATGTACCCCCTCGAACAGCTGTTGGAGAGGATCACAGTGCCTCAGTGAATGATCAATGATTCTTCAAAGGCCAATTATGTCAGTTTTGTTAGTTGGAGAAGACCCATTTTTCTAGAGCAACCAAACCTTTTGGGCAAGTTATACCTGGGATCTCTGAGTTTCATGTTTTGCACCAATGACCACTACAAATCAATAATGCAGTATACTAGTGTTGTTTTAGTGAAATAAAACTATCACAAAAGTACTTTTAGTGAGCTTTAGTTACATTTAGCTAGTTACTATAATAATGGACTGATACTAGGTTCAGAGGATTAGCACTAATTACAACTAACTAAAAGCAACCTTCTAGTGTTGTTTTAGTACAAGTGCCTGTGGAAGCTACTGTGCTTCATCAACTTTAGTTAGCTATTATAACCAAACTTCAAAAGAATAATGGACTGATTTCAGAATCATCTTGATACTTGAAGCAAAGTATGTAATACTATTAGCTGTTACTGTACATATCTGATTGTGAAAGCTTTGTGTCTACGTAAACAAAAACAACACTGCTCTTACATGCCTAGCTACTAATTAAACAGGCACTTTATCTGGCAAAGCCATTAATGTTATCACAGTGAATTCTTATTAGGAGGTTGTGTGTAGGTTCAAGTCCTACTCGTAAGCAAGGCCTGGTAGCAAAACCACCCAGCTCATTGCTTCTCACATAACAGAGCAACTCGGCATCAGTGTCATGGTGTTGTTCACTCTCATTGTTTACCATTTTACAAATTGTTTGCAATAAAGTTCTTGAAAATGATTGAGTTCATGATAGTTTACACACAATTCAAACAGCTCCACTTCACTTCACACATCACTTGCTCCCCTAGATTCACACAAGCGAGATGATACCATTTGTTTGGTTAACTGATACTAAAGTTTGGTAACTGAAGTCCTACTGAATTGCTGAAGTGGGTCATCCTATTTGTAGGTTTAGTAGCTGTTTACAGCAAGGTCCTGTTCTGTGCTAAATCAACTCAGGTATCTGTTTTGCCCCAGTGTAACTCTCATTCAAAACAAAAAATCGCCCTTTTTATAACGTAAGGGCAATTAATGTAATAATGGAAACTGTGCATCAAGTTCACAAAACTGAAAATAAATGATTGAGTTCATGATAGTTTACACACAATTCAAACAGCTCCACTTCACTTCACACATCACTTGCTCCCCTAGATTCACACAAGCGAGATGATACCATTGACAGCATTGGCTACACTGAACCATTGATTTGATTTTGTCATTAGGCATCCGACAATAACAGTAGATTTGTTCGATAACTGTCTTCAAAATCCTACGACTTGATCGAATCAATCTATTGCCTCTGGCAGGGAAAAGAGAAATTTCACCGACTTCTAAGCATGATTTCAAATGGTTCCTCATTTCATCATGCCTCCAATGACAAAGTGTAGGAGTTTCACCTTAAGCCAAATGTGTTGCATATGCAATTGCATAAATACCACAGTCACTCGTGTTTCGCTGTCCTTCAACGTTCATTATGTGAAACTGCACTCGATTTAGTTTGGACCCAATAATTGAACAAACATCACTTTTTAACTTAGAGTCAATATTTATGCTTCTCAGGCTGTCATAAAGCTGTGCTGCTGGGGGTTCTTCAACACTGCTAAAATTTTCCTCGACATTGGACACGGTGATCCAGTGGTTACCTCTTGTTAGCATAATCTGGATAAACTTCACACCTCTTGGAACTTTTGTGAATAAATTCTTTTTACAGCTAAACTGAGGTGATTGCCATCCCATAATGTTAGGAAACTTTTGTTCCAATAATTTCTGAGCCGAATAGATAATTTGATCATTGCACCAACCATTGCCATCCACAATTTGTTTATCTTTAACAGTCAAATTTAGATTACGAATCCACATATGTTCATGCTTGGGTGGACTATCTGATACTTCAATAGGAGAAGAGTACTTGAGGGCATCTGACTGAACAGCCGTATAAGAAACTTGTGTCCCCTCAGATAGATAACTGGGGTCAATGGCATGGGCAGTACTGTCTTTTGATGCCATATTGTCACTTCTAAGGCACAGAGACAACAAGGTGGGCTGAGAAGTGCCATCCAAAAATGCTGCCGACGCTACAAGTTTGGAAAACAATGATGTAATACAATAGCTATTACGTGCCTTGAAAACTTACATGGTTTAGAAACCTCAACTGGAGTAGTCATTTTTACAGATTTACTGGAGCAGCTCCCTGGCAACAAGGTGGGCTGAGAAGTGCCATCCAAAGATGCTGCCGACGCTACAAGTTTGGAAAACAATGATGTAATACAATAGCTATTACGTGCCTTTAAAAACTTACATGGTTTAGAAACCTCAACTGGAGTAGTCATTTTTACAGATTTACTGGAGCTGCTCCCTGGCAACAAGGTGGGCTGAGAAGTGCCATCCAAAGATGCAAACATAGCTATTACGTGCCTTGAAAAACTTACATGGTTTAGAAACCTCAACTGGAGTAGTCATTTTTACATATTTACTGGAGCAGCTCCTTGGCAACAAGGTGGGCTGAGAAGTGCCATCCAAAGATGCTGCCGACGCTACAAGTTTGGAAAACAATGATGTAATCTAATATCTATCACGTGCCTTTAAAAACTTACATGGATTAGTCATGATTAGTGGCAAAGACTTGGATACCTCAGGTACAACTGCTGGTGGAGGTTTATCTGAGGTATATCAAAACACCAGTCATGATGTGCTTTAAAAAAGGCTACTATAGACCATATGGATTGTCAGGTGGAGCAGATATACATACAAACCACTGCTTCTGCCTTTGTCCCATAAGAATGACTAGTAAATAGCCACACACACTCAGCAGCTTATCACAAACAATGAAGACTTACTGGCAACAATCAAAGATCGTAAATAATCAATCACATGAGGACCCACACACACTTGAGAGTCACTGGTCACAGTATGTAAGTCAAGTCCACAATAAGCCATAGCAAACCCAGAATATCTCAATTCTTCTAATTCCTGAAACTAGAGCACACAATTATTACAAATAATGAATTATAATTAGTCTACAGGTAGCATACCTTCTTATGAATGACCTTGAAAATTCTAGCAGCTGCTCTAGAAGAACCTTCTGTTGCACGCGTGGCAGAACTAACGTTTGCAAGCTCGTCCTTTTCTTCAGAAGAAAGAGCACTATAGTTCTTACTGGCCGGCCTCATGAAGGCTCCCACACCATTCTTCATTATCTCCTTCCCATCTAAAAAGAATACATGACAATGCATTCGTACTGCAACACTTATGCGCTACCCCAGAGAAGACTAAAAATTATAGCAAGATCAAGACCCAAAGAAGACATAAATAGGGGTTCATTTGATCAACAAAGTATTTTCATAACCTAAAGTTTGCATCTCCCTTGATTTACATACGTAATCTCATTTAGCCAACTCCGTATCAGTTTCTTAATGAAGCTCTGATAATTTTACTTAGTATCATTAAGGTACTATGTCACTAGCCCAGAGCGCTCCTACAAGTACGTACAGGAAGCGTAGCAATTAATTAGATTGTTTAGGGATATGAGATAGATAGCTTCGCTGTCAGTCTCCAACCACAATGGAAACCATTACTGGCTCCTCATGTCATGGTCAGTCTCCAACACAGCTCCTTTCCTAGCTAAAATGGGTGCTAAGTTTTTTTGTGTGTACTTTGACAACAGAAATACAAGCTAGTATGCAAATGAAAATGATGAATCTGGCCCAAACTGCTCAGCGGTTCCGGTGTAGTCACTGCACTACCACCTGAACTGAGCTCTCTGGTAGAATCTCTTACCATACCACAGCCACTTGACAAATTTTGACAGTGAACAGCCACAAGCATGCAGCTGGCAAGTTCACTCAAGAAAGTCTACGTCTTGCATAAAAAAGTAAGACCTCTCAACAATCATCAACTATTGAAATTTGGAAATAAAAATACTACTTTAGGGACAGACACAACAATTATTCGATATTTTATTTATGTTTCAGCTAACTATACAGTGACCTTCATTAAGAGCATAGGGTAACAAAGAAAATCAAATGAAGAAGCTGTTGCTATGGAAAAAATAGCTGGAGGGTGTGACTGAGGTGCCTAAAAATGAAGCTGTCATACATTCGTGGCACCTTCATGACGTCATGGGGGGAGGGGGTGTAGGGACTGGGAAAGGAGGGTGGCGTGGGGAGGGAAGGGGAGGGGGGATGGGCTCGGTTAAGCTATTTTGTATTATCATGACATGAATAAAAGCAAAATAACAACAACAAAAACATAACCAGACACTTTTGTTTTTTTTCCAGTGCATTCATGAATGCCTGTCAAAAAAAAAGAAAGACATGCATAAATTGATTTGTTTATGGCCAATTTCAATTACATCTTCCACTGCTGAATGGACGCTTTCAACTCTAAAGCCAAAACCATTTCAATAATACCTTAGTTTCACAAATAACTCACCGAACACTTAAACTTAATTTCTATAGCTAAAGAAATAGTTGCAAATTACATGAAGAAAACAAAATACATACTTCACTTATTGTTACTATGAATCTTGCATGACATTATAAAAACTTACATATCGCAATTATTCTCTCGCATCTCACCCACCCCCTACTTTAAGTGAGCTAGCTAAGCCTCTGCATTAAACATTACCAATTGATTCCCCATACTTCTTTTGATACAGATGCCATGCAGTGAGTTTTCCAGAACTGGAATGGGCTTCTTGTTGTGATGGAATGGTATACGCTAGCAGCTGGCAAACATCAGTACTAGGTGCAATGCAAAACTGTGGTTAGTAAGCAAGGCTGATCTGGCCCAATTTTTATAGTTGAACAGTCACTTCCAGATGGTTCTTATAGCTATATCAAACATGGTATTCTCCACTATATGGGTACTCTCCAGTGTAATGGAACCAAACAATCCACAAATTTAGTCAGTACCATGTATACATGCTATAGTTACCTTTACTTGGTCATAAGTTAGGCCTGTATCTCGTGAAGCCATAGAAATCTGATGGGCAAACCGCCTTCCACAGCCCTTTAAACCATTTGACCAATATTTGACCAGGCATGCTCGTTGAGCAGTAGTGAACCTAATAATCTTAAGGGTGCTGGGACAACTCCCACGCAAATATTCACAATAATTGGTTTTGGTTGCTAGGGATTACTAACTTTTTTCTTGGTGTTTGTAGAGCTCTAACTAAGGGTGGATCCTAAAGAGTACTGCTAATGGACTAACTAAATAAAAAGAACGGGCCTTGGGAGCTTGTTTCGTTCAAGTTACGAGCTCCTCAGCCTCAAGTATATAATCCACAACTCCTCCGCGGGTGCCGTCGCTGACGAGCCCATTCTTCGTATACTGCTACATTTGTTGATTGTCTTCAAAACCTTTGTTGTACTTTTTCTCAATTCTGCTTTGTTTTGTCTATATTCTTATAGTTACTGTAAACAATTTGGTTCTTTTGTAAAAAAACTACTTGCCTCCATTGCAAATCTATTAAACGTGTTTTTTTGGCTATTCATTTTTTTCAAATTTTGTCAATTCCTAATTCTTAGGATTTTTGTTGAAAACCGTTTTAAAGCATCTTGCAAACACTACTATTTTTATTGTATAGTTGTGCTTTGCCATCTTTTGTAAGTAACCCTTTCCATTTATTGTCTCCTTTCATTTCTTGTCCAATTTCCATTGAATGAATAAGGCTTATAATTAAGAATAAAAGGTAGCTTTTCTAAAATCTAGGAACAATTCTGAGAATAGCTAAATAATGCTTATAGTCAAGAGCCACTGATCATTCAAGGGTCACGTTTTACTTTAGGTCCTAGGTCCTACATTGAGCTCATCGCGTCGTGTCACCTTGTGAGGTATCGCGTCACGTCACCTTACAATTGATCGGGTTCAGCTATAAGATTGATGGCCTCAAAGTGTAATTAGTGCAATTTCAATGATATTAAGTAAGATATAAGGGTTATATAGAACCAAAATTGGTTGATTAAAGTGGGTATTGTTCCTTGACATGCTCATACATTTTTAAAGAAGGATAATCATTTTTAAACTTTCTTCTCCACAAATATTCAGGTAAGTATGTGTCAAACAAGTCATCACTTGTGTTCATGACACCTCTTTTTCGCATCATGAATTTCACCTGTGACCAAGTTCCTTCAATAGTTTGAGTATGTGCCCCAGTGGTTGGATCCACAAAATTTATTGAATACTGAAGCTTCACAAGCCCACCAGTAAAAAATTTCCACTATCTCATTCAGCTTCAAATGGCTACCAGAAAAAAAACTCCCATCTCTCATGGAAATTACAGATTGGCATCCAGACTTGGGGCATCTCCAGCAATAAGACCCCTTCTTGATGACAAAGTTGCATACACTGCCACACTTATTACAGTTAGCACTATTCTTTAATGCTGCTCCAAATCCCTTTAACCAGACAATTGCTGTCTGCTGAATTTAAGCATAGTTTGTTAGACGCACGTTCTGAGGGGCTGAGCGCGCGAGCGTCTCGATGAGATCGTAAGGTGACGCGACGCGATGCGCTCAATGTAGGACCTAAAGTAAAACGTGACCAATCTACTTAGTGTAGTACCCAGATCTAACACTCATACGTTGATCTTTAGATTTTTCAGTGTAATTACCCCAAGGCGGCAGCATGTCAAAAATTGTTGGACATTAGTAATACAAATGTTTCTAAAAGTACACACCCCCAAAAACGTACATCCTGTTAAGTTCCAATACATTACAATGTCAATCTTACTATCTTATAGAGGTTTTCTCTTGTTGTACTCAATACAGAACGAAATATTCACTGGCTACGGTTCTCCTAACATTCTTCAATACCTCAGTGTGCTCCTGGACAAGTGGGAAGTTATAGGGACGCCTGCAACCATCCGCCATCTCGGCAGAAAGTTGATCGACCCTGCCGTTGTCACCATACATTTTTCTATTGTGTTTTTGTTTACTCCGTTTAAAATTTCTTTATTGTTTTTCACTTAATATAATATATCAAAAAGTTACGGTCGGATTCGGGACCCATGAGTTCTGCTCTGTCAACCAATACCTAATTCATTGGGTTTCCACACTGGTTAAGCGGTGCCATTAACGGTTTTTGTTGCGGGTATCTAGCGGGCAATATTGAGTAGGTGCTAAGAGGTGCTGGTGAGTGTTCAATAGCTGTGGTGGTAGTGGTGCCTGTTCCTGCTAGGCGGTAACAATGGTATCCTTGCAAGTGAGCAAGTAAGTTTTCTTGAATATTTTAGAATAGCTATCTGTGACCTGTATATGGCCTCTATGACTAATTTTGAATATTATTGTACAGCTATTTTGTTTATAACATCAGTCATCCCAATAAAGTTGGCACACCACTTTTTGATTTAAACTCTGATTCTGAAGCTGAAGTTGAAGTATCTGAGTTGTCCCTTTCCGTCAATCAACTCGCAGTTGAGAGAGTAATCACTAAAGTCTTCACACATTATCACTGTGTGTTGTGATTACTGATCGTTTGAGATCAATGTTTACTTCAAAATTATGGAGAATGGGCAGGGCTCTGCAGTCGAAGGGTGGAAGAGGTAGAGAAAAATAATAAATAAATGGAGACATAGTAACTAGTCGATTGAAATTGAAGAGAATGAAGTAATTGTACCAGTTAACAGTAGAAAGAGGAAAGCTACCAATGTATTAATTCAGAGTGAAAAAAAGAAGAGCAAAAAGCTTAAATGTGAGCTTAAAGAGTCGAATAAAAAATTAAAGGAAATGTCCAATCAAGTAGTTGCCCTACAAAATTCAGCTAAAAAAATAGCATCGTCATTGAAAGCTTCACCAAAATTCGAGACAAGAAAAAGAAAAATGTTGTCAGAATGTTCTCCCCAATATCAACGCAAAAAAATAAAAAATAAAATGCATGATGTTCAAGCTCTTATTTCGATTGTAAATGATGAAAATTTTGAGGCAAAAAAAGTTGAATTACAAAATAAAGAAAATGGAAGTATTTTAGTAGTTGATACTTCTCATTCTTCTGACACTAGCCTGACAAATCCTGACAAAATTGATGCCACTATTAAAAGAACATTATATGTAAAGGAAAGGTTTAATGTGTCTGATGTAGCATATCATGAATTTTCTATGATAAATTCTACCCTTCCTCGCTCTTGTGTTTTAAAAAAAGAAGCAAAACTAATGAATAGTAAATGCATTGTTCGAGCAACCCCAGGAGATATTCCTGGAGTGCAGCAGTCACTCAGCGAGCGCTTGATAAAATGCATGGAGCACCTTGTATTTGAAAATTCTGTTTTTATGGAAAAAATGCATGTTCTGTTAAGATTACTGGGGATGGAACTTGTATCAGTCGCAGTCTGCATGCCGTAGTCATAGCTTTCAGTATTATTGAAGAATGTGCTAATCCGAATTCCCCTGGGGGAAATCATACTATTGCATTATTAAACTGCAATGAAAAGTATTCTGAGTTATCACAAGCATTGGAAGACATATGTGATGAAATAAAGTCCTTAAAGTTTATAACAGTAAATGGTGACCAGTTTTCTGTTGAATTTTACTTAGGAGCTGACTTGAAATTTCTTGCTCTTTGTATGGGCATCGAAGCAGCAAATGCAAAGTATTCTTGTATATGGTGCACCTGTCCTGCAGAGGACAGATATAACATCAATAAAATTTGGTCCATTAAACATAAAGAACATGGAGCCAGAACAATTGAAGACATAAAAAAGTTGTCAATAAAGAAAGGGAAACAAAAATTAGGTTGTATCAGACAGCCCCTTTTCCCTTCAATTCCAGTTGACCACGTCATACCTGATATACTGCATCTATTTTTGAGAATTAGTGATGTACTGACAAACTTATTGATACAAGAATTAAGGCGAATGGATGGAATTGAAAGATCATCAGATTGTGGTAACCATTTAATGAAATATAAAAACTTTGTACCATCACCCCTAATGAAACAAAAAACTAAAATATGCCCCATGTGACGTGTGCTTTTTTGTGGTACAACGGATGGTTAAGGAAAATATTCTGTTTAAGTGTGTGCAGTATAAATATAAAAATCAACAGTATTAAGAATTACATAGCCAAAGTCTCCACTACTATTTAGACCTCTATAATGCCAGTTTTGACCGAGAAGACAGTCTAGGTCTTGATATTGTTTTATTTTGTAGTGTTGCACTCCACGAATTTTTTGCTTCTTTGTGCCTAACATCTCCAAATCGCTATTAAATGCTAGCTGTTTGAAGGACACACTTATTCGAACAACTGGAGAATCCTTTCTCGATCCGTTTAATGCTTTTTTAATTTTATTCCCTAATTCTTGATAAATCTCTAAGGGTCCAGAGAAATGTGAAGGAGAACAATTTTCTGATGATTCCCGAACTGCATGTTTAGCAATGGCCCTAGATATATTAGTATCTTCTTCTTCAGTATGCTGCTTAGCTCTCTTGAAGTCAATTACATAAATGTCTGCCAAAGATGGTTTTTTGTAGTAAGGCCTACTTCTCTTTCTAAGGACTCTGCTGACTGCCATGATAAAACCAGCTGCATTATTTTTTTTACTGGGCAGTGATGTCATAGAGTTGGCGATACTTTACCACATCCTACATTGCGAGTTTTCAAGGTATAGCTACCAAAGTTATACATAATAATTTTAAGGATATTTTACATCATGTGTCAAATTTTTGAGATATAACTCAGTAAATTCAAAATTCCTGGCTTAAATACTTTTTTCTTAAAATTTAAAATATTTCGAGATTCAAATTTCTGAGCCCACAAAATCAGGAACTCCAGGCAGGTATTAAAGTATCAGTATAGAAAATAGGGGTCTTGTCAATGACTTTTACACAGTTGAATATCTTTATTTTTTTTAAGTTGAAACTTCTTTAGACATTTAAAAGCTCCACTTAGAGACTTGACTGTTAAATTTGCTTGTTAAATTTGGCATCATGAATCCAGTTACTACAATTTACCCTCTAGCTAACCCATATACGTGCATATCTGAAGATAATCTTTTGTAAAAAAAAAATGCTGTGCTGCTATTGGATGACCGCGCCGAATGAAATCGAGGAAGTATAAATTAATATGGATAGTATATTTTTAAGTAGTCCTTGTCAGTCAGGACTAGTCCGTCAAAATACTTGGACACTATAGCTCCAGGAAAAGGGAATACGTATGTCAATTGCGGAGGTGGAGCCAGTCGTTTTACTTCCACCCTTTCCGGAGTTGGTTTGGATTGCCACAACCAACTGGTAATTACATCTATCCATAAATTGAAAATAGATATCACACTGGACCTATCAATAGAATTGGCTTTAATGGGGTGTCCCGTCGGTAGTTGGTTGTGACAATTCTGCAGATCTGGACAAACTTTAGTCCACTTTTGAAACTCGTTAAGACTGGTGATATTATTATTCTTGGTGCCAATGGTTCCAGAAACAATCAGTGATAGCTTGCATTAAATTCCAACATTGTGAAGTGGAACTTGAAGCATTAGCTGAAAGTTGTGTTGGCAGAGAAAGAAGAGGTCTTCCAACAAGAAAGTAGGCAGGAGCAATAGCTTCAACACCGTCATAAGTGGAGAATCAAGTGCCATTAGAGGTCAACTGTTGAGTATAGCCTCTATTTAAGCCAACACTGTGCTGAATTTCTCAATGATCAGCACCGAACAAATCTCCCATTCTTCAAACGATGTTTGCTGAATCTTACTGCTGTCTCCTATAGGCTACCAAAATTAGGCGCCTTAGGAGGTATTCTTTTCCATTGCACTCATCGGTCAATGAGGAAACGATTGATCAGCTTGGAATTGGGAGAGTTTCTTAAGGTCTGATGAGATAGCCATGTAATTGCTGTCATTAACTGTGAAGATAATATGTGGCAAGCCCCTTCTGAAGATGAATCTGTTGAGCATAGCTAAGAAGCTTTCTGCACTGACACTATAGAGACAGCCTCTTTGTGCACACTGCGAATACTCATACAAACGAAGATAGCGAGGTAAGATTTCTCTTAGCTATATAGGTTTGTGAACAACACCTCTCTTAGTGATAAATGGGCCTGCAAAAACCTATTCCAGTGAACAGAAATGGAGGTGCAGGAGTAACTCTTTCTGCAGGTAATTGACCCATACACTGTGGAAGTGTGCTACAGTAAAGCTTTCTGCAGAATATACAGGATCTAGTAATGTCCCTAATCACTCTTCGTGCCTAGCAAATGTTATCTGTTTGAGAGAATTCCCATTAATGAAGTGTGTCCTGTATGCTTTGCAGAGATGTGATGATCCTTGGTGATGAGTTTACAGAGATGTGAAAAACCATTTAGAACAAAGGGGTACTTCTTGATTACAGCAATTTCAGCGTTCTGCAGCTCTCCTCCTACTACAAGAGACCATCCTTCAGGAGAGGTTGCAGATGTCTGATTTTGCTGCTATGAGGGAGTGACTTTCCTCGTCAAAGCATTCCATCTCCCGAGGAAAGTATTGCCGCTGATGAAGCTTAAAGAGCTTACACTCTACAATGTTGATATCTTCAATTTGCAGTATAGTTGAAAGAACTTTCAACTGTGTAGGCTGCTTGAAGCTATTAAAAAAAATGGAAGATCCAAGTAAATGTTCCTAGAAGAGTCTGGTAAGTTGAATACCTCAAAGTGAAGACTTCCTGAAGGGCAAAATGCATAACAGCAGCTGGCAGGTGAGTTGATAATTTGAAGAGGCCACTGGTATGAGGGCAAGTTCAACCAATTGGGCCCAGACAACCAAAGTGTACTATCTACTAACTGTTCAGGATAAAGACCCCTAGAGGCAATATCTGCAGGGTTCACTCACAAAGGTACATGCTTCAAGATAGAAGGTGAGGTAAGTTCCAATAGCTGAGAAATTCTGCTACCAACACAAAACTTGAGCACACTAGGTGGTTGTTGAATCCATGCTAAGAATATGGCAGAGTCCGACCAAGCATGAAGCCCACTTTTGTCTATGTTCAAGAGTTGAGAGACTTAATGGAGACACTTGGCTGCAAGCACAGCTCACTTTGGGACAGAAATGGCTTTAACTTGGATTTGACATGGACTAGAATCATCTCAATTGGTACATCAACATACACCACCCTCAAGTACACAACACTGTCATATGCTGCTAGACTTGCATCCGAAAATACATGAAGAGATACATCAAATACAGTTTTTCCGGTGTTGAAATAAGCTCTGCATACAGATAGCCTGGAGAGAGCTGTAAGTTAACCTTACCATTTCAACCATTCTTTCTGAATTTGCTCAGAAACTGGTTCATCTAATTTGGAGAGGAAGACGAGCGCGTAGGTCCAAAAAAAAAAGGAAATGTAATCATAGATGTTATTAGGAGGAATTTTTTGTACATTTTAAAAGTAATAATAAATCTAAAAGTTCGAAAAGAGCGGAGAAAGCGTTCCAAAGTAAGACAACACCGTTAAAATATTGGTGTCCTAGAGGAATGATGAATTTAAGTCTAATTTGCGAGACTAAGGCAAGCGTGTAAGGTAAAAAAAAAAAAAAAAAAAAAAAAAAAAAAAAAAAAAAAAAAAAATGTAATCATAGATGTTATTAGGAGGAATTTTTTTGTACATTTTAAAAGTAATAATAAATCTAAAAGTTCAAAGTGATTCATTAAAGGTATAATTAAGAGAAATTAATCTGGATTGTCTGCAAAATTATTGTAAATGTACTTTGAAGCTCTGCACTAATTTTTTCCTAACACTAAAATGTTGTAGTTGTCTGCAAAATTATTGAGAATATATGAGATGTGGGTGCCAAAGTTGGGAGCAGTTGATAAGCTGGGATCTAACTGGAGGGAGATAGAGGGATTTCTTTATGTGCACAGGTGAAGATATAGGAACAGTACATCTCAGTCAGACTACAGTGTTGTTACCAATACTATAAAGGAAGGATGACGAGGAGTTGAGGAGAGAGAGAACATCATGAAGGAACATTGAGATGGGGTTAACTTTGATGCTTCAGGTTTGACACCAAGAGTAAAGTTTATCCAAAGTTATTTTTGAAGATGGTTGTAGGAGCAACTCTCATTAACTGTCAGTTCAGTGTCATCTGCAAATATGAATAATGATGATGGTGAGCAAAGGGATGGAATATCATTTACATAAATAAGAATAAGCAGAGGACAGAGAACGCTACCTTGTGGTAATCCTGAGTGAACTGGGACAATTGTCAACTTTTGTTGGACAACCAAGTCTGTTGATACTGTGATTCATTCACCTTTTACTGTGTTACAATTATTTATGTCTTAAAGATGCATATCCAATATTATGAGATAATAATATTGGATTTAGCACACCCACTTATACATAATTAACCCTCAGTGCACGTGCGAAGTTGAAGAAATTGAAAGAAGTGAAGTTTTGCGTTGAAAATGTATACCAGTGAGTGTTTCTGGCCAGTTTGGCTGTAAGAAGACTGCCTTTCCTTGTACCATTTTCATTGCTCGAGCTATAGTGGTGCGTCCTTATTAATTTGTACGCATTATTTTTCCTAGTGGATGCTATATAATAGCACCATTGCCTTTAAGGCTATCATTTTTTTCACATTTATATTATAATTTTAAAATACACTCTTGTTTACTATTAAAATATATGCCCTGAAAGTTAAACTTTCCACTAGATCAATTCCTATATGGCTGGCAGTATTCTCACTGTGCTGTTTGCTAAACTATTGCCGTTCTGTGAAACACCGAGGTGCTTCAATATACCCCTGCAAACATAATTATTTTCCGCTATGCTTTCTGTATAAATTGAACAGAGTGAGAGTATTATTTTGAGCGACCTTATCTTGATATAACATGTGCCTACTAAACCATTCCACTGGTGCGTCACTGTCACAGGAGAGGGTGATTGAACCACCTGCTACAACTTCTACCCAGTTTGGTACTAACATCCCTTTTTGTGTAGATTTATAAACATTAAGGTTAAATTGAATGGAAAATTGCAATAATATAACCCACTATCACTTACACCTGCGTTATTAAATAATGTTATCTGTTTCGGACCCTGTTGGCGCTTTTTCAATAATAATGGACGAACGTCTTCAGACCGGTGATCTAAGAAAGTCCAGCGCACCGGTGAAGAACTTCCACAATTACTGTAGAATTTTCTAATGTATATAAGAATGCGGTACTACCTCTTTATAATGTACGTCTATGTGTCCATAATTTATTGCTCTACTACAGATGGAAGAAGAGCTAAACCTCGACAATAGGGCGAACTGGGTATTAATTTTATCACCTTGACTTTTGTGTTTCAATATCAATTTTATGACAGGGAGCAGCAAATTTTACGCTACACTTAAGCACACCCTAGATTTGCGTTATTTTAATGTTAAAATCAATTTTATTGTAATAATTAACTGCAAAATGTATGCCAGTAATGGGGAAATTAGCTAGACAGGGGTAAACTGGTAGGCCACATTCGTCCCAACTCATCCAAACAAAAATAAAAAAAGAATCTAGTAGGTTACTGCCTATTAACAATTACAAGGGTATTAGACACCGCTGCAAATTAAATTCAATATGTTATTTTATTCTTGGCTAGTGCTTTCTTGTAGTACTAGCTGGCCTGCAGAAATTGGAGCGAATAGCAGAGGGGGCTCCCCATCCTGGTGAGTATTTGATCACATTCATTCAATATTAATATCCCACATCATTAAAAAAAGATCTTCTGAACAACTCAAAATTAATTCTTTGCAGTTGTAACTTTTGTTTTCCCTTGACCTAGTTGTAGGGACAATGAAACATACCATGTCCCCTTTTACTAAATATTCTTGACCCACACCTCTTGGCTGTGTCCACTCAGCAATGTTGATCGACAAACTAAGGTGATTAGGAGTTAAATAGCTTAAATAAACACATAATGAGGAAACCAATGCTCAATGTTATTTAAAAGAACTGCTGAATGGCCCTACATAATCGTGCAATGCATTCTGTACTGACATCCCCCATTGAAAATGACATCAGCAGAAGACACTTACTTAAATGAAGGCCAGACACCATTCCAAATGTAATAGGCTTCTTAATAGGAAGACTAAGTGAGCAGTTGCCTTCAATGAAGAGACGGATAGGAAATGGGTTAAAACCTAACCAACAAAACTTTAACTGAAACCCAGGAAGATGTACGAAAAATTGGGTTTATATTTTTTGCACAAGCTCCTACAAAACTCCCCCTTTAACTGGCATTTGCAAATGATTTTAGCACACAAGTGTCATCATGTTTCCTCACCAGTACGGTCTTAACATGATAGTTTTGAAAATAACTGTAACCCTCCAGTCCATCCAAGAAAGTTGCTCCAAAGTGTACTCCTGGCCTAGAAATGAGGTAACCCAAAATGTGTCCCATTTTCAATGTTAGGTCAACTGGCCAAGTTTGTGTGATATGCACTGCTACATTATGGGTTGTCCTCGATAGAAATATCAACTTTAGACCAGTTTAGCTTCATATCAAGACCTTCCTACACTGTCCAAGGATCTAATATAGTCCCTCATCATCTTACACTATAGTAATGCCAACCATAGCATAAGCTTTTCAACCAATTGCTTACCAAAAAGGTGAGCAAAAAAATTGTGTACTTAATTTAACCAAAATCACTTATAGAAACATTGAACAAATCTCTTAACAAGTTATAACTCACTACTACAGTTAAATATGGTTTATGAGCATAACTTTTTGCTGCCATATCTGCCTATCTCATGTATTTTTCACAACTACCATCTAGATATTTTACATTAATATTATCGTAATAGAATATTGTCTGGTTAGTTTCCAATGGTGATTAAGTTGATAAATTGATTTTTTTGTATTATGCTCTTCTTGGGCTTGTATTGAACTTATCGCTACACTTTTACATTTCTAGTCATTTTCATGTGGGTATTATGCACTAAAGTGCAGTGACAGATTAGAGATCTCAAAAGGAAGGTTCCTTTATTAGGGATAACTATGCCCTTGAGAAGTTTAAATGGAAGACTTTGCAGCAGGTTTGTAACAAAAGATTTAGTTTCAAATTTATAAAAAAAATGATGAATACACTGCAAAAAATTGTGTACTTAATTTAACCAAAAAATACTTATTTAAAGTAAAAATGCTACTCTCATCCACAAGTTCACAGGTTTACTAGTTGTTAGTAGAAAGACAAATGCTTAGATTAAAATAGCTACTGATATAAAACACCCTGCACTCTAGTTCTTAGTAGTACTTACGCTCTACTACAAATAAGTGTGACATCTTGAAATAAGTGATGTGACATCTTGAAAAAAGTGATGATGTGACAAACAACTGAAAATTGCACTATAGCATGTGCAACTTTGCCATTGCAACATTTTTACATTGAAAATATTCTTTGTCAGACTTCAGCAAGTGAATCCGACTCAAGTTGCATGAAACATCTTCCATAGTAGCTATGTAAAACATCACAATACAAATTGTTAACTAATTTTTGTACATTATTAACATACATATATAACATAATGTATATAAGTTTCTTTATACTAAGGATACTTCCTTAAAGTATAGGAAACACGAGTAACAGCACTCTCAGACAACATTTCATCTCTACGTTTCCAAACAAATTGATCATCATCATTTCTTCTAAATTCCACTTCTTTTCTTGGTTCTGTAACATGAGACTCCATTGCTTTACCACCATCATTTACTGCTTCAACTTTAGTCACAACTTTCATTTTTTTCTTTATGGTAATTTTTTATATCAGATGATTCTGAATTATGTATGGTTTTGAAACCATCTAATGACCTGACCATACAGACCAGCTTGTATGGATAAATATAAGAAAATATTAAATTAACAACAATAGATTGATGATAGCTTACCTTGGTTTGGAATTATTTCCAGCTCAGCAAGACTTTGAGGAGCTAGGTTATACAAAGATGTTGCTAAGTCCTATTGCTCATAGGTAATACATTCACCCTTTTACTACTAATAACCCAGAAGGGCTAGTCAGGCCTTTTTTATGAAACGATTTCTTTGAGTTGAAGTATAAAAAGATTCTTTTGTTAGCTTTTTAATCTAGGAAAATTGAGGTATTTGAAATTCAGTTCATTTTGATTCACCCGCTGATGTTTATTATAGGCTCAACTTCTAAACTTGAAAAGGACTTATGAGAGGTTTGTGATGGCGTATTATCTATTCTCCAGGAATTTTCAGACTTTGATATAGCGCAACAACTTGCTCAAGAATGAAATTAATGATAATATAATACTTGGAACAGTTTTTCAGCTTTATACCCTCATTGTTCATAGACCCCAAAATGTCATTATCTAGTCCACATTCCAACTCTGATTAGACAGTATGACCACAATTAATAAATTCTATTACTGTCAATATTATAGTCATTCATGGGACATGGTTCTATAGTTCATTTGTGGTCCATGGGTTTGAAGGAAAACACAGAGAGTTTAAAACTGCAGCCAACACTTAACCCCATCAGCAAACACTAGCTTATGATTTATATTTGAACCATCTTTTTGCTTATTTTTTATAGTGTCCACTGAATCAGGTATGTACATTATTGTTGCTATCTTGTATTTGGGGTCATTAAATCACACTTACTTAAATTCAATTCAACTTTGTAAGTTCATAGGTAACTAACCAAGTCTATAACTGTTCAAGACTGTCTGAGCCATCTGGAATATTTGCCAGCTGTTGAATAAGAAATTATCGGGAGTGTAGCGAGCGAGACACTTAGGGGGTAACACAATTGAAAATCGGGGATGTTTGTTTATTTACTTATGTTTGGAGGTATGTCTGTCATTTTGTACTTTGACCCTCCGTATTTTTATGTTCGCTTTCGTTCGACCCTGTCCCTAACTTCACTAAACAGAATCCTCTGGTTTAGCGACCATTACCCGTATCAGCTTAGAAATTGAATTGTTTACCGCTTTGAATTGTTTTGGGGTGCAGTTAAAACGCAAAAACTTATGGGAGCTCCATTTCTATTCGAGCTAGTAGCGGTGGTAAGTTAATACACTATTCGTCACAGTTATAAACCCTACTCAACAGCATTCACTTGGCAATTCATTGTCCACTAGACTTACCACGAAGGTAAGTCTTGCGTAGGTATGTTCAGTTGTGTGAACGTATTGTGCGTTACAACTACTATTAAGAATATCACAAAGAAAATTTTTAATAACGTGACTTGATTTTGTTGCTTCTTTTTCAATTCAAACAGTTGTGGGGAGCGGTTACTATTGCATTGAAACCCCTTTTCCGCATATACTTAATTAAAAAACTCGACTTTATTTTAGTAGTTAAAATAAATCATTTAACAATAGTGTAGTTTATGGCTCGCTCGCCATTTGTGCTCAAGCACACCACTAGTTATTTCCTCATGCGATTATGGCGTGAAGCTAGCGGGCGTTGCCCTTAAAAGCTGGTACCTACGCTGATTGACTTCTTCCGTTTAGCCTGATATTATAGAGGTAGCGAAGGTCTTAAATCTTCGTCCTGAGTAAGTTCATACCTAAATCAATGTTAATTGTCAGTAATCCCTAAAACCAGAAAGCAACAGACAGACAAACAGACAGGCCTACTACTGTAACACTCTTGGCATGTGGCTGAGGGTTAGTAAACAAAATTTTCATTTTGGTTATCAGCAATACTACTGGTCAGTTTAAGCATACTAATACATTGATGGACTAGAGACTGTAAGAGACTACTGTGGAGACAGTAGGTGACTGTTAGAGACCAAGAGAGCAAGACACTGAAAAGACACAACAAAGAAAAGTTATAGTGCAGTTTTTTTAGCACTCATGTTTAAATACTGCAGTTTTTATAGAGAAATAATAAACTATTTACACTGTATATAAGATATTGTGATGAGAATCTAATTAGGGGCTGTTGATACACATAAGTTAATATTTCCCTTAAAATTCATTAATGTATATAAATCTGAAAATGAGGTTACGATGGAAACAGTTGCTGACCAAATTGCCTCTTATATTGAAGCTGCAAAGTTCAGCTCAGAGACTGCAAGTGATGTTAAACAGCTGTGTAAGTTAGTCTAAAAGGTCAGTATATAAGAGTGCAAAAGTTACAAACCTGAAATAATACAGGGCTTCAGTGTGAGGTGATGGAGTGTATCTCAAGACTGAAGTTAAGCTTCAGTCATAAAGATGCTCCCTCACTGTGAAATCATCCAAACTGTTTGGATTATTTCATAACAAATCTTTCAGCTTTAGTTCAACTTTTGGATTTAATATTATACTATCACTTTTATCAAATTTGTATTATTATAATAGTAAAATACACTCCTAATAACTATCAATATTATATATGCTGTGTGTGAACTTAAACTTCCAGTTAGATCAGTTTCTATATAGCTGGCAGTATTCTCACCGTGCTGTTTATGTAAACTATTGCCTCTCGGTGAAACACGATCGGTTTAGTTCCACTGCGCCTGAGCCTAAGAAACTTCAATATACCTCTGCAAACATATCTTCCGCTATGCTTTCTGTGTAAATTGAACAGAGTGAGAGTATTATTTTGAAGGACCTTATCTTGATTCAACAAATGCCTACTAAACCACTCCACTGGTGCATCACTGCCACAGGAGAGGGTGATTGAACCACCTGCTACAACTTCTACCCAGTTCGGTACTACATTCGCTATTGGTGCAGATTTATAAACACTAAGGATAAATTGAACGGAAAATGTTTCACTTCCGTAGGTTCCATTGCAATAATATAACCTAGTATCATTTATGCCTATGTTTTTAAATGTTATTTGTTTTGGACCCTGCAGGTGCTTTTTTAATAATAATTGACTAACATCGTCAGACCAGTCGTCTATAAAAGTCCAGCGCACTGGTGAAGAACTGCCACAATAAAATGTTACTGTAGAATTTTCCAGGGTTTCTATCGAATGGGGTACTACCTCTTTATAATGCACGTCTATATATTCATAATTTATTGCTCCACCGGGAGTGAAAGAAGTGACTAAGCATGACAATAAAGCGAACATGGTGGTGGCACGACTCTAATTATTACTTTTATGGCACGCTCTAGCAATTTTTACGCTACACTTATGGGTGGCCTCACACGGTAACGTGCACTGCCCGTAGATCCCGACATTGATTTATTCCCAGCCAATACCCCACCTTTCGATAATACGCGAGCAGAAACAATCTTGCCGTAGTAGCAGAAGTATACTTCCGAAGTTGTGGTGTTTTAATTTAGCTTCTTGTTGTCTCATATCCGTTTACAGCAATTCTCCATAGGTCGTCTGAATTCTCATAGCAGGGTGCACCAGGCTGCCTGCAGCCGTTCTCCTAGCTCTGGTATCTGAACTCAAGCGGGTGGATCCAGCAAGCTCGATTTCTATGGAGCGAAGACTTCCCAAGATGTACTGGTCTAATACCTTCACCTGGACTATCTATAAGAAGCTACTCTCTCTTCCGACACTCTTATTATTGTTATATTGATGTTTGCTTACTCTTGATATAGGGAGAATATAAACCCAATTGAAAAATTTTTTTGCTCGCGTACGTGGAGTAGAGACATGGGGGTGGGGCTATTTCTTAAGCTTTGCGAGTGGAATTAAAGTTCCAAGTTTTATATCATTTCTTGGAATCTAATAATGAGAACGACAAAAAAATTTACATAGAAAAGATTGCGAGTAAATCATAAAGTAATATTGAAATGCAAAGGAACTCGTTGTCTTGCCGGAGAGTATCGGCTTGGCTAGTAGTGCACCAAATTACGGAGCTCCAACTTACGGCACCGCTCCAAAAAAGTGCTGTACAAAGACTTCTAACCAGGCCCCACTCTAGAGCCTTCTCTTTCTCCTTCTCCGCCTTCTTTAGAGCCTTCCCCAGAGCCTTCTTCTCCTCCAGAACTTTATTCAACTCTGCCTGTACATCCATACGCTAAAATTATGAGCGGCGCCTTGGGCAGGTACTATGTCCTGGCGTTGTAGTGGAGAAGCCCATGTAAGTATACAATATTAGTAATCGTGCATAGCAACCGTCAACAAAAAATTGCGTAGTCGGTGTGTGGCCACCATTAAGCCCAATCTAGATTTGAGTTATAAAAAAAGTTAAGATTAATTTATTGTGATAATTACAGCAAAATTTGTGGCGGTAACTAGGATAAAAGATACGCCAAACTGTTAATCCAACTAGTCCAAAACAAAAATTAATTTTTTTTTTGGTAACACAGTGCCTTCTATTCTTTGGCTCTACCGACTCATAATTGGACCTGGGCAAGCTCCAGGTAAACTCAGGCCCTTACCCAGGGGGGTTCAGGTCAGTTCAGCTGAACCTTCAAATTAATGAGATTCATAGTCACACCTTTTGACTTCATCAACACGCCTTTGCTATGACTGGGCTGTTAAAATTTACAAGTCTTTGGTTTTCTCATGTACCCCCATTATGTGCCAGCACCAGCATCTAATCATACTAGCTATATTGTGTGAACTGAAATTCAGTTATAAAGAATATAGTATAGAAAAAGTTAACATAATGAATGTAATGTAATTAAATTTTTGTGGTTGCTTATGTGAACTGAAATGCACTTGTAAAGAATGTAATATAGAATAAATTAACATAATAAATAATTCTCAATCATGGATTACAGTAATTACATTTTGTGTGAACTGAAATTCAGTTATAAAGAATATAGTATAGAAAAGTTAACATAATGAATGTAATGTAATTAAATTTTGTGGTTGCTTATATGAACTGAAATGCACTTGTACAGACTGTAATATAGATTAAATTAACATAATAAATCTCAAATGATCAATGTGTTTGTGGTTGTACGTGTATATAATAAAATATGAAATAATTAAAGTGTAATTTAATGATAGGTCAGTAAACTTCTTTCACGTTATTTCAGTATATTTAAGTTTAAGCATTATGTTGGAGTTCTCTGTGGTGAATTGCTTATGTGAGCGGTGAGGAATTATTGTAAAAACTTTAGTAGTGTTGAACAATTGCTCTAAAAGTTGTTTTAGGTCAGTTGTGTTCAATTTTACTGTATGTGCAGCTGATTCCTGAGACACTCCATTATGCAGGTCAAAACTAGACAATCTTGTGGTCAGTGGCTTCAGCGCATGTGATACACGCAAAATCAACTCCTCTGTAATATTTGAACCCATTCCTGCTAAGATCATCTTGCATTCTCTATTCAAATGTTCCATGTAGAGATCTGCTGGAATATTTTTAGCCTCTCGACCATGTACATTAACTGTACGATTCCATTTCAGCTGGGCAGCCATTCGTGATGAGAAAAATTATCTCAACTGCAAGAGAGTATTTAATGCTTCCGTGGCATAATTTGTGCGACCAGTTGCTTTATAAATCAGCAGCATGTAGTGCCAGCATCGTATAAAGCGATTACCATCACCTTCCCGTATTGCGTCTTTAAAATCTAGTAATAAAAGTCCATTTGATAGCATACCACATGCATGTGCATGCACTCCATCTTTAGGTGGCTCTACAGGTGAGGAACTTGCACTTGGAATGTTAGTATCAACAAAATGAATGCACAAGTTGTGCAATAGCAAGAAGAACTAATCTAGTTTGTTGATCTGCAGTAAGGTCTTCAGATTTATCGGGGGAAAACATCATACTTGGACGATCATCAAGGCTATTCATAAAAAATATTGTCATTGCAGCTGACAAAATATGAGCTTCTGTTACAAGAACAATAAAATCCTCACATGCATCAAGCTTATCCATTGGTTTCTTAATAACATTATGCCTGTTGATTAAGTTCCTCAACTGATACAAAGTACCACCATCTCTTCCTGATGAAGTATTGTAATATTGTTTCCACATAGCCTACATGATTAGTCAATATATCAGTAAGGCAGTATTGGCATATACTGATATATTGACAATTGTTTAAAGTTAAAATTAGCTTACTATCCTCTAGATACTGTGTTTGCAATTATCACAATATTTAACTCACACTTATAAGACTTCCCTTAGCATGCCAGTCTTCACACACCAGAACAAGACCTTCAAGTCTATCCAAAGGGCGTAGAGAGTTGCTTCGAATTCTCTGTGAACTTCTAGCTCGAGCTACTGTTAGCTGGTCTCCACCTTTGGACATTACTACAGTTCAGACCCATACCAAAAGCAATTGTGGCTATAAAAAGTGAAGAGTACTTTTTTCCTTAGTAAATTCATTTATTATATCCAAGGTTTAACATCAGTGAGTTCAATAGTGAGTTGATAACAAAGTGATTATTTTCCCAGTATGAAGACTGACAAAAACATCTTTGCCCTTCAGGAATTCCCTCATTTCCAGCTCCTGTCCCTTTCTCAACCTTGTATAACCAAGCAGCTTTGAAGCCTCACTAATTGCTTTGGAAACTAACTCATAACAACTTGCTTTCTGCGCCATACGGCCGTACTAACAACTGGAATTCCAACCGGCTGACTTATATGCGCGCGGAATAAAATACGTCAGCCACCCACCAATTTACCCTCAGGAATGCGTGGGAAACATTCCTCAGTGTCACGGTAAAGTGTCCAGAGTCACTAGACTCTCTTTTCTATTCCGCGCCGCATGGCGCACGCCTCCAGAGAGTCTAGCCCGCAAGACTACCTTATTAATTAATGTACGCATTATTTTTCCTGGTGGATGCTATATAATAGCACCATTGCCTTTAAGGCTATCATTTTTTTTTACAAATTTATATTATAATTTTAAAATACACTCTTGTTCACGATTAATATATATGCCCTGAAAGTTAAACTTTCCACTAGATCAATTTCTATATATTATATGGCTGGCAGTATTCTCACTGTGCTGTGTTTACGTAAACAATTGTCGCTCTGTGAAACACCGTGGTGAGTGTAATAAGCTTCAATATACCCCTGCAAACATATTTTCCGCTATGCTTTCTGTATAAATTGAACAGAGTGAGAGTATTATTTTGAGCGACCTTATCTTGATATAACATGTGCCTTATACTAAACCAGTCTACTGGTGCATCACTGCCACAGAAGAGGGTGATTGAACCACCTGCTACAACTATCTTGGTAATTGATGACAGAAGATGATGATTGAATGAGGTCAACCGCTGGTAAGGTCAGAGCAGAAGATGATGAAGATGAAATTGGTTCGGCTGAAAAGAAGATGGAGATGATAGAGCTGAAAATGAAAATGGTGGAACTTGAGATGGCGAAGCTAACAATGGAGCTGGTTGACCTAACGATGGAGCTAGTGAAATTAAAGATAGAGCTGGTGGAGCTGGAGATAGAGCTGGAGATGGAGCTGGAGATAGAGCTGGTGGAGCTGGAAATGGAGCTGATGGAGCTGGAGCTGATGGAGCTGGAGCTGATGGAGCTGGAGCTGGAAATGGAGCTGGTGGAGCTGGAGATGGAGCTGATGGAGCTGATGGAGATGGAGCTGATGGAGATGGAGATGCTGGAAATGTAGGAGATATAGCTGGTGGAGCTGGTAATGGAGCTGATGGAGCTGGAGATGGAGCTGGAAATGGAGCTGATGGAGATGGAGATGCTGGAACTGGAGATAGAGCTGGTGGAACTGGAAATGGAGCTGATGGAGCTGGAGATGGAGCTGATGGAGATGGAAATGGAGGAACTGGAGATGGAGATACTAAATTGGCTCGCTTCTGTGCGGTGGTGCAAAAGTCTTTACTACAGTTGTGATGGAATCCAAAGCAATGGTATGGTCCATTTTGAAGATCGCGCTTCAGAGAAGAGAGCGCCTTTATGCGATCCTGCTCCTTGCTTCGCATTCGTATAGCACAATGTGCTGCTGTTACCAATCTCTTCCTCATCTTTTGAGTGAGACCTCCATTACCCTTGTATGAAGGGCTGTCCTGGACGAGCCTTTCAAGAGCCCCTCTGTAGCATTTACAGGCGTGATTGGCACATTCAAGCTTCTCAAATGCACGGCCCCAGTCAGGAACACACTCAAGGAGAGTTGAGTACACAGAGCTGTCACCATCGCCAATAACTTTGGTATAACGAACTCCATGCACGCGCTCTGCCTCAAGGAACCCTTCCAAGATGATGTCAGTTTCGATCTGGGAAGAAGACTCATTCCAGTTCCTGTAACACTTGTGCTTGTCAAGAGGAATGTTTCTCGCACATGCAGCACAGTACTTATTTCTGACACCAATGTATAGAATTTTTCTAGTTGTGGCCCCTATGATAATAGCTACTCCTGACATTGCATTGTACGAATGCTTATGTGACCTTTTACACCAACCTCCATCCACAATCACAGATATGGCAGGAACTCCTTCATGATATTCATTTCTAGCTTCAGCTAACCACTTCTCTTTTCGCCCAGCATCAGCCATGGCTTCCTGTAGATCTCGCTTCCAAAATTCACCAATGTCTCTTTCTGAATGCACAAAGCTTGCACCAGTCATCACTGGCGCACCTAAGACGCTCATAGTCTCCTCAAGCTGGCTGTGACCTCCTTCGGTTGCCATTTGACCCAATACACCGCAGCCAAGTTACACTCCCATCGACTATAACCTCGTGGACCTTTCACCTTCTTGGATGTCTACAATTTTATGACTTGCTTACAAATATGGCACTGGCCAGATAGTATGGATGCTAATCCATTTCTGACTTCTCCATTAAAAACAATTGACCCTTTACACTGCATGGCATGCATGTTCAAGTCATCACTATAGGCTTGTAGTTGGTCAATGTTCACTCTCCCTTCAAAACTCAGAGTTTTGTCTGCTTGCTGTTTAGTGCATGTTTCTTTATTTTTCATCCATGGTAGTTTTTTCTTCCTGTAAACATGTCTGTGACTGTTGCTGGCACTCTTCCTCTTGTTCTTGAGATTCCCCATGCTTCCAAACTTGTAAGGTTTCCCGCGTAGCTAACGAAAAAGCGTGGGCAATTTCCTGCGCTCGCGGTTTGAGTGTCTCCACGGAGGGCTTACCGTAAGCAGGCCACAGCTATTGCTGACTTGACGTCAACGTAGGAGCTCAGTATACAGAGTATTGGACCGTATATACATTTTTTCTAATTCAGCGAAGCAAGAGGTAGGGCCGGGCCAATCACAATGATTTTTTGGAAAAAACCCCCAGCGATTCTCTGGACTCTTCCAGGAATGCACCTTACTAGGGGCCGATTTCAAGGCTAGCTATTTTACAGGTAAGCAGTTTCCTTCTGGAAAGGTTTGGAGCTGAGATGGTCATGACTGACACCTCCAGTTAGTGTAGATATATCTTTCAGAGCCCTCAGTGTCAAGATTGTATTATAAATGTCGAAGATAATTGTGAGTGAAAATTATATCAGGAAGCAGTTAATGGAAGCATGGGTCTTCTCTTCCAGTTCAGTATGGAATACATACAAATAGTTTAAAAAATATATATTTTGAATGAATTTTATTATAAAACAATCATTGGAATGAAATAAGTAATTATGAAGCATACAAAGGTGACTGTACAAACTTATGAATATTCATGAGGTAACACTATATCAGAACCTTAATGAAGGCCAGACACCAATCCAAATGTGATAGACTTCTTAATAGGAAGACTAAGTGAGAATTTGCCTTCAATGAAAAGAAGGATAGGAAATGGGTTAAAACCTAACTGACAAACTTTAGAAACCCAGGAAGATGTATAAAAAGTTGGGTTTAGATTTTTTGCACAAGCTCCTACAAAACTCCCCCTTTAACTGGCATTTGCAAATGATTTTAGCACACAAGTGTCATCATGTTTCCTCACCAGTACGGACTTAACATGATAGTTTTGAAAATAATTGTAACCCTCAAGTCCATCCAAGAAAGTTGCTCCAAAGTGTAAACTCCTGGCCTAGAAATGAGGTAACCCAAAATGTGTCCCATTTTCAATGTTAGGTCAACTGGTCACGTTTGTGTGATATGCACTGCTACATTATGCTGGCTGGGAAAACCCCATAGCAACCATATATCGCTAAATAGACCAAGAGTTTGGGATTCCCCTCATTTTTTGATTGAGAAAATTGAATAATATTTAGGCCATCTACTAATACTTCAAAAAAAAATTTTTTCCCCCAAAAAATCCACTTTTCCCATCAATAAAAAAATAAAAAAATAAAATAGAAATAATGCATTGTGGGGTTGGGTTTCTTGCGCTGCTCTCACAACGCAGGTTCGCTGCCACCAGAGTTCCCACAGCCCAACTGACAAAGATTCAGCTTTTAATAAAAGTAAGGCATGCAAGAACTGATACACGTGACATAAAACTTAACTTAAATACAAACATGAAACTCCACCTATTATGACCCACAATGACGTACACGATCTATACTTCCTGCTCTGCAGCGTTTAGTTCGCACTGCAGAGCAGGCACACACACGCACCGCTAATTGACACTCAAACACATGACTTACAAAAACTCTCTAAGGGCTGGTACAGATCATAAAAATAAATGTATCACAGAAAAAAGAAGTATGTATATCATACTTTTTAGGTATAATTGTCATACTTTTCTATTTTATACCGTAGGTATGATTACCTGCAAGTATGATATACATACTCCTAGAGTATGTCCAGTATACTCTAATTAAGTATAAATTGTAAAAAGTATAAGATTCATACTACAGAAAAGGTATAATTTTTATATTTTATATCTTCTTTCTAGAACTGAATCACACAGTTTCCAGCAGTTGAAATTGGTTGCCCCCTCCCCCCCCCCCCCAACTCATTAATTGGTATTGAAATACGTTCTATTGTCCACAAGCAACCAACCCCTAACCTCATTAATTATGATTGCAATACCTTTCGTTGTCACGGCACCCCCCCTTCTGTTGTCAAGGCCCTCAACTCTGATCATTATTAGTATTGAAATCATTCTGTTGTCAGGACACCCCCTCCCCCCCCCCCAACTCATTAATTAGTATTGAAGTACCTTCTGTTGCGACAGCACCCACCCCCTGACTCATTAATTAGAATAGAAATACCTTCAGTTGTCACAGCACCCCCCCCCTCCTGATTCATTAATTAGTATTGAAATACCTTATGTTGTCACAGCGCCCCCTCCACCCCCCCAACTCATTAATTAGACAGGGGGTGGGTGCCGTGACAACAGAAGGTATTTCAATACTAATGAATCAGGGTGGGGTGCCGTGACAACAGAAGGTATTTCAATACTAATTAATGAGTTGGGGGGTGGAGGGGGTGTCGCGACAACAGAAAGTATTTCAATACAAATTAATGAGTCAGAGAAGGTATTTCAATACTAGTCAGGGGGTGGGTGCCTTGACAACAGAAGGTATTTCAATACTAATTAATGAGTTAGGGGGTGGGTGCCGTGACAACAGATGATATTTCAATACTAATTAATGAGTCAGGGGGTGGGTGTCGTGACAACAGAGAGGTATTTCAATACTAATTAATGAGTCAGGGGGGTGCCGGATAACAGAAATTAATTTCAAATCTAATTATGAAGTTTGGGGGGTGGAGGGGCGCTGTGACAACATAAGGTATTCAATACTATTAATAAATCATTGGGGGGGCTGGTGACAACTGAAGGTATTTCATTCTAATTAATATGAGTCAGGGGATGGGTGCCGTGGCAACAAAAGGTACTTCAATACTAATTAATGAGTTGGGGGGGTGTGGAGGGGGTGTCATGACAACAGAAGGTATTTCAATACTAATTAATGAGTCAGAGATGGGTGCCTTGACAACAGAAGGTATTTCAATACTAATTAATGAGTCAGGGGGTGGGTGCCGTGACAACAAAAGGTATTTCAATACTAATTAATGAGTTAGGGGATGGGTGCCGTGACAACAGATGATATTTCAATACTAATTAATGAGTCAGGGGGTGGGTGTCGTGACAACAGAGAGGTGCCGTGACAACAGAAATTATTTCAATTCTCATTAATTAGAATAGAAATACCTTCTGTTGTCACAGCACCCACCCCCAGATTCATTAATTAGTATTGAAACACCTTCTATTGTCACGGCACCCCCCCCCCCCCTAACTCATTAATTAGTATTGAAATACCTCTCTGTTGTCACGGCACCGACCTCCTGACTCGAACGATTAACAGCTGAATAGACTGTAAAGATGAGCGATACTTAGGAGCTTATGCTTTTTTGTTAGAACCCAAGGCATTACAAACTTCAATGTCATCATAATACAATTTAATCTGCAATGCACATGGGTCTTCTTGAAACAGAGGGTGATACTTGTATTGCTCACATCTGTGTAATCACTCATTTCATCACATCTTGGACTGTGAGAATTCAAAACCTGTTTAAATAAAATAACACAGCATGATTATTTTAGTACTCCCTTATAGTTTATAGTTTATAAAATTAGCTCAATCATTATTGTTGCACTACAAAAATAGAACAGCAAAAGTAATACAGATGGATTCATGTAAAGGAGTACAACACTTGCTTCAGTGGAGCCCTATCACATAGTCCACAACACCTGCTGCAGCCCCAAGTATTGTGCATGAAAGTAAATATTAAGCACTATTATTAAGCACATAATATAATGAAAAAGGAATTGTTTAAAGTCAGAATAAATTGTAAAAATGTATGTGATCATGTGTATATACCTCATCTCGAACCCTGTCATTAGCTAGGAGTCTCTGCAATGACTTTATCAGTGGAATGTAATAAAAGTATTCTTTTAACTTCATATTTCCAACAGTATATTCATGTAAGATTTGCTCCTGAGGTTCCTACATTATATGTAAATATTAAAACAATTGAAAATAACTTCAATAATTATCAGTTTTTTTTACCACATAATTGAAATGGCTAGCAATATCATTGATTTCTTATACTGTGTCTTCAAGCCGAGAAAGGGATTCACAATGCTCTCGATTCACAATGCTCTCATCACTAAATATTGACTTTATTTCTGTTACCTGGTGGTCATTAGCTGACAATTTCTTCACTTCATTCATTACTTTCAATTTAATACTTGATATGGAGTTTTCCAATAAAATTTTAACATCATCCACTACTTCACTAGTCGGCTTGAGTCAAACCCTTTCCATCACGAGCTTTCATAATAAAACGTGCTGCATTTAGGGAAGCTGATGGAGAATTTAAGTCTGGCATCTTCACTTGGCACTACTGACTCATCTTCGTTATTAGCTTGACATTGTGTCGTAGTCAACAAATTGTTGTGGTACCTGTAGACATGTGCCTTGAGAGCTTCATAGCTAGAGGGTGTTGCAGCACAACCATCCAGTCCACAGGTTACAGCACCACGAAAAAATGGATGGACTTCTCTAATATGCTTTAGAATTCCGGCAATAGTTGTTCTTGCATGCTGGTGACATATGCAACATTGAAACATCTCTACAAGAGAATTTCTATTTAAAGAAAATAATTAAAAAAAAAATTCTGTATATTGTAGTCACATGACGCAAGTGCAGCTGCTATTTTCCTTACTCAGTCTAAAGATTGACTATATTTTTACTGGTTTTCATTTCTCAGGAGAGTTAGTGGACTGAGGTCAGACAAATGGAAGATTTTTCTAGTAAAAATGTGGTACACGTAGGGGATTGGTTGAGAGAGCAGAAGTTTTCTGAAAAAAGTTATTGATAGCTTTCAAGGTAAAGTCTACACCTTTTTATTTTTGCTCTAGTTGACAATATTTTTTAATTTTAGACAATGACATAGATGGAGAAACATTTTTAATTCTGGAACAAAATGACTTCAGTCAACTAATCACTTCAATTAGAGAAAGAAGAAAATTAATTTTAAAGCAAAGAGAGCTTAATTGCAGAACTTCTTTTGTTCAGGTAGGCCTTATGAAAAAAATTTAAACTTAGATGTGTAGTCCAAGACATAAAACTTCTTAGGTTATTGAAGACAATGTAAAAGAAACTGCATCTGTTCCACACGAAGATTTGTTTTCAACCTCTGATTCTCTGGATGTAAGCTCTTTAGAGGTTCTGTTATATCTTTTAGGGTTGAATTTATAAAATCATCAGCTAAGTTGTTTTGTGTCCATCTAAGCAATTCAAAATACAGGTGAAGTTGTTGTAAGTAGTGAGGTCCCTTCAACCCTCTTGAGGCTAGTGTGGTTATTCTTATCACTAAGTCTATAGGTTAAGTGGTGAGGTTAGCCACAAGCCATTCAAACATGCATGGTCTGGTTCCTCTTAATCCAGCTGTTGAAGGGTTGGACCTAGAAAAAATTAGTATAGAAGCAAATTTTGTACCAAAAGAAGTGGAATTTTTTGTAGAACAACATATCCAAATGCAACTAAAATCCACTTTGGTGAAAATATCGTATTGGCAGTTGAATTTTATTAATTTTTTTTTGCAATACATTATGTTTGATATCATCTGTCATACCCAAGATGATCCAATACCTGTGGAAGTTTTAGACTTGCTTGATACTGACTCTAGCGACTCAGGATCAAGCGGAGAGGAGGGAGACGACATCTAGGGCTATAGGAGGCCCTGTAATAGGGTTGGTGGACCAGACCCGTCAACTCTGATACTGACAATGGAAATCAAGAAGATGATCGATGTAAACTTGTCTTTCTCTTGTCATTCTCTTGAAAACTAGCAAGCTTCTGTTGTGGAGAGGACTTATTTATAACTATATTGAGATAGAGAAAGCTGTTTAGCTATAATATATATATATATATTTCATTGAGTTTTGAGATTTGAAAGTGGGTTGTGGTTTGTTGAACAATTTCAAATTTTCAAAAAAATTTAATTTTTTTTACCAGAATGTACTACTAGGACCAGATGTGTATGCAGACACCGACCCGATTGTGAAGAGGGATTGTGAAGAGGACGCAGATGAGGCAACAGGAGCAGAGTCTTCCAGTGATGAAGGAGAAGATGACGAACCTGGCAAAGTACACTTGGAGCCCCACCCCTCCTCCCAAACAAAAATCCTGTATGAAACTGCATACAATACATCATAAAGTTGTAATTATATAGGATCATGAATAATTTTGTTGTTTGTATTACAAATATCTTAGTTGTTTGTGTTTTTGTGTATATGAAATTGTTTTGTAGTGGAGCTCGACGTCCGATGGCATATGTTCCTTGTGGACACTCATAGATGTCTCCTACATGATCACAATCAGCACCAAACACAACAAACAACATATTTTATTGTTGAACTAATATAATATTGGTATAAAATACATCAAACGATATTATTTTTATTTTATTTTTTATTGATGGGAAAAGTGGAATGTTTTTGGGAAAAATAATTTTTTTTTAAAGCATTAGTAGAGGGCCTAAATATTATTCAATTTTCTCAATCAAAAAATGAGGGGAATCCCAAACTCTTGGTCAATTTAGTGATATATGGTTGCTATGGGGTTTTCCCTGCCAGCATCGAGTTAAAAAAATAAAACGGTAATGCTCTATTCCGCGGTGGAAGATTATATTTTTCCGCGCGCGTCTAAACAATTCAGGAACGAAAGGGTTAACAAGTATCCTTCCTAAAGTCATCTACAGGAATTGGATATGTAAGATTCTGACAATAATAATTTGAACACAGTTGTTATTAATAAAGGGATACACATAATTGTTAGATATTTTGACCTAACTTAATCTTACTATATTTATTTATGTAACAATTACTGTTGCACAGGGTTACTTGGTTGAAGCACTCAAAGACAAAATGAAATATTTAAGAAGCACTGGCAGACCAAGCAACAAGAGAATGTTAGAAAATGGAAGTCTTACTGCACAAAAGAAAAGGAAAGAATACCGTGCATTTCCAGCAGCAACAACCCCAACTATACCGGATAATGAAGATGAGCACTCTAATGCAAGAAATTACAAGCTAATGCTATCCGAGTCAAAAAAAAAAAGTCCAAATACCAGAACACTTAAAATATTAATGGAGCGTACTTTCCCCTTTCGAAGACAGGACATATTGAATAGTGAATTTCATTAAATGGTGTTTTACAGAAGTATCCACCACTGCAAGTCATTGATGAGGTAATCAGAATTAGTTTCATTTATTGCTAATGTGGCATAAGTATTATCAGGCATTGGCTGATCATCTTGTTTCCTGTATGTAATTGTATTAATCTATGTGGGTTTATTACTTCCTGTTGTATGATTACTTGTATGTGGGCATTTTGATTGATAATCATTTTTACAGTCGAAGAGACCTATGATAGTCCTGTCTTAGCTAGAGAGTATTGTTAAACCTAGCTATAGTATACAAGAGTATAGTACAGCTAAAACATATTTCAACTTTAAATTATGTACAATGCTAATAGAGTGAGTAGTGAGTAGGTATTCTTTTGTATGCTTGATTTAGGTTTTGGCTGAGATGAATAAAATATTTCCAGACAAAAGTTCCCAAGGAAAGTGGGAGAAACTTATGCCAAAAATAACACAACTATTCCAGAAAGAATCAATTTCTCCTGAGATACAAGTGGTGCTTGAAATGCTGAAAGAAGACACATCACCAGGTAACCAGGCAACCATTTACATTCCTTGAGAGCTTGTACATTTTTGAGAAAATCCAGCTGTTGAAGGGAGGAAATGCAGCTGCTACTCAGTGTTTACCCTCTTCTTATTTATTTATTTTTTAATTACTTTAACAAGTTACTGGACAAGTTGTTTAATATCTGCTTTAAGCTATAAATAATAATATCCCACTAAAAGTACAATTACTAAAATCATATCGATGTTCTGTTAGGCAAATAATTTACTAAATTTATTTCTCCTATATTATTGCAAGTGACCCCCCTAGGCCTTGTATGAGGCGTGATAATGTGAGGCTGTATAGGAAGCCTCTGGTGCGTCTGTGGATAGACTGTGCATGGGAAATTAGGGTTAACGTTCCAGATGGCCTCCTTACTTACAAAGTCGAAGGACCAGGCGTTCACTTGATGTGGCGGCTAAGGCTGAGCGCAACCGCTGGCGTGAGCTTGCAGTCTTGCTCAGTAGCTGTAAAGAGCGCACTCTCTAACATTGGTACTTGCTAGAGGTCTCAGAGGTGAACAACAAATTATGAAAAGTACATGCGGTATATAAAGAAATAACTAAGTGAAGGTGAGTTTGGGTTTACATATCATGAATATCAGTAAGTCCGACGACTTGTGTATAGTAAGAGAAAAGGGTGAAGTGTTTAACTAGGTGTTGAGGTGTTGACAATCATGAGATTGTGTTCTTAAAATGTTCTATCTTCTAT
>WLWD01002681.1_pt1 | contig 39983 bp, 22 predicted proteins | sample 6712731 | NCBI WGS metagenome assembly WLWD01 (sample SAMN12718690, study PRJNA576275) | sponge metagenome | isolation source: marine sponge | host: Mycale hentscheli | place: New Zealand: South Island, Marlborough, Capsize Point | collected 2014-11-01
GGGTTTGCCGCTACCAGGTATACTCCGTCACGGGGACCCAGGTTTCACGCTGGTGCCTTCTTCACAGGATTTCACTCATTTTCAGAATCATGGCAATCAGAGAATCTGCTGTGCTCATGCTCCTGGCCAAATGTATACAAAACCAGGCACGTACACAGAAATGATACAAAACAAAAATGATTAGGTAAGGTGGGGTAAAGGAAGTACACAAATTATACAGTAAAGGGTGGCATAGAGAGAATATCCAGTACAGTATCTTTATGTGGGTGATCCTTTTGTGGCTGGCATGGCAGGGTCTCCCACATCACCCCACCCCCTCCCTTTGGAAAGTGGCATCTTGAGAAAAGAGATTCCTCATAAGCTTGTCTGGATTTCCTGTCGTTCATAGATGTCTGAGACACTTGGGACTCACTGTCATCCTCTCCCTCACCAGCATCATCTCCATCAGTCTATCCCTGACAAGAGAAGGAATCCACAACCACATTATCCCATCCACTCCTGTAATGTATGCTGAAAGTAAAGTTCAGTAAGTACAAACACCAATGCCATAAACGTTTGTTAAGGCAGCCTGAGGTACGTAGGTCTTTAAGTGCAACATTATCAGTGTACACATGAAAATGCCATCCATATAGGTAAGCTTCAAAATGTTTGATGGTGTCGACCACAGCCAGGACTCCAACTCCGTGGCAGCAAACTTCTCCTCATGAGGTTGCATCTGACGTGGATAGAACCAGACCGGCACTTCCTTACCGGGACTCCGACTATTCCCTTGGCTGAAGCATCCGTCACTACAGAAAACACATCACTGGAACTGGGTACAAAGAGACTCACAGAGTTACAAATTAGGGTAATAGTAGTATCAAAACCATGAGTCATGTCAGTCGTCCACTGTACAATGTTCGAGTGACCCTTCTTTAAGTTTGTTGTCAATGATTTGGTATGAAAACATAAATTAGAGATAAAATGACGGTAATAATTAATATGCCAAAAAATGAATGAAGTTGTTTCACACTTTTTGGTTTCTTAAACTGTTTAAACTAGCCACACAAACCTCAGGTATGCTAATGCCATGTCTCCCAACTCTGAACCCAAGAAACTCAATCTTGGCAGCACCCCAAGTACACTTCTCTAATATAAACAGTTAAACCGTTATTGTCAATAGCCTCCAAAACCTTAGCAACATTTATTAAATCATCATCCCAAATATTACTAAAAATAACCTATCGTTAATATAAGGTGAACTAAAGTCCTCAAGACCACTCGAACACTTGACCATCATACCACCCTGAAATGATGCCGGGGCATTTTTTAAGCCAAACAACAGCATTTTAAGATTCTTTGCTGCTCTACTCTAGCCCTTGAGCAAGATTCTTTCCCAATTCACTTAATATAGGTAAACTTTATTAGAAGAAGTTGCAGCATACACTCATGGACACTGACAAAACAAGGAGCACAAAATGCTCAACATGAAAACAACTGAAACTTTTATAGACAGTGGATTAATAAATTGCACAATATAACTTTGGATGCAACAGTTTTACAAATAGCATAGACGCAGCCAGGTAACTACAATAATGTTCTAATTACTGTTCATGCCTGTAACATGATCAAGGAATACAAACATTTTAATATATTTTCTTGGTGTAGACTATCATTTTCTTATAATAGCTATATTATATGTATATTCACTTATAGCAGCTAATTTATACAAAAAAATGCAGTATTTCGTTTTTAAGTTTTTCTTTATACATTCCAAAATAAAAGAATGTTGTCTTGTGATAAACATTATTAACTATTCTCCTCTATCTACACAGCCAAATTCACAGCGACAGACATCATCATGCTATTACCCCAATTGCACAAAAGCAAGCAATACTGGAAATGTATAATATAAATAAAAAAAAGAAAAGAAAAAAGAGCGTAGCTTGTAAAACCTACCCTAACAGTCCAATCACCACCGTGACGGGAAGTCATAGACTACCATACTAGCCATACAATCCAATCGGCACCGTGATAGGAAGTCATAGACTTTCGTACTAGCCTTATTAAATATGCATTAGCGATTACATCATTCTGCTCGGTCCCTGGTAAAGATGGCAAATTCTATGGTCAAGTTTAACGGTCTCTCTTCCCCTGATTTCTTGTTGTTAAACTTTGAATTTGCTACGAAAAGAATGCCTGAAATTGATAATTATAGGTATGTAACTAATTAGCAATGAAGTTTCTCTCAGTGAAATTACCAGCAGTATTAACAAAAATGTTTTATTTGGAACTTAGTGAAAGACCTCTGCAGAGAGTGGTCAAAAAGCAGTTCCCAACTTTATTTCGGAAATGCTTAACAGGTAAGTAGTTATTTAGATCTAAAACAGCTGTACAGATCTTAACAATTTTGTTTCCATGCATTTTTTTCAGAATTATGCTTCGCTAAACATGTTGTTTGAAATGGACAAGATTTTGTCAGAAAAAATTTAAATAAATATTAATACAATTGTGGAACTGGCAATTATGAATGTAATACAGTTCACTTTCATCGTCATATCATACATCAGTTGTTTACTTCATTATCTAGGTCAGAAGTCCCATTAGCGTCCCTATCACTGCCAGTTCCTTGCATCTAATTTCCACTTTCAGCACCACACTGCACACAAAAATGATCAATAGCCATCTCAGCAATTGTTGTTGATGTACTGGTGAAGATGATGACTGACAACTGCTCAAGGTAATAGGTACTTTGAGACAGTCTTGACATTTTACACTGAGGATCACAGTTGTTGTTTTTCTTGTATTACAGTGATGAATGAGACAGCCAGTTTAGCACCCACATCCTTAATACTACTCTGGTTCTGACATTATTGAGATGGTTGTCATTGTCTCCAATCCTTCACAAAAGTATCAGCATCTGGCCGTTTTTATCCATTGCCTTCCAATGGACTATTGGTCGGAGATTATTATTATTATTATTATTATTATTATTATTGTTATTAGAAAAGAGCAGTATAGGAGAAATGCCAAGAGAAACACCATGAAAAATGCCTTGCTCATTTCATTAAAGAAACATTGAAGTCACACCCAGTGCATACAAAGAGTGTTTGCAACACAAGTGATAAGGAAGTTGAAAGAATATTTACATAATCAGAGTCATCATTGCTTCGAGTTTGTACATCCAAACTTCTGTATCATTAAATTGAACTTATTTAAGCTGTACTGGTACTAGAACAGTCAATGCCATGCTGCTACTACAATGAGTAAACTTATGTGCTATATATCTCCGCTAAGTACATACTGGTTTCTTAATACCAACGGAATACACTGGTAGCCATTGCTTCCATCAAACCCTGCACCTGCAAATAGCTGGCTATTGATAAGTAGATAAAGATATTTTTAAAAGTCAAGAAAGCGACTGAGATTTCATTTACAATTACAATTCTTTACTTAGAAAGGTATTGACATATTTGCAGAAAAATCTTTACAGATGTAGATTTCAGGCACAAGAATTGGTCTTGCAGCTTCCTGGATCTGGGAAGATTGATTCATGACTTACATCAATTATTGTCATACTATTATGTCCACATGATTAATATAGTTCATAACATATTCTCAGAAGTAGATTTATGAGAAAACTCTTCACAAAGGCACTTCACAACTGCTTGTTATCGTGTTATAGTGGCTAGTAAGAGTCATCTTTAAAGGTGTATACAACATGCAATTTTATTGAGAACAACTCATAATTTGGTAATACATATAATGGAGCTAACATGATGGGAACTGAGTTTTGCCCATTAAGTGTATAGGCGAGTATTTTACTCTGCATATATTATATATCAACAAAAATATTTGTACCCAAGCCACAGTAGCCTTGTAAAGCCGATTCAAAATACCTACTGTACTTCATTAGGAAGCTTTGCTAATGGTGGTAAAAGCGCATATATTGGTGCAGAATGACTTACTGGAGAGTTAATAAGCTTGGAAAATACTAGTTTTCATTTGCTTTGCTTCATTCTTTTCACTTACAGTTAAAAAAAAGAAAAAAAGTAAGCTCAGAGCGCTGGCAAAAACCGCACGCCAGTTATTTACTTCCGGTCAAAAAAAATAATACGGACTGCTCACATACTAACAATTTCCGGGGTCCCCGCCTGGAATCTTGATTTTCTGAGCGAGCTTGGTGTGTCACAATTAGGCTACCCGAGTTAAACGGTTTCGACGTTTTGCCTCTGCTCGGACAGTAATGGTACCTTTGATAGTTTTCTTGTTGGTAACTGCTGTCTTCGCCCGAGGTAAAAAAGATAATTTGTAGGACCACCGTGGGTATCAGGTGATACATATTGAGTGCTTTTTTTTTGTTTTGAGTAGTTTCTAGTTATACACTCGCGGAGTATATTATTAGGAGTAGATATATAGACAGATATGCATTTAATATCAGTAGAAATAAGGTTATATCTTGGGCTAAGTGTTGTTTAGGCTTCTGCCTTTCTATATGTTAGCTACATTATTGCCCATTTATAGACACTATGTGTGTGGTTGTTTGAACTTAAATGGAAAATAGCCCAATGGGATAGCCCTTATGGAATATGAGAATGAGTAGTCAAGGAATGTACAGTATAGCAAGAATATTACATTAGAAATGTTTCCATCAGGAATCATATGAGTGATTGTATGCATTAGCTACTTCTTACATTCTCATCATTACATTTTATACGCCTTTCACTTCGTCTCCTGTTTATTTTCTGTTTACCATTTCAATCAACAGTGTTGTTTATTCGTTCTTCATTAGATAAATTTTAGGATGAAGTAATAAATTCCAGTAGTAATTAGTGAATGAAGGTAGTGAATCGAGACACTATAAGTGGGTATACTAATTCTAGTTGTAGTGAAATATATATATGGACTTAGTTATTTATGGCATATTGATTGTGATAAACACATGATAATCAACAATGTAGAAGGCACCTACATCCTTTATTAGTTGAAATGATGGACTGCTTATACTTCTTAAAGTCTTTTTGCCATCAATACAATAATAAATTATATGGGCATCTGTCCAACTTCTATTACAGTTTGAATTACTTGGGCTTGCCTCTATCTCTCTCTTTAGTTAGCTATAACATGTCTTCAACTTAACTTTGTCACGTGAACTAATTTTTTTGGTTCAGTCATAAATAAAGTAGTCATTGAGCGGGTGTAAGAAATTATGTGAGTGATTGTGTGCATTAGCTACTTCTTACGTAGTCATTATTACATTTTATACGCCTTTCACTGCGTCTCCTGTTTCTTTTCTGTTTATCACTTCAATTAACAGTGTTGTTTACTCATTCTTTATTAGATATATTATAGGATGAATTAATAAGTTCCAGTCGTAGCTAATTGGTGAGTGAAGGTAGTGAATCGAGACACTACAAGTGGGTATACAAATTCTAATTGTAGTGAAATACACATATGGACTTAGTATTTGTGGCAATTTGATTTGATAAACACATGATAATCAATAATTTAAAAGGTGCCTTTATCAGTTGAAATGATGGACTATTAGATAAGTGACCACAACGGAGATTGCCTGAGGTGTTAGGATAATCTCGCATAGCCAGACCCTTTACTTACTGCTATGCTAGGAAATGGTCTGGTGGCATTAGTACATAGTACTAGTTCAATAGCCTCCAAATCTCAGGGGGAAGTTGCGGTTCTGGTCTTGGTTGTCGGTAATTTAGGGTTACCGCAGCCACTCAATCAGTTCTTTTTCATGATCCCAATCCACGTACTAGAGGAATGGGGCAGTGGAACTTGCTGCAAATAAGACAAACACTAGGATTCATGAAAGTGCTGCAGGACAAATAATTTCAGGGCACGTAAAATGGGAGATATTATAAGAAAACTATGCTCTTTGATATTGACAAAAAAAAACAGGCGATTTTTGACAGTTATTATAACACTGTATAACAACTCAGTGGAGAATAACACTCAATATCTTGTGTAAACATTGTAAAGGAGAATAAGCTAACATGTTGTACCTTATAGCGTACCAACAAGTACCATAAGGCAGTTATGGCACTAAGCTAGGCATTGAAGTTTTTGTGTGCAGTATGTTTACATTTACATAAGGGTTTAACCATGGAGCATCCAGTGAAGGACTAATTACATTCCCTTTGAACTGGTTCTATGTACTAATGCTACCAGACCTTTTCCCAGTGTTGCAGTAGGTAAAGTGTCTACGCGAGACTAATTAGGGCCCTAGCAAATTGTAAAATTAACGCAATGTTAAGACAAAAAAAAAAAAGGATAAAAAGTCAACCTGGGTTTAGATCACAAATTATCTTAAAAGATTTTAATATAATTTTAATACTTCATTAATTCTTCGCCATCAACACAATGTAAGTAATATGAGCTTCTATTCAATTTCTGTTACATGCAGAGCTCTGCAATTTTAAATATTAGGGCTGAAAGAAGCTTTTTATTTAGTGGTCAGGCCAGGAAAAGGTGTGGTCATGGGTGTGGCCAGTAAACAGAGATATGTAATTAGATGTGCCACTTTTAAGTAGACAGCGCTTCAATCATTGTTATAGTGAATCACAACGCAAGTGACCACAATGACAAATAATCATCATTGCAATGGAAGTGTTAAAACATTAAAAAAAAACACAAATGGTCAGTTTTTTCCCCTATGAATATTTAGAATCATGTCAAATAAGTGGTGAGTCCATAGCCTGACCAGCCTGACCATGTACTCCGGCCCATCACAGGGTAGATAGATAATTCAATGTACAAACCAGAGGAGGAGAAAACTTTTAGCATCAGTCAGGAGTTTTGATCACACCTACAGAAGATGTACCAAAATAAGGCATTCACATTTTATGCTTTTGAATTATATTATAAATATTAAATAAACAGAAAATATGAATGAATTGATGCTGTCTACAAGAATATTGCCACACCCACTTTACAATATTGGTAGTGCTGGCTAGTAATAATCTGGTTTCTCTGCCTCTGACATTTTACGACAATAAGCTTGTTATTTTGTTTTTTCTTTGTTTTTGTTGTGAACAGCTGCAAGTATAAACATGAACCTCTTATCTTGCAAAATTACGTACATATCTGCAATACTGAATTGAATCAAGTTCATTTCTGCAATAACCTAAATTAATTTAAGTGTGTGCTTATGTCCCATTTGGTAGTGTTATACTTTATGGCTCACAATAGATAACCTCATCTATGTATACACTTTATGGACATACTAAAGCATGGTTAATATTATGTACTTTATATATTCACTAGATCCACCAGCTGCTGGCTTGTATTTTACCTTGAGTGATTCTGTATATCTACACAATGAAACAGTTTTTATAGAGGACATAGGTCCCGATGTAGCTGATCGTAATGATCGTGGAGCTGCTCTGGTATGTCATACTGATAATGTAAACACTGCATGCTGCAGAAGTAGTGACAACAATGGTAATGATGGTATTGGTAACTGGTTCTATCCGAACAATTCTCAAGTCATTCGTAATCAGGATGCCAGTACTAGCAATACATTTGTTCGAATTGCATTTGAAAGAGAAGTCAGATTAGCCAAAAGAGGCAGTCCAACTGGACCACTGGGACACTATAGATGTGAAGTTCCTAATTCAAGAAATGGCGGTGTCATTGCTGCTAGCATATACATAACTTCTAATGGTAAGCTAACTAAGGCAAAATTAGCTGAATATACATAACTAGCCAGGCGGGTGGGGGGGGGGGGGGGGGGGGGGGGGGGTAGGCTACATTAGAGGAAGGTAGCGGGAAAATCAGGAATACTGGTAAGCTAGGCTGTTGCTATAACTATTAGGGTAATGAGCTTGCTCAATGTAGGTGAAACAACCCCATGAGATAACATGAGTTATTTCACAGGTCACATACCTAAAAATAACATTGTGAAGATATCTAGTATAGACTAAATATACATACATACTTTTTTAGACTAAGACACAATTTTATCAATTTTATACACTATAGACAGTTGGGACAAGATAAAATGTTACACACATAACTACAAAAATTTATAAACTTTTTGTATGCTTAGGTTCTACTCCAATAATGTTCATATATTCAACGCAAAGCACGAATATTAGTAATGTAAATGGAGACAACAGCTCATTAACAATATCATCACATACAATGTTGACAACACAATACAATGAAGAAGTCTTCCATACAGGTATCAATACAAGATTAATATAAATTGAAATATTTCCAAGGGACCAGAAAATTGTAAAAAAGTACCCTTGATTGAAACATTGTATGTAGTATCAATTAATTCATGAGTGTTTTACCAACGTAATTGTACTTTGGCATAAAAACTGATCATAATTTAGGAAATATTATTGTAAGATTCATTTAACTATTATGAGATATTTTAATTTTGCATTTATAATCTCATAATTTTAGAATACAATCAATTTCTTTTATTTATTACATATGTATGTTCACCAGGAAGTTCTAGTATAATCATTGGTGCTGTAGTGACATCTGCTATAGTTGTAGCTATTATGATTATGACTCTAGTCATATTGGTGACCTGCTTAAAATATAAAGTATTCAAGTAAGTGCTAAATGTAGATGAGTTTATTATTATTTGGAGTGTGCAATCTGGGCAAAGTTTACTATAATAATAATTGTAATTTCTTTGCAAGCTTCACTTTAAATAGTTGAATATTAATGTTACAATTACCTTTAATTCTTTTGATTCTGCAAACCAAATTGTTCACAGAATGAACATGTGATAATCAATGCTACATTCTAAAGCATGATCTGTATATATAATCAGTAAAACATATTTCTGAGTAAGTCGAGTTCTTGAAAAATTACATACACAATATTAATATAATTATATTTGTTTCATCTTTTCTCTGGTGTAAGAAATGGGAATCAATTCAGAATGTTTGCATATAGTATCACCATGTCATATTAGTATTACACATGTTGTTGTGTTAACAGGGTATCAAATAGCTCCCAGTCAGATAATCATGTAAAGAAGAGTATGCAAAATAACAATAAGATTGAAATGATACAAAGCAGTAATTCCAAACCTGAAGATATGGCAATGACTACCTGTGCTGCATACGGAGACATAAAGTTAACCAACTGTGCTGCATATGGTGAAATATCAAATAACATACCAAATGAATCACTAGCAGTTTATGAAACAGTGTAATGTTTGGGACTCACGGTTGATTAGCTGCATAGCATGGTTCCGCTGTAGACTTTCTACCTACTGATTAATGTACATTATATTATTTGTACAAATTTTTTTAAACACTTTTACAGCTGCTTCCTTATTGATTGTAGCATGTGTTTTGACTTAGTAAAAATTATCTTTTTATTCATTACTACAATTAAATTTTAACAGGGTATCAAATAGCTCCCAGTCAGATAATCATGTAAAGAAGAGTATGCAAAATAACAATAAGATTGAAATGATACAAAGCAGTAATTCCAAACCTGAAGATATGGCAATGACTACCTGTGCTGCATACGGAGACATAAAGTTAACCAACTGTGCTGCATATGGTGAAATATCAAATAACATACCAAATGAATCACTAGCAGTTTATGAAACAGTGTAATGTTTGGGACTCACGGTTGATTAGCTGCATAGCATGGTTCCGCTGTAGACTTTCTACCTACTGATTAATGTACATTATATTATTTGTACAAATTTTTTTAAACACTTTTACAGCTGCTTCCTTATTGATTGTAGCATGTGTTTTGACTTAGTAAAAATTATCTTTTTATTCATTACTACAATTAAATTATTTTTTACTTACTTAAATGTAAGTCAAGCATCTTATGTTCAGGGGTTGTAAGTCCCTGAGCTCGGGGTTAGCAGGAGAATCCGAAGGACCAGCCTGTGGAGAACTAGCATGCACAGGCACAGTGCGAGTAGTAGCTAGAATAGCTAGCTATATATATAAGTTACAGTTAGAGATATATTTTTAATAACTGAACTGCAACTGAACAGAGAACTGACTGAATAGAAGTGTTAATGAGTGAATAGAAGTGTTAATGAGTGGAATGACACAAGGGGGGCATGAGCATGCACACTCACACACAGAAATGCACTTTACTGGCGGTTGTTCGGTGGTGCATCTGGTCCCTCTGGTCCCGAACATGCTGGGGGGCCAGGCGCAGCTTGAGTAGTAGCAGCTGGAGAGCTGGATGTAGTAGTAGTGGTCGGAGTCGTGTCATCCTCCAGGTGGAGTTTCACCAAGCAATGTATGCTCCTCTTGTATGTAGAACCATTGCACTGGATGTCGACCACTCGAGTCTTCCCGTCTTCGCCTGGATAGATGGCTGTAACTCTGGCTAGTGGCCAGCGTCCTTTCGCGAGGGTTTCGTCCTTTACAAAGACTATGTCACCGACAGAGATGTCTGTCTTCCCTCCTTTCCACCTTCTTCTTGATTGTAGATGACTCAGATAGAAACCTTTCCAGGCGCTCCATAAGTCCTGTTGAAGACGCTGGACCAGCTGCCAACGTCTGAGATGAGGCAGCTGTGCTGTACTTACAGGTTTGGAGGGCAGGGCTCGCAGAGGCCTGCCGATGAGGAAATGACCAGGAGTGAGAGTCAAATCAGTATCAGACTCCGTAGTTCCCATGGCAACAAGAGGTCTGCTGTTGAGGGAAGCCTCGACTTCGATTAGCACCGATTCAAACTCCTCAAAATGCAATGGGTGAGGTGAGATGATCTTCTTCATCAGCCTCTTCATTTCCCGAACCCCAGATTCCCATAATCCTCCAAAGTGTGGAGAGCGAGGGGGAATTGTGTGCCATTCAATTTCCTTGGCGGCAGAGAGGTGGGAGATTTGCATTTGAAGACTTAAACAGAAGACGTTGTGTTGCTTTAAGCTCGGCCTTGGCTCCAATGAAATTGGAGCCGTTGTCGGAATAAACTGCATGGGGGGTGCCCCTGCGGTTAGCAAAGCGTCTGAAGGCTGCCAAAAACTCTTCCGTCTCTAGGGATGAGCAAACTTCCAAATGGACAGCTTTCGTAGATAGGCAGATAAAGAGGCAGCTGTATGCCTTGAACTTGACTGGCTTTCTGGTGTGGCCTCTCTTCAGAATGAAGGGGCCAGCAAAGTCAATTCCAACCACTGAGAATGGTGGGCTAGGAGAAGTCCTTGCTGATGGAAGCAAGCCCATCTGCTGGGAGATTGGCCTGGCATTGACTTGCTGGCAGGTGGCACACTTCTTGGACAACTTCTTTAGGAATGCCCTCAGACCAGGAACGAAGAAGGAGTGGCCCAGGATGCTGATGAGGATATAAGTGCCCGGATGCAATTGTTTCTGATGTTCTGTGGTGACCAGCAATTTGGTGAGGTTGCACTTGAGAGAAAGGGGAGTGAGCTCTCGGGGCTTAGAAGAAGCTTCAGCTCTAACTCTGCCAGTGACCTTAATGATGTTGGAGGTTTCGTCTTTGGTGGTTTCGTCTAGGAAGACGACCATCCCGGCCAGGCAGTGTGAACCGGGGATGGACTTCCCTTTCTTAAGCCATTGAAAAACTTCTGGAAACGACTGGTGCTGTTGCTGCAGGATGAGAAGTTTTCTGCTGCTTGCTAGCTCTTCAGAAGTGAGAATGGGTGCTTTGATTGGAGGAGAAGTAGATCTGCAGTTGTGTATGAACCTTCGTAACCAGCTCAGTACCCGGACCAGAGCAGTGTAGCTGCTATACCTGGACCACAGGTCCCACACTTCCACAGGCAACAATGCTGTGGAAAGCACTGCTGCTTTCACCCCTGCAAGGACCTCGGCAGAGGTGTGGCCTTGGTAGCAGGCCAGCTGTGTTCAGGGCAGCTGATCCATGTAGGGCCCAACCACCACAGTGAGGAGTTGATGATCTCAGAAACGTTGCAGCCACGACTGGCAAGATCTGCTGGGTTGGAGCTGGAAGGCACATGCCTCCAGAAAGCATCTGGCAGGGCCTCCTGGATAGCAGCTACTCGGTTCCTGACGAAAACCTCAGTGATGGCGTGAGGCATCATCCTGAGCCAGCCGATGACAATGGTTGAGTCAGTCCAGGGCTGGACCTTTGACAGAGGGATGTTGAAGATTCTTGCCGAGTAGACGAGCAATTCCGTCATTAGTGTTGCCGCTTGGAGCTCCAACTTCGGGATAGTAGTAACCTTCAGTGGTCTGACTCTGGCCTTTGCCATGACAAAAGCAGTGGAAATAGTGCCATCCTCAAACACACGACGTAGATAGATGACTGCACCATAGGCCACCTCACTGGCATCAGAGAAACCTTGTAGAGAGGTGGAGGCAACCTTGGCAGTAATGTCAAAGTACTTTCTTTGGATGGCATGGTCTGTGATGAGAGGAAGTTCCTTGGTCCAGGAGAGCCAGCGTTGAAGAATGTCATCAGGAACCTCATCATCCCAGCCTAACTTCTTGAGCCAAAGTTCCTGAAGAAGAGCCTTGGCTATAACTACAAAGGGCGCAAAGAATCCCAACACATCATAGATTTGAGCAGCAATGGAAGAGATGATACGTTTGGTGACTGTGCTAGACTGTGGCAGCTTAGGTGAAGAAACGTGTAAACAGTCACAGGAAACCTCCCAGTGGATGCCGAGTGCCTTAATAGAGTCCTGGGCAGCTGGAATCTCCAAGTCAGCTGTTTCCACTAGTTCCGGTGGGATAGTGTTGCGGAAGGAGTCGTTGTTTGTCCTCCACTTCCTCAAAGTCATGTTTGCCTCAGAGAGGAGAGAGCAAACAGACTCTCTAATGGCCACAGCTTCCTGGAGGTTGTTGGCACCGGTCAGGAGGTCGTCCACATAAAAATGTGTTCGTATGGAATGGCAAGCTAGTGGATGGGAAGATTGATGGGAGTCAGCCAAGTGTAGCAGGACACTAGTTGCCAGGAATGGGGAAGACTTCACCCCAAAGGTGAGGCGTGTCATCCGGCAGTCCTGGATGTTCCTGAAGAGTCCCTGGTCAGGAACCGATGTAGGTCTCGTTCGGGAGAGTGCAGCTGAATCTCCCTGAACATCTTGCTGATGTCTGCAGAAAAGGCTATGGGATGTAGCCGGAACATCAGCAAGATGTCCTCGATGTGAGGATAGAGGTTGGGCCCCGGAAGAAGCAGGTCATTCAGGGATGCCCCAGTGGAAGTTCTCGCCGATCCATCAAAAACAGGGCGGACCTTTGTAGTTGTTGAGTGGTCCTTGAAAACCCCATGGACTGGGAGATAGTAGTGGTCGTTTCCCAACTCAGGTTCTGGTACTACTTCTGCATGTTTCAGCTCAAGGTAAGAGGCCATTTCCTTGTTGAAGGATTGAAGTCTGTCCTTCTTCTTGAGTGAACGCTCATTGCTTAGGAAGCGGCTGGTGGCCATTTTACGTGACTTTCCCAAAGCAGGTGGATTGTCTACTCTTGGTAAGCTGACAGAGTAGTGTCCATCAGCCTGGACTTGGACTGTATGCCTGAACTGGTGGAGAGCTGACTCCTCCTCCGGGCTGTAGCGAGAGACGGCAGGAACTTTCTCCAGCAGATACATCCGGGTTAGCAGTGTGTCCAGGTTGTTTTGTTGAAGTTCCACCGATAGAGTAGTGATTGTTCCATCAGTAGAGGGGCCTGCCACCGTCCACCCAAAGATGGTAGAGACGGCAGTGATTCGGGACTGTAGGCAGGATTTGAGGGGGTCGTTCAGCAGGAAGTGAGGTTGGTCATAAGTCCCAACAATTAAATCGATGGGGCCCCCAAGTTCACCATCTGCCAGTCGAATACCACGTAGTATGGGGTTGTTGACCACATCCTCTGTGTTGTCTGGAGGGGTGGAGCTGAATGGCAAAGGAGTGATGGCAACATCCAGCTCCACCCTTTCCGGAGAGGGGAAGGCAGGACGAATGCCAATGGTAGTGCCATGTTTCAGAGTAGCTGAAGAAACGGAGCCAGTCATCTGAACACTAATGGGGAACCTGGTGACGTGGAGGTAAGAAGCGACTTTCTCTGTCATAATGGAATGAGTACTACACGAGTCAATAGCAGCACGGACTGTGATTGCTCTGTCACCGTTGAAGACTGTGAGCAGGGCAGTATGGATGAAGCCTCCCTTCAGGAGTTTGGGAGTGGAGCTGTTTGTCTGAAGAGACTGTTGAGGTTGAAGTTTGGCAGAGGTCAGCAGTGACTTGGCAGATTGTTTGGATTTGGCAGAATCATCTCCCTTGTGAAGAAGGGAATGATGTTTGGATTGACAGACGTGACAAGTGTAGGTGGAGGCACAGTTACCCACCTGGTGGCTGCCATGCAAACAGTTTGCACAATACTTGTGTTGACGTACATATTGCCATCTCTGGTTGTTGTCGGCATCTTGGAACACCTGGCATCTGGTCCACCCGTGGTTAGGCCCTTTGCAGAGAGGGCAGTTCTTAGGAGAAGTGTTGGCAGAAGCAGCTGCTTTTTTGTTGTGGTTGTTGTTGTCCTCCTTCTTGTGGTGTTTGGAAGACTGTTGTTGAGAAGAAGTTGTAAACTTGGGCTTGGAGGGCAAATTGTGGGAGAGTGGACGCACAAACTTCATCAGATCAGCAACATCCGGGATTTGATCAGAGGGGCCAAGATGTTTAGCCCACTCTTTAGCAAGCTCGTCATCGAAATCCCGGATGGCTAATGCCACTGCTACTTGTCCGATGGTTGCTCCTTTCACCTTGGCCATTGCTTCGAGAGTGTGTTCAACCCGCTTGATAATCTGCATCATCGACTCTTGGGTGTAGCTATACCTGGCCCTGGTTACAAGATCTTCCACATATCTTGGAAAGATGGCAGATGCCCTCCCGTACCTATCCTTCAGCTGCTTGAGTACTGAATCATAGCCTGTAGAAGAGTAGTCTTCCACAAGCTCTCTGGCTGAAGGGTCAGTCATGGCATCAGCTAGGAGACAGCAACGGTCCCCATCTGTGTAGTGTTCCCAATGCGTTTTTATGACTTCAGTAAACCGTTCGTAGAACTGGGGGAAGTCCATGGGCTTCCCAGAGAAGGTTGGCGCTTTGATAGAGTATGGCGCCTGTCTCCTGACAGAGGAAGCAGCCTCAGGTGCAGGAGATGTAGTGGAAGTCGGTGCTTTCTTTGCTAGGTTGATCAGCACCTTCTCAAGCACATCCTTCGCAGTAGCCAACAGTGGACCCAGGACAGCATGAGAGGAGTAAGGAGTAAGACTCCTGATGAGGGCTTGAATGCCTTCCACAATCTTGTTCCCAGTAGAGGAGAACTCAGTGGATGAAGGGGCTGAATAGTTGAGCCACGTTTCAGCTTGTGTGATGAGCTCCTGATAGCGGAGAAGTTGGGTGCTCATGTGAATGGCTTCAGTGATTTCATCTATGCGTTCGTCGTAGGTGGCCTCAATGGTGAGGTTTCCATCGACTTCCTCTGAATTTCTTCTTCAGTGGATCCTTCCACAGCCATTTGCTCAAGAAGATGTTCCTGAGCCTCCTGTTCTTCTGTGATAGCAGCATTGATCTGTGAAAGTTTCCTCTGAAGTTCATCAGGACGGAGCTCCCTAACATTGTCAGAGAGAAGTTTGTCAATGTTTTTAAGAAGCTTGGTGATTTTACCATGAGCAGAAGCACGTCTGGTCTTCGCACGAGAAACATCAGACATGGTGGTTGGGAGCTGGAATGAAGTAAAATTACAGGATAAGTCTTGAAGATGTTGTTAAATACTGAAGGGATCTGCAGGCTGAAGTAGTCCAACTTGCAACTTTGTTTTTTACAGCTCACGCAATCGACGTAGTCTTGAACACTGTTGAAGAAGCGCCAACCGAGGCAGAGAGGCGCCAACGAACCGGGAAAGGGTCGATCGGAGAGTAGGATTTTTTTGAAGTTGTGGGAGGAGTCCCGAGAAGAAGAAAAAAAAATAATTGGCGTCCTTCAATGAGGTGAGTCAATGGATGGATGAGGAGAGTCGGAACTTCAGTAGAGACGCGTAGAGTTGTTTGAAGAGATGATATGGTGTCCGAAGAGACGGTAGGGTGTCTGCAGAGACGGCGTACGAAGTTTGAAGGTTGCAGCAGGTCAACAATCAAACGAGACGTAGGTAGCTAGCTAACTAGTAGAGCCAGCACAGCCTAAGTAGTACTTCGACAGTAGAGGAGAGCTAAGGAATGTTGGCCTTGCTGTTCCAGATCCGGCTCGAAGGACCAATGTTCAGGGGTTGTAAGTCCCTGAGCTCGGGGTTAGCAGGAGAATCCGAAGGACCAGCCTGTGGAGAACTAGCATGCACAGGCACAGTGCGAGTAGTAGCTAGAATAGCTAGCTATATATATAAGTTACAGTTAGAGATATATTTTTAATAACTGAACTGCAACTGAACAGAGAACTGACTGAATAGAAGTGTTAATGAGTGAATAGAAGTGTTAATGAGTGGAATGACACAAGGGGGGCATGAGCATGCACACTCACACACAGAAATGCACTTTACTGGCGGTTGTTCGGTGGTGCATCTGGTCCCTCTGGTCCCGAACATCTTATAAAAGAAGTTGCCAATGACTTTATGCTCAAATTTAAATATAATTGTTGCTTCTCATGCTGCAAATCTAATATACCCTGCCCTTGTTATTTTGTCATGTATTATTATTTCCATTTCAATTCATCAGTACTGAAAGGGAAACTATAATTTAACATTCTAGAATATGGGGGGAAAATATTTTTTCGCACAAGTTAGCTATGTTTTCATTTTTGCCTCAGATCACTTTTTTCTCACCAGAGAATCGTTGTGTGCTATATCCTTTTTTAGCATGATAAGTTCTTGACAAGACATCTATGGTCTTAGACTTTCTACTTATCTCCTTGCATTTCAAGTTGAAATTAAACTTACTATTTTTAATTCTTGGTTACTCCAACTTTTCTGATATAATTGTACAAATGTTGGATTGCTTTGTGGTGTGGAGTTGCCCCAGATCAGTTCAACCCAGCTGCTGCTGCCAGTGACTCCAATCCAAAATATACTTGCTGGAATTCTGTCCTTTTCATCAGAACTTCTTGCACTAATAATTCTCGTGCTGTATTATACTATGCACGTGATGTGGTTAATTAATACTTAAAGAGCAGTGATTAAGATAAAGCCGAAACAGCTACCTTTATGGCTTCATCTTGCCTTGGCATGATTTGTATGTTGATTAGTAAGAGATGCCACACCTCCAACATATTGTGATCAGCAAGTTTTCTCTTAAATTCACCTTTTATTCTATTCCACTATTCTGATTCATGTATTAAATTCATTAGGTCCCCACACCTCCAGGTAATATTTTAGCAGCTTCTCTGGCCTTATTTGGCAGTGTAAGGTAGCGATAAAAACAAAACATAACAAAAAAATAAACTGGTAAGCTATACCTCTTGCTATTAACTGCTAGAGTTTTTGTGGATAAAGCCGATATCCTGAAGTATTTTTCAGGGTCATACTAAAAATACTATTTTGAAGATATCTAGTGCAAAATGTATAATATTTATTTATTAGGTACTGAACAGAGCCTGATAATTGTTGCCACATAGAAAATGCATTAAAGTAAACAGGATGTGGCTCAGGGCAATATTTTTCCATATCACCTGTGTTCATAGTTATTACGTTGGGTTATTACGTCCCCCTAGGTAAATTTCTTGTTACCAAGGTATTCGCCCATGAGCAGTACCTAATAAATTTATTATCCATTGGCTACCCGAGAATATCACTCGTCTGATTGGCGGTATTTACGCTCGTGCCTGCGGCACTCGCGTAAATACTAAGCCAACAGACTCGTGATATTCTCCTGTATCAAATGAATAATATATATATATAATGCTTATTAGATTAGTCGAAGTGTGATATGGCAAAAATATCAAGAGCAGGCAAATTTATCTTCAAAGGAGCCAGATGCAGTGATAATAACCCGAGATATCTTGTTATATTACTCTGACAAAATTTTATAAGTGGTTTATTCTATGCTAGATATCTTAATTGCAGTAGTGTGTACTAGGTTTGGTAAAGTGTATAGCTAGCTGTAAAACTCTCTAAGGGCTTCCCTCACATCCAGATGTTACTTAGAGCTGCTCTGACATGGGTAGGCTTCAGGAGAGGAAGGTAGCTGTAAAAACTTAAAAAGCTGTTTAGCTGTGCTAGTTGCTATAAGTACTGTAGCATCTCAGGGGGTAATGTGTTTGCCAATACAGTGTATGATCACAGCCGTGGGTCACTACCTAAACTATCCCGAAACTGAGAGAGAAGCCCGATGGAGAATGAAGCTATTGGTTATCTATCATTAAAATCTTAGTAACATTTTTTCGGTCAACATGACATATACCCAGTCACTATCTTTTTCAGTGCTTATATTAGTCACACCAGTTGTGTGGGCGCACAGGTAGTCAGAACACGCTGCCATCAGATTGTGTTCTGCTCATCTCTGGCCCCTGAGCAAGATTCTTTTCCAATTCACTTAGTAGAGTTAAACTTTAATAGAAGAAGTTGCAGCACACACGTATGGACAGTGACAAAACAGGGAATACAAAAATGCCCATCTTGAAAATAACTGAAACTTTTATAGATAATGTAAGATCACAAAGGAATAAAAAATTTTTGCACGAAATAGCTAACTATGAATGCAACATAACTAAACTTTATTCACAATTAGCATAGATACCGCCAGGTAACTACAACAATGTTCTAATTGCTGTACATGTCTTCAACATGATGCCGTTTCATGAGAAAAGGCCTAGGATCAACACCCCAGCAAATGCCAGTACTCGATCACAGCAGGGTGGTGTGGTGGGACTGGTGGGAGGCAGATGGAAATCTAGATGGAAAATTGCCCAAGTGGGGTTTCAGGCCCTGAGCCAAGGACACGACCACTACACCACACAGCCAGCACACACATATACACACACTCACACTGAATACACTGAACACAACCATACTGATTCACATGTCATCCATACAGCACAACACATGTTTCTCTCACACACCACAGTAATATACAACAATTCAATCTATTTTATGTAAGTTGCGTGATGTCTATCCTGGTGGATGTGTCCCCACATGTGTATATTTTATGACTCAATTTAAATTGTGTGAAGCAAGAACTGGATTTCTTGACATATAAACCTAAATTGGTCATGAAGAAAGTTAGCTCAGATACTAGAACTTCACTGCCTGGCATCCTCCATTCTAGAATCATGCTTTAACAGACTATCTGTTACCAAGTGAGAGCCTCAAGTGTTGTTCACTTCGCACGTGATTCAAGTTTTCTTACTGATAAACCTTATGAGATTTAGTTTTTATTAACAAATTCAAATGTGTTTCATTTAATAAACCACAAGGTATGCAAATGAGCAGCTTCTATAGTTAGATATTTTGTTATGCAATTATTTTATGGAAGGATAATGAAATTAATAGCAAGTTCTATATGAGCATCATTATCACAAATTGTGTGTGCGAATATGTGCATATTGTGATACCATCTACACAGTGACAGGATCTACGGTTTATGAAAGCAGTGCTGTTTTAAAAATGAGTGAAAAAATATAGTTACTTTTTTTGAAAAAAAAAACAACCTAAATTTGTTTCTTAATAAATTATACAATCGCTAAATGGACTGTCTAGAACTTAAAATAATGAACAGTTAAAATCATGATGAAAAACATTAATTTACAAATAATATAATAGTTTACAATTTATTTTAATGAGTGGATATAATGAAAAATAAAATTGATTATAAAAATAGAAGCAACAACAAAAGAAAACAAAATAATGAATGACTTACGGGAAATTTCTGACTCAGCACAGTAATAATAACTAGCAAGTACCCTGCCACAAAGTGGCACTTGATTGTTGCCAAGTAAGTATGCCAGTAGCACAAGTTATCTTGCTCAGTTATCATTCTCTACTATTGGTTAAGGTTACATGAGTTTCCCTCTCCTGCTCTCTTTTTTCTGAACTATCTGAGCTTTTCTTGTCCCCCACTTTTCCTTTCTTCAGCTTGTTCTACCTCTCCTGCTTCTGAATCTCTCTGTTTTACTACGTGTATCATAATTGTGGATTTACGCTTTGTGAAACTTTTGCCTTCTTTTTCGTTCATTCGCCTTAGTTTTTGAAACCGCCACCGCCTTTACAGTCAATTCCACCCGCTTTCTAGCTACAATTAGCTAATCGCTCTCCTTAATGTCTTCTTTTCCATCTTCTCTAACTTACACTGCCAATTCCAACCGCTTTTTCCAATTAATCGCCTTTTACTTTCTCTTCTGTCATGAATACATACACTATCTGTCACCGTCTATGTTACTTGAGGTTCTAATGAGCCAAAACATTCGTATTCACTCCGTACTTGCTAGGAGGAGGTCTGACACATTTTTCAATTTGAAAGTAGAAACTTCGACAGATGGTGTCACTGTGGTTGATAGTGTTACTGTGGTCGATAGTGTGGACTTAAAAGGAAGAAAATTTAATGGGATAGTGCAAAACTACATACCCTATAACTGAATTAAAAAATACATTGTCATGGAGATGCATTTATATTGTACTTGTTAATTTCATTGTTCTATTGATGAGTACCTTATTCTTTACTTTTAGTGGCACTTTGTGTGATAAATCATTTTTTATAGATATTATAATAGATACACTACGGTAGCTATATCATAGAAATAATAACAACAGTTATAATGGTCATATTAAATTTTGAAGACTTGGTTCTATCCAAATAGCTATGTAGCTAACTGATGATAGCAGGTAACTACAGACAACTAGACCACTTGGGAAGATAACAATCATATTTGAAGCAGCCGTACCACTCAACTATATATATATATTTTTTAGCTGATTGGTCTAGCTATATAAATCTAAGTGCTAATGGACTATACAAAACGTTCAAACAAAAAACAACAACATTAAAATAACTCGGGCTTGATTCAATATCATTTTTATTAGCAGCTGATGTGTCAGCAATGAAAAGTTGTCATGCTTGTAATTGATGCCCTCATTTTATTATGTAGCAGCAGTATGAGCAAATCATCTGGGCAGGCCAAAAATCCTATAATGTTGACTCTATTTAGCAGCAAAGATGAATTGTTCATTCAAGGCTACATTCTTGGTCCTTAATTGAGCAAGTCAGCTTTAATGTTGTTTTGTATAGCTAACTAAAACTAAAACCAAAACCGCTTAGTCATGGGGTAGCTATTTTACTTTGGTAAGAAAAAATAAACTAATGTAGAGTGCTGTACGTGAAAAAACTAAACATTTTAGAAGACAGTAAATTCGATTAAAACTAAAACTACCAGTAGAGTGGATGACAAAAACTAAAAATAAGCAATTTTTATTGTAACTATCTCACCTTGAATCAGGTCATTATTAAATGGAGCTGTTAATTACCATCAAGGAAACATTCTCTAAACTATATTATTATCATACTTTATTTATATTTTTAAGATTTCATAGAAGTATTTCAAATTCTTCAAGAAAAGTACATGAACTACTTTGAGAGTCAACATCAATTTACCAAAACTAAGACAATTAGTGGGTAGCTAGTAAAATTAATTAAATTTTCTGCATGATATTGAAGAAATACTAACAACTAACTAAATCATCATGGAGAATTAAATAACAACAACTAAAACTAAGCCATCAAGATAATATATTGTCAGGGATCAAGTTAGTTACTTGTGATCCTTTTCTTCAGTACTTATTGGTCATATTACTCACAGTAGTTAGTTTATTAGTTGGCTATAGGGGCTCCCTAAGACCCAGCCGATATTTTAGCAGCTGGTCTAACCCTGTAGGGTAGGCTACACCATAGGAAGGTAGCTGTAAAAACCTGGTGTACTGGAGCTGGCAAGCTATAAGGCCAGCTGCTATAACTACTAGGGTTGTGAGCTTGCTAAATATAAGTGAAATAACACTATGAGAAAACAAGCATTATTTCATAGGTCACACAGCATTGTGAAAATATCTAGTGTGGACTAAATATACAAACATACTTTTTTAGACCAAGACAAGATTTATCAATTATTATACTCTAATGACTGTTGGGATAAGATATAATGTGACACACATAACTACAAAAATTTGTACCTTTTTGTAGACTTAGACTCTACTCCAATGACGTTCATGTATTCAACGAATATCAGTAATGTAAATGGAAATAACAATTAATTAGCATTATCATCACATACAATGTTGATGACACAATACAATGAAGAAATCTTCCATACAGGTATCAATACAAGATTAATAAAAATTGAAATATTTTCAATTATCTAAAAGCTACCCTGGATTGCAACATTACATCTATCAATTTATTAATGATTATTTTACCAACTTAATTGTACATTGGCTTAAAAACAGGTCATAATTTACGAACTAAATGGAAGATTCATTTATAAGAAGTATTTTAATTTTATCTTTATAATCTTATAATTGCAGCAAAAATTAATTTCTCATATTTATAACATATTATATGTATGTTCACCAGGAAATTCTAGTGTAATGATTGGTGCAGTAGTGATATCTGCTGTAGTAGTAGCTATTATGATTATGTCTCTAGTCATAACCTGCATTAAAATTAAAGCATTCAAGTAAGTTTACGAGACAGCTAATATATCTAGATGAATTCTATTATTTCGTGGAGTGTGCCATTTGGGCACAGTTAAAGATAATAAATAATAACACCATGTCCTATTAATATATACATATGTTGTGTTAATAGGGTAGCATCCAATAGCTCCAGGTCAGATAATCATGTAAAGAATAGTATGCAAAATGACGATAAATATGAAGAGATTGAAATAAATCAAAGCAGTAGTTCCAATCCTGAAGATATGGCAATGACTACCTGTGCCGCATACGGAGACATTAAGTTAACCAGCTGTGCAGCGTATGGTGAAATATCAAATAACATACCAAATGAATCACTAGCAGTTTATGAAACTGTGTAATGTTTGGGACTCACAGTTGACTTAGCTATATTAGCATGCTTCATTTGTAGACTATCAACCAACTGTTTATGTACATTAGTAAATTGAATTGTTAATCACTTGTATACCTGCTTCCATGTTCACTGTAACTAGTGTTTTGACTTGGTAAAGTGTGACCAAATGTAGATACAAACTATGTATTTAGTTTGGAGTCATGTACTTTCTAATCAGAAGAAACACAATTAGTCAGAGAAGACTGTTGCACTAAGTTTTCTTTTAGTCTATAATGAGCCAAGCTTTGTAGAGGCTACCTAAAATGAAAGTGATGCATCTAAACTAGCATATTAGTAGCTGATGCAACTGCTAGTTTTCACACACAACACGAATTATTAGTGAGTACAAAAAAACAGTGATAATTGGAACAACAATTGTCCGGTGACATTCAACATGCAATACTTCATGCTCAAATCAATAATTCTCCATGCCAGTTATACAGGGATGGAGTAACTGCTCGAGAAAGAAAGTTTCATACATCATTGTCCTCAGATATCCTAATGAGTGCAGCAACCCCTAACTTACAGAGTTTCCCACCCCTTCACCCTAAAATATCATCTGGTGGCATGGAATAGCAGAATTACTAATCCTAGTACAAACTACTGCAGTGAAGATATCTAGCACAGAATAATTGTTTATAACACTTGTATATTTGGCTTTCAGGGCTTTATTTTTACTCTCCTCGGCTCATGAAAATGAAGTAGCCAGCAAGTGAAATATCTCATCATATTACACCCTGATCCATATAAAATTGAGACTCATTTAGTGAAAGGCATTCTTTACACACCAAAATAACCCTCAGCGTGAATGTGTGGGGTTTGCCACTACCAGGTATACTCTGTCATGGGGACCCAGGTTTCACGCTGGTGCCTTCTTCTCAGGATTTTACTCATTTTCAGAATCATGACAATCAGAGAATCTGCTGTGCTCATGCTCTTGGCCAAATGTATACAAAACCAGGCACGTACACAGAAATGATACAAAACAAAAATGATTAGGTAAGGTGTGGTAAAGGAAATACACAAATTATACAGTAAAGGGTGGCGGCATAGAGAGAATATCCAGTACAGTATCTTTATGTGGGTGATCCTCTTGTGGCTTGCATGGCAGGGTCTCCCACATCACCCCACCCCCTCCCCTCGGAAGGTGGCATCTTGAGAAAAGAGATTCCTCATAAGCTTGTATGGATTTCCTGTCGTTCATAGATGTCTGAGATACTTGGGACTCACTGTCATTCTCTCCCTCACCAGCATCACCTCCATCAGTCCATCCCTGGCAAGAGAAGGAATCCACAACCACATTGTCCCATCCACTCCTGTAATGTTCACAGAAAGTAAAGTTCAGTAAGTACGAACACCAATGCCATAAACATTTGTTAAGGCAGTCTGAGGTAAGTAGGCCTTTAAGTGAAACATTATCTGTGTACACATGAAAATGCTATCCATATAGGTAAACTTCAAAATGTTTGATAATGTCAACCACAGCCAGGCACTCCAATTCCTGTTGGCATGAGTAGTTGTACACAGTAGAGCTACCCTTGCTAACGTAAACACTAGCGATTAAGCTGTTTGACAGAATTATAATAGCGACAAGATAATAACGGTCTGAATCTCAATCTGACAGGAACAATAACTGAATGATACAGTACTTATAAAGAAAGGCAGCACAGGGCCTTTACATATATTACTACACCACACCCACTGTTATTTTATCACTCTTGTATGCATATAAACTCGCCTCTTCACAAAACAAAGGGACAAAAGAATAAAGGAAGGCTGTACAGGGCCTCCTTACAAAACAAAAGACAAAAGAGTAGTGACAGGAAGTACAACAGGAAATGACCAAACAATCAAATGAATCCAGTTCAATGACATGTATAAGTGCATAGTAATTACTGTTCAATTGCATGTCCAACAATTCTGTGGCAGCAAACTTCTCCTCACGAGGTTGTGTCTGACGTGGGTAGAACCCGACCGGTACTTCCTTCCCAGAACTCCACCTATTCCCTTGGCTGAAGCATCCGTCACTACAGAAAACACATCACTGGCACTGGGTACAATGAGACTCACAGAGTTACAAAATAGGATAATAGCAGTATCAAAATCATGAATTATGTCAGTCGTCCACTGTACAATGTTCGAGTGACCCTTCTTTAAGTTTGTTGTCAATAATTTGGTATGAAAACATAAATTAGAGATACAATGAAGATAATTAATATGCCAAAAAATGAATGAAGTTGTTTCACACTTTTTTGTTTCTTAAACTGTTTCAACTTAGCCACACAAACCTCAGGTATGCTAATGTCATGCCTCCCAACACTGATCTCAAGAAACTCAATCTCGGCAGCACCCCAAGTATACTTCTCCAATATAACAGTTAAACCATTGTTGTCAGTACCCTCCAAAACCTTAGCAACATGAACTAAATGATCATCCCAAATATTGCTAAAAATAACCTATCGTTGATATAAGGTGAACTAAAGTCCTCAAGACCATTCATCATACCCTGAAACGTCTTCTGTAGCAACTGGTATCTGATGGAATCTTTTTGTCAGATCTAGCTCTGCAAAAGACTAAACATTACCTAATTTAACCCAGACCTCGTCAATAAGGGGCATATGAAATGGCTCCTGTATAGTGACAGAGTTTAGCCTCCTGTAGTCCACACAGATTCTGATAGACCCATCCTTCTTCACCACTGGATGAGCTAAATTACCCAGAATTACATCCAAAGACTGCTGCTGTTCAGCAGTTAACACTGGGCTAGACTGACTCTTCTCCTCCTCAATCTCTTCAAATACAATGACCACTCTCTGTACCATAGCGAAGTCATCTGACACCTCATCATAAATATGTTGTTTCAAGTTGTTAACGTGAACAATTCTCTCCTTTTTCTTCCCTTCCTGATCCCAGCCTATCTCATATATTACATTACTGTGGTGACTTGTCAACGTGAAGGGACCTAACATGCCTCACTCAACTTAGTATTCAGGCCAGGTTGTTCTAACCACACTGACTTGTCAACCTGAAACTGTCTCAAAGATTTGGTTTCTGCCTCAGCCCTCTCTCTGACCTTGGCCTGATGTACATTCTCTTTAATAACATCCCGCGAAATATTCAATCTTCCTTGGTGTAAAGCCAAATAATCAGATACATTCAGTGATGGACTTTGGGACTCCTGCTATTACTCATTATTAAAGTGTCTAACAGGTGTGGCATTGTTTACCATTGACAAATTCCCATGGGGAAATACCCATCAAGGTGAAATAATATATAAATCAATTTGATTCGGCCATGTCAACATGTGGTCCATAATCTTATGTATTATACGTGGCATTGAGTGTTCAGTAAAGTCTCTCCACATTTCTCATCTGACTGGCCAATCTCTCCTCTTCTCTGGGGATTTATGCCACTGTTTACCACAATTGTAGCAAGTAGGAGTGAAAGTTTATAAGTATCACCAGAAGTACCTGTTTTGTTAGTGCTTGCATCCTGTTTGTCCAAATTAGTTTTATCTTTGTCTACTGATTTGCTCATTAGGAGATTGCAGCTCATGTTTAGCGAATTGTTTGTGGTCAGAATTAGAGTGCCTGTAATTTGGCTTTTCGGATCTCTTAAAGTATTGTACCGAAAACAATTGAATTTTCGTAGAACATGAGGCTAATCAGTGACATATGCTTCAGATGCATCTATAACATCATTGGGGATGTTATTCATTGTAGGAACTCAAACCACAACTGCAGTAACAACAACTGAACAACAACCACAACTGAACTGAGCTGGGTCAGTCCACTATTATACTGTAGCAGAGTCCAAGGGGGGGGGGGTATTTCTAAGGGGGGTGCATACATGAAATAATGTGTGATGTGTGAATGAAGTGTGAATGCATGTTTGTCCTCATGGTGCCATTTGGCCTATGTTTGTCCGCTTGCTTGCTTGTTCTCCATCATGCCGATCTTGCTCGCTCGCTCCAACACTTCATATTTTTGAGATTTGCAGAATATTTTGCAGGGACATGCTGAATAATTAATTTAAAATGCTGGATAATACAAGTTAACCCATATCATGAATTGAAGATTGTCAAGGTTCAATTGATAACTATATGTGGTAATGTGTGGAGGCATGTGTACGGCTTAAGCTGACTCCAAATGTGGTTGTTACATTTACAGTTTCCAGCACTAACTAAAACAAAGCATTTAATTTTAGCATCATCACTAAATTAAATATCCACCATGTCTTATATAGAAAATTTCTATGACATCTTAACAAAATATTTATGTCCCTACAAGATGTTCAGCAATGTCCCAGCTAATTTATATAGTCTCAGCAAAATGTTCAGCAATGTCCTAGGAAAATAATGTAGTCCCAGAAAAATATCCATCATGTCCAAGTAAATAATCCAGCAGGTGCCCAGACAACTTGGACAGCACAGACATTGGTTGTGGCAAGCTTTTTGTTTTGACTTCCTCCAAATAGTATTAATAGCTTCACATCCATATCCCATCTGTTGTGGTTTTGAACTTAATGGAAGAAATAATTGGATAGTATAAATATAAGTATATGAAAATGGGTTGTCATAAAATTTAGAGTTGCTACCAGTAACAATTGGATAGTAGATACTATAATATTAATCTCCTTAATTGAAATTTAATTATAATATAATTATATTTCAATTAATATTATCACCATGGAGATACCAAATAAAGACAAATTGTAATCATTACTTGTCATGGTGAATCATTTATATTTGTAATTGTTTATTTATTGTTTAGTGGCACTTAGTGCAATTAGTTTTAGGTTCTGATGATGTGATGAATCATAACCAATAGAGCTGCTCAGGTATGTCATAGCTACTATTAAAATAATATAGTTATAAATATATAAACATATATAAATATTATGTATAAATATAATATATACTACACTGTATATTGTAGAGCAACAAGACAATAATATTGGTCTTGGTTCTATCTAAATAGCTAACTGACGAGAGCAGGCACACATTATTTGCTCATATAATAGTACACCTAGCATTGCGGGAACGTGAGCGCAAGTGTGAGCAATGGGCGGCAAGGGTTCTAACGCGCACACGGTCAGTAAATAAAACCCCAACAATTTCCGGGGTGCCTCACTCTGGAATCTGACCTTCGAGCAGACGTTGGTGTCGCAGAATTAGGCAGCCGGGGAGTTAAACGGGTTTTTGAGTTTTGCATCTGCTCGGACAACAATGGTGCCGTTGATAGTTTTCTGGTTGGTATATACTGCTGTCTTCGCCCGAGGTAAATAGCTAAACCGTAGGACCACCGCGTGTATTAGGTGATACATATTGTGTGCCTTTGTTTAGAGTTACTTACAGAGCTTGCAGTCTCGGGGTATTAGGAGTAAATAGATCAACAAATATGCACTTTAATATCAGTAGAAATAGCTTATATCTTAGTGCTGTTCAGGCTTCTGCCTTTCCTATGTTAGCTACATCATTGCCCATTCATAGGCACTGTGTGTGGTTTGAACTTAAATGGAAGAAATCCCATTGTGATAGCCATATTATGGAATGTGAGAATGAGTAGTCAAGGAATGCAAAGGATAGCAAGAATATTACATTACAATCAGGAATCATGTGAGTGATTGTATGCATTAGCTACTTCTTACATAGTCATCATTACATTTATACGCCTTTCACTTCCTCTCCTGTTTCTTTTCTGTTTACCATTTCAATTTTCAGTGTTGTTTACTCATTCTTTATTGGATATAATAAATAGGATGAATTAATAAGTTCCAATAGTAGCTAATTGGTGAGTGAAGATAGTGAATTGAGACAATACAACTGGGTGTACAAATTCTAACTGTACAGTGAAATACATATATGGACTTAGTTATTTGTGGCATATTGATTGTGATGATAATCAACAATTTAAAAGGTTCCTTTATCAGTTAAAATGATGGACTATTAGATAAGTGGCCACACCGGAGATTGCCTGAGGTGTTAGGATAATCTCACGTTGCCAGACCCTTTACCTACCGCTACACTAGGAAATAGTCTGGTGGCATTAGCATAGTACTAGTTCAGTAGCCTTCAAATCTCAGGGGGAAGTTACGGTTCTGGTCGTGGTTGTCAGTAATTTAGGGATACCGCAGCCATTCAATCAGCTCTCTTTCATGATCCCAATCCATGTACTAGAGGAATGGGGCAGTGGAACTTGCTGCAAATAAGACAAACATTAGGATTCATGAAATTGCACAGGACGAGTAATTTTAGGGCACGTAAAAATGGGAGATATATAAGAAAGCTAGATATTGACCAAAAAAACAGGCTATTTTGTGACAGATATTATACCACTGTTATAAGTTAGGAGAATAAGCTAGTATGTTGTACCTTATAGCGTACCAATAAGTACCATAAGGCAGTTATGGCACTTAGCTAGGCATTGAAGTTTTTGTGTGCAGTACTTTTACATTTACATAAGGGTTTAACCGCGGAGCATCCAGTGAAAGACAAATTACATTCCATTTGAACTTGTACTATGTACTAATGCTACCAGACCTTTTCCCAGTGTTGCGGTAGGTAAAGGGTCTGGCTATGCGAGACTAGTGTTAGGGCCTTAGCAAATTTTAAAATTAACGCAATGTTAAGAGAAAAAAAAAAAAACGTTATAAAAAGTCAAAGGGTAAATTAATTTGGTCTCTTTGATGGCGAAGAATTAATGAAATATTAAAAATCTTTAAAGAGACCAAATTAATTTACCCTTTGACTTTTTATAACGTTTTTTTTTTTTTCTCTTAACATTGCGTTAATTTTAAAATTTTCTAGTTCAGTAGCCTTCAAATCTCAGGGGGAAGTTACGGTTCTGGTCGTGGTTGTCAGTAATTTAGGGATACCGCAGCCATTCAATCAGCTCTCTTTCATGATCCCAATCCATGTACTAGAGGAATGGGGCAGTGGAACTTGCTGCAAATAAGACAAACATTAGGATTCATGAAATTGCACAGGACGAGTAATTTTAGGGCACGTAAAAATGGGAGATATATAAGAAAGCTAGATATTGACCAAAAAAACAGGCTATTTTGTGACAGATATTATACCACTGTTATAAGTTAGGAGAATAAGCTAGTATGTTGTACCTTATAGCGTACCAATAAGTACCATAAGGCAGTTATGGCACTTAGCTAGGCATTGAAGTTTTTGTGTGCAGTACTTTTACATTTACATAAGGGTTTAACCGCGGAGCATCCAGTGAAAGACAAATTACATTCCATTTGAACTTGTACTATGTACTAATGCTACCAGACCTTTTCCCAGTGTTGCGGTAGGTAAAGGGTCTGGCTATGCGAGACTAGTGTTAGGGCCTTAGCAAATTTTAAAATTAACGCAATGTTAAGAGAAAAAAAAAAAAACGTTATAAAAAGTCAAAGGGTAAATTAATTTGGTCTCTTTGATGGCGAAGAATTAATGAAATATTAAAAATCTTTAAAGAGACCAAATTAATTTACCCTTTGACTTTTTATAACGTTTTTTTTTTTTTCTCTTAACATTGCGTTAATTTTAAAATTTTCTAGTTCAGTAGCCTTCAAATCTCAGGGGGAAGTTACGGTTCTGGTCGTGGTTGTCAGTAATTTAGGGATACCGCAGCCATTCAATCAGCTCTCTTTCATGATCCCAATCCATGTACTAGAGGAATGGGGCAGTGGAACTTGCTGCAAATAAGACAAACATTAGGATTCATGAAATTGCACAGGACGAGTAATTTTAGGGCACGTAAAAATGGGAGATATATAAGAAAGCTAGATATTGACCAAAAAAACAGGCTATTTTGTGACAGATATTATACCACTGTTATAAGTTAGGAGAATAAGCTAGTATGTTGTACCTTATAGCGTACCAATAAGTACCATAAGGCAGTTATGGCACTTAGCTAGGCATTGAAGTTTTTGTGTGCAGTACTTTTACATTTACATAAGGGTTTAACCGCGGAGCATCCAGTGAAAGACAAATTACATTCCATTTGAACTTGTACTATGTACTAATGCTACCAGACCTTTTCCCAGTGTTGCGGTAGGTAAAGGGTCTGGCTATGCGAGACTAGTGTTAGGGCCTTAGCAAATTTTAAAATTAACGCAATGTTAAGAGAAAAAAAAAAAACGTTATAAAAAGTCAAAGGGTAAATTAATTTGGTCTCTTTAAAGATTTTTAATATTTCATTAATTCTTCGCCATCAATACAATATAAGTAATCTTCTATTCAATTTCTATTACATGCAGAGCTCTGCATTTTAACTATTAGGGCCGAAAGAAGCTTTTTTTTTAGTGACCAGGCCAGGAAAAGGCGTGGTCATAGGTGTGGCCAGTACACAGAGAAATGTAATTAGATGTGCCACTTCTAAGTAGACAGTGCTTCAATCATTGTTATAGTGAATCACAATGTAAATGACCACAATGACAAATAATCATCGATCATTGCAATGGAAGCGTTAAAACAAGTTTAAAAAGCATAAATGGTCAGTTTCCCCCCCTATGAATATTTAGTATCATCTCAAACAAGTGGTGAGTCCATAGCCTGACCAGCCTGACCATGTACTCCGTCCCATCACAGGGTAGATAGATAATTCAATGTATAAATCAGAGGAGGAGAAAACTTTTAGCATCAGTCAGGAATTTTGATCACACCTACAGAAGATGTACCAAAATGTGGCATTCACATTTTATGCTTTTGAATTATATTAAAAATATTTAATAAATAGAAAATATGAATGAATTGATGCTGTCCACAAAAATATTGCCACACCCACTTTACAATATTGGTAGTGCTATGGCTAGTAGTCTGGTTTCTCTGCCTCTGACATTTTACGACAATAAGCTAGTCATTCTGTTTTTGTTGTGAACAGCTGCAAGTATAAACATGAACCTCTTATCTTGCAAATTTACGTACATATCTGCAATACTGAATTGAATCAAGTTCATTTCTGCAATAACCTAAATTAATTTTAAGTGTGTGTTTATGTCCCATTTGGTAGCGTTATACTTTATGGCACACAATAGATAACCTCATCTATGTATACACTTTATGGACACACTAAAGCATGGTTAAAATTATGTACTTTATATATTCACTAGATCCACTAGTTGATGGCTTGTATTTTACCTTGAGTGGTTCTGTATATCTTCACAATGAAACAGTTTATATAGAGGACATAGGTCCTGATGTGGATGATCGCAGTAATAATCGTGGAGCTGCTCTGGTATGTCATACTGATATTGTAAACACTGCATGCTGCAGAAGTAGTGACAACAATGGTAATGGTCCTATTGGTGACTGGTTCTATCCAGACAATTCTCAAGTCATTCATAATAATCAGGATGCCAGTACTAACAATACATTTGTTCGAGTTGGATTTCACAGAGAAGTCAGATTAGTGACACTAGGCAGTCCAACTGGACCACTGGGACACTATAAATGTGAAGTTCCTAATTCTAGAAATGACAGTGTCATTGCTGCTAGCATATACATAACTTCTAATGGTAAACTAACTAAGGCAAAATTAGCTGAATATACATAACTAGCCAGGGGGTAGCTGGAAAATCAGGAAAACTGGTAAGCTAGGCTGTTGCTATAACTACTAGGGTAATGAGCTTGCTCAATGTAGGTGAAATAACCCCATGAGATAACATGAGTTATTTCACAGGTCACATACTTAAAAATAACAACATTGTGAAGACATCTAGTATGGACTAAATATACATACATACTTTTTTAGACTAAGACATGATTTTATCAATTTTTATACACTGTAGACAGTTGGGACAAGATAAAATGTTACACACATAACTACAAAAATTTATCAACTTTTTGTAGGCTTAGGTTCTACTCCAATGATGTTCATATATTCAACGCAAAGCACGAATATTAGTAATGTAAATGGAGATAACAGCTTATTAACAATAATATCATCACATACAATGTTGACGACACAATACAATGAAGAAATCTTCCATACAGGTATCAATACAAGATTAATAAAAATTGAAATATTTCCAAGGGACCAGAAAATTGTAAAAAAAACCACCCTTGAATGAAACATTGTTTGTATCAATTAATTCATGAGTGTTTTACCAACGTAATTGTACTTTGGCATAAAAACTGATCATAATTTAGGAAATATTATTGGAAGATTCATTTAGCTATATGAGGTATTTTAATTTTGCATTTATAATCTCATAATTTTAGAATACAATCAATTTCTTTTATTTATTACATATGTATGTTCACCAGGAAGTTCTAGTGTAATCATTGGTGCTGTAGTGACATCTGCTATAGTTGTAGCTATTATGATTATGACTCTAGTCATATTGGTGACCTGCTTAAAATATAAAGTATTCAAGTAAGTTCATGAGACATGCTTGCTAAATGTAGATGAGTTTATTATTATTTGAAGTGTGCCATCTGGGAAAAGTTTACTATAATAATAATTGTAATTTCTTTGCAAGCTTCACTGAATATTAATGATACAATTGCCTAAATTCTTTTGATTCTGCAAACCAAATTGTTCAGAGAATGAACATGTGATAATCAATGCTACGTTCTAAAGCATGATCAAAAGTATATATAATCAGTAAAACTTATTTCTGAGTAAGTCGAGTCCTTGAAAAATTACATACACAATATTAATATATTTTTGTTTCATCTTTTCTCCAGTGTAAGAAATGGGAATCAATTCAGAATGTTTGCATATAGTACTACCATGTCATATCAGTATTACACATGTTGTTGTGTTAACAGAGTAGCATCAAATAGCTCCCAGTCAGATAATCATGTAAAGAAGAGTATGCAAAATAACAATGAGATTGAAATGATACAAAGCAGTAATTCCAAACCTGAAGATATGGCAATGACTACCTGTGCTGCATACGGAGACATAAAGTTAACCAACTGTGCTGCATATGGTGAAATATCAAATAACATACCAAATGAATCACTAGCAGTTTATGAAACAGTGTAATGTTTGGGACTCACGGTTGATTAGATGCATAGCATGGTTCTGTTGTAGACTTTCTACCTACTGATTATGTACATTATATTGTTTGTACATTTTTTTAACACTTTTACAGCTGCTTCCTTATTGATTGTAGCATGTGTTTTGACTTAGAAAAAATTATCTTTTTATTCATTACTACAATGAAATATTATTTACTAACTTAAATGTAAGTCAAGCATCTTATAAAAGAAGTTGCCAATGACTTTACGCTCAAATTTAAATAATAATTGTTGCTTCTCATGCTGCAAATCTAATAAACCCTGGCCTTGTTATTTTGTCATGTATTATTATTTCCATTTCAAGTACTGAAAGGGAAACTATAATTTAACATTCTAGAATATGGGAAAAAATATTTGTTTGCACAAGTTAGCTATGTTTTCATTTTTGTCTCAGATCACTTTTTTCTCACCAGAGAATCGTGGTGTGCTATAGCATCTCAGGGGGAAATGTGTTTGCCAATACAGTGTATGATCACAGCCATGGGTCACTACCTAAACTATCCCGAAACTGAGAGAGAAGCCCGATGGAGAATGAAGCTATTGGTTATCTATCATTAAAATCTTAGTAACATTTTTTCGGTCAACATGACATATACCCAGTCACTATCTTTTTGAGTGCTTATTAGTCACACCAGTTGTGTGGGCGCACAGGTAGTCAGAACACGCTGCCATCAGATTGTGTTCTGCTCATCTCTAGCCCCTGAGCAAGATTCTTTTCCAATTCACTTAGTAGAGTTAAACTTTATTGGAAGAAGTTGCAGCATACACTTATGGACATCTGCTCTAGAAATATTTCAAGAGCAGGCTACTTTTTTTTCAAGAGACAGATGCAGTGAAAACAAAATATATTGCTGTATCACTCTGACAAAATTTAATAAGTGGTTAATTCTCTGCTAGATATCTTAACTGCAGTAGTGTGTACTAGGGTTGACAAAGTCAGTGTAAAGTTGGCTGTGATACTTTAGAGCTGCTCTGACCTGAGAGGCTTCAGGCAGAATGGTAGCTTTTAAAACTCAAAAAGCTGTTAAGCTAGGCTTGTTGCTATAAATACTATAGCATCTCAGAGGGTAATGAGCTTACTAATACAGTATGTGATCACAGTCATGGGTTACTACCTAAAAATAACATTGAGAACATATCTAGCTGGAATATATACATAATATGTAATAGTTAAACCATGGATTCGAGGAATTATCGCTGATAGATGTTGTTTGCTGTGAAGTACAACTTCAACGTAAGACGCCCAGTCTCCAGAGTCTAAGTTGAAAGGTCCTAACATGCCATGAGTAGCCATAATCCTCATTGCCAAATGTATCTGATTCATAGCTATACATAAACCTTTAATTAAAAAACTCTTTATAGACTAAAGTCATGGAAACACACAAAGATACAAAAATCACCGCGTGGTGGCAGCGCTCCATACAATTACAATCTTGAGGTCAGCAGGCTGACTAGACGAAGATGACAAACACAACATAGTTCAATGTCCATTGTCACTACAAGGACCATCACATCATAACAAAACATTTAGCATGTTCCAGCAAAGTTATCTAGTCCCAGCAAAATACCTATTATGTCCAAAGTAAATAATCAAGCAGGTGCTTGAAAATTTTGGACTGCACAGACATTAGTGGTTGCAAGCTTTTTGTTTTGGCTTCCTCTAAATAGTATTAATTACTTCAGAACCATTACCTATCTGTTCTGTACTGTGACTTAAATGGAAGAAAATTCAACGGAACAGTATAAAAATAATATAGTTCGAAAATTGGTGGTCATGAAATTCAGAGTTGCTAGCTACTAGTAGCAATTTAATTGTAGATACTATAGCTATTACTTTAATAGTAGCTAATGGTCTTATTAGATATTGAAGACCTGGTTATATCCAAACACTGAAGACAGCAAGCACACATGATTTGCTCCAGTACAATAGTACAACTAGACCACTTGAGAAGACCTGTTTAGAATTAATAGTCATAGTAACCGTTTTGCTACAAAACAACAACAAAACAAAAGCAACAACAACAAACTATAAACTCAGCACATGAAGTTGGGTATTATAGATCAATTACCGTCGAAATTACATCCCAAATGGAATGCGAAAATTAGCACTGACCAACTACAATTCCTGTGGAAAACAAGTGAACTAAACCCACATACATCAACCTCAAACTTTAACTATAGATATACGATGCCCATACAAATACAATACTGATAATCCGTTGTTTATTCATGTGTCAAGGTTTGATGTCATGACAAAAGGTTTGTATTTCCGATGACCTATAACTAGTTAGATGTAGGTTACTGTACTCACTGTCCTACTTTGAGCATTGAAATATTAGTAACTTATTTTGCAGTCCACATGACATGTACCTAGTTAGCTACTATTAGCTACTTGTGATTCTTTGAGTACTCACTAGTTGCAGCACATGATTAAGGTATACAAACATGTTATATTTGTTCTTGGTGTAGCTAGCCTTTATTTTGTTATAATAGCTATAGCTATTCACTTACAGTACCCTAACTTATACAATAATGCAGTAGCTATTTGCTTTTAAGTTTTCCTTAATAGATCCTAAAAGAAAGAATGTACATGTAACAGAACAAACTTTGCTTATACTGAATGTTATTTTGTGGACCAGGGCCAGAAAGGGTGAACAAGTACAGAAATTTCTATTTTTGGTTGAGGAGGGCTATTCCTGGTTTGGCCATGCCCCCAGACCCATTTCCAATTTAGCGGTTCGGTAAAGAGTTCGGTAAAGGGTCTGGCTACTCCAGACTAATAGCTCCATGTGTCGGGCTCAGCCAGACTATAGCTCCGTGTGTTGGGTTCCGCTAGACTAACCGTGAGTCTAGCCACCTAGTAATACCCTTTACCGAACCAATGGCTAATTGCATGGAAAAAAATCTCCCCGCAGGAGAGGGAATCACCCTGGACTTTGCGTTGGCGTTTTAAGCTAAGCTAAGAAGCTGTGCAGTTTACTTTTTTTTTGTACTGTCAGATAATGCTGTCTGTTCTAGTTTTCTCATTCGCTGTATACTCAGTGGTCTTCGCCAAAGGTAATCTTAATTACATTCTTATTTAGCTGCTCCACCATTGAGGGGAGCTGAAATCAATGTAGAGTGAGAGGTTAGGTGTAATTAAGTAAACTTGGATAAGATATTTATAGCAGCTAACAACTAACAGCTATTTAGTTTGGAGCTAACAACAGAGATACTTTGTTCACTCTTTTGATCTTATTATGCATTACAATCATTGCCCATTCATAGCAACTATTTGAACTTAAAAGAAAATAAATACCTAATGGAATAGCACTAACAATGTCACTTATGGTATGTTAGTGTGAGGATGAGATAGTTAATGAATGCAAAGGAGTGGTAACCTTTCCACATGTATTTTTGAAAGATTAACAGTTTAAAAGCAATTATATTTGTAATTAATAATAGTGGTGCCTTCTGGAATATATGAGTGACTACATGCTTTATAATATAAAACAGTAAGTAGGAAGATGAAAAAATATTTGGGGTGGGTGGGTGATGTTAAGAGTGTATTGTTAGGCTGCATTTTATCCCCCCACCTGAAACTGGTTATGTCCCCCCTCCCTCTGAATTTAGGCATTTTTTTAGATTGTTTGCATAAAGTATACTATATTATTATGATGTTGCCACTGAGGTCAAAGTGAACCTATGTTTTTAGTTTGGAGTCACTGCTTTCTAAACAGAAGGATAACAATTAGTCAGAGAAGACTGCTCCACTAAGTTTTATTTTTGTTTCTAAATAAGCCAAGCTTTGTGGAGGCTACTTATAATGAATTATTTTAAATTGCTAGTTTTCACATAAGCTTGTTATTTATTATCAGATCTGTAATTTTACAAAGATTACTGTCATAGATGTAAACAAGGTAATGTAGTAGTATGAGCAGCAGGGAGTGAATATTAGGGGGCAGCCCCACTCCCACCCCCCCCTCCCCCCTTAAGAATCTAGCCCCCCCTTCTCCCAACACTTCCTACTCTACTGTAAAACTTAATGTGCTCATGCTTGGAAATATCTATATTAAAATTTGTTTGAATTACTTGGGCTTTCCCCTCTCTCTCTTTAGTTAGCTACATGATGCCTTCAATTTAACTTTGTCATGTAAACTATTTTTTTAATACATTCATAAATACAATAGTCATGATATATAATATAGCTACTTTATATTCATAACGTCCACCAGCAGATGGCTTGTACTTTACTTTGAAAGGCATTATATATTGTCCAAATGAAACCGTTTTTATACAAGACGTAGGTCCTGATTTTGTTATTCGTCATAATCATGGAGCTGCTCTGGTATGTCACACTGATAATATTAACACTGAATGCTGTAGAAGTATTGACAACAATGGTAATGGTCGTATTGGTGACTGGTTCTATCCGAACAATTCTCAAGTCATTCCAAACAATCAGGACACCACTACTAATACATTTGTACGAATTGGATTTTACAGAGAAGTCAGATTAGTCAGAAAAGGCAGTCCAACTGGACCACTGGGACTATATAGATGTGAAGTTCCAAATTCTAGAAATGAAACTGTCAGTGCCAGCATTTACATTGTGTCTAGTGAGTATACAACATTACTTACCATGCATTACTTTCTTCTGTAGTCATTGGTGTACTAAATGGATATACAGATGGAACTATAGTCTAGCTACAACATGTATATTTGATTGTATCTTGAGAAATATTTTTGGCAAGCATGAAATATTATGTGTTGTGTTCTTCTACTCTTAAAGTAGTATAATTAATTCTTCTATGCTAGATATCTCCACTGATAATGAGATAGCTAGACATGTTGTGGCATGTTACCAGCACTTAATTGGAAAGCTTCCCTACCCCCCCCCCCCCCCCCCGTGAAATATCTGAGTAGCTAAAACCTCAAGTACAATTAGTAGCTAATAACAAACATCTACACTTTCAGAATTTTTAGAGCTACATTTTCTACAAAAAACAAAAAAAAACAAAAAACAATAAAAACAAAACAAAACAAACAAGCTATCCATTCAGGTCAGAATAGCTGTTATATGAGGTGAGAGTGTGGGGGAGCCCACATGAAAGTAATACTCACAATTGTTTTGTACAAACTACTGCGGTGAAGACACCTGACATGGAAAAAACACTTATTACAAAACTTAATGTTTCAATACTCATCCTGCATCTGTCCCATTAATATATCACAGCACTATTCTGCACATGAAACACCTCAGCAGTATCATACTGCCATTTTTATCCTTGGTCAGTTTTCTGATAATATTGTACAAATGTGAGGATGCGTGTTGAGTTGCCCCAGATCAGTTCAACCCAGCTGCTGCTGCCAGTGACTCCAATCCAAAATAAACTTTTTGGCATTCTTTTCTTTTCATCAGAACTTGTCACTCTAATAATTCTTGTGCTCCATTATACTATACATGTGATCTGGTTAATTAATACCCAAAGAAATTAATTTATTTGCTCAAATGATTATGACATGGATAATTGCTTTGGCTATAGTCTCCTTGTAGGAGCAAAGGTCAGAATACTAGTTATCCCATCAGTTAAACATTTTCATGAGTTAGATAGCTATAATATGTGGTAATGTGCAGAAGCATGTGTAGGGCTTAAGCTGACTCTTGTTATTTACATTTTTCAGCACTTATTAAACAAAGCATTTAACTTTAGCATGCAAAAAATATCCAATGTCTTTTACAATAACATCTTAAAAATATTTAGCATGTCCCTGCAAAATGTTCAGCAATGTCCTAGGAAAATAATGTAGTCCCAGAAAAATATCCATCATGTCCAAGTAAATAATCCAGCAGGTGCCCAGACAATTTGAACAGCACAGACATTGGTTGTGGTAAGCTTTTTGTTTAGGCTTCCTCTAAGTAGCATTAATTGCTTCACAGTCATTACCTCTGTTGTGTATATGGACTTAAATGGAAGAAAAATAATGGGATAGTGTAAATATAATATAGTGTGAAAAAGGGTGGTGATTAAATTCCGAGTTG
>WLWD01004045.1_pt1 | contig 39965 bp, 20 predicted proteins | sample 6712731 | NCBI WGS metagenome assembly WLWD01 (sample SAMN12718690, study PRJNA576275) | sponge metagenome | isolation source: marine sponge | host: Mycale hentscheli | place: New Zealand: South Island, Marlborough, Capsize Point | collected 2014-11-01
TACCTCTGCTCCAAGATCCTGATCCTGGACTTCAGTAAGACAAACTGGTGCATTTCCTGCCAGGGAATAATATATTATGACAATCACTAGTAGTACAGCAATACAATGGATTGGGGTTAACATGAAAGATTTCACAAGTATATTAAAATTTATCGTGATAATAAAAAAACATCATTCACACTCTACACGGGTGTCTGATAATACATAAGCCATTATTATACAGTGCCACTGACTGTACTCACAATGGAAGTAAGTGGATAGATGAATATTTTAAATGTTTCTAAAAAAAAACAATTTGAAAAACATGAAATAGTTAGAAACTAATATCACATGGGCATCACATGAATAGGATGTATTGGAAGTTGCCATGGGCTACCACAGACAATAAAGAGTATGTCCACATAGGCTGTCACATGCATGTGTGTGTGTGTGTGCCACAATGCTGTGATAGGGGAAACAGCAGTCACTCACCGGTGTGTGGTGCTTCTCGGCTTCCTCAAGCTTCTCAGAGAGTGACTTGACCTTCTGCTCCAGTTCCTCCTCCCTGGCCTTGCAGGCAGATACCTTCTTGCTGTCATATTCCAAACACTTGATCACCTCCTTGAGATGAGCTATAGTTGCCTGGAAGTACAACACACACACACGCACACACACACACAAACACACAGTGGGAGGGTATACAATGGGAAGATGCAGAACAGAGGTTCTAGTGACAACTGATACGGTTGTAAAGAAATAATTAAAATCACTAAGTGGCGCCCCACCCAGAGAAAGGAGTTGAAAAATGCTTGTTATTATTTATCAGCTATTCACACCAGCTCTTTGTCTCCTCTGACTCGCGTGGCGATATGGGACTACAACAAGAGTACGGAACCCTTCTGCACGCGCCACTAAATTCTGCCCTGCCCACACATGTATGCTAAGTTTATTCTCAGTGTCAGCAGCTCTCACATCCCATCAACGAACATGTAGATGTACAAGCCCCGTGTGGACACACATGTACTATACCCTCACTAACACAAAGAGTGCGTGCGTGCATACGACATTCTATTATCCAATTAGCACCTTGAACTCAACTGCCCACCACCTTACACCCAGGATTGTTGAATATTTATAGAATTAGATAATCTGTCTAGCACACACACATATTCCTGCGTCTGCATGATAATACTGCCCATGTGCAGGTTGCTCCATTCCAGGACAGCTGTAATGCATGTAATCAAAAGGGAAGTGTTTGAATGATGTGTGTATATGTGTGTGTGAGTGTGTGCATGTGTGTGTGTGAATGTGTGTGTGTGAGTGTGTGCATATGTGTGTGAGTGTGTGCATGTGATGTATGTGTGTGTGTGTGTGCATGTGCACGAGTGTGTGGTCGGAATTAAAGGGGTTTATCCTCACCCCGTTAATTTGCCCCAATTCGGCAACTGCTTATTGGGGGCGGGGCTTCCAGCCACCGCCCTCGCCAAACCACTCAGCTATTGAAGCTGCGGAATCAGGGAGGCCCACTGATGACGAATATGGAAACGATGGTGAGTTAAACTAAATGAGAGGCGTAGGATTAAGTGCATGTGTGTGTGTGTGTGTGTGTGTGCATGTGTGTGTGAGTGTGTGCAAGTGCACGAGTGTGTGATGTATGTTTATGTGTGCGTGTTTTGCACTTATTGTCCACCAGTGACTGCAAATTATTCTTGGAATGGTTTAATTTGAATGTGAAAAGGAAATTTTGTGCTAGTTTAGTGCTAGCATTAACAATGCAGTATGAGGAAATGCTAAGATAATGGGAAGAGAGATATAAAGTCAGTAGATGCTACCATACCTACCTACAGAGGGAATACCACCTCAATACAATGACATCAATGGTGCTCATAATAGTGCTGCAAACAATAGCAGTTTATCATTATCTGATTAAAACAGGAAGTGTATTTACTATTTCTGAGAGCCAGTTGAGATGTGTATGTATATGGACTCTGCTAACGGTCAGCCAAATTCACTATTAACTAATGTTATTCATTCGCAAAACAAGAAAATGAATTTTCAAAGGAATACAACAATGGTGTTTTGTAATCATTAACACAACTAGTGACTAAGACTACATACAAAACTTTGTACAAATACAACAGAAAAATGAAGACAGAAGTCATCAGCCTCCTGTGATTATAGTAATCAGTATTGTCAACATCTTGCTTGGAGCTGATGCAATTCAATACAAATGGCTTTGATAACAACACATAACTACTCTGGACAGCCTAACCACACAAACAATCATCCCTATCCTGCGAACAATAAATTCATATGTTCGAGTAACCTTGCAACCTATCCTGTTGGAGGACTATTATTATTATTATACCCTCTTTCATCCCAAGCAATTCATGAAACATATTAGAATGTTTTCATGCTCAGGCTGTGTGTGTACTTGTACGTGGTGGATCTGTGCTTGGTTCTTCTCCCAGTTATAAATATTTGCACCTGAGGTAGTGGCAGACAGCATAAGGTATTAATGCAGCATTCAAACTCCTAGCCACAATATAACAGAATACCAAGTTATTAATTTTGAAGACCTTTCAAATCTAGTCGGCAATTGTCGGTTCATGACCAATATATTTAGTGGAATAGATGTCAAATGAAAGTGGGAAAAATAAGTTAGTGCCCTTTAAAGTAAGAGACGGCTAATCTAAAATTGTAAAATCCTTAGTGTTTCAGCTGTTTTCCATACACACATACGCACACATGTAAAATGAACACACACATGTAAAACAAAAACACACATAACAGTTATATTTGCCAAGTCAAGTCACCAGTTCCTGCTAGTACAGTCCAATGAAGAGAGAAAACAATTTCTAGCACTGCCAAAGCTACACAAACACATTTGTAAATATGTCTTTTATTATTTTACTGCTGCATGTTTTTAAATTACAATACTAGAAACCCTGAGCTTCAAAAGTTTTCTCAACCAGTCTTGTGCGTCCATTTCCCCTGTGTACTCCAAGATACCCATAAAAGTTTCAATCCCTTCAAGTCCTCCATAATACACTAGCTGCCAGAAGAACACATTGCCAAGGCTTTCATTCACTTCACTCGCAGGCTTCATGCATGCTGCAATCTTCCTCCACAGCAGGATGTCCAACAGGGAAAGGGAAAAAAAAAAAAAGGTAAAAATTGGAGTACTACAATTTAACTATCCTGTTGTACTCACTGGTATTATTCAGAACAGGATATCTACATCCTCTGGGAACCATTTTACTCCTTTATCATCCTTGGTCCACCTCCATAGTATTAAACCAGCAAAAATACACAATTAAATTATTGAGAGTAACGACAGCAGACCTTCAATTAGTATTTGATCAGATTAAAGTACTCGGTCATGTACAGTACTGAAGCCAAAGGTACTCCATTACCCCCAAACAGATGCAGTCACGTATTGTGAACAGTATTTGAAATATTAGAATTTCTACAGCAATGACATCAGCTCTAAGAATAACAGCCTTGGGTGATCGTCAGAAGCTAGTAGTAGAGTAATTGGAGGTAATGAATCGACAAGGGTCGGTAAGGAACGCTACATGCATATACTAGATACCTAGATGAGAGAATGTATAACTAGCAGGTATATTTACAATCCTTGGAAGCATCAGAATAACAGTGCTACTTGATTTATACCAGCTACATGAATTGTGGGCAATAAGGGAAATGTGTCTGAACAAATTTGGTGATAACTGATATAGCCAGCAATTTAGTACAGGCATTTGATAGTTTTGACAAACATATTCCATTGAACACTCAAGCAGTTCTAATTGTACCAACTATGGATGGACAATGAGGCTTTATAAGCACTCATACATGTGTATGCCCATATAATATTAATATGGGAGATAGTTCTTCAGTGTATGAACTCGTAAGCATTTCATACCACTCTTCTATAGAACTTGTGAGATGCTTGAAGGTGTTAACTTCAAATCAGCAATAGTGATCGAGACTGTATTTGAGCAATTTGACAGTTATGCTAAAGCATACTTAAAGTTCTCAAGCACATTCAAAGTTCTCAATCATACTTAAAACAATCAACCATAATTTTTAAGCAAGTACTACAAGAAAATCACGATACACAGTAGTAACTGAATGAGTCATGTGTACTGTAATTATACCTCAAGTTTCTTTTATCACAAGAGAAAATATTTACTTGGAGATTTTTTTGACATCATCTGATCGAGTGAAAAAAAAGTTTTGTATTGATAGTAAAATAATACTCAAATGAAATGTCTTCATTATGCAATACATTGTATTATGTGTTAAAATATTATTTCTTAAAGAATCTGACTAAAATATTATTGATAATTTTTGATACTCCGGTATTTCCCCTTTGTTAATTTAGTCCTTAGTGAGTCCATATGCTTCTACATGCAAAAATTTGTTTTGTTTGTGTTTGTGCAAATTAATGTGTGTTTAGACATTTATGTAATTGTACAATTTTTGTTACTTCATACATTGGAGACAGCATGCAATTTCAAATCCCCTAAGAACACATTATTAATAATTTAATTTTTATTCTTCCGCCACCGTAAAAGCAACTGACAGACTGTTAGAAATAGCAATAAATAAAATTAAATATTCAAAGGCCATAAAGTGTTTTCACAGCTGTTTGGAGCACGTACAAATTTGACGGAAGCAGACAATATCTTCGTGTATGCCACAGGATAGAGATCTTATTTATGTTATGGGGGACAGGAGGGTAATACCGCACTCTTGTATCATTTCTAAGTTAGATTTAATGAATATTTTAATTTGGTTCTCAAACTTGTTATAATTGCCACACAATGTCATAACCATGATCCGATCTAGGCTGTTGTGCAGGAGCTGGTGGCATACCATAAAGGGTCAGGTGTCTAAACGTAAGTTTCCTAAACAGTCCAACTGAAGAACCATAATATAATTACAGCAGTAGTCAAAATATATGGCTAAGCTTAAAGCTTAAATATAATATTATTGGCTATATGCTAACAAAGACTACTGCTGTACTTCAGCAAAGCAAGTGAATCTGTATACTAATGAGTTTGGTATATTATATGTTACAGACTATTTTCAAACTACAAGCCCATTTTAAAATGGTCTGGACCATTTTAAAACAGGCCAGCCCATTTTAAAACAGCCTGGCTCCAAACTAGCCACAAATGTTGCTGGTCAAACCAAGAGCAGTCTCACCTGAAAGTCAGGCAGGCTCCTAACTAGCAACCAGTTACAAAGTCTGCTCTGGTATGTAAGAGGGGAACATATGGGGCAATTAGGAAATATCTGGGAGAAAACGTCACAGAAGTATAAACAACCTTAAAAAACAGTAAATAAAATTTTCAAAGATATGATGTTTTAATGGTTCCAAAGTTTCAGATGCAAGCCTAGCTAATGTCAAATTCGTGTATGGAGGAGGATAGCCAACCTAAAGGAAAAGAGACTAGACGTAATACATAAGTCATTTGCATGTTTAATTGACCCGATTAATGAAATGATAGAAGAACCTGGAAAGGGAGAAGAATTCTCTAGGGGTAGCAAGGGAAGTGTTTGGGCAGTTTGGAGGTGTAAATTAGCACACCCTGGGTGCTAATTAGGGTTAATTGTTGACACCAATCAGACGTTAAATCACTCTGACAAATGTGTTGCCTGGTCACCTTAGAGAAATAATGTCATTGTTCCCAGAATTTGGACTGAAATAAGTGCACAATGCAAGTACACGGAGCTCTAATTTACATGCATTTGCGTCCTTACATCTTGCTGCATAATATAGCAGTGTTTCATTAGTTACTAGTGACTGAGATTTGTAAAGAACTATGAAATGTTGCAAGAGTTAACAGCAAACACTAAGACTATAACTACTGCTATCATGGGGGGGGGGGGGGTATGATTAATAATTAATGGTCAAGTTTATTGTATAGTCCTTACCAAGCTGCACAACCAGCTGCACAACACAAACACTTTTTTTGGTCTGTGTAAAGCACTTTACATTAAAAAAAATTACAGAAAATACATGCAGTTTCTAATTTTTTTGTGAAGCTTTTAAATGACTGTCAAAAAAATTAGACACACTCATACTGTTTTAACTGACTTAAGTCTTAACAGATACCCTGCTGTGCTACCAGTACTATATTAATAGTTATAACCAATATTGAGTTTGTATGTGATTACAAATCCCAAGACGACACGAGGGTGAAACCCAAGTTGCGAGGGTATATGAATTGCAGCAGAAAAACCACTTCTTATTTTATAGCCCAAGGACATAGACACCAAGGCAGGTTTCTGTTCTTAGTTTTTTTGTTTTTTTTTTCTGATGGAAGTGAGCCAGAAAAGCAGGACTTCAGATGTATACTATATGACACACAGAATAAAAAGAGAAATGGATTTTTCCTTTAATTTAATGTGTCCTGGTGTGTAATTTTAATACAGTGTTGATTTGTTAATAAAAGAATGGTTTATGGGCATATAGCCTGATTTAGATCATATCACTCCATTGTTGGTAAGATAAATAAACCCTCCTTTCAAAATTCCATAGACGTAATATATTCCCCCTTTTTTTAGTGACCTTTCTGTAATGAATCTGTTGTGCACAGAGCTAGCTGGAAAAAGAGATACTCTGAGTAACATAATTCATTAACATCTAACTTGTTGTTAGTTGATCTTTGTATCTGTGTGGGTGAATACTTTAGTGGGACCAAGAGGGAGTTTCAAATTTGTGGTGTCTTTTCAGTTACATTCGTTTAAGAAGATGGACAAGTAACAGATGCACGCACAAACGATCAAGTGTGTTTTTAATAGGATTGGCATGCCCAAATAGCTTGGATTAGTGAAGTTTAGATTAACAAACTTTTTAAAAGACTCTCAGTTTTATTTCAATATTTTTTAAAAATAGTTCTATTCAGAAAAAAATATTTACGAACACACACAAGAGTTCTTTGGGTCTGCTTTGGCAACTGCCCTATTTACATTTAGCAGTTTTTTTGTTTTTTTTTTGTTTTTTTGCCAGGTTTACTATCTGACTCGTTTTAATGATCTGATTATTTTAAAAAGGGTTGATACCCTTTGAAATGGTTTGAATAATTTGACCAGCCTGTTCTAAAATAGTCTGGCCAGTGGTCTGGCCTGTTTTTTAAAACGATCTGGCCAGTTTTAAAATGGTCTGGCCTGTTTTAAAACAGTCTGAGGTTTGGAAATGGTCTGGCCCATTTTAAAACGGCTAGACCATTTAAAAACAGTCCAAGTTTGTAATTGGTCCGTAACATATATATGTCTTCAATTCAATTTGCATAGGCATATGTGTATCCTTTTTGCCGTGGGCATTATGTGTACTCTTTTTTTACTAATGGGCCTGAAGCGTGTTATGAGGTATCATGGCAGTCTTAGAAACAGTTCATTATGGGGGATTTGTTGAGCTCAATAGAAAACATCAGCAGAAAATAAATAGATAAGGTCCTAGGGAGATTAAAATGCTAGAATACGGGCACACAGAGCTGCCCAAACAGACACAAGAAACACTGGTGAGGAGACTTAAAGACTTGGGTTGAAGAAGAGCTAAAAAATAATCCGCTAATGTTTACCACATAAGATATGTAGTAGCTATTTATATCAAAACCACATCAGCTAACTTACAATATTATATAGTTAGCTATAACTTTCTTTTAGCCTAGCCTCCTCGCTCGCTTCTCTGACTTCAATGGGAGCCATAATGACTGAATTATAAACCACCCCATTCAGTAACAGCCAAGTACAATTGGTTCGACCACACCCACTCATTTATATCGAGCAATACATTTTTCTATGTTGTTCAGTTATCTGAACATTAATAAAGATACCTCCCTCAATCACAACATAATTGACTCCTTACTGCACACATACACACACACACACACATGCAGCTGTGATTTGGCTGATGTATGTAACTGATCCATTCAAATATAGACCTCCTATCACAAAAATAATTGAGAATTCATACGCGAGAAGTCAATAAAAACTACCAAGGTAGATTGGTAGATTATTGTGGAATATCAGGTGAGCTCAAACAACCCAGCAATCGGAATGGGAACATCCTTCATAAAATCTCTTCATATTAATCAGCATAGTGTAGTTACTGCAACACATGTCCTTCTCTCTCCTACCCCCAGCCTGCTGTTATCAAAAGAACTTAAGAGTTATGGAGACTTAAAAATAACAATAGCAACAACAACAACAACAACAAACAACAAACAACTGCAATGACTGTGCAGTGAAAAAGCCTGGCAGTAAAATGGCAAATGGATTGTTTTTAAAATTTGCTTCAGTCTGCATACCTGCGTGCAATCATAATGCAAGACAATAAAGTAGCATATTTATTTATTTCTGACACGTCCGTCAGTAGTAAATACACAATAGATGTTTCAGATTGAATCTCGAAGTAGGAAAGGGGGAGGGGAGGGGGGAATTGCCACATGTACCCACTCACTGAGTCACTTCAAAACAAATGTATGCACACATGCACTCTCAAACCTCATAAAAGAGTGTATCGAATGACTTCACGCCAATTGAAGTACATTTAATCCCAGCTCTTAATCTCGTTAGTAATTCCTTTAATGCACCCACACTTTACACCTCACCACTTGACCTGTGGTTTCTGAGTACATACTTTAAAAGGTTGTCCAAACAGGCTCAGCTGTAAAAAGAAAGTAAGGTTTGTGATAACTGGTTCACTCTAGTCTAGCCCGCCAAAGTAGGCAATACAATGCACATGCTACTGGTTGAACCAACTGGCCAAGCAACCAACCAATGTTGAGGCATTCTCTTTTATTGTATCCGGTCTTTCCTGCGAACAAGTTTAGAACTCTGTGAAACAATTTACCGATATAATAGCATTTACTTTCACGTTACGTCAAGTTCTCAAATTGAAACACTACCGTATTTCACCAGCTTCTTAATTCCTGTAGCTGTAACGAAGCCAACTGAATGAATACAGTAATTTCTAGATGAGCATGGGAAGCTTTATTGCCTTGTGAGACTATATTCTAGAATGACCTCTGACTGCTCACCATTGGATACCACAGATGTGCTTGTAGAATGAGATGAAGGATATCCACACATGAACTTGTCATGTGTAAATTGTTAAATAATTGGGACTACTGGAGAACAATAGTTAGTGACCTCTGTCGGTAGTTCCTTCCCCTTTCTGCCCTTTCTGGCTAAAGCATAGCAAAATTATATTATTCAAACATCAAATTCCCAATATAGCATTGAAATAAAACTATGTTATTGCCATTCTCATGCCGAACTATGTTTTGAATCTTAATTTTAGAGAGATTTAAATGATATTTAAAGGGAAGGGACGAGTTTAAAGGAGGTGCATCTAGCCAGATAAACTGTCTCCACCTAATTTTACGCCCGTCAACACACAGCAAGCAAGGGAAGAAATATACCAACTAATTGCAGAATTACATGCTGTAATTTCCATCTCCTCATTCTGACTAGACATGGTATGGCTGAACCACAAGCCCCAGCATCCTCCTGCACTCTATTGGGAGACATTCCACAGGAGATGTGGGTGAAATGGCAGGTGCTATTTGAATAATGTGTGGGAATAAAAAGAGGTAACATTGCTAGCCAATGGTGTAATACGGGAAATCATTGATTAATGCAACACTTTCATTCTCTCTGTCAGATCATTAACTGTAACTGATCCAACCCATTGTAAAAATTACTGCACCTCTTCGGCTCACCTGTACCAAAAATGGAATTTTGATTGAAATAATTTTGCCATCTGTCAAGCGTGGGAGGAGGAATCTGATTTGGTTGAAAATATTTTAAGAGGTGTCATAAACTTATTACTGGATTGACTGGCAGCTAAGATGATGGCATGGTAAAACCCTGATCTGAATATTGCTCAAGATATCTGGTGTTCTTGCTAGAGATTATTACGTTATTATAAATGCCATCAATGAATGATAATGAAATATAGAGACAGAAATACTGCCTAATAATAAAATAACAAAAAATAATCTAGATGTTTTCACATAATACAAAATATCCTCTTGCACATGCATGTCCTTTTAATTGACCTGCCTGCATTTAGTGAGAATTTAGTTCATTTGATGCACAATATAATAATTGATGCATAAAGTGTGCAATGTCTTACACTGTCACAGATACATGAAAATATTGAATATAACAAAATTAACAATGAAAAATGAGCCAAGGACTGCAACCCACTGTGATGACTCCCAAATAAAAATTTCCCCCCACCCCCTCCATGCATTTGATTAGTGTTATATTCACACAGTCTCAATTATAAATATTAAAGTGCAACAGAATCCAGCCAAATCAACCTGTTAGTCTAACCAAATCATGAGGCTATGTCCCCCTTAACAGACTCCACCTTGAAGGCAAGATGTGTTAGGAAGAAGAGGGCACAGCAATGACAGGGCAGGGACAGTGTTGAGCGTAAATGACACATTTGGTCATGAGTGATTTCTTCAATGTAGAAATTTCTACAGATTCTGTCAAAAGAGTGTGTATTAAAGACGGACAGGCAGGATAAACAAATTAGAAGTTGTTAAAATAAAACCCACCTTAATTGTGCCACCCTAGTCCAATTACTGGCTGTCCCTATGGTAACACTAATGTATGCATAGCTGTACACTATAACATTTTTAATCGATATGGCCGGTATGGCCTCGTTGTCACAATTTACACCCAAAACATACGACTGTCAACACAATAACACGATGTGGTGTCGACAATAACTTAGTAAAGTTAGACTTGAAATTGAGACTAAATGTAGTAAATACAGACATGTGCATACCCACCCAACCCCACCTCTATGGCCAATGACCACATGGGCACATACTACGTATCGGAAAATAGCGATAATTTATTCACCCTTTCCTCACTGCCCAGCCCTCTCACTCCTGTGTAAGTTTGGGTGAGATATAAACTCATTCTAATTACCATTATTAGTTGAAACAACAACAACAACAACAAGAATATAGAAGAAGAAGAAAAAAAGAGCCTTATGAGGAGTGTAGAGTAGGAATAGCAACAACAACAAACACAAAATGAAAAAAGCTAGCGTTGGGAATGTTCAATAGAAGTCTAGGTGAGATATGCATTCATTCTAATAACCCTTATTAGTTAAAAAAAAGAAAAAAAAGAAATAAATTTTAAAAAAAGAAAGAAAAAAAAAGAAGAAGAAAAAAAAAAAAAGTCTATGAGGAATGTAGCGTCAACAACAAACAAAAAATGAAAAAGCTAGCATTGGGAATGTTCAATAGAACTCCTGGAGGTAAACAAGGCCTGGCTGTGGAAGCTGTGACATAGCACATGTAAGTAATATGGTCAACAAATGTTTGAATTTTGCAACAAAGCTATAAAATTCAACTTCCTACAATAAATATTATTTTGTTTGGTCTCGGAAAAAGGGAAAGGAATATATATATATGTACAATGTTCACTGCTAATGAACCTTTTTATTATTTGCACTTTCATTTTTGTAGCTGGATCTTCACTTGAAAAGTTGATTAGTTCTTTCTTACAGTGGGACACTCTTTGCAGTAAATTAGATTTGCTGCTGCTGCTTTCTTTTTTTTTCTTTTTTTTTTTTTAATAGAAGCCATAATATAGTGATGTATACCAGTGGCTGTGGCATACTATTAAGTATCTCGAACATAACACAAACAAACAATAAACACACTCATAAGAATGTCAATCCAATTAGCTATTGCTATTGAATGTACTTCAATATCCTTTCTAAAAATAATTTGAGTACTCTGGGTGCCAAAGAAATGGCGTAGTCCCCAAAGCAAATGTTATATGGGCCATTTGTTCTAAACAGCTGTTGCTAGGCACATCATTCACCCTATTAAAACACTTTCCAAAGCAAACAATTTGAGTAAATGGGAGGAAAATTACATGTAGAAACTGGGATGCATTCTAATGCCATCGTCTTGGTGTCCTTTAGCGGATATATCCCAAACGGTATTGTAATTTAACGCAGCGTCTTAAAATTCTTTCCCTGCTTTATTTTCTCAAGGTGACTCAGCAGACTGGGGGTATTACTCACCAAGCTCAACTATATCTTCCTGTTTACATTTTTTGAACAGCAGCTCCAGAACCTCTCCCCCATCTGTGCATTTATGGGATTCACTAGCTTGTGCAAGAATCTAACAACGAAAAAAATGCCGCTTACGTTTATGCAGAAGTGATAAACAAAAAAAACAAAAACAAAAAAGCAACAACAAACAATAACAACAAAAACATGCGAAAATTTGATGTCTGTAGTTTCCAATCCAAGCTTTATCTTAGCAGCTATGTACTTTTTATACAGCTAACATATGAAAGTAGGTGAGGTTACAATTTTTCGTTAAAAAGAATTTAACAGTACTGATTAGCTAGCTCACTTACTCAGGAAATACATGAAGTATGCTTTAAAGCCAAACTTGCTTTGATGTAGTGATTGTAACACAAGTAAAATTGTGTGGTAATAAAAGATATTCACTTAGTGAAACTACACAGCTGTGTTTTATTGAGACGATTGGAACTCATTTTGCTATTCCTGCCGGTAAGAACTTTAAAATGGTAACAATTTCTGCAGTCCATTAAATATTATTTGGTTTGTACTGCAAATTACAAAGAAATCATTGCCCTAAGTTGTAAATTCATTTCACAGCAATAAACCAAGCAATGACTGAAGTTAATATGTCCAGACTTGTTCTTTTTTTTTTTTTTTTTTTTTTAATAATTCAGTACTTCTCGGCTGAAATAATTACAATAATTATAGCAAATTTTCTCAGTTCTAACAGCCAATATACGTTTTATTAAATCTTAACCCGATGTTTCAACTCAAGCCCTTCTAATTAACCCTGTATCTTCTTATGATACCTGAAGAGGAATCAAAACATCGGGTTAAGTCTAATTAAACACATATTGGCTGTTAGAACTGGGAAAATTTGCTGTTTGTTATGCAATCATGATAATACTAGCAGTAGCGGTAATGATGATGATAATTGTATTTGAACACCTACTGTATATTTTATCCCCAATGTCAATTTTAGTCATCCTAGTACATACAAAAGTAGAGAAAAAAGCATGTAATTAAAGTGATTCCTATTGTATTAATTGATGCTGCCTCGCAGAAAATAATATGGAAACATGTACAATATCCTTGTATTCAAATTCTTTCTTTTTCCATTAGAGCTACATATATTTTGCCATCATCCTGGTGTCCTTTACCGTATATATCCCAATTGCTACCATAATTCAATGCAGCTTCTTTCCCTCCTCTATATTCTCAAGGTGACAGCACACTGAACTGCTGACCCTGTAACTAACCTTACATCTTCCTGTTCACATATTTTTAGTGCCTCCTCCTGCAACAGATTCCAAAGTGTCTGGGTTAGGCCATGCGCAAGAATCAAAGGTTTGGTTTAGATTAATCATAATCATCATCATCATAATGATAATAATATAATAATAATGATGAAATAATAACTGTAAATTATAAAAAGAATAAGAATAATTTTTATTCCTTCGTATTATCGTGATTGACCTCTTAAAAATACATTTCATTTACACTTGCAATAACAAGACAACAAAATTTAAACTATATTTAATTGTCTTCTTCAGGATATATTTCGCATGCGCAGACTAGAGGGACGTGACTGAGACACTTGCAAGAACGCCACAAATTCACATGGTGTGGCTTGCGGGTGAATGAAGTACAAACAGGATGTCCACTATTACACATAAAAAACCCAATCCCTCTGAATTAATTATGCCTGTTTGAAGAGTTTAAAAAGCTTTAAAAAACAACGCGAGATTCGTTTATTAGAATTCCAGCCAACACAAAAACAGATGTACAGGAAATACCAAAAAAAAAAAAAAATTAAAATAATACTACATTATACTAACAGCTCTGATGAAAGATAACAAATTATTACTAGCTACGATTTGGCGGCTCGAGGCTTCCTGCCTAACTTGGAGCGCAGGATGACTAAGGAGGATACGATAAAACTCTATCTCCAAGGATGCAGGGTGGACTGCTATGCAATAATTCCATTAAAAGCCCAAGGCATGACTGGAATGAGAATGGAGGGTTTTGAACTCGGGCAAACTGTACACCCACAGCTCTCAGGAGGATCGACTTACAATCGATCGGTGACCCTCGGTATCCAGGGGCAGAGGAGAACCACTGGGGTTCAAGGTGCAAATCAAAGCAAAGGGTGTTACATTACAATGTTGTGACCTCTCTGAATGAAAGGTTCAAGTGAGAAACAATGATTTGGCTGATAATAAACAAACCGGAAAACAAATTTTACACTTGGAAGTTGCGAAGCGCAGTGATTATTGGAGTGATAATTTCTAAGCCTTGTAAATTATGTTTTATTACGCAACGCATGTATTATATTAGGAGGTGCAAATTTGTGTTGTACGAGCCGGAGAGAAGGTGTAAATTTTGTGATTTAATATTTTCATGTCCCTACGGCTCCGATATTTCTATTTGCAATTTGCAGCTGTCCTTGTGTGATACTGTTAAGCTGCATTAACACGTTGTGTTCCCCGCAATAATGCTCCTGCCGCTTCCTCATGATTTTAAGTGAACTTTGTACGTGTGACTGAACTTGAAATTATCCCGTAGTAATTGTAGTAAGAGTGGATGGATAATTTTTTTTAATAATATGGCAACGATTATACACTTTATAGTATTCTATGTGAGCTTTTTTTGGAGATGTGGGGAATATGCATGCACATTTTAGTTCTACAATCACTACTACTAGCACAAAATGACTAAAGGTAGTGGTATGTATTTTACAGATTTGAACCTGGTAACTAAAGCAGGCTAGCAGTGTTTGAAGTGTAGCACATGCTTCACTCTCCTCTCAAATAAAACTACAAAACTCTGAAAAAACTTACATGCTTTTATTAATTTTACAACTCATTTAAGAAAACATGGATAGTGTTGGTGCAAATGAGAGTATTTTTGGCACATCGAATTCTAAAAAACTGATTTTTTTTCTTGGTTCAGTGGCAAAACTCAAGTGTTAATTATTTACCTTTAAGGCTAATATTCTTGCCATCTTTTCATTAATTTTTAACGTTTCTGTGCATGAGCTTGCCAACGTCCCTCACCAAAAGTTGCAATTTAGTCGACCGTGGAACTCTTTATTGCTACATTGAATGAGTACTTTTACCTCAACATCACCACAATCAGATTGCAGGAAGACTCCTGTTTCTAGGCCGCCTGGTGGTAGTAAACAAAAACAACTACTGAATAGTCTATATGTTTGAAACAGTAAAAAGTAAACATGCTGACTGCCAGCCTCGTGTGAACTTCTAAATGTAAGGGATAGTGACTAATATTGTTTATAATTGCCTTATATCTGCTAATGGTTTTTTAAAATTTTATTGAGTATACTTACTGAGAATTGTGAATAAACACTCTTTGATAAAAAGTAATTACTTTGGACAATACTATAAGTGAAGCTTAACTGGACATTGAATTTACACTACACACTCCGAATTCCACTGAACTCCTGCAATCAACTGTGCCATCACTGGGTACTCTCTCTCTACAAATATGGTGGCTAACAACCTGCTGACAGACAGACAACCCATCCACCTGAAAGGGGAAAAAAAGGTGTGACATGAACAGAAGCAATTCACATGGCTTGTACACCCCATATATTGGCATGGAGTAGTTGTTGACAGGGACTGCACTGCTATGTGAAAATAGTCCACTTCAGACAAGTCGTTTATTTAATTTAGTGTTTAGGCATGATTTGGAGTTCCTGGGTGTTTAATTCAGAATCTAGACCAGATACGAGAGTTCAATTTGGACAGGGTATACTATGTGATAAAACAATAAGATGAATGGGACCTTTCTCAACACTGCCAAATATTATAGCTATCACACCCTCAGACATTTGTCTGGTCACTTAGTAACATTGCGTTCATTATCGCATAAAAAATATTAATTCTTTGATTTAACTGCAATAACAGAAATCATGAGAACAAACAAGTCAAAGTGGACACTTTTGCTCTATATAAGACAATTTAACTTAACACAGCTAACATGGTTTAATATCACCTGCAAAAAAAGAAAAAAAAAAAGATTTGCTTCAAGGAAGTGATTTATATAAAGTATGGGATGACTAGGGGGAGGAGGAGTGAGTATGCACTTGTTGAGAGGATCCAATACCATCGAGGGAATAATTAAATTTAATGTTACTTACAAACTCCCCAGTTTACATTAATTTGATTTTCTGTTCCGATAAGCTCTGCAAATATGGGAATAATTGTATTAGCTGGTGGCAGGACAGTTGAGTTGCAACAACCATCTCAACACAACTCCACTCCAAGGAGAAGGGAATAAACCTTAATATAGTCACTAATAACTATTAATGAAGGAATACTGACACTAAGTCCACATATCTGACACACACCTCCATGTTTGTGCATACCTCTCTGGCTTGCAGGCGAGACTGTAGACTGGCTATGTCCATTCGAGAGCTGTCTGTCGTCATCTTGGCCAGCAAAGTGTCCACAGTCTTCTTGCCAGCCTCCTCTAGCACTGCCACCTGCAAAGACCAAGCAGATAAATAAATTATACCAGTCCACCATACACATGTATATGCATAAGGCTGCCAGTCAACATGCATGGAAGAGAAGTGCAGCATATATATCTTTATACCATAGTTGCTGTGGTAGCAGCTATGGATTAAAAATGTTATTCCCCTGTGTTCCCCTCCAATCGCCTGCAGAAAAAACTTTTTTTTTTTGACTACAAAGAGAGTTTAAATTGCACACAGAATTTTTGGTAGAGCAAGATGCATAAATAATTATGGTATAAAGTAATGTATCATATCTTTTTAAGCTACAAATGCAAATCTAGTTTGTTTTGATTTTTACTTGTATGAGGCATTCTTTGTGAACAGTTACTCCATCCTTGCATAACTGACACTAGATACATCGTTCACTTACCACTGTTTTTGTGTGAAAGTGGCAGAAAGGGAATGAAATGCACTATCTTGTTGTTGGTATTTTGAAGGATCCTTCCTTAGGACATATTTCTCCCCTCAAAACAACAATATCTGCTCTCTTCATTGGTCTTTTATTCTGTTCAAATTGTAACTATGGTATGAAATAGTTAAACCATGGCAGTTCTTGGATAACTGCCCTCTTCCTAGGACTTGCCCTTGGGATGGGATGGTTGATATTCCTCGAGTCTTGACACATTGAACTATTACATATTCCATGCACTCTAGATGTTCAGTTCTATTTCACCAGTTATTTCACACTGCATTGGCAAGCAAGCTCATTACCCTAGTAGTTATAGCAACCAACCGGGTTTCCAGGTTTTTACAACTACTTAAATACCGTTGCTATATTGTTGTCAGGTGTAATAACTTGGCAAGTGTGCAATAACACTTGCCCGGTATTTAAACTAGTTAAAGCATGAGCGCTTAGTGCCTAGTACATTTATCGCACTCAGTCCTCGGGCCTACGGCCCTCGGGCTGTCGTGCAATAAATCGACTAGAAACTAAGCGCTCATGCTTTAACTATAACTTATGGTTCCTCCCAATATGTATGTAGTCCAGGTTAGAGCAGCTGCTAAAATATCTGCAGGGGTGTGTGGGGAGCCCCTACAACCAACTTTACTCTGTGGGTTACCAACAGGGTGCAAACTATACAGGTAAAAACTATGCCTGTGAAGCCCTTTGATAACAAATAAATATAAGTTAGACAGAGGCTCCTAGGAAACTTGAATCCCGAAGGCCCTGAGCTGTACGTTTCCTCATTTAAAAGGTCGATAATTTCTGGTGATAAAAGTCCAGGAATGAGTCCATATTGTCTTCCAGTTAGCCTGAGAAGTGGTGGAACAGGCTGTATCACCTAGCTAGTTGTTGTTTTTTTTAGTGACTAAATCAGTTAAACAGAGGCACCAAGGAAACTACCGGATTTAGGAAACCCTCAGGCCCCTAGTATAGCACCCTGGGATGCTAGCGAACAAACCTTAGTTACTGGTCAAGTAGACCCAGCTATTCAGCAAGAGCAACTCACGGAACATTCTGTTCACGACTATAACTTGGAGCCTCCAACAAAGCGACAAAAGAGAACATTTGCTCCCAGGAAAAACGAGGATGAGGTTATGAAGGCCAAGCTTAGTGCTATACCTTCTAAGACCATGGCTGACACAAAATACTGTGTCAATGTATGGCAACAATGGTGTGCACACATTTCTATCGAGTACGGAGAAGAAGTTACACCCCTGAAAGAAATATCTACCCAAGAATTGTCCACCAAATTGTGCCTTTTCGTCTTCAAAGTAAGAAACAAAACGGAGAGGAATTTCCTCCAAATTCACTTCTTCATCTTGTGGCTGGCATACAACGATACATCAGGATTGAAGGGAGACCGTCCATTGACTTTTTTAAGGACAGTCAGTTCTCAGAATTTCGAATGTGCTTGGACCGAAATGAAGAGGCTACGAAATTCAGGCCTGGGATCTAAAACTAAAAAAGCCCAGCCTTTATCTATAGAAGAAGAGGAAATTTTATGGCAGAGAGGACTTTTAGGAAAGTCAAATCCCCAAGCTCTATTTGATACCATGGTTGTAATGAATGGCCTCTACTTTGCTTTGAGGAGTGGAAAAGAGCATAGGCAAGCACTACAACAATCCAAGCAATTCAGATCGGTGTTTTGTTCTTTTCCAGTTATACAATAGTTTATGTCCCACTGACAGGCCGAACAATGCGTTTTATTTGAAACCTCTGGCAAAGCCCACTCCTACATGCTGGTTCTCTTCCATCGCGGTTGGACATTGCAAGCTCGATGGAACCGTCGCTCGTCTCTGCAGGGAAGCTAACATTACCGGTTTTCACACGAACCATTCCTTGCGTGCTACAGCAGCCACTCGGTTATATAATGCTGGTGTGGACGAGCAGCAAGTCATGGAGGTAACTGGGCACCGCAGCTTAGATGGAGTTAGGGCATACAAGCACACATCGAAGAAACAGAAAGAAGCTGTTTCAGACATACTTAACCGTGTTCCAAGTCAAACAACATCTGCCTGCGGCTCCACCTATAATTCTTCAATTAATATAGATGTATCAGATTCTTCAGCTCTAGTTACTGCAGCAACTTCTGGTTACTCGTGTGGTGCTAATAGCATGAACACTCTGCAATCTTCCAGCACAACTTTCACTTCTCCTTTTACTTTTAACTTCCAATCATGCTCAGTTACTATGAATATTATCTCAAATAAATAGGAATATCATCATTAGCTGTTGTAACTTATTTAATCAGTTTTAGCTACTCATCACTTTATTTTAATATCAGTATAAAAAAATAAAAATATTTCTTTGTTATATCCCTAAAATTTTGAATATTATACAAATGTGTCAGAAATGTCAAGTAGCTATTGCAAACAATAGAGAAGCCGGGTGGAGTGAGCTAGGGTACTAAATGTCACAAGCTAGGGTTCTAAATGCCACAGGGGAGGATAATAAATGCCAACAGGAAGGACCCCGCCAATGATTTCGGCGAGTTTAACTGTGTGAAAAATCAAGAACCGACCGCGTAATTGAATTTTTTGGAGCTAGTGACTAAATTTATTTATAGCTCCCTCTGGTCATTTCCCCATTACTTTTAGTGGTTTCTACGAACTATATCTAGCTATATCTAGCTATATCTAGCCACATCTGGTGGCAGATGTGGCGGTTTATAGCTAGATATAGCTAGATATAGCTAGATATAGCTAGATATAGCTAGATATAGCTAGATATAGTTCTTAGAAACCACTAAAAGTAATGGGAAAATGACCAGAGGGAGCTATAAATAGATCTATTTGTTATCAACGGGCTATAAAGTAGTTATAAACAAAAAAAAAATCTGGTGTTGGATTGGATTCACAAACCCACGCCACTGGGTTTCACTCTCAGTATCTCAGGATTTGTAATTCGCTTACAAACCTCAACATTGGTTTATAACTATTACATGTATTAATACTATAGCAGAATCATTTTTCAATACAAAAAGTGTGGTATTATTTTGAAACACCACAGCAGTGGAAAACTGAAATAATGATCTGATTGGTCAAGGCGATCTCTTGTGACCTTGCTGCACTATTATCCATTAGGCCATGTCACGGAGAAATTCCGGGAAATGCTATTTAGCAATGGTCCTGGATGAAAAAATTTCTTTGACAGAAATATAATACAAGGTTATGGTTTTCTTAGCTGCAGAAATGAACTGTTATCTTTGGCTATAGTATTAACATATGATAGCCGCCTCGTAAAAATTTTCTCACTCCACTCGTGCTATTAATCCTGAATACCACATTTTTCTGTGCTATTATATCTCCATATATATATTTATATATTATTATACACACATTTGAGAACCAAGTACTTCTACATTATTAACACAACTATAATAGGGAGAAATGACCGTGGTTTAGTAGTAACATGATACTAAACTAAAATGATTGCTATTGAGCATGCAATATACAAGATAATAGGTTTTCTTAATACAACACAGAACTAAATATATGCTAGGTTGGTGAGACTCTCATAAAGCTCCATGCTGGGTTTCCCAACCAGGAATATCAAATATCTAAAGTAATTCCAATTTTAAAAACAATTGCATTCTTCCTTTTCCATTATTGCAATGTAGTTGCTCTTGGTCACTCTCTCTCTCTTTCAACAAGGCTAGAGCAAATTAATACCACGAAACAAGGTACTAATTTTTTTGCAGTGTTTATGGGATGTAGAGTTAATCAGCCTCACTGAGATATTGTTGTGGTACTATTCAAGTAACTCCATTTAATCAGTACTTTTTGGGCTATTCCTCATCCTAAATTTAAAAAAAAACAACTCGTGTCTTATCCTTTACATTGATGTGCAAGGAATGAGTGAATGAATGAATGAATGAATGAATGAACGAATGAACGAACAAATGAATGAATAGATGAATGAGCGAACGAATGAGCGAACGAATGAGCAAATGAATGAATGGATGAATGAGCAAATGAATGACTGACTGAATAAATAAATGAACAAATTAATCAATCAATTGGTCAATCAATCAGTCAATCAATTGATCAATGGGAATAATAGCACTAACTAAGGAGTAGGAATGAAAAGTAATCTTTCCCACTGCATGCATTTGTAAGCCTTTAGTTCGATGCCAGCATGTACACAATAGGCAAATATGATGAGGCCCTCACAGTACACTGTAGTCAAGTTAAGCATGTAGGGGGACTCCACATCAAATATGCGGTTACCAGAGGAGATGTGCAGTCACAACTCCACTCGAACAAGTTCAAGAGTGTACAATGAAGCTCCACAAAAGCAAGCCCATCCAAAACATAAACACTGCCTAGTAGCTCTCACAGTAAGTGGATGTGGTCGAAGAGCCACTATATCATGATTCTCAGGTTACTTCTGCAAAGCCACAGAGCTGCTCTCCAGGACACAGTCGATGTAGGACTTCTTGTGATCCTAGAATTATCCCACCTTTCCCCTCCACTCGTTAGCTCAAGAGCTTCAGCACTAAATCGGCCTCATAAATATAAATATTGGAGTAAGGAATCAGACCAACATGGTAATGTAATGGCGACGGCTGCCTGTCATGCCCGGAGGACTACAGAGATGACCGACCAGTGCTAGACCAACCACAAACTTGAAATCCTAGCAAAGTAAATACAGCGGATAAGAAGAAACTAGGCTTCTCTTACTCTAGGCTCTTTCTTCTTATGAATGGACAAGAATGGCCAAGGAGAGAAGGGGGGATTAGGAGAGAGAGAGAGGGATGGAAATGCGGCTCAACCGTGGTCAAACATGAGTTCAGAGTGTTGTAACACATCCTTGTGGTTACTATGGCAGAAGATGACTTGATGCAATCAATCAAACCAAGACCTCCAATGAAGTCATTGGCCATTCCTGTCAGCCGGTCGGTCGGGGAGCAGCTGTGCAAATATTCTCACACAATCCGACTCCCCTATAGCTACAGAGTCCCACTCACCTTCTTCTGGAAATCCTCCTCACACACCGTGAGCTTTCTCTCTGCCTCAGCAAGCTTGCCCTGCCACTGGATCTTTTGGTGGGAAAGTTCAAAGGTCAATTCTGAAAGCTGCAAACAAAAATAATAATAAAACATAAACAGTAAAAATAAAATAAGAAATAGACTTGTTGGTGAAACAGGAAGTCTTAATATAGTAGCAACCTAGCTGTCACACCTCAAGAAGGAGAATGCACCACTTCTAGTTATGCAGTACTGGGTAACCAGCAGGAAATTATATCTCATCTCTCAGACAACTTCAAAGGAAAACAAAACAACACAAAACCATAAACACTTCAGATATTGAATGATCTAATTGAAGACATAAATATGTCAGATTCTTAAATTTAAAAAAGTCCTTCGAACTACTTTTGTTGCCATATTTTCTAACTTATTGACTGTGCAGTGTGCATTATCTTTTATAAGTTAGATTAAAAAGGCCAGAGTTTATAAATTGGTCCAACTGTTTCCATCAACAGGTTTCATGTACACCATGCCAATATTTCTCCTTTATATGGTGCTACCTACCCCCACAATCTGTGCCTGTGCAACTACTTGAAACAATGCTCATTTGAAAAATTTCGCATACTGAAAAAAAGAGCTAAAGAACTTTCTTCAGTAAATTTTAGCACAAAAATGTGTACTTTAACATCAGTTTACTCAATGTTACAGTTACTTACTTTCGAATAATATCTGATACAATTATGTTATTTTTACACAACAACAACATAAACAACCAAAAAACCCCCACATGTCTTAATACCTGAGCAAAGGGTTTATCACATGTTAAAAGTTTGGAGATTGTATTCAATGCAATCCCCATTACACAAATATAATAGTAAACTCTCTTATTGCACTTAAAGCTGACCTGCTTTAAAATTGTCTACCTATTTTGTGAACATGGCCTTGCATAATATAATGGACTTAGCATATGAATTAAAAGTTAGCACCTTAAAACGGTGTGGTAATGTTCAAGGGAAAAACAGAGGGAAGGGAAGGAGAAGGTGGGGGGGGGGGGGGGGGTTGAGGAAGAGGACAACAGAATATTGTCACCTTTTCTTTCAACTTTGCGTTTTCCATCAATAAACTGGAAAAGTCAGACAAATTCACTCCACCCATCCTCCCATGAGAACCGCTGCCTCCACTAGCTACTGTTTGTCCTGAAGCTGCTACACCAGCCACTCTGTGGCCTTCTTCCCCATTATGCTGATTCCTGGGTGAGTGTGACCGAGCTCTAGCAGAGGAAGGCGGCAGTGAGTCATGGAGTGTGGTAGCGGCCTCTGGCCTCTGCTCCGCACGGAATCTCCCATTCTTTAATTGAACTTCCTTTTCCTCGAACATACGCTAGTAACAGTTGTTCCGTGTGTATTGAGGAAACAGAGTGCAGTAATTTTCATGAATAGGATAACTGGACACATTAGTAGAGGACTAAATATGAAATTATAAGAAATGATCAGGGAGACAGAGTGAGCTGAGCCCTTGAAGAATCCGGAACAACACATAGATGGAATTACACTCTGCTCTTAAGCAATAATTATTTTTCTTGCATTAATTAGATCAGCTCGCCAATGGAGCAGTCAGTAGTGTGTGTGTACTTCAGTAATGCAGTACATGGACTATATTAAGCAAGTAAAAATGTGATTATGAACGATCTATTCTTCCATTTTCCATATGTATGCAGAGCGTTCATTTTCTAACTACTTCAGAAATTGATAATAATAAATAGGGCTGACTAATGTATTTCACACAGCCTCCTTTAACAGTGCCTTCCAAGAAAAAAGAAAAGAAATAATATTACACTACTTTTGCAATATTTTCGAACTCCCTTATTACACCCTTATTCTCAACCCTATGCATGTATGCTGTCAACACACACACACACACACACATGCACACACACACACACATGCACACACACACACACACCACACACACCACACACACACACATAGATAAGGATAAAAAGGTATGGTGACTTCGTTTAAAAAAAAAAAAACCCTTTCGTAGACTTCCCAATAAATAGTTTCAATCTGACATTATCGTTCAGCTAGGTTATCATAATTGGCACTCTTGACATCTGTGCACGCACCTATATGACAACTCTCTCACATTCTATGGGCATACTTGGATTGTAATCTTGCGTGCCCTCAGGAAGAGGCACACTCTAGATGTAATGCTTCATATTTTCTCACAACCCCTTTTGCAATCTTCCGCAGTAAATAATTTTATTATGTCATTATCTTTCAGGTTATCATAATTGGCACTTTTGACCTCAGTGTGTGTACAAAAACAAAACAAAACAAAACAAAACAAAACAAGACAGATAGATACAGATAAGTACTTGGGTTTTTACCAGGCATACCTTCAGGGACGTATACTCCAGTTGTAATGCTTCATACTCCCTTGCGCTTCTTGTCTCCAGGTCGTTCATCCTCTGCTGATAATCTCTGACTTTACACTCTAGTTCTTCCACACGAGCTCTTGCTTCAGTCCTGTACCACAGCCCCCATGCAGAGGGGGAAAATTACAGTTAGAGTAAAATTAATAAACGAACAAAATATAAAATAATAATAAGGGCAATGATTGGATAAATAAAATGTATAAAACCACTGATGTTTAATAATTTTGTATTAACAGATGACATATGTAGTCTGAAAAGGAGAAACATAAATTATTTACATCGTTGGTATAAAGATAGGAAGCAAACAAATGCTGTGGGTATAATGTTTCCTCTTACAGTGCATTTTTGTCAGGACTGTTGGTGGCCATGACAAGTGCTGCTAGAGAGTTGGGGAATTTCTTCTGAATGACCCTCTCCATCTCCTTCACCTGCTTCTCCAGCTCCTGGACCCGCCTGGCATTCCTGGCCTGTGCTCCCGTCGCCGTGGTGGACCGCTGGGAGGCTGCTCTGAGCTTGGAGGCTTCCAAACTTGCCACATCGTCTTTGAGAGCTGCTACTTCGTTCCTCAAATGGGAAATTTCCGACTCACGCAACTTCAGGAGTTCCTTGGCTTGCACCAGCTGTTCCGAAGTCTTGGTAGCCTGTGATGACTTCTTTGACAGTGCAGCAATTTCTTCCTGGTAAGAAATGATGTGAAGAGCATAATAAAAGGGAAGCAAGCTCGGTAACGTATTCACGGCTCAATTAGAGATCAGAAATGTGAATTCCGATCAATTAGGGACTTCATAAGTGACAGTGTTAAAGTTCAAACCCAGACAGCCTGTGAAAACATGAGATTCCCATAACAATTCATTAGTCTTCTCAAGATTGCATGCCTGCCAGCCAGCCTTCACCTGCTGTAGCCCTGGGCACAGATATTGGGTCAGAAACTTGGCATGTGGCAGCTGTTATGATAGGACTTCCCGGCACAGGCAACGCAGCATGGAGTAATTAAATGGTTGGTGCTGGGCTATGGGGGAGGAGTGAGAGAGTGGGATCGATCTGGGACAACTGGACATACCTATTCCATGAGCATGACAAATCTGATAGTTTGGCAAACGAGTGTAGTTAAATTCATTATTAATCCGACAGAAACTTATTCAAGTGGGTGTTTGGAGGAATTTATTAAGCCCAGTGACTGTGTTGCCAAACTTACCCTGCTATTTGGTCTAGATGCACTTTTATTTTATCAAAGATCCTAACTGTATCTATCACAAAGAGTTAAGGACTGCATTCATACATAATATTACCTTCCATTCGCCAAGTAACCAAGTACTACAACACAAGTGTACCTCTTGTCAGAGTCAACTGCGCGATTTACTCAATGGGTGTGACATCATAGGTGTGGCAATAATAGTTAATTAAACCAGACTGGAAAGCGACTTTCATTAATTGAAACAGACTTCTCAAATTGCACAGTGGTGATACAAACATGTCATCAGTGTTTAGTGACAGATAAACCACCATAAACTGAACTGATGTTTGCAACTACTTGATGGCCAATTAATCGTTGTGTTTGTATGTGCGTGCGTGCGTGTGTGTGTGTGTGTGTGTGTGTGTATGTGTGTGTGTGTGTGTGTGTGTGTGTGTGTGAATTAGATTTTGCCAGGAGGAAGAATTTTTAAATGCCAGTAGGTGACCACCCTTAAAGTCACAAATGCAATGCGGCCTTGTTCGGCTTAACCAAATTATTAAAGTAAACTCATTGATCGGCCGATAGTGCTTTGATGATAACAGGAAATTAGACAAGAGCATGTGTGAACAAATATTTATAGCTTATTTAGGTAATGTTTTAGTTAGTGAGAGGTAATATCAGTATTTAATATTCTGATTGTGTGTAAAAAAGACTTGCTGTGAGTTCTTCACAAATAGGAAAGGTAGCTCAGAAGTGGGAAAATTAATTGAAAGAAAACAGAATTTTCCTTAGGTTGTACTAGCCTAGTCAATACAATGGAAGAAGCCAGCTAAATCCTCCTAGCCCATAATAAGCCTTCGACAATACATAATGCACGGTGTTCTGACACCTCATTCTCATATGACACGCTGGTACTGTTATGGCTATGCCATGCCTCCTCTCTTACCACACCCATTCCATCAGTGGTCATTTTACTGTGCTAGAAAAAAAAAAAAAGACCCACACAATTATATGATGCTTATGTAATAGCCTCAGGCCATCACTGTATGTTTAGTCTAATGGTCCGGATGAATTATGACTTGCACAGAAAACTTATTACAGCATAACCATCTGCACATAGGCTGAGCTTCCATTCCATTCCACAATGAGAAAGCAGAAGCAGAGACAGCAAAGAGGAGACAGCTGTGAATGAGGACATAAAATTTGTTACACTTGGGGAAAAAAATGCATCCATATAATATTCATTATGATTACTCCAGTTGCTGGTACAAAACTTGATTGCTCCAATGAAAACAGCAATGTACCTATTGTAAACCTCTCTAGTGATTATCCCATTGGTACACATGTGCATTTTTTTTATTAGTTCGAACCATCAAAAATTTTGCTCCAAGTAAACTTGTGAACAAAGAGTGCTCCAATATAGTTATATAAGTTCAATGAAAACATAAATTGGAGGCTGTACTCAACGGCAGCTTCCAAAGTTTCATAATCTTATATGGAAAAAATATTCTGCATTGTCTAGGACAGTACAATTGAGAATTTTTATAAACGTACTCCTTGCGTTTGATGTCTGTTACGCCCAGCTGCCAATGACACTTAGTGACGATTCATACAACACCTACTTAAATAATGTCCTTATAAGAAGGAAGCCCGAACTTGGAGCAATCGGTCCTTACAGAGGGTGTGGCTACTTGACCCCAGCGACTGACTTTGTACTTTTATCTTCCGGGATATAGGGTAAATCTTCACAGCAGTCAGGACAATTATATAACTTCATTGAACTTATGCTTTTAATTACTTTACTCAGACAAGAATTTACAGTGATACTACTGACACACACAAACACAGACATACACACATATGCACACGCATACATACACATACAAACCTGGTGTCTTCTGCTAAGTTGCTCCGTGACCTGCTTACTGACACTTTCTTCTAGCAAAAGTTCCAAACTCTTGTTCTTGTGCTGGGCACTCGTTAGCTCCTCCTGGGTATTTAGCAAGGCCGATTGAAGTTCCTTCATCTTCATGCACATACACACATACACAACATATGCAATGAATATAGAAAAAGAAAAAAAACACACTGTAAAACATAATACATATTAGTAATAACTATTGCAGCCAAGTAAATCCCTGCAGGTTCGGACCATCACAAGGAAGTAGCTCCATGTTCACTGGGGCATAGCCAACCGTTCAACTCAGAATGCAGTGGGAGAACCATTACAGCTCCATGAGACATAGAACAGCCTGAGCCAAACAAGGGTCTGCCCAATCACTTCATAAACATCATAGCTTTTTTGGTAAATAACTTTACTCGAGTGAATTGAGCATTACAGAAGCAGGGAGAGACACAGGGCATTAGCTGAATACTCACACGGGGTATTAACTCATTATGTTCTTATTTAGCTTTGTTTGTTTTAAAAGTAGTAAAGAAAAGTACAATTAGTACAGTAATAATTATAATATTTCTCTTTGAGTCATTGGCCACAAGTTTACTCATAAAGCACTTCTTTGTTCTCATATTATCTTGGCTGTATTTGCTCGACTGTGTAAAGACTACAAATGATACTTTTGCAAGTAATCGTTTTCATCTCTTGCTACTGCACCAGGTTGTCAACCATTGTCTGTACAGTTAAAATTGTGGTGGGAAATTTATCTACAAAAAAACAACAACTGTTGTAATCAAATTGGATCCAAAGTACTAGTTTAATTAAATTAGATCCAAAGTACTAGTTATTCAGTATGAGGCTGAAACCTACAACTGAGGAGAAATTGTAGAGGACCTGTGAGAAACCCACAGTGAAGAGAACAGGAAGGAATGCAGAAACCAGACATAGTGGCTCCTTGTGACCACCAAGGCATGATCACACTCCTCAGAGCTCCAAGTTAGAACCAGTGATGTCATCAAGGTTCAACTGACGCAATCAGAGAGGGTGGGTGGGTGGGTGGGTGGGTGGTGGTGACAGACTAATGGTGGGTAGGGTAGCACTCACACACTCACTCACACACTCACTAACGCTCAAACTCATGAGTGGAATTTATATTAATCTACTAGGAAGAGAACTTAGAGTGGGAGACTCACACGGCATGCACCCACATGCATGCAAATTCTCTTGCAACCGCTAGCAGTTATACTCACCTGGCAGAGCCAGGATGCCTGTGCACTAAGCAGGCACTGTGAGCCATGCAAGCAAAGCTCCTGGAGCCGGGCTAGGAACTCGCAGGAGAACAGACCTTTCCTCACAGCAAGTGGTGTGGGCACCCGAAGTACCACCTGGACCATTGCTGTTCATGAAAAAAGGCCTTGAATTTGCACCCCAGCAAGTACCCGGTCCCCAATCACAGCTGGGTGGATGACAGATGGTGGGAGACAGATGGAAAACAAGATGGAAAACAAGATGGAAAAGTTGCCTGGAGTTGGGCTTGAACTCAGGAGCTCAGGCCCTGAGCCCAGGACATAACCACTATACCACACAGCCAAACATGCATACACTCACACACCTACACACACACACACACACACACACACACACACACACACTGCATAGAGCAGTAGATGTTGTGGTCACTTGGGTCAAAATAATTAGGGCTTTAATTGGCGATTTAATTGGCGATTGAGACACTCTCAGGGATAACACAATTGAAAATTGGGGATATTTGTTTGTTTATATATGTGTGTGGACGTACGTATGTCATTTTGTACTTAGACCCTCACGTTTTTTAGTTTACTTCGAGGTCTACTCCTTCCCATACCTCCACTAAACAGAATCTTTCCGTTTAGCGATCCCGTATCATTCAAGGAAATTTAATTGTTTGACCCTTTGTATTAGGTTGTTTCTAAATGGAATAATATGCATTTAGGTCTTAAAAACTTAATGTTAGACTCAACACTGTGCAGTAATTCTTTAGAACTGCTTGCTTTTTCAAGTTGCAAAATGTTATGGTGAAAGGTTACTATGGTATTGAGACCCTTTACCAGGCATAATTTTTAAAAACTCGGCCATTTTATAGTAGCTGCGAGTGCTTACTGTCAGAAGCTACTGGTAACTCAGATAGTCAGAATGCGCTATTAGAGACCAGAAAATACCAGTACTCGGGAAATTGAGGTAAGAAAGTAGTTCTGTATTTGTTAGATAAAGCATGGTCACAACAGCTACATACTGATACTGTTAGAATGGACTGGTAGATTCTTCTGAACTGTTTCGTTATGCACAGGCTCGCTCGCCATTTGTGCTCAAGCACATCACTAGTTATTACACACTATATGCATGGATCTTATATTACCTGTCATGATTACCTAGACAGTAACAATTTAGAATCATGACATTAGAGTATTAATATATAGCACTGTTCTTCTTCAAAGAATAAGAATGTGATAGAGACTGCTGATGTGATATTAGTGAAAGTTTACAAAGCCTTTGGGACAGAGTGATTATGTCAAACCTGCATGCTTCACGCTCCCATGCTCTAAATAGCGAACTCAAAGAAAAAGAAAAAAAAAAAGAAGAAAAAACAAAGAAAAAGAAAAAACAAACAAACCTCGTGCAGTTCATATTTCCATGCCATTTGGCCATCTATAATTTAACTTATTACAAAGAGATGTAGAAACCTATCACAAACTGAATGCAACACCCTGCCCCCTAATTTTTGACTTTTTAAAAAGTTACATAATGGTCAGAGAAGAAAATCGGACCTCACAGTGTAACTCGATTTTCAACATATTAGCAACCCCTTACCCACTCATATGCTATTGTACACCATCCTTTACCCAACCACACTGAAAAGATTAGGTAAAGGGTTTTTATACAATTTGCACATTGGTTAAACAAGTTACCTACAAGACTTTACCAGTTCATTCACTTGACCCAATTCTCACCTGTCTCAGAAATGCTTCTTTATCTCTTCTCTCAGCCTCAAAATTGAGTTGCAGTTCTCGAGCTGGGGAGAGAGTGTTCCCCACAGTCTTAACCTCGCCCTCCGAATGAGGACGGAGCAAGAGTGCCTGTTCCTCCAGTTTTTCCCTGCAGGGCACACACACACACGCACACACACTTGTTAATGTGAGGCACATGCAAAAAAATACATGGATTTCAAGACGTTAAATCGATTCCATTTCTTCAAATAGTGCTTGGTTAACCCTAGCACTTGCTTACAATGCTTTCTCTTTATTGCTGGACAGGAGGGAGGGGGCATGGTTGACATATGCTAATAGTCTGAAGATTGGATTGTGTGGTAACATTCTATTTTCAGTTTGCAGCTGTAGATACAATTGGCCATCTATAATTTAACTTATTACAAAGAGATGTAGAAACCTATCACAAACTGAATGCAACACCCTGCCCCCTAATTTTTTACTTTTAAAAGTTAAATTGTCTAAGCAAAATTTAGGTTGCACAAGTTATTCGAACTATAATAGTACGGAGCATAATTGCCCATTCAAAAATGTATGGGAAAAATCGCTGTTCAATTGAAATTGCATGGGGAAAGTGAAATAGCACGTAACTAAGTGAAATACCATGGTAGCTAAGTGAAATAGTATGGTTAAGTGTGCATGCGTGCAGTATTAGCCTTGAAAAACGTACAGTTCGAGAGTTTGTAGTTGGAGACAATATCATTCTTTAGCGCAGAAATTCTACCCGTATTAGACGGAATTTTTTTTCAACACATTAGGAGGAGCATAGGTTGAAAACGAAGTTCCAGAGGAAGCTAATCCTGCGGAGATTGTGAGTGAACAACACAGTGTAGCTACAATGAAAATGATTTTTAAAAAAGCTGGTCTACTATTAGCGAGTGATAGCACGGGTAACCTGTGCTATTAGGGATCAATAGCACTTGTAAAGCCATTGAAATAGCACTCAGCTTTGCCGAGTGCTATTTCAATTGTGTTACTTGTGCTATTAATTCTGAATAGCACAGTTACCGTGCTATTACTCATACTAATTTTCATAGTTGCACAAAGTTAGTTTTTATTCTTCTCTAATTAGAAATACTTCTTTTTATTTTGGTGTTGTATTGCTGGGTTAACCAGTATATACTTGATTAAGAAGACTAAGAGATAATATCTATCTGATTTGAATGACTTTTGTGCAAGTAAGAAAAATTCTAGAAATGTGATACGAAGGCACAAAAAATTTGAAATTGTCAGAGATAAAATGATCACAATGTAACTGTACTAGTGACCTCACACACAAAGGCTAGTAAGAGTTTGATTCGAAGCACTTACCAGACTTTTCCTTAACCAACTGGAATGTAATGCCATACTATTACTCAAGTGCCTATAGAGTAGTTTCGTTCAAGTCTTTAATATGGTCACACACAAGAAGATGCTCCAAAAGGAAATGAGTAAACTTCCAGATTGTTTATTTTATACGCATGTGTGTTTCTGGTCAGGTTTACACAGGCTTGAGGCTAACTTTCATTCTGTTCCCACTCACGTCCGAATTTTCAAATATATAGAAGCCAAAATATAGTTTGGTTGAACTAGCCATTCTCGCCATCACTTGACCTCTTTTCAACAGTCTTGTCTCTGCTGGGCATTATGCCCGTGTTCAAAGACTCCACTGTGCATCTACAACCCTCACAAGTTCATAAGAAAAAATTTGACATAATATATTTATCTGCCATTAATTTGTTTTAAATCTGGGGTTAAAACATTATCAAACTCAAAAACAATGCAGTGTTTAAGATAATAGTAAATGTCCATTATTATAATTGTTCCAAACTTTCATTGTGTATATAGGTTAATATAGGGTATAAATACTGACACTCCCATAGTGTTAGCAAGGCCTACGTTCTGACGCAAATAGGACAGTTCGACAACTTGATGAGCAGCAGCCTAGAGATAATTGGTTAAAAAGGGAAAAGTGATTTTTCACTTTAGTTTATATTTAAAGTATTAGTTAAATAAATGTGGTTGGAGTTGCTATATTGAATTTGAATGTAAATATTTTGTTAGTCTAAGTGCCTGAGACAACGGGGAGAAAACCTTTTGAGAAAGTAGACTAAGGAGATCAGTTAACTTTTGTATTACAGACAATGTGTCATAACATTTTAATTCTAAAGAGAAACAAATGAATAAAAAATAATGTGAGCTTGCCATGAAACCATGACACTTGTCAGCAACGAAAGATCAATATGAATCCACTCTACTTAGAAGTTTAAACCAAAGTGAATGATAACCTTTGTAAGAAATGAATGTTGGCCAATGAATAAGTTATCAGTGACATAATATTGACTTTAATGCTTAGTACGTGTCTGTCACGAATTCACAAAAATCAAAATACTGATAGCAGTGTATGTACTCGCAGACACTGGGAAAAATATACTTGAGTACTTTATGAGCACTTGTAAATTTGTAATGAGTGGGTATGAGTACTAATACTTCAATTTCATGATGGGTACTTGTATAAGTACGAGTACATTAGTTTTGCACTTAAGTACCACATGAAGTACATATGTGATTAGTTTTGGAAACTGGGGCTAAACACTGTGCATTTCATTGGATTTTAGGAAGTAATGTAAGAGGGGAGAATACTATCAGAAGTCAATTAATTGGTTCAAACTATTTTTGTCGAAGAAGGTAAAAAATGTTTAAGGGTGCTGTCATATAGCAACACCTGGGCGGCCTTTAGTAACACTCTCCAGCTGAACAGTCACACATGATCTACCGCAAAGGTACACCCCATTTTGGTGCCCGTAAAATGCAGCTGTGCCCACTTACCACTGGGCGAGTACAGTTGAGGTAGGACGGAGTCAACTTACAATCAATAAAATGGAGCCAGAATCTACTCTTGTGTACTGCTAAGGAATGGACGAACAGATGCAGTTCTAACTTTGCCAAGGCTTAGGGCCACAAGGGGTTGAACGATGAGGTATTCTTAATATACAGAATTTTAAATAATTGATGATAGTTCATGCGGTAAGGTAATAGAAAACTAAAATAGAATTCAACAAAAACTCATCATTATGGCATTCACCCAAGCGTAAGCAAATGATATACAAAAAATCAGATTCTAAACTTCAGTGGTAGCTGTGCAGTATTATGGTAAAGTCCAAATGGTGACTGGGTACTTCCTGAGATGGATAGAGTTCCAGTCTTTATTCTTGGTAGGTGCTTTCTCCTAGTAGTACTTGCTGGCCAGCAGAAATAAAATAACTCGGTGGGGGGGAGGGAAGCAGAAGTAAGTTTAACACGCCCTAGCACCATGGCCTATTCCGCAGGTTTTTCACGCTCCAGAGTGTGACTGCACCATTAATCACACTAGGCCCCTTAATCACACTAGAAACTCCTCCCCATCTCCCACCCCCAAGTCACTTTATGCCTTTTCAGAATAAAAATAGAGGCCACATGAATCCCAAAGGAGCTGGTAAGCAGCTGCTGATATCATTACCATCTGTAGCAGCATGTGATGCTAGCAGAATAACATTACGAGACTAGTTAAATGTGCTTCAAAATACTTAGAAGTACCGGTATAAATGGGAAATGCTTAAATACAGTACAAGTATTCTTACTCAATTTAACAAAAGTATTTGATTATTTCATGAGTACTTTATGACCTGTGCTTAAGTTTGCTTAAGCACAAGTACCAAAGTACTTTGTCTCGTATGCAGATATGGTCATGTATATTACACATGTTGATTTATTTATCTGAGTTATAGACTTAATGATCATTATAATGATGAAGTATAGCTTATATAATGTGTACAGACTTGAAGTTGGCCCTTCTTGTATGAACAGTATCCTCTGTATCACAGAATAAGGTATACCTTGTACTCTACAACTAAAGTTTGTCTTTAGCTCTGAGCTCCTCAGATTAGAACTACAAATAAAACCTATCAATCATGAACAAACTGTTTCTATCGTAAACTAATCATGCATGCAAATTCCAGTATGTACCATAAGTGGAGACAGAATAAGAATCATAGAGTTGCTTGAATTGTAATCTCAATGTATGGTTATATCTATGTATGTTAACGACAAATTAACAGGTAAGAGTTCAGCATATGAATGAATAAAAATATTAGAATCAGCTAACTGCAAAAATGCACATAGCTCTAACAGCTTTTTCTGCTAAAACCAAATATTAAAAAAAAAACCTTACAGGATTAACATTTATATATGATACACTCAGTACTGAAGTAAATGTACTTGTAACCAGATATAAGCTTAGCATGAAAGAAAAGGTGTCCTAGTAATGGGACACTTGCAATGATTTACAGATTCTAAGCAGTGTTAACTATACTCCCACGATTTGTTTTACTAAGTATATAAAATGTTGCTATATTCCACCTCCCCCTCCCAAAATGATTTGTTATCTTATAAACAAAAAATATTGTCTAACTATAAATGAATCAATCCAGAAAATGTACTTCATATAAAATGCACTTGTGTGATAGTCAATTCTCTATTTTACAATGGAGCTGCCATCATCGACAAACAACAAGTATCAAAGTATTAATACAGAGGATGAACCAATCAGGTACAGAGTGTCAGTGACTACATTGCTGCGAAGGTTTCGCAATTCTAGAAAGTGTATCTCTTCGAAAAGTGTGTGGGTACTACTAGCACTTACTTTTAATGTGTTTTTTCTCTTTCACTTCTGGTATCCACCAATTTTTGTGAATAAGCTTAACACACATAAGACTCTTCAAATTATTGTGTTTGATGGATATGGTGTGGTGTTACATTTGCTCTGTCCACTAGCTGGGATACTTGCTGATAACAAGATTGGACGTCATAACATGATAAAATGGTCTGCCAGGCTGTTAGTAACAGGTATTTCATTTGCTATTGTTACAGCAGCAATTACAATAATTATTCAATTACTGGAAGAAAATAGTATTTTCTTCAGTTTCGTAATTCCAATATTTTTACTAATTTTCACAATATTGTTCTTTACAATGGGAATTGCAGGATTTCAGGCTACTTCTATTCAGTTTGGTATTGATCAGCTTCTTGACTCTTCTTGGGAAGATCAAAGTATATTTATTTACTGGTTCGTATGGGTATGGTATTTTTCATACTTCATTTATGTCCAATATATGTATTTCATCAGCGTTAATTTAGATCACGAAAACATGAACTTAGTGAGGAACTTATCATATAGTGCAATAATGGTTGTCCTTCTTGTCTCTACCCTGATTCTATTATTTCTTACTTCTAATAAACAGAGGTTATTCTTGACTGACTTGCAGAGACATAACCCCTTCAAGCTGGTCTACAAAGTCACTAAGTTCTCCAGGCTCCACAAGGTACCTGTCAATCGCAGTGCTTTTACCTACTGTGAGGATGAACTCCCTTCTGGTCTTGACCTGGGGAAGAGAAAATATGGAGGACCTTTTACAATTGAGGAGGTAGAGGATGTAAAAGCTTTTTATGGCATACTTAAGGTTATTCTTATTACTGGACCCTGTTTACAGCTGTTTATGGCTCTTGCTCATACTGACAATTATTTTCGACTTCATTTTACAGTCAATCAATCAAATTATTCTAATAATAATACATCAATAAATGCAATTAAATCTGCACTGATAGAAAACCTGGCGGTATTCATTGTTCCTCTCTACCTTATTGGTTTTCGTCCATTTATCTCCTACTACATTCCTAGTATGCTGAAGAGAATGGCAGTAAGTATTATAGTACCTACACTGCTACTAATGATCTACTTTGTACTGGATACAATAGCACATGCTGAAAATAAAACACTCCAGTGTATGTTCTCACTAAACTTGAATGATACTTTAGTAACAGAGCCAAAAATAGCAACCTATGTCAGTCAATATTATGATTACATAAGTACATTTTCAATAACAGCATCCGATCTGTCAAGATATTTAGTTCAGGTAGCTCAATTTGAGTTTATTTGCTCTCAGAGTCCGCACACTATGAAAGGTTTATTGATAGGTCTATCACTTGGCATTCAAGGACTCTTCAGCTTCCTGGGAAACTTATTGCCATATATGTTTCAGTATGGCTGGCAAAGAGCCACATTCCCCAGTTGTTGCATGACCTATTTCTTGATCAATATAATTCTGGGATTATTAGTGCTATCCTTGTATTTGTATGTGACCAGAGGCTATCAGTACAGGATGAGAGATGAACCTTGTCATGTTCACCGCTATGTGGAGGAATATTACTCCAAAATACAAGGGGAAGAGAATTATTAACAATAAATGGATGTCCAAATGTTGCAGTTATTTTAAATTGAATTTAAATAGTAGATGTAACAATTTAATTATACAATATCTGTTTTTACTAAGACAAATACAGTATTATTCCTTTCTATTGGAACAAAATTATTTGTGCCACTACATAATGGAGAGAAATGGAAGTGGCTTACATTAATAATTGTCTTTTACATTTTAAACTCAATGAATGTTATTGTCCTCATATATTGATACCATGCTTTTAAGTCATCATTTTTTCACCCAGTACCAAGTTATTTTTTCCTGTATTATATTGTTGTTATTTATGCAATTTTTATACTCTTGAGTTGAAGAGTGGCATGATTACGTCTGTGTGAACTTACCAATTTTTTTTTTTAAACTTGAGTTAAAAAGTTGCATGAACCTCACAACTTACTAACATATTGGTGAAAATAGCATCTTTGCCCAAGCTTTAACAAAACAAAAAGTAGAACCCAGCCATACACCCATACACTAAGCTCATTAGAAGCCACAAGGCACTTACCCAGTAAGTAAGGCTACAGTATGATTTATATGAAATATATATATAACATATATATACATATATATATATATATATATATATATATATATTCCACTCTAGATATCTTCACAATGATATCTTTAGGTACATGACCAGTGAAATAACTGTTATTTCAAGCTGTTTTGTAGTTACAGCAACTGGGCCAAACTTTTAAATTTTATGGTTTTTACAGCTACCTTCCTCTGGTTTACCCCCTACAACCAACTTTAGCTGTGAGTTACCCTTCCTCTAGTACTAAACTACTGTAGTAAAGATATCTAGTATGGAATAAGCCACTTATTACACTCTGTCAGAGTGATATGGCTAGATATTTCACTCTCAGGTTTTATTTTCACTAGCCTCTGGCTCGGTGAAAATAAATTAGCCTGCTCATGAAATATTTTGCCATATCACACTCTGATTCATGTAATAAGTACTATATATATATATATATATTCCAACCTAGATATCTTCACAATGATATTACTAGGTACTTGACCAGTGAAGTAACTCATGATATTTCAAGTTTGTTATTTCACTGCTGTATGGCAAGCTCATAACCCTTGTAGTTATAGCAACCAGCCAAGTTCACCATTTTTCCAGGTTTTTACAGCTACCTTCCACTGGTGGTGTAGTCTACCCAACCAGGTTAGAGCAGCTGTTAAAATAACAGCAGGGGGGTTTGGGGAACCCTTACAGCCAACTTTATACCGAGTTAAAGTCCTAGTAGAACTATAATAGTGAAGGTATCTGGGTAGAATATACCACTTATTACACTCATCAGAGTGGTATGGCTAGATATTTAACTCTAAGGCTTTATTTTCACTCTTCACAAGCCTCAGGCTCTTGATAATAAATTAGCCTGCTAGTGAAATATTTTGCCATATCAGCACTCTGACTCATGTAATAAGTGCTATATAGGATATGTAGGTCATAGAAGTAAAGCTAATATAGCACCTCAACCTTACATTTTTAGAATGTATTTCCAACTAAATAGTAATTTGCTGTTGTGTTCCAAGACTGGATACATTCCACAAGGGCTTGTAGTAACATCTAAATGAATCACTCTTAGCTATGACTGTAGCTAGCATCATCTGAGAGAAATCATTATTGAAAGATTAAAGCAGAATAATATAGATTTATACTGCCATGGTACTGTTGAAACAGTCAAGAGAGTGAGATATTATGAGCATGTATGTATGAATAAGACAGCAGCCGCAAAATAAAGTTATTTCCCCCCTGTATTAAGTTGCTAGCATTTATGCAATTTCTATACTACTCTTGTTTTGAAGAGCTGCATGATTATGTGTGAGTGAACTTACTATTTTGAACTATCAGAGTTAAAAAGTTGCGTGAAGCTCACAGCTTACTAACTTATTATTGACAATGGCATCTTTGCTCAGGCTTTTACAATAAAAAAGGAAAAAAAAGTGTAAAAGTTGAAAATCCTCCATACACTAAGCACACTAGAACTCAAAGTTTCCAGTATTAATTTCATTGACAATGAGGAAACTTGTGCCCACACTATCATCTCTTATGTTCCTTCACCAGATTTGAGGTCACATAAGTGATGATTACAACCTAGGTGGAAAGTGTACTTCCAATTAAATAGCACTCCACTGTTGTATTGTGAGACTGGTTATATTCCACAAGGTCTTCAGAATAAATCACTCTCCACAACTCTAGTTAGCATCATCTAAATGATATGTTTCTTGAGAGAAATCATTGAAAGATTTCAGCACAATAGTATAGGCTTATTACTGCAATCGTATAATTGACACAGTTCAGATTGAAATAGTATAAACATGTATGTATATATAAGACAGCAGCTAGAAAAGTATGTAAAATCACCATACAATGAATGAATGAGTGATTTCAAGTTCCCATACTTTTATGAGGAACTTTAACTCTTAGTTTTCCAAATATTTTTACAAAATTAATCTTTTGAACCTATTTCCCTTTGAGGACTAATGTTTGCTATAAAAATTCATTTCTAGCTGGAATGTTTTTACAGAAATGAACAAAAAAAAAATTCATAAATTTTTTACATTACCCACTTGGTTGTCATGAAATATCTAGGAAAGGGTTAACAAACATTTAAGTCTGCTGACACCCTGTCTGATTTGAAGTACAAACCCTATCCATTTTGCTTGTGCCTCATAAATAGTGCTCCTGTTCCATCATGTGACTAGCTCCAGTAAATCATTCTAGCTGTATAACTGAAGAAGGTTATAGCTTAAGTAGCTAAATTATTTGTTTTAAAATGGTAAGTGAAAAATTCGTGAAAAGTAAATGTACATTAGTGTTGACACAGTGTAAACTTCAATGTGTGGCTAGCAGAATTCTGTCTACTAACAAAAATGGCTGCATTCACTATTTCACACTCTTAATTATGCATGATGATGTGGGATTAATCTAATGTTTAAAGTTTCATAAATTGCCACTTCTTGATGGTCCATAAGCACTAGCCATAAGGACATTGTTGTTGTTGTTTTTTTCATTCAATGCCACATGACTTATTTTTTTCTTCCTTCATATACAGGCACCATAATGGCAAAGAAGATGAAAGCAAGCATGTATACAACGCACTATTGGTAAAACTCACTTACAATCAGTGCTTGACC
>WLWD01001186.1_pt1 | contig 39956 bp, 31 predicted proteins | sample 6712731 | NCBI WGS metagenome assembly WLWD01 (sample SAMN12718690, study PRJNA576275) | sponge metagenome | isolation source: marine sponge | host: Mycale hentscheli | place: New Zealand: South Island, Marlborough, Capsize Point | collected 2014-11-01
GCAGTTTGGGCTTCAGTGGAACGGGGTGTCCATGATGAGGGCCCTGGTAGAAGCGGAGGAGCCGCAGGTCGTGCTGGTCTCCGACGCCTCAGGGTCATGGGGCTGCGGAGCAGCCTGGGAGGATCGCTGGTTCCAGCTGAGCTGGAGCTTGACCAATGAAGTGTGCGACTGGGGCATCATGCCGAAAGAGATGCTGCCGATCGTGATCGCAGCTGCAGTGTGGGGCTATAGATGGAGAGGCCTTACCGTGAAGGCTAGGTGCGACAACGTGGCAGTCGTTGCGACGGTGAGATCAGGGTCGTGCAAAGAGAGGCACACTATGCATCTCAGGAGGTGTCTGGCTTATCTGGAGGCCGTGGGGGAGTTCGTGCTGGTGGCGGATCACATCAGAGGGGTGGACAACGTAGTGGCTGATGCCTTATCTAGGGACAATGTGGCTCTGGCCCATTCTCTAATGCAGGAGGTGAGAGAGGATGCGGAGGTGATACCACCCAACCTACTGGCACTACTGACGACATCGGATGCAGTGTGGTCAGAGAGGGAGTGGAGCGTGCTGCACGGGTTTACTTCGCACAGGGTATAGCAGAGTCTACTGCAAGACGGTACGAGGCCGCCTGGCGCAGGTATGTGGCACTGTGCACCAGGCTAGGGGAGGCGCCACTGCCAGTGACGGAAGACAAGGCCATTGCCTTAGTGGTGACGCTGGCAGAACAGGGCATGCGGACAGCCACCATCAAATATCACCTGGCCGGGCTAAGGCAGGCTCAAATCAAAGCAGGTCGCCCTCAGGCAGCCAAAGAAGCACATACATGCTGCCGCCCACAGCATGGTGCCTTTCTCTCCCTTGCTGCTCCACGTCCTCTGCAGCGCTCTCATGTGTGCTGGAGTAATTGGGTCTCTCTCCAGCAACGTGCTCCCGTGCACGGCGCTGTGCCTCGCTATACCAGTCCTGATCTGCCCCAGTCTCGCCATCGCTCCCCAAACTGGTGCTGGGAGCAGGCGAGGCGCTGGCTCCGGATGAGGGCGAGTTTGATCCCAAGGCTCACTTAGCATTTGAGGATGTGACGGTGGACAGCCTGAAGAATCCAGAGGTAGTGTGGGTCCGCATCAAGGAGTCCAAAACGGACAGGCTGCGGAAAGGAGCCACTGTCTCGTTGGGTCGGTCTGGGACGCAGCTGTGCCCGGTGAAGGCAATCCTGGAATACATAGTGCAGCGGAAGAAGGGCCCTGGCCCGTTCTTCCGAGGTTCCTCGGACAGAGGCCTGACACGGAAAAGGTTCGTGGAAGAGGTGAAGGCTGCGCTGGAAGAGGCGGGTGAAGACAGCCGTACTATCTCTGGGCACAGCTTCAGGATTGGGGCGGCCACAGAGGCTGCAAAGTGCGGAGCATCAGCCCAAGAGATAAAAGCCATGGGCAGATGGAGAAGCAGGGAATATCAGGGATACGTCAGACTAGATGACAAGGCAAAGGGAGAGATGGCAGCTTCGCTGGCCAAGGCCTGTGAGAAGAACTCTGGGGGCCAATAGTCACCTGTGTCATGCATACTATGTCTCACCACCAGTATTAAGTATGTCGGTATTTGAGTATGAATAGTTTGGTTTGTGGTTGTTTTATTTGTTTATTTTGTTTTGTTTTTTGTGGGTGTGCGATGTACAAGGACAGGTTAGGTGGGTTATGAGTTGCATGGCGGATGTTGGGCACGTAGTTTGGAGGGGGCTGGGTGCTTGGGGGGTAGGTCCAGCTAGTATATGGTTGCAAGGGGGAAGGGAGGTTGGCAGAGTCGGAGCAGGCGGGGCTCTCCGTGGGGCCCGTTTGGGGGGGGGGGTGTCAGTGGGGGTGGGGCTGCGCCTCTGCAGGCGAGTCGCAGCCAGTGGAGCGGCAAGCTGGAGGCATATGCCCAGGGCTTGCCGCAGCCCCTCCCCTGAACGGGCCGGGCGGAGACCCAACCGAAAAGGGGCGGAGCCAATGAAATCCAACTGCCACGCCTCCCGCATACATGGGGATAGTGGAAAGATGAAGGTATTATGCATTTAAAGGGTACAAAACTTAGTTCCAGCTGAACAACTACTGAGCGGGTAACCTTCAGCATTCCCTCTTTGGTACACCCACCAGAAAAAAGCCTGGATGAATGCCAACATTTTTCTTCACTGGTTTCAAAATGAGTTTGTACCTGCTACTACAAAATATTTGAGAGATAACAATCTTCCAATAAAAATGCACCAGCCCATCCATCAGCAGATGTCTTACAATCTGCTGATGGTAAAATAAAAGTTCCTCCAAACACTACATCTCTCATCCATGTTGCTGTGGTTGAGTCCTACCATACCGGCATAGTATCCGGTTGCTCGCCACACACTAGCCGCGGGGTGGGGGCGTCAACTTGCTAAATGGGCATAGCTTATGGTGGGCTCTGGTCCTTCAATCCAGTACCAACCTCCAGCTCAGGGATTTACGACTCCTCAACATTGGTCCTTCGAGCCGGATCTACTTCGAGTGAAGAAGAAAGACAACCAGCCAGGCTTCACCTTTCCCGGATTTCCGCAAGTATCTCTTTACTACTGTGCTCCGAGGTCCTACCAATCAAGGTCTAGGATCTCCTGCCAAGTTGGAAGTCTGAACGCACCATCAGCTGTCTCACTTGACTTGTCAGTCAGTCAGCAGTCTCGCTCGCACTCGACTCATCAGTCAGTCAGCAGTCTCGCTCGCACTCGAATCATCAGTCTTTCTCGGACTCACTCGACTCAGCAGTCTCCTCGACTCAGCAGTCTCACTCGACTCTGCAGTCTCACTCAATTCAGCCAGTCTCACTCGACTCAGCAATCTCACTCGACTCAGCAGTCCCACTCGATTCAGCAGTCTCAACTCAGCAGTCTCGACTCAGCAGTCTCCTCGACTCAGCCAGTCTCACTCGACTCAGCCAGTCTCACTCGACTCAGCCAGTTTCACTCGACTCTGCCTGTCTCACTCGACTCAGCCAGTCTCACTCGATTCAGGCAGTCTCCCACGACCCGGCAGTCTCCCACGACCCGGCAGTTTCCCTCGACTCGGCAGTCTCCCACGACTCGGCAGTCTCCCATGACTCGGCAGTCTCCCTCGACTCGACAGTGTCTCACGCCTCGGCAGTCTCACTTGCACTCATCGGTCAGTCAGACTCATCGATCAATATCACTAACTCAGCAGTCTTCCTCAGACTCAGCAGTCTTCCTCGCTCAACAGTCTTCCTCGGACTCAGCAGTCTTCCTCAGACTCAGCACTTGCTAGACAACATAACTGATTCTGCTCTTTGCAGGAATCAGCTCCCTCTTCCCCCTAGTATCTTCAGGTCTAGCTACCTGAACAAGGAGAAGTCTTTAGCAAACAATAAACTAACATGTGCTACATCAACTCATTTATCGTCTAATCATATTCATGATCCATCCAGAACCACCACAAACTGTACCATGTCATCCCATATATATGTACTGTAAGTTGTCTTGGGAAAATTAGTCCATCATAAAACAAGCTCAGTGAAAATGAGTTTGTACTTGCTACTACAAAATATTTGAGAGATAACAATCTTTCAATAAAAATGCACCAGCCCATCCATCAGCAGATGTCTTACAATCTGCTGATGGTAAAATAAAAGTTCCTCCAAACACTACATCTCTCATCCATGTTGCTGTGGTTGAGTCCTACCATGCCGGCATAGTATCCGGTTGCTTGCCACACACTAGCCGCGGGGCGGGGGCGTCAACTTGCTGAAGCTGGGCATAGCTTATGGTGGGCTCTGGTCCTTCAATCCAGTACCAACCTCCAGCTCAGGGATTTACGACCCCTGAACAATGCTATTGAGTCAACGCCCAAGGTCTCCATTTGACCTTATTTACCTGGACACGGCACAGATGGTAGAGTCTCGTCAACAGAAACAAGATGCAAAATCTTGCTCCAAAAGAGAAATTCGATCATTTTAAGTTATAGACTGTGTCTTTGTTAGGGATTTTCATGTGAAGCACATCAAGTGGATGCCAGGAGAAACAGTTCGACTGGACCATTGTCATACAAAGTTCGTGTGGATTCAGGAATCGTGCATCGGCATGTGGATAGTATATATGCTTGAGACATTCGAAGGAAGATGTAGAAGAATTGGATGTGCCAGATGGACCGGTGGATAAATCATGGTGGCCTACAGAAGGATTGGGTCCACAACAGGATCCTACACCACTCCTTGAGGAGCACACATCAGGGAGTCATTCTCTGTGCTCACCATGTCCAGACCCTCCTCCAAGGGCAACACAGGAAACACTCCCAGTGACAGAATGAATGAATGAATAAATGACAGATTACTATAACCCTATCACACATGTGTGCTGAGGGTTAATGAACGACCCAATAGTTCTTTCAAGTAGTCTTGTGCGTCGAAGGAAAACTAGTTCTATTATCTACATCTCCTGTGCTCTACATCTCCTGTGTCTCACATTAATTGAATTACATACTTTATCTAAAGTGCACACAAACATAGCATGGTGCCTATCCAAACCTATGAGAAATATTTCTAATGTGATTGTGATACTCAACTTCTCTGTCAAAAATATTTGCTGGATCTTGGTCCATATTAAAAAAAAAAAAAAAAGAACAGTATAGCATCATGATCTTGTTTGTACTCACCTCACCATATCTGTAAGGTTATGATATTCCTATGCCCCCCTTCACCATCCCAGAAATCCTTTGTACTAGCATTTAGACTAAGCAACATGATGAGATCAGCATACTTTGCATGTTTTAAGCAGTCTCGTTGCCCCTCCTACAAAGGATTTGAGGGGTCGACTATTACCTAAAATTTTCTTGCATTTATGATTACATATCAAAATCATCAGGAATAAGAAATAATTACACTTCAGGTCTCAGCCAAATACCAACATCAGAAGCTCCGCTTGAGTAGAGCTCCCACCAGTACCACATCCATTGGCAGGCAGAGCAGCACATATGCCATCAGACCCCATCATCATACAGCACTATATATCCATCAGCACTACCTACACCTCACTGTATCCACCAGCACCCACGTATGCCTTATCAACCAGCACTTTATGTATCCACCTACACCTACCTCACCAGCCAGTAATTTCTCGCATCTTATTCCTGTAGTAATTTAAAGCATTCAAAACTGGTTCTTATCTGAACAGTACAATTTAAAATATGCAGACACGTCTAAGTCCATTTAGCTATCAGTTTGTCGGCTTCAGTTGAACCGAACTGTCTCCTAATGCTGAGCAAATATCGCGAAGTCTCTGCTGCATTTCAGGAATGCAGGCCAGTTGGGCCTCTAACTTCTGCTTCTCCTCGCTAAGAGACAGACGAGATCCTCCATCCTCAAGACTTTCTACTCTCCAATTCCCCTGACCATCAAACTGCAACAACTTGTTGTGATGACGCCTACATAAACAATAAAGAAACAAACAAAAGAGAGTATATACTTCTCTTGACTTGTGTAGTTCCTCACCATAGCGATGGTCGATGTGTTATGGAGAGAAGTGTGATCCCCATGTCTTTGGCAGCTTGGAATATACCTCCTTCCACATCAATACTGACAGCACTGGTGCACTCATCTAAGAGAGCATATTTGGGTCTAGATTGACGTGTAATGGAAGACTACATCACTATTGGGTGGCATTCATGAGACAATTCAACTAACTTGTGGTAGAATATCCTGGCCATGCCCATTCTTTGCTTCTCTCCACCAGATAGCACATCTTTCCAGTCACTGACCACATCCCAGCCTAAGAAGAAGACAATTCAACTTAGTGGCATTGCTTTTGGTCCCAAAACTGTTTAGACCCCTGGCCTTGTTAGTACCCATTTGTGGAATCTTAGCTTAGGATGTGACCTATGTTATATCTATGTCTATGACATTGGTTGTGTGTCAATGGTGTGGTCATTTTAGCATTGGTGGTAATAGTTATTGCATTCAATAGTTCATTTTTGTTTAGTTACTGTAGTCAAGATGTTAATCGTTCAGGTATAATTATTTCAAGTGAGGATTTTAACAGGAAAAAGAATGAAAAAGGGCCAAATAATAAGCCTATTTGTTTTAGTTTAGTTAACGGTTACAATGCAACTTTTAAGATACCCTTCGCCTACTATAAGGATACCCTTTGCCCACTTCTAGGACACCCATTACCCACTTTGAAGACACCCATTGCCCACTTGAGGACACCCTTTGCCCACATTGAAGACACCCCTTGCCTACTTTGAGGACACTCTTAGCCACTTTGAGGACACCCTTTGCCCACTTTGGGGACACCCTTTGCCCACTTTGAAGACACCCATTGCCCACTTGAGGACACTCTTAGCCACTTTGAGGACACCCTCAATTTGAGGACACCCTTACCCACTTTGAGGAAACCCTTATCCACTTTGCCCACTTTGAGGACACCCTTATCCACTTTTAGGACACTCTTCACCGTTTGAGGACACCTTTGTCCACTTTGAGGACACCCTTTGCCCACTTTGGGGACACCCTTTGCCCACTTTGAAGACACCCATTGCCTGCTTTGAGGACACTCTTAGCCACTTTGAGGACACCCTCAATTTGAGGACACCCTTACCCACTTTGAGGACACCCTTATCCACTTTGCCCACTTTGAGGACACCCTTATCCACTTTGCCCACTTTGAGGACACCCTTTGCCCACTTTGAGGACACCCTTAGCCCACTTTGAAGACACCCTTCGCCCACTTTGAGGACACCCTCTGCCCACTTTGAGGACACCCTTTGCCCACTTTGAGGACACCCTTAGCCCACTTTGAGGACATCCTTTGCCCACTTTGAGGACACCCTTTGCCCACTTTGAGGACACCCTTTTCCTACTTTGAGAACACTCTTAGCCACTTTGAGGACACCCTTTGCTCACTTTGAGGACACTCTTAGCCACTTTGAGGACACCCTTTGCCCACTATGAGGACACCCTTTGCCCACTTTGAGGACACCCTTTGCCTATTTGAGAACACTCTTAGCCACTTTGAGGACACCCTTTGCTCACTTTGAGGACACTCTTAGCCACTTTGAGGACACCCTTTGCCCACTTTGAGGACATCCTTCGCCCACTTTGAGGACACCCTTTGCCCACTTTGAGGACATCCTTAGCCCACTTTGAGGACACCCTTCGCCCACTTTGAGGACACCTTTAGCCCACTGAGGACACACTTTGCCCAATTAGAGGACACCCTCTGCCCAATTTGAGGACACCCTCTGCCCATTTTGAGGGCACCCTTCACCCATTCTGAGGATACCCTTTGCCCACTTTGAGGACACCCTTTGCCCACTTTGAGGACACCCTTAGCCCACTTTGAGGACACAATTAGCCTACTTTGAGGACACCCTTACCCACTTTGAGGACACCCTTACCCACTTTGAGGACACCCTTACCCACTTTGCCCACTTTGAGGACACCCTTAGCCCACTTTAAGGACATCCTTTGCCCACTTTGAGAACACCCTCTGCCCACTTTGAGAACACCCTTTGCCCACTTTGAGGACACCCTTCGCCCACTTTGAGGACACCCTTTGCCCACTATGAGGACACCCTTTGCCCACTTTGAGGACACCCTTTCCCCACACCCTTCCTCCACTTTGAGGATACCCTCACCCACTTTTAGGACACTCTTTGCCCAATTTGAGGACACCCTTCGCCCACTGAGGACACACTTCGCCCACTTTGAGGACACCCTTTTCCCACTTTGAGGACACCCTCTGCCCATTTTGAGGAACCCCTTTGCCCATTCTGAGGATACCCTTTTCCCACTTTGAGGACACCCTTTCCCCACTTTGGGGACACCCTTCGCCCACCTTGAGGACACCCTTTGCCCATATTGGGGACACACTTCACCCACTTTTGTCCACTTTGAGGACACCCTTCACCCACTTTGAGGACACCCTTCGCCCATTTTGAGGACACCCTTCGCCCACTTTGAGGACATTCTTCTCCCACTGTGAGGACACTCTTCGCCCACTTTGAAGACACCCATTGCCTACTTTGAGGACACTCTTAGCCACTTTGAGTACACCCTTTGCCACTTTGAAGACACCCATTTCCCACTTTGAGGACACTCTTAGCCACTTTGGGAACACGCTTTGCCCACTTTGAGGACACCCTTAGCCCACTTTGAGGACACCTTTTGCCCACTTTTGTGACGTACTTTATCGACTATTGTGACAAAATTAACCCCCCTTTTTATGAAATACTTAAGTGACACTTACCCGACAACTCTTTACTACTGCATATTCTTACCTCCTTCCCTAGTAACAATATACTTCAAGTGGACTGTTTGCAATATGTCCTCCAAATCATGGTCTGTAAAGCCTTTGGCTATCATGTCCTGCCTGGTATCTGGATAGATCACCTGATCTCTCAAACTTCCGAGGCTCATGTATGGCCTGAAAAATATTAATTTAACACATAAAAAAATATTATCATTTGCAGATACTTTTAGCTTGGAAAAAATGTCTTTTAAATGCCAAAAATGGCTTTTAACCCTTTCCCGCCGAGACGCGGTAGATTCAACCCGGTTAATACCTGGGTCGCTTTTACCCCGCATACCACAAGAATTACTAAACGCACATTATTGATATTGATAGCTACGTAATGACAAGAGAATGGGCTTTATTTTGAACAAAAAATCAAGTCTGTAGTGTGAGTAGCTTTGGAGTTATGGCCGCGAGAAATTATAGTACGGCGGAGGTTCTCGAATTACTTGAGAATGAAGAATTGCTAAATGATGAGCTAGAAAGTAGAATCAATCTGGTAGATTTGGATGGCGAAAGTGAGGATGATGACACTCCTCAGGGAGATGGAATTGATGCTAGTGGATCTACAATTCTGCTTCCTAATGAATACCTTGATACTGACTGTATCCCACTTCTTACAACTGCTATTGGTAATCCTACTCCAGCAGAGAAAGATTCTTTACTCTACTCAGATACAGAAGATGAATTCAGCAGTGAGGAAGGTAAATAGTAGTATCTGCTAGCTGTTCATTACTTTAGTTTCAAATATAGCCAGATGCATGTAGCTATTAGATAAGCGTGACTAAAAAGGTGTTCAAAATTTAACATGAACAACGGGATATTATGAACAAAAGCTTACTAGTGCAATGAACTTGGCTAGCAAAATCAATTATACTTGTTTATAACATACATGAGCAAAATATAAATATATGAATAACAAAAAAATTGTATTTCATTGCGTTGTATTATCTATGCTGGTAAGTGGTTACTGAATTACAAGATAAAAACCTTGCTAAGTTGTTGCCATGGCAACTACGTGGTTTTTGTGTGGTTAATATGTTAGAGTAATTCATACTCTATAATTTAAGTGTATATTATGTGCTCTCATTCTTAATGGTTTCTCTGTTATAAACAGTTTAATGCAAGTAGCTTAAAACATTGCTTTTATGTTTCCTTAATTCAGGCTGGAAAGGGTTAAATACCAAAAAATGATGTATAAAAATTTTTACCATGAAAATAAATAAAAAATTTGGTATGCTTCACGAATTTGCGTGTCAAATGTCTTTTAAATGCCAAAAATGGCTTTTAAATGCCAAAAAATGATGTATACAAGTTTTTGCCATGAAAATAAATTAACAAAATTTGGAACGCTTCACGAATTTGCGTGTCATCCTTGCGCAGGGGCCATGCTAATCTTCTCTGTATCGTTCCAATTTTAGTATATGTAGGGCCGAAGCCACTACACTATACCTAAGATTTCACTTTTATATAATGAGATTGCCAATGTACAGCTACATGCCAGTGGTTTTGTATGAATATCATTATTTTCTGACCAACTAATAAAGATACCCTTTACCATATACCTCTGAAGAATATATAACCATAGCTACAAGCCATTGGCTTTGTATGAATATCATTAATGGCTTCTAGTCAAATGATAAAAATCACCCTTTACCACATACCTCTGAGGAATATAGAACATTGTTGAAGGTGATGGCCTTTCAAGCTTCCCTCCATATGTAGGCCAAAGCCCACTAAGTATTCTAAATAGAGAGCTCTTGCCACACCCATTAGGACCAGCAATCAGCAGGTGGTCTCCAGGAGAGACTCGAAGAGTGAGTGGAGAAGCAACAAGATCTTTGTTGGGTGCTACGATGGGAACGTCATTGAGTACAATGATACCATCACTCTCCACCACTTCACCACTGCCTGGCTCTAGAGGTTGAGCTGCTGGGGGTAAAACCACAAGACATTACAATGAAAAATATCTTAAGTAGCTCCTCCCATTCAATAGACACCATCTTAACTGTCTTAAATAGCTCCTCCCATTCCAGAGTTCTGCCCACACTGGTCGGCACTGGTCGGCCCCGACCACCAGTATCAATTGGGCGACCACCACTACTCACTCTCCGACCAGTAGCTACTCTCACTGTAACCAGTCAACAAAAATAGCCTTTTCACTCCCTTATAGTTTATTTACTTTTCAAGTACCTTTGCTATATTCTCACCGCTCAATCCTAAAGGGTCTGGTCGGGTCCGCGGGACTAACCTTTGCTGTCGCTATTTAATTTACTGCGGAATGGTGTGCACAAAAAAAAATACAGTTTTTGCGCATGCTCACTATCAGTCCTCAAGCAGCTGTAAGCAGTTAGTTCTCTCCCTGTTGCGCTTTTGTGTTAAGAGAAAGAGTGGAGGTGAGCCGCCTAGTCCTAAGCGTTCACGGACCGAAACAGTTGCTGTCGGAGAGGAAATGGATTGTTGTGTTGTACAAAATGAAGATGCTAGCATTGAAGGCGATGTTACCGCTCCGGCTGGAAGTTCATCACAACAGAGGAAAAAGCAAGCTAGTAAGTTTAACAAAGAATGGCTTAAAGGAAGGGAACACTGGTTGAAGTATTTTCCAGAAAAAGGAATGTTTTGTAGTCTTTGCCAGAAGCACAATAAGAACCCCTTTGCTCATGGCACTTGGAACACAGTGCCATGCTCTAGACTTCGACAGCAGAGCATTACAGCACATGAAGCTTGTGCAGCTCACAAAGATGCCGTAAAGCTTGAAAGTGAAAAGCTTACTACTATTCCTAATTCTCTAAACCCGAAGATACCAGCTAAAGGAATAGAGCAAGCTTTTGTTTCACTTTATTTTTTGGCAAAGCAGAGAATCCCACATACTACCAATTTTGAGCCTCTCCTTGATTTATTAGAATTACTAGGAGTTAATGCGAAGTCTAGGATTCAGATAGCAAGAAATGCCTTGTATACAAGCGATAAATCTGTTCAGGAGATGGTTTCAGTTATTTCTGACGTAATTGAGGTACGTATTTTGGATGAAATGAAGAAGTCAAATCATTTTTCTTTAATGATTGATGAAAGTACAGATTGTACAGTAACTGAACAATTAGTACTTCATGGAAGATATATTGATCTAGAAACTGGGGAGCTCAAATCACATTATTTGAAAGTGCTAGATGTTTTAGAGCCTGCTGTTCAAGCAGTTCATACTGGGTCTTCAGAGTCTAATCCATCAATTAGTCTTTCTGCTGAGACAATAGCAAATAGAGTATTTGAATACATTGAGTCTGCTGGTCTTGATATAACAAGGATGAGAGGAATCGGCACAGATGGTGCCTCTACTATGATTGGGTGTCATAATGGGGTTGTTAAGAGATTAAAATCTATAGCACCTTCTCTTATAGGTGTGCACTGTGCAGCACACAGATTGAATTTAGCTTCAACTCAAGCAGGAGATAAAGTTTTGTATGTTAAAAAATTTAGTGTTATCCTTCGTCAACTCTTTGATTTTTTTGATAACAGTGCAGTTCGAACTGCTGGTTTGGAAGCCATTCAGACACTTACTGGTGGTGATGGAAAACTGCTAGCCCCTTGCTCAACCCGATGGCTCAGCACTGAAAGAAGTGTCAACAGGCTCAAGAAATGTTATGTTCCAGTTGTTTTAAGTTTACAGCGGGAAGGAGAAGAGCGCTCAGATGCTAAAGCTGTTGGTTTAAACAATCTTATAACTGAGTATAGATTTATATGCACAATGCTTATGTTGTGTGACATGCTACCATTGGTTTCGCACCTTTCTAAATGTTTTCAATATACTTCATGTGATTATAGCATTATACCGAGAATGGTTTCCAGTACAGTTCATGCACTAGAAAAGCTAAAATCTGCAGATGGGATCAACTTGAAGGAAATAACATTATTTTTAGAACAGATAGAAAGTTCAGGAATTGAAATCAGGAAGCCAGCTCATTTAGGGGATGATTACTTCAAAAATTCTATCAAAGTTCCATATTTAAACCATTTGATTAAAAATATTAACAATCGATTTGATGACAAGTCCGTGATGGCTGCATTTGATATTTTTAATCCATCTAAGTTACCACCTTTGCCAACAAACCCAAGCACTGAGGACATAGAATTGTTTACAGAGTATGGTAATGATAATGTGGAGAAGCTAGGCAGTCACTTTCAAGGTGTCGTTGCTGACTCTAGTATCGAATGCATTGAAGAATGGAATAGTTTCAGACAATTCATGAAGGATAACTGTAGTCAAATGAAACAATGTGAAGTGATATCAAAGCTTTGTAACGATACTGCATGGGAGGAGATTTATCCCAACATGAGTACCTTAGGCAAAATATGTCGAGTTATTCCAATACATACAGCTGATGTAGAAAGAACATTTTCTCAGCTAAAATTGACAAAAACAAAAGTTAGAAATCGAATGAAAGAGAAGACACTGGACTCGTTATTGAGAATTGTAATTGAAGGCCCTCCTACTTCAGAATTTGCTGTATCGGAGACTGTAAAACTTTGGGCTGCAAAAAAGAATCGGCGACTGACATATTGAACTTTTAAAATATATCTCATCTATATGCCATTATGATAAAAAAAAATTTCATATTAATTCATTAGTAATTTCAAACAAAATTTAAGAAGTTATTTAAATTGAAGAGTTCAATTTGGTTGCTTTTGCTTGCATGCCACCCACCACTGTCACTTTGCTGTTGATGGGAAAATAATTTTGTGTTGAGATGGGTTGTTACCGCCACTCCAGAATTCCTGGGCAGAACCCTGCCATTCAATTAACACCCTCTTAAGTAGCTCCTCCGATTCAACAGACTCCATCTTAAGTAGCTCCTCCTATTCAATAGACACCCTCTTAATTAAGTAGCTCCTCCCATTCAACAGACACATCTTAAATATGTAGCTCCTCCCATTCAATAGATACCATCTTCAGTAGCTCCTCCATCCCTGCTGCATGTAGCCCCACCCTCATTCACTGCTGATGCAGCTTTGCCTTCATTCAATCCTACATGCAGCCCCACCCTCATTCATTGCTGCAAGCCTCCTTACGCCTTACAATCCCACCCTCACATAATTCCACCACAACTCACTACTTTCTGATGGGCCATCATGTGCCTCAGTTGTGTCTTCCTTATTAGCAGCCACTGAGGCAAGCTGATAGTGACCAGCTTGCACCTCCTCAAACACAGTGATCATCTCACTAACTCGGGATGTGTAGCCTGCCAATTCTGTAATCTGAAACACACACAACAATAACACACCCCATGCTGATGTGCAAATCTAAAAAACAGTGCTTAAAATAATACACTTTCTTAGAAATATGCCCCTCCCACCAATATTTCATGCACCCAGTATACTTGCATGGGCAGCATAATTATTTTTACCTGCAGAGTTTTGCTTACTTTACTTTCTACTCGTCAACATTTGACAAATTGTACAGTATATTTACAAACGGTTGTAACCAAATGGGAATATTGCAAGTATTGTAGTCGTGATTATACATCAAACCACCTAATTAAAAGTTGACAACACCTCTTAGTGATGCTGCAGCCTACACAGCTGTAAGATCTAACCATCAAATTAACAGTGTTTCACACTAGATTGTGGAAGAATACCCTGGTACAGTAGACGTCAAAATAACGTGCCGGTTTTCGCACTGTGCGACGGGCGTAGTAAGGTAAAACCGTTGCCATAGTTTACCTTGAATGTGCGAACGTACTACGGCCGTACCATTTGTAGAAAATGTCGCACCATTTCTGCGTAAAACGGTAAATTAAATGGTTGGACCGTTTGTGCAGTACGTTAGAAATTGAGTGCATTTTTAACTTAACCTGCGCCGGGAGCCACTCAATTGGAACCTGGAATTTCTTGCAGTCAAAAAATTCATCATCAAGAAGATACTGAGTAAGGAATATGCTGCATTTAGTGCAGGAGGTTTTGGGTTATTTTCCTTGTCACAGGTAACACAGAAAATACACTTTATTGGCTAAAAAATAAAACTTTATACTGTTATTTTAAAACTGCACCAGGATCGTCAAGCTGCATTACTAGTTGGCAGCAACAACACCAAGAACAACTAGCTAGTAGTCATAGTAGTAAATATTAATTCTTTGATAGAAACTCTTTGTGTACCATTGCTAACCAACATAAGCGTGATCCGTAGCTTGTTGTGACAAACTTGCTGCAGGTGGTGTCATTACCACAAACCCATTAGTGATATGACCAAATAGGGCAGTAATACTGTCACTCTAGGTACACTATAAACAATAACAGAACATAATAATCATAGGCATTGTTAGTTATATATTTCTATATCCCTATCCCAAACTATTAAATCCTAGGCTGCAAACGTAATTCTAGATAATCCAAGTTTAACTTTACGGCTTGGCTGCTCATTTCCACTTTTTCATAAAGCTTCCCAGTCTACCACCCCGACCTCACTATATTACAATACTTTCTGATATATCAGTGAAGCCAGTTCCATCAGCAACTGTGTCAGTAATAGCAGCCATACTGTCTACAACCACCATCCACATATCCACAGCAGCAACACCATCCACAGCAGCGACTCCATCCACAACAGCAACACCATCCACAGCAGCAACACCATCCACAGCAGCAACACCATCCACAGCAGCAACACTATCCACAGCAAAGACACCATCCACAGCAGCGACACCATCCACAGCAAAGACACCATCCACAGCAGCGACACCATCCACACCAGTGACACTATCTACTACAGTGACACCCTTTATAGAGTTTTCTACCGTCAAATCCACACAATTCATCCCATAATAAATCAATTTTATTCAGAATAGTTGAGAATGAAGAATTCTGTACTGATCAGGTTAATTTTGTTTAGTGGCAATGTGGGGGACGCCGGTCGACGGCCTCTGAAGGAATAGGCGAATACTAAAGTTCTCTGTCCAACGACGCCACCAGTTGTAGGTGGGCAGGGTTCCGGCTACTAGGGAACGGACAAGGTAAGCCACCAGGCCTCCAACTACGATTTCTTAGAGACTCTGATGACCGCTGCCACCAGAGTTCCTACCGATTCGCTAGCCCTCCCCAAAGTCTAAATTCGGTTTGGACTAACTAAATCTAATGTGGTGTACGGAGTAGGAACTGATGATACGCAGGCGGGTTTGAGTTTATGTAGCTCAAGACCCGCATGCGCAAGGGAAGTATGAATGACGGTCAACCGGAACATCCGGGGCACAAAATAAACACTAATAATGCATGCACTGCTAATAATATTTAAATCTTATAATGACACACACACACTGTCTCTGTTCTTTATCTTCTCTCTTTATTTCTTCTCTTTCTCTGATCCTCCGCCCACATCACCCCCTCCCAAGATTTGGCTAGGGGACAAATCTGAAATGCACACTTGGGCGGACTCAGCATCTGACGATGGCCACGCCTGTCTACTCATGCCATCAGCATTGGCATGATCCTTTCCTGGTCTGTACTCAATTCTGACATCGAACTGCTGGAGGGCAAGGGCAAGTCTCAGCAAACGTTTGTTCAACGAAGAACCCTCCAACAAGGCCAAGCAAGGCCTGTGATCTGTCACTACCAACACTCTCTTGGTATAGAGGTAAAACTCAAAATGTTTGAGCGAGGCCACGATTGCCAAAGTCTCGAGCTCCGAGACGGAGTAGTTTTTCTCCGCCGGACGCAACTGACGGGAAAAGAATCCAACAGGAAGTTCCTCTCTTCCTCGTAGTACATGTAGGCAACCACCAACTCCCGCACCGGATGCATCCGTATACAGGACGAACTCATCTGAAGCAACTGGAATGACTAACAAACACTGATAACATAAAGATGACTTTAACTTACAAAAACAAGAGTCCATCTCCTCAGTCCAGACCACCTGGAGAGGAGCCTTCAAGGAGGTAGAAGGAGTGAGTGCACTGGAACAATCAGCAAAGCCGGGTATGAACTGGCGGTAATAGGAGATAGAACCCAGAAACGAACGAAGCTGTTTCTTTGTTTTGGGTTTAGCAAAATTAGCAAGGGCAGTGACTCTATGTTCCGGGACAGCAAGTAACCCGGCGCCAATCTTGTGACCTAAGTATAACAGATGTTGCCGAAGCAACACTTTCTCAATTTGATTGTCAGCCCTGCAGCACCCAGGCACTCAATAACACTCCTCAGATGTGCTAAATGATCTGACCAACACTTACTATAGATAACAACATCATCCACATAATTTCTAGAACAATGCGACACTGGCTTCAGAACGTCCTCAAGTACAGCTTGAAAAATAGCAGGGGCGTTCTTTAATCAAAAGGCATTCTAAGATACCTAAACTTCCCAAAAGGGCAAACAAATGTAGTGAGATGACTGGAATGTTCGTCCATAGCTAACTGGTGGAAACCAGCTGTGAGGTCTAATGTCGACAAACATGCGTTAGGCCCTACTTGATCCAAAATTTCTGTGAGGGAAGGTAACCAATATCGCCTTAGAGGAGTAACAGCGTTCAAAAGACGGAAATCTACACAGATTCTGACACTACCATCCTTTTTCCGAACAGGTACAAGTGGGCTTGCCCAGGCAGAGTTTGATTGAACAATAATGTCATCTTTTAACAATTTGTCCAGTTCACTACGAACAGCATCTCTAATACCGGCTGGAATCTGCCTGGGGGGCAGATTGACTACAGCAGCCCCTTCTGCAAGTTCAATCATGCAGGTACCTGCTGAGCATAAACCAGGAGTCTCACTAAAGTAACTACACAAATCCTTCAAAAGGGAATCCAAATCATCTTGGCGAAACCCAGGGCATTTATCATTACCAAGGGTTGCCTTACTACTGAGCAGACTATGATCTATGCCCTGCTCCTCTGCAATCAAGGTAACCGCGTTCACTGACAACGGTCTCGGTGTGTACAACTTCAAATTATCCCTGTGAGCAAGTCTCACGGGATGACCATCACCCTTGGAAATCTGATATGTCACTCTTGATGTACTACTCACTACTTTATACGGGCCTTCCCAGGCTGCCTGAAGTGCAGACTTCATCCCGGGAATTCTCATGAGCACACTGGCACCTATGTCCAATGGCTTGTCTTGTTTGTGCCTATTGAAACAAAGGGCACGCTTTACACCACTCTCCGCTTGGTTGGCTACGGCCAGATCATGTATGACCGCCAACCTATCGTTCAACTGAAGGAGCCAATCATCAACATTAACTGGCTCGAACTCTCGGTCAACCCAACCCTTGTAAAGGATGTCTAGGGGACCCATCACATCCCTCCCATATACAATACAATAGAAGCCAACATCCCTATTGGGGACTTGTCTAAGAGCAAAAAGGGCAAGGGGAAGAAAATCAACCCAATCTAACCCTGCCTCCACAGCTTTAGAGAGCATAGGTTTTAAGCTCCCATGCATACGTTCCACCACGCCGTTAGACTGAGGGCGGTATGGGGAAGTAGCAACAGCATCTATGCCTAGCATATCACACACGCCAGACATCAACTTTGAAAGGAATATAGTCCCTCTATCCGACAACACTCGGAGGGGTATACCTGTCCTGCTTATGATCTCTACAAAGCATTGCGCAGCCTCAGCAGCAGAGGCAGTACGCATTGGTACAGCATCAGGCCAACGACTGGCCAAGCAAACGTAAGTAAAGAGATACTTGGCGCTCCTCTTACCCTTAGGCAGGGGGCCAACTAGGTCCACGCACACACTCTCAAACGGGACACAAACGATGGGTCGATCAACCAACTTAGACTTCCTGTTACCAGCACAATTAACACGACAACAAACATCGCAAGACTTCACATACTTCACAATATCATTATAAATACCAGGCCACACAAACCGTTTACCCAGCACACTTCTCATGCCCCTGACTCCAACGTGAGCTGTCCTATCGTGGGCAAGAGATAATAGCTTCGGTCTGAAAACAGTAGGAACAACAACTCTCGACACTGTGGACTCATCCACAATCACTGAATGAACTAGCAGACCATCAACAAAAGAATAGCCATTTAAATCCTTGTGTCCCAAGTCTCGGAATCTGGCTAAAGAGTCGTCTGCTGACAAAGCACTTTTAACGTCATTCACATTGTCAGACAACTCAGGAGGAGCCAACTGCAATTCATCCACAACAGTAACATTACAAGGTTCAGAGGGTATACTATCGGGTATGGGATCAGTATTGAAATGGGAAGGAGAAACACCAAGTTGCCCGTCACTGACAGCACTACCTTCACCACCAGCCCCAGACCCATCCTCGTCAGAACCATTGAGAAGATCAACTTCAGAAGGATCACTAGCAACAGACCCAGCACCTACTACGGGAGGTACATATGAAACGTCTATGGCTGCAAGCCTATCAAACTCGTCATGAAAAGGTTGAGGATCAGATTCTCTAACATGCACAGACTCATTACGAGCATTATCACTAGCCAATTTCTTGGTCACACTTCTAGTTACCACTCTGACATTCAGTGACTCCTCTGGGTTAATGGAAGGAGTGGAGGAAGCAGAACGAGCCTCCTCCACAACACCACCAGAGCCAGCATCCACCGGAGTGGATGACTGGATGCTACAGGTATCATGTAGGTGCCCCGCCCCCAGGCCTGGAACATCTGACTTGGAGGCGGCATCCAGCAAGAGCTGCTCAGCTGTGGCTGCTTCCATGGGAACCGAAAACAGCACACAACCACACAAGCTGTCAGTATGAGCGACAGCAACTTTGGCATTAAATATTCTGCCTTTAAACATAAACTCCACAACAGCAGTTTCGAGGGTGACAGGTCTGCCATCCCACCCTTTAACATCAACTAAGTCACCTGTAAGTTGGTCTCCATATACTAAACAACCAGGGACAATAGAGATTTCAGCTCCCGTGTCGGGAACAATCTTACAACGGGTGCCATTCACAAAACCCATAACGTGTGGGGCACCATTTTTCACAGAAACCCAGTTGTTATTAAAGGTTCTAGTTTTCTTTACTCCAGCCTTATTGCCACTAATAGTGTTACGGTCAGATTTATGGTCACTGTTCTCATTAAACTTCTTGGTAGGGCAATCAGGCTATTTGTGACCGGGCTCGTGGCACGTAAAGCAAACAATACCCGAAGGTCTACCATTGAAAGTACCAGGAGCACTATTAGACACACTAACATTGTTTGAGACAGTGCTTCTGCACTCATAAAATCTGTGTCCCAACTTGTGACACTTGAAGCACTCTACAGGGCTACTAGTATTAGACTTGAAATATCTACCACTACTATGGGAGGACCTTTCAGACTCTGAGGTATTTATGGACAGTGCAAATTTGTTCAAGTCCCTGAAGGACGTGAATTCCCGCTGGTCCATCAGCACACGCTGGGAGACGGACCTTGACGCTCGATATGTAGCACAAGCAACAAAAAGTAACAGCTCTTCTCTAGTGCGACACATCATGTCAACCGAATCAACAACAGATTTCAAATGCACATAAGCTTCTAAAGGAGACATAGTTCTCGTAGCTTGGGCGAACTCTGTCGTTAGCTTAGCACCAAGCGCAGTTAAACTACAGCCTAAAGCTTCAATGAGAATTTCTTTTAGCTGATCATAACTAGTGCACTCACGGTCAATACCAGCAACAATAGCAGACGCTGCTTTAGACTGAAGCTTTTGTAAAAGCACTTGTTTCCATCTCGCTCTAGGACAGCCAATATCGGACAAATCGGCTTCCAGCTTTTTGATAAATTTTGCAATATCCATCCCATCTTTATGGGGACTCAAGGCACTAATCTGTCTTAACACATCGGACTCACAAGGACCAGTATTGGACCTGGCGGATATAAGGCCTGACCTGGTAAACTCTGAGAAAAACTCACGGAACATAGAACGCATCTCAGGGTTAATAGAGGAGGTACTGTGACTAGTACTCCTATGTTCAGGATCCCTTTCATCATCAGACATGGTGGGGTACACAAGAGTAGTATCGCTATCAGTCTCACGACAACTCAATACAGGACTACTATTCTCACCCTCAGGCGAAACAATTGTAAGGCTAGAAATATCACTAGAAATAGAATTAGAGTCACTAAGAATACTAGACACAGCAGGCGAACTGCTACCAGACAATAAACTAGGCGGAACGGAAGTATCAGAACTATGCTCCACACTACTACTACTAGAATTACCACAGTTCAATACCACAACCTGCTTCTTGCGTTTGCACACTCTATCCGGTTGCTCCCTCTGGCTCATCCAGGTGATCCAAAGGAGGAAATGTCCTACAGAGACACAACAACAGATCACAAAATGACAAAGTCCAAAAAGTAAACAAAACACTCTGACACAGCAAATGACAAGGTGATAAACACACAAAATGACAAAGTCCAAAAAGTAAACAAAACACTCTGACACAGCAAATGACAAGGTGATAAACACACAAAATGACAAAGTCCAAAAAGTAAACAAAACACTCTGACACAGCAAATGACAAGGTGATAAACACACAAGACCAAATAAGGGAATACAAAACTCAAACAGCCAGTAAAACGCACACACGAACAAAATGCCACAAATGACAATTAAAGCCAATTAACAGACAAGTAACAAACACGGAAAATGATAAGTTCAACTCAGCAAAGTCCAATTAGGTGCCACGTGTGGTGAGCTCCTGATAGTCCGAAGAGGCAACGCAATTCGATAAGCGTAGTGAAAGTTCGTTTCCCACCGCTAGCCACCAATTGTGGGGGACGCCGGTCGACGGCCTCTGAAGGAATAGGCGAATACTAAAGTTCTCTGTCCAACGACGCCACCAGTTGTAGGTGGGCAGGGTTCCGGCTACTAGGGAACGGACAAGGTAAGCCACCAGGCCTCCAACTACGATTTCTTAGAGACTCTGATGACCGCTGCCACCAGAGTTCCTACCGATTCGCTAGCCCTCCCCAAAGTCTAAATTCGGTTTGGACTAACTAAATCTAATGTGGTGTACGGAGTAGGAACTGATGATACGCAGGCGGGTTTGAGTTTATGTAGCTCAAGACCCGCATGCGCAAGGGAAGTATGAATGACGGTCAACCGGAACATCCGGGGCACAAAATAAACACTAATAATGCATGCACTGCTAATAATATTTAAATCTTATAATGACACACACACACTGTCTCTGTTCTTTATCTTCTCTCTTTATTTCTTCTCTTTCTCTGATCCTCCGCCCACATCACCCCCTCCCAAGATTTGGCTAGGGGACAAATCTGAAATGCACACTTGGGCGGACTCAGCATCTGACGATGGCCACGCCTGTCTACTCATGCCATCAGCATTGGCATGATCCTTTCCTGGTCTGTACTCAATTCTGACATCGAACTGCTGGAGGGCAAGGGTAAGTCTCAGCAAACGTTTGTTCAACGAAGAACCCTCCAACAAGGCCAAGCAAGGCCTGTGATCTGTCACTACCAACACTCTCTTGGTATAGAGGTAAAACTCAAAATGTTTGAGCGAGGCCACGATTGCCAAAGTCTCGAGCTCCGAGACGGAGTAGTTTTTCTCCGCCGGACGCAACTGACGGGAAAAGAATCCAACAGGAAGTTCCTCTCTTCCTCGTAGTACATGTAGGCAACCACCAACTCCCGCACCGGATGCATCCGTATACAGGACGAACTCATCTGAAGCAACTGGAATGACTAACAAACACTGATAACATAAAGATGACTTTAACTTACAAAAACAAGAGTCCATCTCCTCAGTCCAGACCACCTGGAGAGGAGCCTTCAAGGAGGTAGAAGGAGTGAGTGCACTGGAACAATCAGCAAAGCCGGGTATGAACTGGCGGTAATAGGAGATAGAACCCAGAAACGAACGAAGCTGTTTCTTTGTTTTGGGTTTAGCAAAATTTGTTTTGGGTTTAGCAAAATTAGCAAGGGCAGTGACTCTATGTTCCGGGACAGCAAGTAACCCGGCGCCAATCTTGTGACCTAAGTATAACAGATGTTGCCGAAGCAACACTTTCTCAATTTGATTGTCAGCCCTGCAGCACCCAGGCACTCAATAACACTCCTCAGATGTGCTAAATGATCTGACCAACACTTACTATAGATAACAACATCATCCACATAATTTCTAGAACAATGCGACACTGGCTTCAGAACGTCCTCAAGTACAGCTTGAAAAATAGCAGGGGCGTTCTTTAATCAAAAGGCATTCTAAGATACCTAAACTTCCCAAAAGGGCAAACAAATGTAGTGAGATGACTGGAATGTTCGTCCATAGCTAACTGGTGGAAACCAGCTGTGAGGTCTAATGTCGACAAACATGCGTTAGGCCCTACTTGATCCAAAATTTCTGTGAGGGAAGGTAACCAATATCGCCTTAGAGGAGTAACAGCGTTCAAAAGACGGAAATCTACACAGATTCTGACACTACCATCCTTTTTCCGAACAGGTACAAGTGGGCTTGCCCAGGCAGAGTTTGATTGAACAATAATGCCATCTTTTAACAATTTGTCCAGTTCACTACGAACAGCATCTCTAATACCGGCTGGAATCTGCCTGGGGGGCAGATTGACTACAGCAGCCCCTTCTGCAAGTTCAATCATGCAGGTACCTGCTGAGCATAAACCAGGAGTCTCACTAAAGTAACTACACAAATCCTTCAAAAGGGAATCCAAATCATCTTGGCGAAACCCAGGGCATTTATCATTACCAAGGGTTGCCTTACTACTGAGCAGACTATGATCTATGCCCTCCTCCTCTGCAATCAAGGTAACCGCGTTCACTGACAACGGTCTCGGTGTGTACAACTTCAAATTATCCCTGTGAGCAAGTCTCACGGGATGACCATCACCCTTGGAAATCTGATATGTCACTCTTGATGTACTACTCACTACTTTATACGGGCCTTCCCAGGCTGCCTGAAGTGCAGACTTCATCCCGGGAATTCTCATGAGCACACTGGCACCTATGTCCAATGGCTTGTCTTGTTTGTGCCTATTGAAACTAAGGGCACGCTTTACACCACTCTCCGCTTGGTTGGCTACGGCCAGATCATGTATGACCGCCAACCTATCGTTCGACTGAAGGAGCCAATCATCAACATTAACTGGCTCGAACTCTCGGTCAACCCAACCCTTGTAAAGGATGTCTAGGGGACCCATCACATCCCTCCCATATACAATACAATGGGGAGAGAAGCCAACATCCCTATTGGGGACTTGTCTAAGAGCAAAAAGGGCAAGGGGAAGAAAATCAACCCAATCTAACCCTGCCTCCACAGCTTTAGAGAGCATAGGTTTTAAGCTCCCATGCATACGTTCCACCACGCCGTTAGACTGAGGGCGGTATGGGGAAGTAGCAACAGCATCTATGCCTAGCATATCACACACGCCAGACATCAACTTTGAAAGGAATATAGTCCCTCTATCCGACAACACTCGGAGGGGTATACCTGTCCTGCTTATGATCTCTACAAAGCATTGTGCAGCCTCAGCAGCAGAGGCAGTACGCATTGGTACAGCATCAGGCCAACGACTGGCCAAGCAAACGTAAGTAAAGAGATACTTGGCGCCCCTCTTACCCTTAGGCAGGGGGCCAACTAGGTCCACGCACACACTCTCAAACGGGACACAAACGATGGGTCGATCAACCAACTTAGACTTCCTGTTACCAGCACAATTAACACGACAACAAACATCGCAAGACTTCACATACTTCACAATATCATTATAAATACCAGGCCACACAAACCGTTTACCCAGCACACTTCTCATGCCCCTGACTCCAACGTGAGCTGTCCTATCGTGGGCAAGAGATAATAGCTTCGGTCTGAAAACAGTAGGAACAACAACTCTCGACACTGTGGACTCATCCACAATCACTGAATGAACTAGCAGACCATCAACAAAAGAATAGCCATTTAAATCCTTGTGTCCCAAGTCTCGGAATCTGGCTAAAGAGTCGTCTGCTGACAAAGCACTTTTAACGTCATTCACATTGTCAGACAACTCAGGAGGAGCCAACTGCAATTCATCCACAACAGTAACATTACAAGGTTCAGAGGGTATACTATCGGGTAAGGGATCAGTATTGAAATGGGAAGGAGAAACACCAAGTTGCCCGTCACTGACAGCACTACCTTCACCACCAGCCCCAGACCCATCCTCGTCAGAACCATTGAGAAGATCAACTTCAGAAGGATCACTAGCAACAGACCCAGCACCTACTACGGGAGGTACATATGAAACGTCTATGGCTGCAAGCCTATCAAACTCGTCATGAAAAGGTTGAGGATCAGATTCTCTAACATGCACAGACTCATTACGAGCATTATCACTAGCCAATTTCTTGGTCACACTTCTAGTTACCACTCTGACATTCAGTGACTCCTCTGGGTTAATGGAAGGAGTGGAGGAAGCAGAACGAGCCTCCTCCACAACACCACCAGAGCCAGCATCCACCGGAGTGGATGACTGGATGCTACAGGTATCATGTAGGTGCCCCGCCCCCAGGCCTGGAACATCTGACTTGGAGGCGGCATCCAGCAAGAGCTGCTCAGCTGTGGCTGCTTCCATGGGAACCGAAAACAGCACACAACCACACAAGCTGTCAGTATGAGCGACAGCAACTTTGGCATTAAAATATTCTGCCTTTAAACATAAACTCCACAACAGCAGTTTCGAGGGTGACAGGTCTGCCATCCCAGGGTTTGATACAGAGGGGGGGGAACCCTGGGATTTCCCCCCCCCCTGAGCAGAGTTTCCCCCCCCCCCCCTAGGATTTTCACCTATACTTATTAAAACATACAAAAAATACTTTTCCTCCCAACTTTTCTTGTAGGTAAGCCTAGATTTGTACAATTTCTTCAGGCTAGCATTTGAATGCTTTAGGTTGGAGCTTAGTTTGGGATTGCCTCCGCCAATGTTCATCTTTATATTACGTCCCTCTGCTGCACTTCTTCCCTCTACTGCACTCCTTCCCTCTGCTGCACTTCTTCCCTCTGCTGCCCTTCTTCCCTCTGCTGCCCTTCTTCCCTCTGCTGCCCTTCTTCTCTCTGCTGCACTCCTTCCCTCTGATGCACTCCTTCCCTCTGGCTGCACTCCTTCCCTCTGCTGCACTCGGCCTTCCCTCTGCTGCACTACCTTCCCTCTGCTGCACTCCTCCCTCTGCTGGGCACTCCGTCAAAAAAAAAAAAAAAAAAAAAAAAAATCTCTGCACTCCTTCCCTCTGTGCCCTTCTTCCCTCTGCTGCCCGCTCTTCGTCCCTCTGCCTGCTGCACTCCCGTCCCTCTGCTGCAACTCCTTCCCTCTGCTGCACTTCTTCCTCTGCTGCCCTTCTTTCCCTCTCTGGCACTCCCCTTCTCCCTGATGGTCCTTCCTTCCCTCTGCTGCACTCCTTCCTCTGCACACTCTTTCCCTCTGCTGCCTTCTTCCACCTCTGCTGACTCCTCCCTCTGCTTGCACGCCTTCCCCTGCTGCACTCCCTTCCCTCTGCTGCACTTCTTTTCTCCTCTGCGGCCCTTCTTTCCTTTTGCCTGCCGCCCTTTCTTCGCCTCTGATGCACTCTTCCCTTCCCTCTGCTGCACTCCTTCCCTCTGCCTGCTGCACTTCTTCCCTCTGCTGCACTCCTTCCCTCTGATGCACTCCTTCCTTCTGCTGCACTCCTTCCCTCTGCTGCCCTTCTTCCCTCTTCTGCCCTTCTTCCCTCTGCTGCACTCCTTCCCTCTGATGCACTCCTTCCCTCTGCTGCCCTTCTTCCCTCTGCTGCCCTTCTTCCCTCTGCTGCACTCCTTCCCTCTGCTGCTCTTCCTTCCCTCTGCTGCACTCCTTCCCTCTGCTGCACTCCTTCCCTCTGCTGCACTTCTTTCCTCTGCTGCCTTCTTCCCTCTGCTGCACTCCTTCCCTTCTGCTGCACTTCTTCCCTCTGCTGCACTCCTTCCCTCTGCTGCACTTCTTCCCTCTGCTGCACTCTTCTTCCCTCTGCTGCCCTTCTTCCCTCTGCTGCACTTCTTTTCTCACCTCTTCTCTCTTCCTCCCTCACCTCCTCACTCTCTCTCTCTGCTGCACTGCTCGAATCTGTTCCTTGTGTTCCACCGATTCATAGCTATCACATTTGCTTTTTTTGGTTCGGATTCACTTCCTTTGGAGCCACAAGGTCTCTTTTTCCTAAAATACTTTCTGATATCCATTAGCTACTACTCAGCAACTTCTACAGTCTGCCAAAGCAACAAATATACCCTTACCAACCAGGCAGCTGCTTCACAATGACCAGTGCTAAAAGCAACTTTCAAACTGGAACTGGTGATCCATAAAATGATACACCTACTCCATTCAAACTAGAAGGATAACCTATTAGGAGTCTGGCTTAATTAATGTCAGAGCTATTCAGCTTTCAAAATGAACAAAGCTGTTTATTAGAGGTAATCAATTGATCAATACATAAATATAATAAAATAAGTTTAATTTCCTTACCTTACTAGTATTGCAAGGACAAAAAAAATACAACTATAAGGTCGCTATTTGACTTTCCCCCCCCTAGCAAAAAATCCTGTATCAAACCCTGCATCCCACCCTTTAACATCAACTAAGTCACCTGTAAGTTGGTCTCCATATACTAAACAACCAGGGACAATAGAGATTTCAGCTCCCGTGTCAGGAACAATCTTACAACGGGTGCCATTCACAAAACCCATAACGTGTGGGGCACCATTTTTCACAGAAACCCAGTTGTTATTATAGGTTCTAGTTTTCTTTACTCCAGCCTTATTGCCACTAATAGTGTTACGGTCAGATTTATGGTCACTGTTCTCATTAAACTTCTTGGTAGGGCAATCAGGCGATTTGTGACCGGGCTCGTGGCACGTAAAGCAAACAATACCCGAAGGTCTACCATTGAAAGTACCAGGAGCACTATTAGACACACTAACATTGTTTGAGACAGTGCTTCTGCACTCATAAAATCTGTGTCCCAACTTGTGACACTTGAAGCACTCTACAGGGCTACTAGTATTAGACTTGAAATATCTACCACTACTATGGGAGGACCTTTCAGACTCTGAGGTATTTATGGACAGTGCAAATTTGTTCAAGTCCCTGAAGGACGTGAATTCCCGCTGGTCCATCAGCACACGCTGGGAGACGGACCTTGACGCTCGATATGTAGCACAAGCAACAAAAAGTAACAGCTCTTCTCTAGTGCGACACATCATGTCAACCGAATCAACAACAGATTTCAAATGCACATAAGCTTCTAAAGGAGACATAGTTCTCGTAGCTTGGGCGAACTCTGTCGTTAGCTTAGCACCAAGCGCAGTTAAACTACAGCCTAAAGCTTCAATGAGAATTTCTTTTAGCTGATCATAACTAGTGCACTCACGGTCAATACCAGCAACAATAGCAGACGCTGCTTTAGACTGAAGCTTTTGTAAAAGCACTTGTTTCCATCTCGCTCTAGGACAGCCAATATCGGACAAATCGGCTTCCAGCTTTTTGATAAATTTTGCAATATCCATCCCATCTTTATGGGGACTCAAGGCACTAATCTGTCTTAACACATCGGACTCACAAGGACCAGTATTGGACCTGGCGGATATAAGGCCTGACCTGGTAAACTCTGAGAAAAACTCACGGAACATAGAACGCATCTCAGGGTTAATAGAGGAGGTACTGTGACTAGTACTCCTATGTTCAGGATCCCTTTCATCATCAGACATGGTGGGGTACACAAGAGTAGTATCGCTATCAGTCTCACGACAACTCAATACAGGACTACTATTCTCACCCTCAGGCGAAACAATTGTAAGGCTAGAAATATCACTAGAAATAGAATTAGAGTCACTAAGAATACTAGACACAGCAGGCGAACTGCTACCAGACAATAAACTAGGCGGAACGGAAGTATCAGAACTATGCTCCACACTACTACTACTAGAATTACCACAGTTCAATACCACAACCTGCTTCTTGCGTTTGCACACTCTATCCGGTTGCTCCCTCTGGCTCATCCAGGTGATCCAAAAGAGGAAATGTCCTACAGAGACACAACAACAGATCACAAAATGACAAAGTCCAAAAAGTAAACAAAACACTCTGACACAGCAAATGACAAGGTGATAAACACACAAAATGACAAAGTCCAAAAAGTAAACAAAACACTCTGACACAGCAAATGACAAGGTGATAAACACACAAAATGACAAAGTCCAAAAAGTAAACAAAACACTCTGACACAGCAAATGACAAGGTGATAAACACACAAAATGACAAAGTCCAAAAAGTAAACAAAACACTCTGACACAGCAAATGACAAGGTGATAAACACATAAAATGACAAAGTCCAAAAAGTAAACAAAACACTCTGACACAGCAAATGACAAGGTGATAAACACACAAAATGACAAAGTCCAAAAAGTAAACAAAACACTCTGACACAGCAAATGACAAGGTGATAAACACACAAAATGACAAAGTCCAAAAAGTAAACAAAACACTCTGACACAGCAAATGACAAGGTGATAAACACATAAAATGACAAAGTCCAAAAAGTAAACAAAACACTCTGACACAGCAAATGACAAGGTGATAAACACACAAGACCAAATAAGGGAATACAAAACTCAAACAGCCAGTAAAACGCACACACGAACAAAATGCCACAAATGACAATTAAAAGACAAGTAACAAACACGGAAAATGATAAGTTCAACTCAGCAAAGTCCAATTAGGTGCCACGTGTGGTGAGCTCCTGATAGTCCGAAGAGGCAACGCAATTCGATAAGCGTAGTGAAAGTTCGTTTCCCACCGCTAGCCACCAATTGTGGGGGACGCCGGTCGACGGCCTCTGAAGGAATAGGCGAATACTAAAGTTCTCTGTCCAACGACGCCACCAGTTGTAGGTGGGCAGGGTTCCGGCTACTAGGGAACGGACAAGGTAAGCCACCAGGCCTCCAACTACGATTTCTTAGAGACTCTGATGACCGCTGCCACCAGACCTACCGATTCGCTAGCCCTCCCCAAAGTCTAAATTCGGTTTGGACTAACTAAATCTAATGTGGTGTACGGAGTAGGAACTGATGATACGCAGGCGGGTTTGAGTTTATGTAGCTCAAGACCCGCATGCGCAAGGGAAGTATGAATGAGGGTCAACCGGAACATCCGGGGCACAAAATAAACACTAATAATGCATGCACTGCTAATAATATTTAAATCTTATAATGACACACACACACTGTCTCTGTTCTTTATCTTCTCTCTTTATTTCTTCTCTTTCTCTGATCCTCCGCCCACAGGCAAGTTATAAGGGAACTTGTTTTATCATTGAGAGTAGTTAGCATAAATTGTTATGAACTAAATGTTGTACTTTTTGGGATCAGCCTCAATAGCATACAGCACACGACAGTATACAAATAATATTGGGGGGGGGGGGGGGGGGGGGGGGGAGCAGAAAGTTGGGGAGAACTTTCCTGCTCCTCCCACCAGATTGAACTCTGACTTTGTGAAGACTGCTTACCTGTAATTTTACAGTCTGGAAAAGGGGAAACTTTCATCCAGCAATTCTAAACTGTAGCGTTATAAAAAAAGTAAGCAAAAAGCTAAATGGTAATAGTCTGATCTATCATAAAGTAGCTTCATAATTTTTTTAAAATTTACTAAGTAAAAGGAAAATGGCATATTCAAAGTTATTTCTCTAAACTCAAATGTAACTAACTGGAAGCCTCCAAATTATCTAGGACAGGTAATTCTGTTAAATCTCGAGCAAATCATCTTGTGCACTATGACTGGACTCCTCACTGCAAGCTCCCTCTTTGAAATTATCCAAAACGGCAATAATTAACAATCAATACGCAGAAGAGTTAACGGTTTACCGTTGCGGAAGGATGGGAGACGGTGGTTACAATTAAACGGAATGCCCATTTTACATCAGTACTATGATGAGGTGCTTACCATTTTATTGCCTTTTTTTTTTTTGGAAACGGTGGCGCAGTAGTACGCCCGTTCTACGGTGCGGAAACCAGCACGTTGTTTTGACTTCTACTGTAATATTCACCCTACTGGTTTGAATATTCACTTCACTTTAATTAACCAGTGGTTTGTAACAAGTTAGGCAGTAGAATTGAAAATATTAGGTCGCCACTGTGAATCGAACCCAGGACCACTTGCTGCTAATTTATCACTTGCACAAATTCTTTCTCAGCCTTCTTTTACTCATTAGATGTATTCTCTCTCTATCACAGGCTTTTTCTAAAACAATACTGAATTAAAAATATTTGGTCGCCACCACCAGGAATCTAACCCATGACCGCTTGCTTAATGCACAAGCACTCTACCTCTGAGCTACCACAACCAGCTGGCCAACTAACACTCAATTCTACTGCTATGCTACAGTCTTGCTGTCAACAGACGGAAATCTTCTTTTTTTTCAGAGATTGTTTTTATCTTTGAAAAAAAAGAAAATTTCCGTTGATCTGTTGAAAGTGAGACTGTAGCATAGCATAAAGAACAGACAAACACTGACCCATCACCACTAACTCGCACCAAACCCACCATAGCTCACTCACTCACCTCCTTGAAGGAAGTCATGATTCTCTCCACAGCATCAGCTCCACCGATGAGAAGATTCCTGGAGGTGGTGTAGGCCTGCGTACGATCACTCACTGCTGCTGTGTCCTCGTTTACACTGCCGGTAAGTATAGGCCACGCCATTATTATCATTCCTGTAGCACACACACATACAAACACACACACTTACATACACATACTTATACACACACACACACACTAAATTAGAACCACTTGTTTCATAATATCAACTCGCCAGGGCAATATACCAGCACCAGTGGAGCACTACTGCGACCATGGCAATCAAACATTACAAAAACTATCACAGGACTCCAAGAATGGGCCATATGGGAGAGTGAATTGAGAAAGAGTGGTTGGAAAAGTATTAATTACAACTAATCAACAGTTGCTAATACTTATTGAGAGATCTGTGCCAGTTATCTAGTACACAAATTAAGTTCATTGTAGGTCAGGTAGAAATAAATAACTTGTACTTACAGTACAGTGCAGTTCAGTGTACGCACATCCCATGCTATACATTAGTATAATCACAGAGGAAGAAGCCAGCAATAGCAGGGCTTCACAATTTAACAGCTCAATATTTCAATGAATAATGCAATATAGTTATTCTCAAGTAACACTTCAAGTAGATATCGTGTCAACGTAAGTACTCTGATGAGGTGATGGTACTCCAATACAATCTTACCCACAAGTCCCCAAATGTACTTCATGATGAATTGCTCCAACATGACATACCACAGCTTATTCCAGAACAGCAAATTCATCTGCCGGGCAAGAGCTGCGAATGTACTTCTAAGCAACGACTGCTCTACCTGTTAGCACAATGAATAACACAATGGAATCAAAAGGTCAATTAAAATAAAAGCCTCAAAGAAAGGAACTTAGACAAAGTGTAAAAGTGGACATTTTTATGCTAGTCATAAAACATCCTGTTGTTACCATGGCATCACAATTTATGCATCATCCTTTCCTATCACTTTTAGACACCCACTTGTTCCTCAAAGCACTAAGTCTACTAACTTTGTGTCCGTTATAAAAAGCCACTTCTTCTGCGTTGGTAATGAGCCGCGAGTGAATGTACCGCAGGTGGGCGTTCCGTCTAGCTTCCTCGGCGACAAGCTTCCCAAAAGGTGGAGAACAAGTTTTCAACAGCCATCCAGTTAAGAAAAGAGTGGAAAAGCCAAAATACGCAGGAAACCATGACTGTTCTCCTTGCTTCCTGACAACCATTCGGACAGCATTTGTCATCAAGATAACATCCAGGAACGGCTTGCTGAGGTGCGAGTATATGTGGGTGACGGCGGATGAAAATGCTTGCATGTCTTCGGTGAGGGAGTGGTCCGGGTTCGCAAGCCGGCCGTCCAGATTACTCACACGGTAGTATGTTTGGTTATGAAAGTAGAGAGAGTAAGCGTAGTCCACCAGCCTTGTGCGAATGGCCAAAGCTAGCCTGGATTCAAGATAGCGTATGAGGCTGTTAATGAACGTGGCCGGCACAGCTAGCATGACCCAGTTGATGCAATGCCTAAGGAATTGGTATGGGTTCTTGTCCACTATAGACTTGACGAGCCTCCCATCCAGATGGGCTACGTATATGGAGAGGAAAGTGCGTACCAACAAAGAACAAGTATGAATGCAGAGTAAGCCAAACTCTTTGGAGAAGACACTGGGAATGGCTATTTTTACTAGCTTCAGTAGTTGCTTCAGGAATACTTTGTCCACTGCAGGGGCTTTCTTCTTCTTGTTTCTTTTCATGAATTCTTCTAGAGCGGAGCAGTGGTATATTGTTCCATCTTGTTGGCTCTTGTTGCCCTGCAAACCACCGTCGTTGCTACCAGAAGCGGTTGCTGCAGGTCCAGCATTCCGCCTTAGTCTATTTCTAGTTTTTAAATACCTTTTTCCAGCTACGCAGAGGACAATGCCTGACGCACAAACCACGGCTGCCACTCCAGCCTGCCGTCTAGTCGCCATTGTTTCTCCCTCCCGGCGGAAAACTATGGGAGGTGATCACTGCCAAAATCAGTGCAACTTGAATAGGGTGCTCCAAACTGAACAGGAGTGCTGCAGACTGAGTAGGAGTGCTACAGACGGAATAGGAGTGCTATGAATATCATTAAGTTGCTCACATCAGAATAGGAGTGCTATGAATATCATTAAGTGTTTCCCATCAGAATAGGAGTGCTATGAATATCATTAAGTGTTCCCATCAGTACAGGAGTGCTATGAATATCAAGTGTTGCACATCAGAATAGGAGTGCTATGAATATCATTAAGTGCTGCACATCAGAATAGGAGTGCTATGAATATCATTAAGTGTTGCACATCAGAATAGGAGTGCTATGAATATCATTAAGTGTTGCACATCAGAATAGGAGTGCTATGAATATCATTAAGTGTTGCACATCGAATAGGAGTGCTATGAATATCATTAAGTGTTGCACATCGAATAGGAGTGCTATGAATATCATTAAGTGTTGCACATCAGAATACACAGTAAAAAGTGGGGTGTAACGGTACACCCTTACTAGGGTGTAATGGAACACCCAATTAAACAGGGGTGTAATGGTACACTCTATGGTGCATCATAACACCCTACTATAAAGTAGGTGTTTAATGAAACACCTTATAGTGTACCATAACACCCTATGATGTATCACAACACTTTATAGTATACTCCTAAATCCTGGTGAGAGCAACTTGTAAAAGCAGTCTCAGGAAAACCTTTTTGTTATATGATTGAATTTTGTGATTTACTGAGTCACACTCATACCATTTGTTTATCACACACAGCCACCAGTCTTTAAAATATATTTGAAGTTCTTGCCAAAATACTACATATCTATACCATAGAGACTATTATAAAATAATTAAATGCCACTTATCCCTTTTTATTTCTGTGCTTTATCTTTTGTCTTGTATATCTGAGGACCTTGTACCCAACGTGCATATATTGAATTAGGAAAGATCGTCAAGTAAAATAATGCCTTGATACACTTCCTTAATAGAGTTTTACCTGTAATGACCACCTGATGTCACTATAATTTTATTTGGGTTGTTCTAAATAAATTCTCACTAATAATGTTTATACATTACATTTTGAAGGGAAAAAAACAAAAAAACAACAACTATACATGATCAACAAGTGAAGGTTCAACAATAGAAGATGACTTGAGAATAGATCTTCACTCTTCCATGATGGCACACATTCTCTACATCACATACAACACAATCTATAAGTTTTGTTGCAAGCACAGAAATCAGATTTTTTTTCCCACAAGCAGTTATACCCAGCCTAGCCATAGTAAGTATTGCTAGATATTTTAGGGGAAAATATAGGCTACTGGAAGCAACGAGAAATGTTAGAAATATTAGCAACTTTTTAAACATATTAATTTTGTTTGAGACTTAGCTAGCTGGTTTGCTGAGCTTTTCATTTTTCCTTAACAAAGTGTAGAAATTCAAAATTTAGAATGTTTAGAATTAACCAGGGCCCCAGAATATTCAGGGTTACGCATTCAATATAATAATGATAATGTTATCTTGACTTCTTGCCGAATTATTTGCATACTTACTGTCCCTTTACCAGATATGAACATAACCATACAAATCTGGTAAGAATAAGCAGGTTACTAAATAGAAAGTATCTGCATCATTGCTTGGGCTCATAGACAGTGTGTGTGCGTGTGTGTTTGTGTGTGTTTGTGTGCGTGCGTGCATGTCGTGACTTGAACACATTTAGCTGCATTTAACTTACCACATCAAACATATCAGTTAGGCCCATTGTCAGAAAGTACTTCACCTACACAAACATGAACACATACACATGCCACATAAATTCATACATATATTTCCACAGGCACACGTGTAATGGGTAAAAAGTGGTATGTAACAAGATATGTTAGACTGCACTGTTACTACAGTGTGATTTAGGAAAACAGGACCAGAGAGAAGTGAAACTACTGCCAAAGAGCGAACATGACGTATCGTGATTTTATTATCCAGCCTCTACTTTTATTTAACTTCTAATGGGATCAAAGATGTTTGAAGTTAGAGAAGGAACTGTGATAGAACAACTGCAGAGATGAGTGAAACTAAGACAACTGATTTTATTCAACAGACACTTATTATTACTTTTACTATACATGTATCTATGTATTCAACTTTTCAAAAACTGGTGCAAATAAGATTATTTTTAAATACTAATGAATTTTGTAAATATCACAGGTTTCTAGCTGTTCGTTTTTTTAATATCGAATCCTCATGAATGTTGCACAACAAATTTTAAATTTAAAGGTGGTAAGGGTCAACAAATGCACCATTTCAATCTTACAGCCCTGCCTAGAAAAGTAATATGGTATTGCTAGCTTGTAAAGAGAGCTAGCCAGGCAACCACTGCTTTGATCATCCGCTCAAGGGCAAAATATCAATGCTAAATAAACAGCTAATAGCACTGCAATTCTAATACATGTTAGGATGTTGGCAAACTATTAGCAAATAATAGCATGGTTAGTCGTATGATGCATCACCTCATTCTAATTACCTTACTCATGCTATTAATCCCGACTACCTTAGTTACTCATGTTCAATACAAACTCACATATTATTCTATTTCACCTCTTGCTGTCACTGAGATCACAACAAATCTCTTCATCAAGATCACAGATTCCTACATGATTACACATACAAAGTATACCTATAACACTGGATACATTTCTATAATATTACAGGGCTTCAAGGATATAGACTCTGCTCTATACCATATTCTAATTACAGCACCACTCTAATAGTAGCACCTTTTCGCGGTAATATTTTCTTCCTAGAAACTAAACTGAATTTGGAATTATTCTGTGGTGCTTAGCCAAATATGTACGGACTCATGGCATACATAGATTTGTGGGACTATCTTCTACCTCTATCTGGGCTGAAACTACTTCTTTTTGTGAAAGGGAAGCAGAGAAGATGAAATTCAGTGCTGGTCCTCCAAAATTGCCATCACTGCATGAAGATGTGACAATGTACTGATCTTGCCGAGTTCACAGGTCCAACTCCATCCGAATTGCTAAGCTCAGACCTAATTTTAGAACCAGCTCAAACCAACAATTAATGTTCTGTTCTAATAATAGACTATTTCAGAATCTGAATTATTTTGGTGCTGTAATTAGAATAACTATGATACATTCTATCAGTACATCAGTGTCATGATTTTGCAAACCATTATTTAGAAGCACAGGGTGTACACTTTCTGACATTCACATGCACAGATTTATTTAGGCGAACTTGTAATCATAAAGCTTCTGTTCTCATCAAGTTTCAGCTAAATATGCAATGTGCAGGTGGCTGATAACCCCACCATATGGTAAGCCCAAATCTGACTTAGGTTGCTATTCAATACTTGTATGAATTCCTTTAACTTACGTCGACGAGACATCTTTAGACTGATTAGACTAAACATTTCTTCTGCTTCTGCCCTCCAGCCAAAGCCAAGAATAAAATTACTTTTGGTAAAGGGATAACGCTTAACTTTTAATGGGAGGGTAAAGGGAATCTTGATCCTAAACCTTGATACTTGATGGGGTAAAGGGTTTTTGTCCTAAAAGAGTGTCTATTGGATCGTGATGTAAGTGGCGGCAGAGAGCGAGATTCTACAAATGAAAACGCGGACACACAACAACAAGACATTGATTGAGCTAGCTTGAGATATGGATACTTTGTGTGAAGGTAGATGACCAATTTTATAGCTAGCGATAAGCTCGAGCACTGGTGTGATATTGGTTGATAATCAGAACTTCAATAACATCTTTATCTGATGATAACTGCAGTGTTCCTTTTATATGTGATCCCTTCAACTTTAGCCCCATCAGGGATTGATACAGGATATTTGTTTGAGGGGTAAAGCTTTAAGTATGGAAATGAGACATTTAGTACAGTTAAACTGACCTACCAATTGGATAAACCTTGATCTTTTTTTTTTTTTTTTCATATTCAAGTAGTCATTTTTTTCGGGCTTTGATTTTTTTTAATCTCCCAACTCATTCTATTGTGTATTGTAATAACTTGTGGAGTATGATATTTTGAAAAGGTATCATGGCTAGTATTGAGTACTGCATGTTGTCTGACTTCACTTTTTTTTCTTTTCTTTTTTTTTTGCTTTTGTCTTATTTCATGTATTTTCAGCACAGAAGCTACTACTACTACCACCAACACAAACAACCCACTCCCATTTGTCAGCTGCTGGTAAAGGAACAGCACACTCATTGAGTGAGCCAGGGAGGAAAGAACAACACGAGGAGTTGTAGACAACTCAGGTAATAATAATGAGAAATTTCACAAAGAGAAAGTAAAGGTGCCAATTTGGAAACATAGCAATTAGAGTTGATGGGCATGATAAAACAGGCGAGGGTGTTACATGTAGGTCACACATAAGTATCATCGGGAATTTACATATTGGCAGGGTTTCATACTGGATATTTTGCTGAGGGGAAGCTTCAAGTATGCTAAGCCACACTCATTTTTGTACTTGGATAGGTGAAGACGAGAACTCGGTGTGTACATTGTGTTGTAATGACTGCTAGAGGGTACTGTTGTGTATGTATTCTATGGCTAGTACTGAGTACAGCATATTTTAAGAAAGAGTGTGATTATGATTATTTTTCTTGAGGGGTGGTGGGAGGGGGAGAGTCTTTCACTTAGAGAATATTCTTCCTTCCCCAGCTCCCTGTATGCCTATACAAAACTCTTGTATTCGGAGGTGCTACATCCACATACATTTCATACAGTTAATTTTTGATAATACAGGTCATTATATGTGACCGTCTACAGGAAAATCAGGCACAACATGGCGTGTGTAAATGTCAGGGAAAAGGTTGGTCGAATTCTTAAAATTGCATTAAATAAGCTAACGGAAGGGAACGGTTATGTAGAATGTATTGAGAACCACTTAAGCTATGACTATAACACTTGGAAACTCAATATCTAGATGCTGACGACTCAATGCAAAAAAAAATTAATTAATTAATTTTTTTTTTTTTTGATGGAGGCCACATTGGGCGTGATTTTTCTGTAGACAGTCGCATATAGAGAAGTGTTGTACCCACTGGACCAGTAGTGATGTGGTTGTTCTGCAGCTTTGTTAGCGTATAGCACACAGTATGAATGTTTAGCTTCATATTCATAGTCCAGTGATGAACAATCAGTCAGGCTTAAATAAGATGTCCTACACCTCCTCCCTGTTACTAAATTTTTTCTCTCCTTCTTCATCCTCCCCGCTCACCCCACCCAATTCTCTGTTTCTCCTCCCTTCCATCCGCTTTTATTCAGTCTTCTTTTTATTTTATTTTTTATTTTTTATATGGGAATGACTTCAAATTTGGAACAGTGGTTGACTAATGCAGTGCAGGGATTCATACAAGATTTTTCACTTGAGGGAGTCGATTAAAAGAATGAGAAGTATTTGGAAGTATAATTTAACTGGCGTACAAGTTATAAGAACTGCTGGAGTATACTATTGTAAAATGTATTCATGTTCAGTATTGAATACAGCATGCATTATCAAAAGTATGATTAGAAATATTTGCTGGGGGTAGGGGGGGGGTGGTATCTACTGTATGAATTCCTGCTATTGTTCTGTTACTTCACTTGTAATTGCTGTGAGGAAATTTTTCCCTAAAATGACCTAGGAAAACTTTTAGCTGTGATTGGTAAATAGTGTGGGTTAATTACAAGCCCACATAAACTCACATTTCTGTCTATAGTGTATTGTATACTTAGTAGACTAATTGTATACAACAATTTAGTGTTTCATGTTCACTGCAGGCCACCAGGTTTTTGTCCAGTAGCGATGTGTTGCCTCATGATGTACATCGCCCAAGGTGACAGTAAAAATGCTACTCAGTGTTTTGAGAAGGTTCTGGCAGCTCAGCCTAGCAACTATGAAATCTTTAGGAGTACTTGAAGAAAGTGACAGACCAGTTCCCAGATGATATGGAGACTTAGATAGAACTGGGCAGTATCCTGGAACAGGGGGATTTAAAGGTGGGTGTGGTCAATGCATTAGTATCCTGGAACAAGGAGATTTAATGGTGGGTGTGGTCAATGCATTAGTATCCTGGAACAGGGAGATTTAATGGTGGGTGTGGTCAATGCATTAGTATCCTGGAACAGGGGGATTTAAAGGTGGGTGTGGTCAATCATTAGTATCCTGGAACAGGGAGATTTAATGGTGGGTGTGGTCAATGCATTAGTATCCTGGAACAGGGGGATTTAAAGGTGGGTGTGGTCAATCATTAGTATCCTGGAACAGGGGGATTTAATGGTGGGTGTGGTCAATGCAATATAGAACTGGGCAGTGTCGAGCAGGGGAATGTATAGGTGGGTGTGGTCAATATGATGGTGTTCTTAAGCAACCAGTAGCCATCTAGGTACAACTATAAAATAATGCATTAAATTAGCACAAATACAGAGTTTGTGGTAAAATTGTGTAAGTCATTTGTTTAGCTCCAGTCCAGCTGGAAGTGGTCATATATGGCGGGTAAACCAACCAACCATATAATATGAAATTTTGCTCAGCATCTCATGAGAACTGAATTGTAACCATGTGTTGGGTTTACTTTGATAGAGCATTTTTGCAATAATAACTTACTGCTGATGAAATTCAATAGTTGGCTATTAATTCAAGAGTTGTTATTAATGATGACCAAGTGGACTATAGAGTACATGAATTTACTCCTACATTTGGAAGTCCTATAGTGGTCTAATGCACTATGTGGAATTAGTAACATTTGTCTGCAGCTACTATTCAAGAGTGGCTGACGTTTTATTAAGTCTCTCGAGCTGGGATGTTAAGTATTGAAGGCAACGTCTAACTGCAAGAATATGGTACTTGATAATGTATTTGGAACTGATTATATAATAATTAGGCACTGTCACCGAGGGCACTACTGTGTTTAGGGTCCTGAAGTGCCAGGGTTGTGGCATCCCAAGTGAAACAACGGCACTACTAATGACGCCAGAGGGTCCCTAAACACAGTAGTTCCCAACGGATGCACAGTGTTTAACTAATTTAGAAAATAGCAACGGTAATCATTGCTAATACCCTGAGAGGCAGGGCACTACATGTAGTAGCCCTCT
>WLWD01004275.1_pt1 | contig 39954 bp, 26 predicted proteins | sample 6712731 | NCBI WGS metagenome assembly WLWD01 (sample SAMN12718690, study PRJNA576275) | sponge metagenome | isolation source: marine sponge | host: Mycale hentscheli | place: New Zealand: South Island, Marlborough, Capsize Point | collected 2014-11-01
TCAGAAGTTACAGGAACTGCTGGCTGCTAAGAACCAAGAGGTATCTTCACTCACAGAGGAACTCCATCGTTACCATGCCAACATGAGCAGTTCACAGGGTCAGGGTTCATTGAGTACAGATGACTACTACCCCATGAATAAAACGCCTCACGGGTATTGTCTCATTTTGAACAACTACGATTTTCATCATCCTCATGATCCAAATAAAGCCCACCCTCATAGGGGAGGAGCCACCATAGATCAGTCCCATTTAATGCAAACGTTTAAATATCTCCGGTATGAAGTAGTAGTGAAAGAAAACCTCACAGCTTTGGGTATGCAAGATTGCATGTTGGAGTTTGCCACCAAAGATCACTCTAACTATGACAGCTTTGTTTGTTGTGTGCTGACCCACGGAGAAGACAATGTAGTTCACGGAGCTGACAGTCTTGAGGTGAACTTCCAGGAACTAGCAGCCACTATGAAATTGAGTCCCACACTCAGGGGCAAACCTAAAATATTCTTTGTGCAGGCGTGCCGTGGTGAGCAGGAGAAGGTGGGGTTAGACATTCAGAAAGATGGCAACCCACCAGCTGCCAAGATCACAGCAACAATTCCTCAGGAGGCTGACTTTTTCTTTGGCTTTGCCACTCCTCCTGGCAATGCAGCCTATCGCAGCCGTCGCCATGGATCCTGGTTTGTGTCTCAGCTGTGTGAAATCTTTGTTAACCATGCTTACCAAGAAAACCTCAGTGGCATGATGAAGAAGGTCAACAGAAAAGTCTCTGATGCGTACACCAAAGAAGGCTACAAGCAATGCTCAGAGTCTGTGGATAGGTTACGAAAGATGGTGCACTTCTTTCATTTTGTTAAAACCGTATGAAATATGGCTCCACAGGAACTGCCATCATTTTTATAACTTTCTGTTTGTATGTTATATTGGTCTTTGTTGTGTGGTTATTGAATTGAAGAATCTTTTACACTAGTCGATGTATGCTGAATGGAGCTACTATCTATTAAGCAGATGTTAGTACATATTGTATGTTGTACTACTCATACTTCTTGACAGCTTGTTTGACAAGCTCTAAGGTGGGCATTAGATGGGACCCATGCACAGAATTAACATCAGGCAATTTGCAGTCACCATTAGTATTATACATTATGTAGTTACATTCTACAGGTTGCATCCTTCATACAAACTTCTTGATGCGTAACTTTTTAGTTGAAGTATTGCCAAATGTGTTGCGCTTTGAATTAATGTCCTATGCTTCCATTGGGTTCCACCATTACCTACTTACCTCTCGCAATCACCCTATTTACCTGCAGCACCATTTGCTGCGTAGTTTGGCACAAGTTGCTGTCAGGAACTCCGCTCTCAAGTAACGTGCTAGATTAGAGATTCGGATCAGTGAAGAGGCAGAGGGGAACTTTTCCCCACTCTCCCACACCTTCAACTAATCAACAAGTATGGAGTATTGTATTAACAGATAGGCACTCCATTGTCATGATAAGATGTTAAGACACACCCCATCTGGCTAGATGACCAAGCCCCTCTGGCTCTGTTCTCCCAGTATTTACAAATCACTGTGCATGAGCAGAGAATTGCGAGGTCAACACACACGAATATAATGTTTGTTAGCACTATCTCGTTTATGACTTACACAGACAAACATCATTCCTTCACATGAAGTGTTTGTCTGAAACCTCAGTCTCCCTAAGAGCTACAAACACACCAGTAAGGCACATTATTCACATTGGGTGGAGTTGTGGCTGAAGAGGCCAAATCATGAATCCACAACACAACATTAGCTATAGCATTGAACAACTTCAAGTTCTGACCTATCCTCCTGCAACTCCAACAGAACAGGGCACTAGTGGCTCCAGATGTTCTTCTGCTGTCCTGTCCAGAATCAACAGGTTCTTTGTAATGTGTAGCCATGACCTTAAACCACACACAGTCAAACTTTGCTGTACCTGATTAACATATGCTGCAAGGAATAAACGCCATAAAACTTAATGCAGTGGGTGTATGATTATCAATATTGCAGGTGCACACTACAGAATCACTGTATAAAGTAGTTATAGGTTCTATGGTTTTAGAGTATGGCTAACAGTTTGAGATCTAAGCTTTACTTATTACTATTTTAATTGCATCTTGATTTAATTGAGATTATGGTTGCTGTGCCAAGTACATGTAAACAATATATTATGCATGTAAATCTAAAACGAACTCGACACTCAGCATGTGACGGTTGCTACACAGTTTATAGCAATGTTCTTTATAGTGAGAGAGTCAGTTATGTCCATGCTGGAAAAGAAGATAGCGGTTGAGTTCCATTGTTGAGCAAAGATAGTAAGAACTTTCAAGTGTTGAAAATATTATTTGATGCGGTCAGTTTGGAATCATAAAGTAGAGTAGAAGCAACTAGTTGCACTTTAGACTAGGCCTTGCCCAATTCTGCTATTCTAGTTTTGGATACTATTTTCCTAAACCCTGCCCCTGTTATTCTCCTAAACCCTGCCCCTATTATTCTCCTAAACCCTGCCCCTGTTATTCTCCTAAACCCTGCCCCTGTTATTCTCCTAAACCCCACTTCTGTTATTCTCCTAAACCCTGCACCTGTTATTCTCCTAAACCCCACTTCTGTTATTCTCCTAAACCCTGCCCCTGTTATTCTCCTAAACCCTGCCCCTGTTATTCTCCTAAACCCTGCCCCTGTTATTCTCCTAAACCCTGCCCCTGTTATTCTCCTTAACCCCACTTCTGTTATTCCCTAAACCCTGCCCCTGTTATTCTCCTAAACCCTGCCCCTGTTATTCTCCTAAACCCTGCCCCTGTTATTCTTATTCTCCTAAACCCTGCCCCTGTTATTCTCCTAAACCCTGCCCCTGTTATTCTCCTAAACCCTGCCCCTATTATTATCTTAAATCGGGCCACAGCCCACCATAACAAGATCAGGGTCACCCCCATTATTAGATCAAATCCCCCATCTCTCTTAAATAGCTATTGTTGCCCATTCCCTCTGCTGTCTAATCTCCCTTCTCCCCCTCTCTCAACCTTACTATGCCCAGAGATAGATTGAAATGAAATATACCATTTGGACAGATATGCAACAATGACATCAGAGTCTGGTACGAGAAATACAATAACAATAACAGAAAAAAGACAAGAGAAAAACAAAACAAAACAATAATCATGATAAGCGATAAATAATACAGTAGACTATAAACAATTAGGAAAGTATGTGTAATTTCTGCCAGTGTGAGCAAATACTTTACCTTTTTTCCTTCAAGATTGATAAAGTGTCTATGAAGAGGCTTTCCATGTTTCTGGACTCCTCAAGACCAAGAAGACAACAAGCACATTGTAAAGAGTGACGAGTCAAGCTACTCCAGCCCTACATGTAAGAATCACTCCACTATGGTCATGGTCATATCAGCCTTGTCAATCCAGCAGGTGGGAATCTCCCTACCCACACTTGTTAAAGTCTGTTAGAAACTTCCAGGCTTCTGAAAGTTGTGTTCGGCTTTACAAGACTATAAGCAGTACACTGTAAAAATTATAGCGTGAAAACCCACAAAATTCACACCAAACTGGTGGTGTGAATGCCAACCATCTATGCATAGTGTGTCCTTCACACTTTCTGCCTAGTGTGAATGCACACTTAGTGTGAAATTCACACTCAAGGGAATAGCATGGACCCTTTACCGAACATTAATTATATTCATGTGCAGGTATTATCATTGTAATCTGCCTTATAAATGTGTTGTACACTTGTTGCGTGCTAGGTAAGAGAGTTGACTAAGATTTTGGGCCTCTGATTAATGAGATCAGGGATTACACCTGTCTCTTTTTGGAAAATAATGTTGATATAATGTAGAATCAATATAATTCAGCATTAATGTAAGTATGTCATACTGATTATGGTATGAACTCACACTAAATTTGGCGTGTACTTTACACCAAAGCGACGAGGTGTGCGCATCACACCATATTTTGGTATGACTAATGTTACAAGTGATTCACGCTTAATTTGGTGTGAACTACACACCTTTTTGGTTTACAGTGTAGAAAGGAGTTTTAAGGAACGAGCTGCAGGATTAATTGACAATTTAGCAGCAGGCTAGCTTTAATACCAGGTTACAGTGCCAGCAGTAATTTGGTTGGGTAAGGGATTTATTGGCAGTAGGCTAAACTTAATACCGAGGAGTGCCAGCACTGTGTTGCTAGGTAAAGGATTTGTTAGGTTATAGGTAGCACACTAGTTTTAATACCAGGCACAGTGCCTTACCTCAAGCTAGAATGGTCTTGAGTTCTACTAATGGCTCTGTCAGTTTCGCTCAGCTAGCACAACTGGCTGATAAGATACTAAAAGGTGTCTGCGTTCTCTTCCATGCCCTCCATCACCTCAGTAAACACAACCTCCTCCTCCTACTTCCTTGCTTAAAAAGTGGAACACCTTTATGTCGGCTTCAAGACACCATATAGACACTTCGCAAGCCCAACTATACGTCCAGACAACCTGCTTCTCACTCAATATAACCTCTTCCCATCTCTCCTGGAACCCAAGTACTTTGCTGGTACTACCAGAAGTACAGTACTGCAGCCAAGAAAAAGTGTAAGCCACCTTGTGATTGGGCAAAAAGACAGACCCCATGCTAGCAGCGACGAGCACTGGTGGCCATTTGTAAGTCGCCTTCTTTTTGTAACTGACACATCATATGGAACTCGCTTCCTTGTCACTACAAAGGTAAATGTCAGCACATCATACCTCCTTTACATACAGATTGTCCACACCATCAGGATATTTGTCTTCAGGCTGTGAACAACACCCCAACACCCGCATATGGCACGAAGTCATTCACACTGAACCTTGACCTCAGACACAAGTTTCACTGGGTGGGGTGTAATCATTGTAGATGTGAAATGCCCTATTATAGGTGCTGACTTCCTACACCATTGGTAGACATGACAAACAAATAGTTGCTTGATGGACTCACCCACTAAAGTATTTCATGTGCCAATCCCTCAGGACCCTATGCTCACTACCTGATACAGACTTCACCGTAATTATACACGATTTCAATTTTGGTTACATTGATGAAACCTTGAATCAGCCTATACCACACAGTGTGACTACAGACAACTGGGACTTCCTGTGTCAGCTTGTGCTTGTTGTTTGTCTCCTGAGAGAAGAATGCAAGCAACTCAACGTGAGTTTGAGCATATGCTTGTACTGGGCATTGTATGTCCTTCATCCAATCCATGATCATCACCTCTTCACATGGTCCCAAAGAAGACTGTAGGAGAGTGGCGACCTGGGATGTGCACACAATTACCACACCATATTCAATCGTTGCTCAATTCCTAAATTAGACTTCACTACATGGAGCAATAATCCTTTCTAAGATGACCTAGTTCGGACTAATCGCATCCCAGCTATGTAACTAAAATGGCAGTAATAACACCTTTTCACCATTTTGACTTCCTATGCATGCCATTTTGTTAGCGAAATGCTGCCCAGTCTTTCCTGCAGGTAACAATTAATTGTCCTACACTTTGGCTAATTGATGACACAATTGATCACCAGTAACACTGTTGAAATAGTTCCATTTCCATCTGTGCAACCATTTTGTATCCTCTTCACCTACTTTTGACATATCCCAAGGATAAGTCAAGTGCCAGGTGAAGTGAAGAATCTACTGCAACATTCCATGCTGTCATATCTGCACTTACAAAGGCCACACTCCTGCCAAGATGCTCTGACATGAATTATGACCGATGCATTAGATACAGCTGTTGGTGCTGTATTTTACCACTCTTCAAAATCGGGCTTCTAATCTCGTACTTCATTGTCAAGCACAACATTTGGACTTTATCTGAACTTACATCGGACGGTACATCCAACTCTCCTGCAGATGCCTTGTCAAGGATTGAGAAGAACGCTCTATCCAGCCCTTCACTGGCTGTGGATCTACAAGCTAAGGCTCAGCTCAGGAACATGATGCGGGCATTTCTCGTCAGAAGTCCTCATGAACATCTCTTCAAACGATCCAAAGTTCCATTGCCAATGAGTGAAGCTACTATTCTCTGACATGTCAACCGGAATTGTGTGACCAGTAGTTCCTTCCAAGTTCAGTCATGTTGTTTTTAACTTACTACACTCACTGTCTCATCCAGGGATTCGTTCTACACAGAGGCTTCTCACTGAGCATTGTTTGACCCAACCTTAACTCAGATGTATGGAAGTGGACCTGCTCCTGTTTACAACGTCACAAGTCCATAGTTGAACAGCACATGGTCATTCCATTATCCACATTTTCTACACCTGACACTTGTTCTGACCACGTTTATGCTAGTCTAGCTTTTATTGGTTCATTGGACGTGACGAGGTCAAGTCACCACTGCTGACCACCTAAGATGATCCATATAAGATTCTGGAGCAATCCTCTGAGTATTTCACAGTGGACATCTCAGGTCTGCGCTCAACAACATAATGTCTCACTTGATATACTTAAGCTAGCATACACTGAATCTTAGCCAGATAGTCAGGAGCAAGTATCAGCTGCTTTACCTGTTCAGGTCTAGCAAGAAGACCCAAGAACAGAACAATACATGCATACATGAGTGAATCATTATGTCAACCCTTTACACATAATGTTATTCATAGGTCTCTTACCCACTCATTCTATATCATTGTGCATTCCATATAAGTAACCTGTAATCGTTATTATTTTGTCGTTAAGTATCCTATACCCAACTTGTTGTTAAAAGGGGGGAGTGTGCGCTTTTGGGCTTTCCTAGTAGTAGACTTGAGCTTCTCAGTTGTGGCGCAACCAGCCATCAGCTATAAGCTTAGGTCACGCGAAAAGACTGACACCCACTTCGCCAGTAGGACTTAGCGGGGGCCAACCAGCCACTGGAGAGGTTATAATACTGTAGCCCTTCCATTTTGGTCCTTCGAGCCGGATCTGCTATCAGGACATTCGACGGTCCCTTACACCGCCTACAACATACAGTCAACTTCTCTTCCCAGTTTGGCGATCCGTTCCTCTGAGCAATTCTTGACTTGGCATACGATTTCACCTCTGATTTCACCGCAATCAGTTTGCCTTGATTAAGTTTGCTCATTGCCTGTGCGGACCCATTCTGAGCCATCGCTTCGTAGAGTCAACACTGCTACGTCGTACCCCGAGTTTTACTACTCCACTTCGCGTTCAACGCTTCACTTCGAGTTCTACTCCTTCACTTCGCTCCAACACATTCACTGTGCGTCCAACGCCTTCATTTCGAGTTTAACTCCGACATTCGTGTTCCATCCTGCTTCCCAGATGGATGAATTGAGTGCCATCGAGGCTACCGATTCAGTTGAACAACTGAAGAGGCAAAGAGCCACTAGAAGAGGACAGATCACTAAGATTCAAAAGAAAGTGACAGCTTCTCTCCACACCGAGCTAGACGAACTCCACATGGCTGATTTAGAACATAATCAAAAGGAAGCCCTCCGTCAGATCGAGATTGAATCTGCAATTCAATTTCGAATAGAATTCCTACTAGCAGACAACCCCGACGACCTTACAACTGAAATGGAAGATGGGGAACGCTTTGAGGAAGCCAAGGCCAAACTCCGCCGTGAAATAGGCCAAGCCACTCTTGCCAGACACATCTACGTTCAATGCCACGCTCTCTTCAGACGATTGGACGAGATGCGCAACAGTACAGACGTCACTTCGAGCTACCACCTCAGATGCAAGGCTGAGTTCAGCAGTGCCATTGACAAGCTCTATGTCAGTGCTGCAGACGTCTCTAAAGACGCTCGCATCATACCTGTGATGGGTAGACTCAAAGACGCTGAACAGGATCTCTCCAAGGGCATTTACGATGCCCTGAAAGAGAAATCAGGGGAAGCAGCCATGCCTACGCCTTCCACCTACCCACCTTCATACGAGTCTGCTCTCAAGATAGACCTTCCCAAGTTCGACGGGAAGCCTCTGTCGTGGCACTCATTTCAATCCATGTTTAACAATGTATTAGACAAACGGGGTAAACATCTCTCCTCAGTGGAACGAACTACTTTGTTGGTCAACGCCATGACCACAAAAGAAGCAAGAGACATCGTACATCAGTACTCCGCTGGAGGATCTGACTTCGACAGTGCCATCCGGGCACTCAGTAAACACTTTGGCAGTATCCATGTTGTTTATTCAACACTTGTCAACTCGATCAACGAACCAGACAAATTCGACATGTCTGCTAGAGGACTCTCTCGTCTACACGAAAGAATCTTCAAACCCTATCGTCACATTCGGTCAATCACTTCTGACTCACTCTCACAGTATTTGGTGCAGTTCTCCCGCAAGTCATTCTCTTCCAAGCTCAGAGAAGAATGGGATCGCCATATTAAGTCCTCAGGTGATCTTCCAACGCTCGACGACCTCCAAAAGTTTGTTGACGAACTCCAACCGCTCCTCACCCCGGATGTTGTTGACAACTCCTCAGCCACACCTCTGCCTGCTGTCAAACAAGAAGTCTCCTCTGCCAAAAAGGACAAGAAGCCAAACAACCTGAAGTGTCCTAACTGTGGTGATCGCCATACCTTGGGTCGTTGCCCTGCCTTCTCAGATCTGGACATAGACAGACGTAACAAGTTTGTCAAGGAGAAGAAGCTCTGCAACAATTGCCTAGCCGAAGGCCACTCCCAGAAGAACTGCCCATCGAAGTTCTCCTGCCGTCTCTGCCACATGAAACACCATACAATACTCCACAGGGAGAAATCCTCTGAAGATTCCACCACTGCCACCACATCAGCCTGTGTGGTTGGGACGAAGGTCATCCATGACACGGAGTTTGTGGACACCGCCCTAGCTCTCGCTTCATCTGGCCCAAGACATGCCACATCCAGGGTACTGCTAGATTCCGGCTCGGGAGCATCATTCATCACAGAATGCCTCGCCTCTCACTTGCATCTCAAACGATCAGCAGCCAACAACACATTCTCTGGAGCTGACGGGAACTTTGTCTGCACTCAGAAAGTGAACGTTAACCTATCTCCAGCCAACAACCCTGCCACTTCCATAAGCATTGATTGCTTTGTGGTGTCGAAGATTCCCACCTCTGCCATTCCGGGGAATCAGCAACAGATAGCAAATGATCCCATCATCAAGGATCTACCCTTAGCCGACCCTGACCTTGGAGGACCAATCGACATAATCCTCGGGAACAAGAGCAGACGACAATGCGTCACCAGTCAGACCATCGACCACAAAGAGCTGGAACTTGGACTGACAAAAACCATCTTTGGCTGGACTGTGTCGGGTCCACTGAAAACTACCGAGAAGCCACCAGCCTTTCTAGTCCAGACAAGAGACGAAGAACTAGACAATGCCATCCAAGCCCTCTGGAATGCCGACAAGGTTCCTGAGGCACCCACCATGTCACCTGAAGATGACCAGGCTGTTCAGCACTTCAGGACGACTCATCAAACAGCTATCGACGGGAGATTCATCGTCAAGCTCCCCAAGAAGCCTGATGCACCAAGCCTTGGTGCATCTCGACAACAGGCCATCAAACGTTTCCTGGCCAACGAGACGTCACTTCGAAAGAAGAACAAGCTCGAGGAGTTCCAAGCAGTTCTTCAGGAATACATTGCCCTGGGACATGCTGAACGAATTCCACCATCTCAACTTTCATCTCCTACAAAGTATTATCTTCCGATCCAGGGAGTTTTCAAGGACAGCTCCAGCACCACTAAGTGTCGAGCAGTCTTTGATGCCTCAGCCCGAACCTCTTCTGGCAGCTCCCTGAATGATACTTTGCTCACTGGACCCAACCTATACCCGTTGCTGACAGACATCCTCATCAAGTTTCGGAGTCACAGGATAGCAATCTCAGCAGACATCTCTAAGATGTTTAGGGAAATCTGGCTACACCCCGAGGACAGAGACTTACACAGATTTTTCATGAGGTGCGACTCTGGAAATCTTCAAGAGTTTCGTATGACTCGACTCACCTTTGGAGTGTCATGTTCGCCATTCTTGGCAACGCAAGCCCTACGCCAGATCGCAGACAACTCACAGTCCTCTCACCCTGATGCTGCTGACCAGATTCGCCACAATTTTTACGTAGATGACTTACTGTCTGGAGCTGATTCCGAAGAAGAAGCCACCACACGAAGAGAACAACTCTCTCAACTGCTGTCCAACGCCGGCATGACTCTGCGTAAATGGAGGTCCAACTCATCAGATTTTCTCAAACGCATTCCAGATGAACTCAAAGAGACGGAAGACTTGGAATTGTCACCGCCTCACATTTCTAAGAAAGCGCTCGGTATCCACTGGAATTCAGCAACTGACAGACTCCACGTCTCCACACCCACGCCAGACAAGCCCACAGTCATCACTAAGAAAACGATCGCCTCCATCACGGCTCAAGTTTTCGACATTCTTGGACTGTTTGCTCCGGCAATTATACCAGCCAAGATATTGATGCAATCGCTCTGGAAGAGGAAACTCAGCTGGGACGAGCCAGTTCCGGACGACATAGCGACCACTTGGGAGCAATGGATGTCACATCTTCCCAAGATCACTGAATTTGCCATCAATCGGAGATATAGCCATCAAGATTCTGACATCATATTTCGAGCTCTTCACGGGTTTTCGGACGCCTCCAAGCTCGCCTATGGAGCTGCAATCTACCTACGGCAAGTACATGCCAACGGTTCGACAGTCATCACTCTGGTGACGGCCAAAGCCAGAGTTCTACCTCTCAAAGAGATGACCATCCCAAGAGCAGAGCTCCTTGCCGCCCATCTGCTCGCCAAGATGGTCATACACGTCTCATCACTTCTCTCAATCGAGCCGTCACAGACCTTCGCCTGGACAGACTCAGCCATTGTCTTACATTGGCTGAACACACCCCCTCACCGCCTGCAGACCTTTGTCTCCAACCGAGTATCTGATATCATCGGACGTCTGCCACCTTCTCATTGGAGACATGTCAGAACGAAGGAGAACCCAGCAGATCTCTTGAGTCGAGGAATGCCAGCAACGGAACTCATCAACACCAAGCTGTGGTGGGAGGGACCTCCATGGTTGACTCTACCTCCAGTCAAATGGCCACCGATTCTCAAAATTCCTCTTAAGAATCTTCCTGAGACTAAGCCTACCTGTCTCTCTATCGTGTCTCCAACGCCTGAGTTCGTCACACGATTTTCATCTTTCTTCAAGCTCTCCAGGATCGTTGCCTGGATCTATCGATTCGTGAAGAACGCCAAGTTAGCTGCTGCTGGACACATTGCTTCGTCCAAATCTCTCTCTACAAGCAGCACCTCATCTTTCCTAGCCTGGGAAGATGTTGCCGGAGCCAAGACAAAGTTAATCAACATGGCTCAACAACAACAGAATCCAGAGGTATTGTCAGCGGTCAAAACCAAAGTCAATCTGCCAAAGTCTCACAAACTCTCGAAACTCCAACTTCGTATGGACAAACAAGGGACTTTGAAAATCATCTGTCGAGTTCGCAACAGATCGGGAACGCCCAAAGAACTCACATTCCTGCCAATCAAACACCACATCACGAGATTAATGATCACATCTCTCCACATCAAGCATGGACATCCCGGGACTTCCGCCTTGATCGCAATTATCTCAGAGGAATTCTTTATCCCAGGATTGAGAAATTTCGCCAAGACGATCAGCAAGTCGTGTGCCACCTGTCAAAGGGCATACGCTCACACACTCTCATATCAGATGGGAACCTTACCCGCAAGCAGAACTACTCCTGCTCCACCCTTCTCTCTAGTTGGAATTGATTTCGCCGGGCCACTACAGATGAAATCAGACAAGCTGAGGAAAGCCACAAGACTCAAGGTCTACATAGCAGTATTCATCTGCATGTCCACCAAGGCAGTTCACTTCGATCTCTGTAAGGGACTGTCCACTGACGAATTTCTTGCCACTCTCAAACGCTTCATGAACCGTCGGGGAACACCTAGTCACATCTACAGTGACAACGGGACGAATTTCATTGGAGCCAAGAACGACTGCCAGGAGCTCACCAAGCTACTGAAATCGAAAGCAACGCAGGAAGCCGTCAGCCAACTAGCCACCAACTCCCAGACCCAGTGGCATAACATACCACCTCGAGCACCTCACTTCGGAGGACTATGGGAAAACGCAGTTCGTCGCATGAAGATTCTCCTCAGAAAGTTAATGGCTCCACACGTCATGACCTATGATGAGATCTACTCAACACTCACGGAAGCTGAGGCCATCATGAACTCTTCACCCTTGACCCCAATCCACTCTGATGACATCTCTGAGGATTTGGTCCTGACTCCAGGCCACTTCCTTATCGGACGCCCCATCAAAGCTCCAATCAGCAAGCCGACATCGAATGCCAAGATCTCCACACTCCGACGTTGGAGATTGACTCAGAGAATTTCCCAGGACCTCTGGAGTAGCTGGACCAAGTCCTACCTTCAATCTCTGCATCACAGAGCCAAATGGAACACTGCCAGACCCAACGTGAAGGTCGGAGATGTAGTCTTCATATAAGATGAATCTCTTCCATACCGAGCATGGCCACTAGCTAAGATCACCAAACTCTACCAGGGCAAAGATAACGTTGTCCGAACAGTCGATCTACTGTGCCATGGGAAGTCACTCACTCGGACAGTAAACAGACTCATCCCCTGTGTTCCAGTTAAGGTTTTCACCCCTCCCCCGGAGGATGGCCGGGATCGTCGAGACTCCACCCGGCCAACACCAAATACAAATTCAACTCTGCCCCCGGAGGATGTTCAGGTCTAGCACGAAGACCCAAGAACAGAACAATACATGCATACATGAGTGTATCATTATGTCAACCCTTTACACATAATGTTATTCATAGGTCTCTTACCCACTCATTCTATATCATTGTGCATTCCATATAAGTAACCTGTAATCGTTATTATTTTGTCGTTAAGTATCCTATACCCAACTTGTTGTTAAAAGGGGGGAGTGTGCGCTTTTGGGCTTTCCTAGTAGTAGACCTGAGCTTCTCAGTTGTGGCGCAACCAGCCATCAGCTATAAGCTTAGGTCACGCGAAAAGACTGACACCCACTTCGCCAGTAGGACTTAGCGGGGGCCAACCAGCCACTGGAGAGGTTATAATACTGTAGCCCTTCCACCAATAATTTTTTGATGGTGGGAGGGTGGGGAGGGGGAGGGAAAGAGTGTGTAAAATGGCAAAAATAAAAGTCTGATAATAGCATATTTTCAATAAAAGTCTGATGCAACTTATCCAAGTACTCAAGTTAACAAATTGCACACTCCAAGAATACATATTTACTCCAGGTGGGAATTATATAGTATCACAAGAGCATTCTTAGTAATATACCAGTTGTTGACTTAGTGGACTGTTGTCACAAAATTGTGAGGGACTGGTTAGACTATTATCCAACAACAAACAGGCACAGTAAGACTCAGAACTTCAATGGTTTAATGGAGTAGTAAGCTTGCTACATACTTGCCTGCACACTAAGCAGTGGCTCCTTGTCTCCAAGATTTGACAGGTAAATAATTCATAGTACTTCTTAAAAACTCATTGTAAACTTGATTCTTGTGAAAAAACATGTCCATAATATTACTCATGATTTTTTTATTTTGCAGTATTGTGGTGACCAGTTGTGGGCGGAGAGGAGACAGAGACAGAGACGAGAGAGAACAGAGAGAATGAGAAAGAGTTAAAGAAGAACAAAGAGAAGAGGAATGCATGAACATTGATGTTGTGTAGTTGTGTGTGTAATTATTTATTAGTATAGTGAATCACTGTGTGTGCTTGTAATCTTTAGTGTATGCCATGCTGTCATGTTGTTGTGCTTATTTTGTGTCCGTGACCACACCCCCACATTATTTGTGCGCATGCGTGTCTTCTGACATATAAGCCAGGACACGCATGCGTATCATCAGTTCCCCATATCGTTAGTAAACCCTACTTGAATTCATACTTCAAGGGAGGACTAGATATCTGGGAGAACTCTGGTGGCAGCGTTCGCTAGAGTTCCTGGAGTAAATATTTGTCGTCGAGCTTTGGTGCCTAACTTTGTTACTTTCGCTAGTTGAGCTTCGAGTTGTCCAAATTGGTTGAGCTTGTCCTCCTATCTCTAGTGCCAGCGATCTGCCCACCCACACCAGTGATTGTTTTTTATGATAGAATAGTGATCGTCTATTTTGGTACAAGTGCATTTCACAGGCCATTTCATCTCATTGTCTTATAAAACTTTTGTATGGGATGGAGAATTCACAGGCCTTTCTGAACAGCCCTAATTTCTGGTCTACCTTAATTAGTCGGCTTCATAAGATTAAATTTGGCTTCTCTAAGAGAGATCCATCAATAATACAACCATTCATAATCTCTGTGAACCAGACAAGGCTAATACTTACAGCACATCATTGGGCTCAGCTACTCATGTGCAAGTTGCAAGCTTAATGCAAAAGTTTCAGTTGACTTTGAGTATGCTTGGAATCGTGATATTACTATATTCAAAACACTCCTTACATTCTCATACGGTAATCTCCCACCCAAGGCTAATGAACACTTTCACTGTGTTTATCTCAAGGGATTAGTAGCATGGGCTATTTCAGGCTATCTACATCTTCACCATAGAAAACTATATGAGATATATATTTCAATAGAAGATATTCCGGGCTCATTTTATTAGACACTATCTATCATGGAAGTTTTAAGTCAATTGTACCATTTTAAGTCAGAGTTAGCAAGTTTATATAGAGTGGTAGTAACAAATTGAAACTAAATAGACAAGAGTAACTAAGTATCCAAGCAGAACATAAAGTAGATGCCAAAGGAATTTGTGGTGCCTGAGAGGCCACAACATTTAGCCTCAGTCAATGGAAGAGACATGATTAGCTGTTCATGTTCTCATGTATTAAAATCTCTGAGTGTGATATAGTAGTATCAAACTGTTATGTGTTATTTGTGATGCCTAGCAATGTGGGTATACTCACTACTTGTTCCCCCATGGTCGACAATATCTGGTCAACAGAGGGAGGACATTTAATTATATTCATTATCATGATTGTGAGAACTGAAGATATGCATCATTAATGAATAGCAGGATGCAATCAAGAATGTCATTGCACAACAATCTGTCTATTAGCTAATTCCTCATAGATGCAATTTCCATAGCTCCACTCCAAGCAATTCCTGTCTTCATGTGTATAAAATAATAACTACAAACATTGTAACAACACAATCTATCTGTCAAGGGGGCATAACCTCTTCGCACAGGTCAGTCGGGGCTTCAACTGCTGCAGGGAAGCAAAACGTCACTTCGGCAGTTGTGCTCGAAGGACCAGAAGAATTCACCAAAATGCTGAAAACGTAAGTCCAAAGTCTGCGGCACACGTGCACTACGCTGACAGTATGCCTACGTTGCAACTTAGTGCGTATTGCAGGAGGCAGTCTGCAGTGGTGGCGGGAAAAGTTGTGCACCCTCAACTTCCAAATAATATACAGAGTTCACCTTTGTTACTATCTTAGAAATTACACAAGAATACACTTCATATATAAGGTGATAGTATGCTAATATATTCTGTGGTTTTAAAGCATGAATATGATTAAGTGGAAATAACCGTTTGGTAAGGTTGTTTCAATACAATGCAACCAATGAAATAATAAGTTCTACTTGAGTGTTCTCTATGCCTGTTCTGGGCTTCTTGAGTCCTGAACACTATCTAAGAATAAAAGATTCTAGAATATCATTTTAAAAACATCTGAGTTGCGAGATTAGTTACAGAAAAAGAGAGACAAGCTAGTATAGAAAGTTAATATAAAATTATTACAACTAAATATAAGACACTGAGCTTAATATAGCTTAGCCAGTTAGCGTGCTTGAAAATCAAGCAAAGAAGCTAAGCAATATGCTTGCTAGTACTAAATAATAATATTATAGAAGAAGTTGTGCATTTTAGTATAACGTTTTTTTTTAATTAGAGCCAGCCAACTAGCTTATGAATAAACAGCCATACCCTATCCAATAATTTTTTGGGGGTAGCGGTGGGAAGGGTTGGGGGGGAGGAGGCAGTGGGGAAATAGTGTGTAATGGCAAAATGAAAGTCTGATAATAGCAAATTTTCAATAAAAGTCTGATACAACTTATCCAAATACTCAAGTTTGCCTTCTCTGATGGTTTCAACAACAAAAATAATTGCACACTCCAAGAACAGATGTTTAGTCCAAATGGGAATTACATGTATCACAAGAACATTCTCAGTAATATACCTAGTTATTGGCCCTTAGTGGACTGTTGTCACAAAATTGTGAGGGGCTTATTCGACTATTCTACCAACATAAACGTGCGTAGCAACACTCAGAACTTATTGGCTTCTTATTAACAAATGGAGCAAGTTTGCTACATACTGGTCTGCAGACACAGAAAGTGGCTCCTAGAGTGTCTCCAAGTATTGACAGGTAAATAATTCATAATACTTCTTAAGACTCACTTTATTCTTGTGAAAAAACATGTTCATGAACTTGTGATTTTTTTATTTTGCAGTATTGTAGTGACCTGTGATTGTTTTATGATAGAATTGTGATTGTCTGTTTGGGTACGAGTGTGTTCCACCAGCCATTTCATCTCATGGTCTTACTTAGAGCACATTATTAGGCTCAGCAACTCGTGTGCAAGTTGTAAGTTTGAGTCAAAGAGTTTCAGTTGACTGAGTATTGCTTGGTATAGGGTTATATGAATTGAAACATTCTGCATACAATCTTCACTATAGTAACTTCAAGAAGAGGACTTTAGTACTATTGGAAAACAGTGTTATTAATATTAGGGTGATAGGAGGACTGAACCATCAAATCATCAAGAAAGTAGATATAATGTGGTGCATAGGCTTTGAGTAGGTTGTTGTATTACTCATTTTTCACGTAGTAATTCTTTTGTAATAGGCGGACATAGAGAAGATCCAGCACCAGTGGGGATTGGTAGCCTGGGGTGAATATGTGCTGGTGAGTGTGTTACATTATATGCTACAATATGCAGTGGTCTCCATCTACTAAAGACTAAAGTGTAATGTTGGAGCATGGTTTAAACATGATTAATTAATGTGTACTTAACAGATATATTATTTCAAAGAAAGCATTTACTAATATGTACTGTTGTCCACCTCTGTACGTGATAGGTAAGGTTAGATATAACGTTTTAGTTGTTTCCATAGATGGCTATATTTTCATTAAGTAGTCACATATTTAGGCCACACTAGTATGAACATTCATAGCAAAAATAGTGATTTTACAGTTAATTTATAAATAGACCACACATCCACAACCCGCCCTTAAAAAAGAAATCTAATAACTTTACATTAACAGAACTAGTGAAGTTACATGAAAGTTTAGTTAGGTGAGGCTAATAAATATTAATATGATGACTATTAAAGGCACACTGAAACACCACTCCATCGTTATTAACGTGCAGTGGTCCATAGCAACCAAATGTGGAAATGTACTTGCCATCTTTAGTGAACACGACTGTCTTATTTAAGTCTTGGTCAGCCACATACACATAGTGATCAAACACATACACCATCCATGGTTGTTTCAACAACTCAACTTCATTCTGGACACGATTGAAAGAGCTAAGGATATTTCCTTTCATCTCAAGGACAACTATTGTACAGTCAGCATTGCTGACATACAGGCTTCCATGAGTATCGGGACACATGTGGCGTAGCGTAGTCTTACTGGTAGCAGAGATACGCCTGACAAAGTTCAAATCTCTGTCATACACTGTAATCTGACCATTGTTTTTCCATTCAGTGACGAGAATTTCTTCTCCTACTACTGTTATATCATAATGGCCGCTATCTTGGAGTTGCTTGACCTCCTGTACTTGGACATTGTTGAAGTAGCGATCACATTTCCCTATATTATTTGATGATCCTCCAATATAATAGACATTGTCTTCATGGTCAATTGCTAAACGGCGCAATCCATTTATTTTGAGTGACTTCTGATCGATACATCTTATTCTCAGTCCTTCTTCATTAAATACTTCAATGGCTTTATAGTATTCTGCAATGAAAATCTCTTTGTGTGAGTTTATTGCAATACTGATCGGACTGACTACATTATTCCAAACATTTGTAGGACAGTTCAACTTCATTGGACTTAAGTATGCAACAATGGAGAAGGGGCTACCTGGTACAGGGTGTTAATAGGCACTAATTGTAAGCTTGTATCGCCCACACACTGGAGGTGTATATGTGATTTCATATTTGTTTGCACTAATGGCATTTGTCTTGGCTGAATAAACTTCTGCAGTGTCTATGTACTGAAACTGACATTTTAGATTTTTAGCAGAACTTGTTTTACCAGACTTGTTTTGTATTGTAAACTTGTGTTCCTCACTAGCTTCCATAGTCTTTGGAACTTCATTGACTTCCAACATGTCTACTATAGCATTGTTTGCTACCCAGGTATTCTCCTCACAGAACTGTTGTAGAGCCTCCTCACAGTCCATATCAACTATCAAGTCTGCCTTTTCCGATATTTCAGTGTCTATTTTCTGTTTGTCACTTTCTGTAATCTGTGTTTGTATCTTGCTCACGATGTCTCTGTGCATGCTCATAACCTCATCATCAGAACACAATTTAACACTCTGTTCTGTGTAGTCGATCACATAGCAAACTTCAGCACTAGTAATGGACAATTTCTTCTTTTGCATGTTTAAGTTCTTGATCTTGTCTTCAGTGTTTCTGTTGACCTCTCCTAGCAGCTGTTGTTTGTGCAGCTCAAGAATCTGGCCAAGGTAATCAAAGGAAGTCTCTATTTTGTGAGCCATTTCCTTCTGCTGGGTTTGGATCTCACTCTCAGCTTTAATCACATCTTTGATGGATTGAGACAGAGATTCTTCTACTTCTTTTAGAGGTTTGAGCATCTCAAGGAGTTGTTTCTTTTTGTTGTCTGCGGCTACTTTGTTGAACTCTATGTTGTGGTCTCTGTGATCCTTCACAGTGCAGTCTCGACAGATCAGCTTGTTGCAGTCAAAACAAAATATTTTCAACTGTTCCTCATGAACGCTGCATTTGTTAGGCTCAGGATGTTTAGGAAGAAGCTGTTCACTTTGTAATATCTGAAGCTGTTCAATAGGAACACATTCATGTCCTTCGAAAAGTGCTGTCATTATTGAGTGCATATCAACGCAGTTCTTGCACACAAACTTGTCACATTGGTGACAAAAGGCTTCTGCTGTAGCTTTAGCATTGCATATCTCACAGGTAACTTGCTTACTCAGAGCTTTCTTGTGTTTGAGGTACATGGACTTCAAGCGGTTTAATTTGAAGTCAGACTGAAGCTCTTCCACACCTCCCTCAGGAAGTACAGTGTCCTTGCGACATTCAGGACAAGGGAATGGCTTATCTTGGTCTACCCTAAGGGCCAGTTTGAGGATACATTGCTTGCAGTAGCAGTGCAGGCAAGGGAGAGTCTTGGGATCTGTGTAGTGCTCCTGGCAGATATATAAGGTAAACTCCCACCCAAGGCTAATGAACACTTTCACTGTGTTTATCTCAAGGGATTAGTAGCATGGGCTATTTCAGGCTATCTACATCTTCACCATAGAAAACTAATGAGATATATATTTCAATAGAAGATATTCAGGACTCATTTTATTAGACCATAACTATTATGCAGGTTTTAAGTCAAAATAAGTGGGGCTAAATTTTATTTATATAATATACATAAATGAAACGAGGACACTTTCAGTTTAGCTGGTTTCATATAACTATTATCATATACATGTAACAGTGACAGGAACAAAACTAGTCATGGAGCTTTGCTTTTAAGGCCCTAGTTTATCTGCAAGTTGCAAGGAACCACAGAGTATGTGATAGAGGAGCTGTTTAGAACTTAACCAATTTTAAGTCAGAGTTAGTATGTTGTATATAGAGTGGTAGTAACAAATTGAAACTAAATAGACAAGAGTAACTAAGTATTTGAACATCAAACATTGAGACAGTAGGTATATTTGTATGAGGAAATGCACGTTGTGAGAATAATTAATGAGTGCGAGTGCATTGTATGTTGTGTGAGAGAGAAGTTGAGAGAGCAGTTCTAATTTCTCTAAGCACTATGTAAACCTTTTAACAGTAATCTTGTCTTGTAAGATCCACACACATCCCATACACATTACAGAGACACACACCAATGAAACCTAAAATACGGCTGCAATAAGGGGAAAGTGAAATAAGATTTTCAAAGGAGTATGAATTATATATATATATATATATATTATATATATATATATATAATTGTCCAAATGTTTATCTGTTTGAAGGTAGATGAAGAGGAGATAGATAATTGATCGCTTTTTTAGCCCTTATAAGAATGCAGCCCTGCTTAGTATTAATTCCTACCCTACTTTTCTTGTCTATAATGTCACATGAGTTTAGGATGACCCAGGAAGACAGCACTGCAAGACAGAGAGACTGGTCTATGTGGAAAGTAAGTTTGTCATGACTCTGGTTAGTGGCTGGAGATACCACACTGTTGCTTTGCCCACCACAGCAGAGGGGAGGAGTATAGATGACAGCCTTGGATTCCTCATACAATTTCATTGCTTCATTCACATTTGCTTCTCGGCCACAATATAATTCACATAAATGCATCTGATGCAGGAGGCAACCAGGTCAGTCTTGGAATCAGAGAACTTCCTTAGGGAATTGTCAATTGTGGCATTGAGCAGGAATGGGCTTGAGGACGCCCCAAATACACATGAGAAAACCAAACAGCCTGGATGTTCAAGTCAGGCTTGTTGGCATCATCTACCCACAGGAATCTCAAGGTACTTTGATCTTCTTCTGTTATAGATAGCATCAAAAAGGCCTTCTCAATGTTGGCAACGAGTGCAACAGAATATGAACAAAACCTCCTGAATATCCTTCCTCATTCAACAGATCCACTGGTACCTCAGATTCTAACATTAAAATAGCAACGTTTGCGTGCCCTTTAGTGCAGGCAGTGTGGAGCAAGCAACCTTCTTTAATAATACTCAGCACATTACCTGACAAGTTTTGCAGAAACTGTATCGTAATCTTGATGTGTAATTACTGTTTGAGGATTCTCCATTTTTTTTGTTTGTTCCGTATTTACAAAGTGGGCATATACCATAATATGGCAAGTGCGCACGTGCCAGTCTCACTAGCCAGACACGTTTTACCCACGTGTATGTTAGGAAAGTGGTTTAGTGTCATTAGTGTGGTTGTAATAATTTAAAAAAGCGACACAAACAAACAAACAAACAAACAAAAAACATTTTGTGATGATTACACTGTAAACCAAAAGGTGTGTAGTTCACACCAAATTACGCGTGAATCACTTGTAACAATAGTCACACCAAAATATGGCGTGATGCGCACACCTCATCATTTGGGTGTGAAGTACACACCAAATTTAGTGTGAATTCTCACTATAGTCACTATGAACTCATACTTACATTAATGCTGAATTATTTTATGTTACATTGATTCTAGTATTACATATCAACATTTTTTTCCAAAAAGAGATTAGTATAATCCCAGATCTCATTAATCAGACGACTAAAATCTTAGTCAACTCTCTTATCTAGCACACAAGTGTACAAAACATTTATAAGGTGGAGTATAATGATAATAGCACTGGTTTTTGCCTGCACATGAATATAATTAATGTTCGGTAAAGGGTCCATGCTATTCCATTGAGTGTGAATTTCACACTAAGTGTGCATTCACACTAGGAAGAAAGTGTGAAGGACACACTGTGCATAGGTGGTGGGCATTCACACCACCAGTTTGGTGTCAACAAAATAGCAACGTTTGCGTGCCCTTTAGTGCAGGCAGTGTGGAGCAAGCAACCTTCTTTAATAATACTCAACACATTACCTGACAAGTTTTGCAGAAACAGTATCGTAATCTTGATGTGTAATTGCTGTTTGAGGATTCTCCATTTTTTTTGTTTGTTCCGTATTTTCAAAGTGGGCATATACCATAATATGGCAAGTGCGCACGTGCCAGTCTCACTAGCCAGACACGTTTTACCCACGTGTATGTTAGGAAAGTGGTTTAGTGTCATTAGTGTGGTTGTAATACTTTAAAAAAAGCGACACAAACAAACAAACAAACAAACAAAAAACATTTTGTGATGATTACCTTCCCGATCTGTGTTCCACGGAGAGAAAGGTCTTTCTTAATTAGAGGTAAAAGCTTGAATGAATATGATGTAATTTTCTCATGAATATTATAAGATTAATATTAATACTTACCTGCTAATAAAAGCAATGCAAACTGTTCTAATGGACATATGTGATTATAACATGAAAATGAAGAATTTATTAGAAGATAAAACCACATATAAAAAACTTTCTCAAAATCCAACCAACAAAATTGAAAACAAAATAAACAAATACTCAAAAAGTATGAAGAGAAGAAATATCTAGCAAGAGATCAAAGACTTAAATTATCTCCACAGAATTCTATACCACCTCAGATATATGGCCTCCCCAAAATACATAAAGAGAATGTTCCATTAAGACCTTATATAGTATCAGCTATTGGATCACCAACTTACAATCTGGCAAAATTTATTGTCAAAATAATTTCTTCAATTTCAGGTAATACAAAATCGTATGTAAAAAACTTTACACATTTTGTTGATATAATCAATGATCCTGAAATAAATCCAAATGATTTGATGTTAAGTTTTGATGTTGTAAGCTTATTTACAAAAGTCCCCATTGACCAAGCCATCAACATTCTGAGATCTCGCTTACAAGAAGACAACAAATTGGATGAGAGAACAATATTCTCTCCAAATGACTTGTGTGATCTCGTAGAACTATGTGTGAAAATCCACCTATTTCTGTTACCAAGACCAATTTAGTTGAAGGTGCTTCAATGGGTTCACCTTTATCTCCAATTCAGGCAAATATATTCTTGGAGAATCTTGAAGACAATGCAATCAGTACCCCCCCCCCCTTTAAGCCATCTCTCTGGTGCACATTTTTGCATTATGGCCTCATACAACACAACAACACCTCCCACCTGAATAAACAAAACATGTCAATACAATTTACTACAGAGGAAGAGAACAATAACAAATTATCATTTCTTGATGTTGAAATAGAGAGGGAATGGTCACTTCATCACATCAATCTACAGAAACAAAACACACACTGATCGCTATCTGAATTACTAATCGAATCACCACCCTAGAATTCTGTCAGGAGTAGTCAAGTGTTTGAGTTCTAGAGCAACATCAATTTGCAATTCTGCAATACTAGACAAGGAATTATCTCATCTCAAAACAACCTTCCTAGCTAATCGCTATCCTTTACCAGTGATCAAAAAGTATGAATTCCAAGAAAGAAAATGGATAAAAACTTTTGGTTTTACCATACATCAAAGGCATTAGCGAGAAAATTGAGCAAACTTGCAGTCCCCTGTACATAAACGTAAATTTTCAGAGTTCAACAACTCTTATAAAATTACTTGTACATGTTAATTAAACTAGTGGTGTGCTTGAGCACATATGGCGAGCGAGCCTAAAGACTATACTATTTTTATATGAATGATTTTGACTTCTAACACTGAAGCTACTGAAAATAAGGTCCAGTTTTTTTTATTTCGCATACACGGTAAAGGGATTTCAGTGCCATAGTAACAACCCTCTGCAACTGCTTGAATTGAAGGAAAACAACAACAACAAAACAGTACACGTTATTTAAAAGTTTTCTTTGTGATATTCTTGACTTACTACCGCCACTAACTCGAATAGAAATGGAAGTCCCTTAAGTTTTCAAGTTTTAACTGCACCCGCAAAAAAATTCAAAACGGTAGACAATTCAATTTCTAGGGTGATACGGGTACTGATCGATAGACCAGTTTAGTGCAATTTGGGACGGGGTCGACCACATAACTAACATAAAAACGCGAGGGTCAAAGTACAAAATGACATACATACGTCCATACATATATACAAATAAACTAGTGGTGTGCTTGAGCACAAATGGCGAGCGAGCCTGATGGTTAGGTAACATAAAATGTTACTATGTTTTAGCTTACTTCATGCAAACACTATATAACGTATTTAACCAAACAAACAAATACAAAAAACTCTCTTACCAACTTTTGTAGTATCAAACATCAACCATTCTGATAATCTCAATCACCAGTAACTCTTGAACAAGCTCTCAGCTACGATAAAAAAACCAGTGTTATTATTTTAATTTTAGCCAACAATATGGAATTACTACTTACATCATTCTTGAGTATTGATAACTTCTGTAGTATCAAATTGAAGTTACTTTGACCATCTGAATTACCTTGAATTCTTGACAACAAGCTCTCACCTACAAAAACAAAAGACAATCAATTTTAGCACACAAATACAACATTACTTTCTTACCTCATTTTCTTGAGCAGTGGTAACTTTTGTAGTACCAAATTTGAGTCATTGAGACTATTTGAATTTACCAGTCACTGTTGACAACAAGCTCTTAGCTATTAAGAAGAATGGCCAGAGTTATTTTTGCATATTTAGCTAACAAATATGGAATTACGTACTTACCTCAGTATTTCTCGAGTAGTAGTAGCTTCCTTAGCATTAATACTTCATGTGTCTAAAATATACCATTATTAATTATTAATATGATAAGTCAGGAATTTTTCTCTACTTGATATCGCGAAATGCTTTAGAATTGTGAAATTCCTGACTTATCATATTAATAATTAATAATGGTATATTTTAGACCTGCAATTTTGGAGTCAGAATTGTATGGTGTTTAAGTGGGTACTTTTGATACCTGAAAGGGACTGCACACCATGGTATCATTTAGGAAATGTATCTGGAAGCATTGTGGAATACTCTAATGCTGACTAGGCTGGTGACAGAGAGAATAGAAAGTCCATTTCTGGATATCTGTTTCAGAGTGCTGGCGTACCTATATTTTGGCTAAGTGAAAAACAATACATAGTTTACCATTCTACTGCTGAGGCAGAGTATGTTGCCTTGTCAAATGTCACTAAATCACTAAATAAACTGTCTAACTGAGAAGGCTGATTTTCGAACATAACAATCCATCTTAAGGTCCTACTATGACTACAATAGGACAACTAATTGGCTATTGCTGTATCAAAAAACCCACAGTTTCATGCAAGAGTGAAACATATTGATCTCAGGCATCATTTCATACAATAGAGTGTTAGTGAACGAGAACTAAAACTAACGTACTGCCCTACAATGTAAATGGTGGCAGATATTCTGATGAAGGGTCCTGTCTACATCAAAAGGCCAGAGTGGGTTTGTTGCAGGTGAGGAGAAGTGATGAACGTAATGCTCACAAATCATTGAATTAGCTGAATGGACAGCACCCACATATACACTAACACTTCTTCGTGTATATCAAGTATGATGTCATTTCCTTTCTCGCGTGTATTCTAATACTATCTCATCTCGTTTTTGTTGATGCTGCTATTTTCTTGTGCTGTTACTATAATTGATTATAGCTTAATTAAGGAAAGAAGACGATGCAATAGGTCAATAAGGCACTCCAAGATTTACTAAGCTGTTAGTTCTAAACAGTTTAATGGTAAGTGTGCGTGCCTGCAAAGTTGATAGTTGCAGGACTCACTATGGAAGTACATTTCCCCTGATGAATTGGACACTGCAGAATATCACTCATCTGATTTCTGTATGTATGCCTGTGCCAGCGGCATACATGTAAATACTATACCCACAAACTCGTGACCGACCGTCTCCTGTATATAATGATTAATATAATTATCTGCTATTTTAGAAACATTTTCCATCATAATTGAGTTCAATTTAACATGCCAGATTAATAGATATTCCATTTTCTCACTCCACATTTTGTTTGCCAATGACTGTTTGACTAAACAATCATAGCAACATTCAAAAAGTTATCAAAATATTTGTTTGTGTGTGTGCTATTCTCATTAACTAATATGTATGAAATATCACGAGTCTATGGCTTAGTATTTATGTACAGGCATAAGCATGAATATGGCCAATCATACATGTGTTATTCCAGTATCTGGTGAAATAATTGTTATGTATATATATAGCTCATGTGTGAATATAGTAGTAACTAGTTTTATGAGCAATGAATACTTGTATTACTTTGGAAACATTATAATAATTACCCAAAGTTATAACCATGAATATAAAAGGTCAAAAATAATCATTGATGTTGGTTTTATGTAGATATTTGGGATCTGGTACATCCAAATTAATATCTAATTATCTAGGCTAATTTCCATTACATCTGTGGCTGCAGTATCTGTCTTCCTGGGCCACAGTGTTAAATCTTGCTAATCTTGATGGACCAGAGTTAGTATATCACTTGCAATTCGACTGTTTAACTAACTATCTCTCTCAACAAACTAACTGAGAAACGAGGTCTCAGGCCAGTACATATATATAGGTGAACAGGTGATACACGGGAAATGATAGTGCAAAAATGGTACATTCACACATGCATTCACACAATTAGCAAGTCCAAGTAATGTCAATGAGCTCTTGGCCATCCCACAATTAACAAGTTTGAGCGGTGTTGACGAGCTCTTGGTCAGCTCTCTGTCCTGGCTGCCTTGGCTGCCTGGACATCCTCTGGAGGGAAAAAAGGTGGGGCTGTCTCTCCTGCAGGCAGCAGCAGCACAAGTCGGTTGGTGGCCCTGCTGTACTCTCTTCCAAGGCATCTCACGTCTGTGTTCCTGATGTGGCCATCCTTGCCAGGGTACACTTTGGTGATGACAATTTGGGGCCAGTTTCATTGAGTCAGCATCTCATCCTTGACTAGCACCAAGTCTCCTGGCTGAAAGTCTCTTATGGGGTGGAGCCACTTGCTCCTGGCAGTCAGCTGCTGTAGATATCTGGCTAAGCAATTTTGCCACAGCTCTTGTTGCAGCCGTTTTAGCAAGTTGTACCGGTAGAGTGAATTGATCTTGCTCTAAGTGTCCACTGTCTCTGGTGGTGGGGCTCTCATTGGTCTGCCAATCATCAGATGGTTGGCAGTCACACCACCTTTCTCTGGTTCCAGGCTGTAACAAGGCAGCAGCGCCCGGGAGATGAGGATGGCAGCTGCTTCTGTCAGCAGAGTGGCAAACTCATCATAGGAAAGCAGCTTGGGAATTTGAAGCTTCTTTAGCACTAACATCATGACTTTGACTGCAGACTCCCACAGGTCCCCTTGGTGTGGAGCCCTTGGTGTGACCAGCTTCCATTTCATGCTGTGCTGGTCATTGAAGTGAGCCATGGCTTGGCTGGTCTTGGGACTGTTGATAATGAGTCCAATTTGCTGGAGTTCTTTCCTAGCTCTCAGGAAATTTGTGCCATTATCCAAAAACAGCTCTGCAGGTGTGCCTCTCTGAATGCAGAATCTCCTGAGACATATAAGGAATGATTCTGTGTTCAAGTCAGAGTAGGGCAGGAACTCCATAGCCTTGGTGCTCATGCAGATGAACACAGCAGCATAAGATTTCAAAACAGTTGGCTTTCTCATTCTGCCGGTATGTGTGGAAAATGGCCCTGCAAAATCCAGTCCACAGTGGTGGAATGGCGGCGCCAGGCTGGTCCTCTCTGGTGGCAGTATTCCCATTACCTGGTTGTTGGTTCTGGAATAGGCAGCCTGACACACCATGCATCTCCTGCTAAGGCCCTTTAGTGCTTGCTTGTCTCCCTGAATCACATACTCCTCTGCTAAGATGGCCATCATGGGGGCTGGACCGGCATGGTGATTCTGCTTATGGCTGGTGTGCAGGAACAGCTGCACTATGGCAGACTTGGCAGTGAGAACTGTGAATTGCTATGGCTATTTGCCCTTGTAGAGCATCACTCTGCCCATCACCTTCCGCAGCTTGTTGTTGTCCATGGTGACAGTGTACTTGTCCAGCTGGTGTGTCTTGGAGAGATGCTTGCCATCCAGCAGGCACTGGTAAACCTCTGGGAATGACAGTCTCTGAGAGTAGGCCAGCAGCTTGTCTTGGGCACTTCTGAATTCCTCGGCAGTGATGTTGCTGGCAATCTCTCTGATTTGCGCTGGTCGAGCTGAGTTGTGTAGGAATCTGCACAGCCATGCCACAACTCTGCACACTGCACAGTGTTGCAAATGATGAGAACTTGGTCATCAGCTCCAGTGGCGGTTCGTGATTCTGATGGCATTGACTTTGGCAGCTCTACATTTACTCCTGTCAGCTGCTGGCAACACTGCCAGTGGTGCTGGCCATTCTGATGGTGGCAGTTGCAACCAGTGTGGTCCTTGCCACCACAGCTCCAGCTTTAGCAGCTCAGCTGTGTCTATGTGTCTCAGCACCCTAAACTCTCTCTCATAAACTGGACTTGGAGAGTGTAAGCTGTCCTTGAGTTGGTTTCATGCCTTCTAAAAGCATGAGGCCTTCATGGTAGGCATCCAACTTTTGCTGAAAGATATCCAACCTGGTCATGACACTCTCAGTAGTTTCTCTGCATGCTTCTTCCTGGGCTGCTTCTGTCTCTTGCACCGCATCGTCAGTCAGCAGCTCCAGATAGTGCTTTTGGATCAGGTCAAACAGATACAACTGTTTCTGGAGCTCCTTGAAAAGCCTTGCAGCCTCAAAGGTAGTGGTAGCAGCCAGTGGTTTAGCAATAACGTGTCCACCTTTGTTATGGAATTGGTCAGGCAGCTTTTCCTGCTGGTTCTCTTGTTCAGAACTTTGGCAGGGTCTTTAATTTTGTGAATGGCTTCTTCCTCCATCTCAGAAGCCATAATTGCTGGAAAACTGGTAAAAACTGGTGAAGTGGCGACTGGTAGTAAAATTGGTAGAGTTGTGGCTGATAGCAGTCTCTGTCCCTTGGCTAGACTTCCTCTGGCTGTCACTCTTGATTCAGTAGCTGATGAGTTGATCCGGCTCAAAGGACCAGAATATGGCTGCCAGTATCTGTCTTCCTTGGCCACAGTGGTAAATCTTGCTAATCTCGAAGGACCAGAGTTAGTATATCACTTGCAATTCGACTAACAAAGTAGCTGAGAAAAGAGGTCTCAGGCCTGTATGTATATATTATAATATAGGTGAACAGGTGATACACAGGGAGTGATAGTGCAAAAATGATACATTCACAAATGCATTCACACAATTAACAAGTCCATGTAATGTCAATGAGCTCTTGGCCAGCCCACAATTAACAAGTTTGAGCAGTGTTAACGAGCTCTTGGTCAGCTCTCTGTCCTGGCTGCTTTGGCTTCCTTGGCTGGCCTGGACAATGTCATTACTAACTGCCACTCATGGTTAAGCTACTATAGCAGTATTTTACTCTCTCTTGGGGAAGAAAGATCCACTAAATTACTTGATGTGGCTCTTCCTGTTTCTGTTGGTCTCCTTCAGAAATTCTGTTTATTCTAGTGTGTGAGGAGCTATAATGCCTGAACTTAACCCTATGTACAGGTGAGACTCTAAGGTTCCCCTATAATGTACCGTGATCTACTTCAGTTTACAAATCTCCATTAATTTATGGATGCAGCGGCCAAGTGAGGCAGGCAAGCAATTCCTCTCTCAGATTTTCATTAAACCACACCCAATATAGGACTATGTACCCTCATTTCCCTGTGAACCTTCATACAATAGCATTAATGGCTGTTGTTAATAAGTCATTGCGACTCAAAGTTAGAGTCATTTTGGGCATACATAACTATATTTTTGTTGCTGTGTCTCAATGTAGACCGACATTTGGCTCAATAGCAGAAATAGTTGGAGTGTAATTGTGAGATTCTGGATGGACATAATGGAGCTAAGCAACAGATACCACCTTGACTTGAAGGGACCCACCAATGAATGAAGGAGAGAGGCAGGAAACTGATCCATAAGCTTGTGATGAGGTTAAACTCCTGACTCCAGCCCCAATGGATAATATATATCTCTCCCCATCCTGGACGTCAATCAATATGAGCAGCATGTTGTAAATATAGCAAATGATGAATTTATAGTGGAGGTGTGCTATTGTGGTACTGCCCACCGATGAAGATATGAAAGAGAAGAGAATGAAGAAGAAAAAAATCCTGTATATTTGATTTTTGTATCATGTCATTATATTTCTATTTATAACAAAGTGTGTTTGTGTGTGAATGCTGGGTAAGGGTCGAAGGGTTTTACTAACCTGTGCATGTGCACTTTGTTCACTATAGAAATTATAGTTATGTCCATATTATTGTGTGATTGTTTAGTTTGCTCGTTGTTGTTTTTTCCTTTGTTTTTGCTAAGCTGGGTCATCGACCAGTTGCTAGAGGTTAATAAAATTAAAAAAGCAAATATTTTATTTGGCTGAGCGGACCTGAAAGACTTATAGCTAATGCTACAAACTCTGGTGGCAATCACAAAGGAGCCATTTCCCATTTTCTGTTGTAGTGATTTATCACTACAACAGCTGTGTTCTTATGATTTTACAATTAAACCTACTAAATGCGTATGGTAAGCCCGAATCAATTGAATATCTTGGCTACTAGCTGGGTGAGCGAAACTATCTGTTGTTGAAGCATGGTTAAAAACAATACAGACTCTACAATACAGAAATCTACAGAACTATAAAACAATAATGGTCATTTTTTAAGTATAGTAGGATATTACCATAGATTTCTTCCTTCTATAACACTCACACCTGCCACAAGGAAAGGAATGGATCATGTTTTAAAGTGGACTGACTCTATGAATTCGGTAATGATGTGCAAAATAGACTTGACAGTTGTAGTATCACAAATATGCAACACTTGCATACAATATTATAGTTGTGGTTTATATTTAAATTAAATTTAATGAAACCCTTATCAGTATATATATTAATATTGATCAAATAAACTATTGATGCTATCAGTGTGACAATATTAGGCTTTTTAAAATACAAGTAGCTAATTACACAAACTAATACCAGCATATACAGGGTGATATAGATAGCATGCAAAAAAAATTGATAAAAAATTGTATGAATGAGAAATATAAGGGTAGAACGAATTCTTTACTACCTTTGCATCAGTTGCAGTATTTTTCTATGATTTGATCAGATAAATAGGTTAAGCCTACTGTTTTATTTTTTAAAGCCTCGGCTAATTTACTCCATGTTTTCTCTCCATTTCCAGTCAGCCATTTTGTTAACACTTCCCTGAATCTGTCATCAATACTATGACTGTGTTGCCACTCTATGACATTCAATGCTTGATAAGTAACATCCAAATGAAGGCCAATGTTTTTCCATTGGGTTCTGGCATCAAACACTTCATCATAGACAATCTTCAACTCATTGATACTGAGAGTGTCTAAATTAAATTATGACCAATACACAATAATGACATACTATTATGCCTTATCATTACATTTTAATATTAGATAAAGCTTTCTCACTTAAAAGGGTCTGGAAAAAAGCAAAGAAAAAATGAAAAATCCTGGTTGTCGCCGGGAATCGAATCCAGGACCACTAGCTTTAGCCACCAGTGCTCTAACCACTGAGCTATGACAACCCTCGACTTCCAAGACGTTCATATTTTTCCTTAATACTGTTGAGTAGTACCGCTTGCTGCAGTCTCATACTCAACAGACCACCAATTATGTGCCGTCAGAACACCTTTTCGGTGTCGACCGGAAACACCTCTCCCTCCAGAGGAGCCATAATTTGCGGATCAAAAAGGCTTTATCATACAATTATCATATTATGACCCTTCATACAAACTAGATAGAAACTTTCTCTCCTAAAGGGGTCTGGAAAAAAGCAAAGGAGAGAAAACTTCTATCTAGTTTGTATGAAGGGTCAGAACTTGATAATTTTTAATATTAGCTAGCTATTCTAGGCACTTTTTGATTCATTAACCGTGTTATGTGACCTTTCTATTGTCAATAGTTTTTAAGCCAAATCAGCAGCTTCACCTAAAGATGAGGAAGCTCACAATCTCTTTTGAAGATACTTATATACATTTTGAAAATAGTCAAAGACCAAATTGTTAAAATGTCACTCATAAATGGCTTATTGTTTAATCAACGTAGTTTGTCTGATCAACTCCATTATTAATAAAAATGTTCATAAAGTAACTGGTGATGTGCTTCAGCACAAACGGCAAGTAAGCCATTGATTACAACTAATTCATATGACAAGGTAATATTTAAACTATAAATCTGATTTAAGTTGATCTTTGCCATTAAAAGATCTGTAATTTGTTTGCCTAAATGTTCTGGCTCCAATTCACCTAGTTTAGGAAGGCATAATTCAGAGAGATACTAAAAAGTAAGAAAAATAGAGAAAAGAAAGAAAGAATATAAAGAGAGAATAGAGAGAGAAAGCAAGAGAGGAATGAGGGATAGAGGGAGGAAGAAAGGGAAGAAGGAATGGAGGAAGTTAATATGTTAGATAGTGAATGTGTAAATCAAGACAAGTTTACTCTAAGGAAGTTTTCCCTCATATAGGTATTAATTGATTCAAGTACCAATGACTATATATTTTCTAATTTAGAGAAAAATGGCAAGGAGCATCATTAATTATTTATTTACAAAGAAATTTCTAAGTAATACTTACTTGAGACATTTTGAATACTACTGCTGTGCATTGTGGGAGCAATAAAATCCTCCAAACTATAACCTGAGGTTTAAAATATATGATAAATAATATTCACATTTACCTAAATAGCTGTGCACTTATTACCTGGTAGGTCATGGTGACTAAAAGTAAATTGATTATTGCCTTGAAGTCCTTTCAGTATAAACTTAAACGTAACCGAAGAATTAGGTTTTACGCGAAGCCGATACTTATGAAGAGGTGGACAAGCATCAACATAATTGTCGACTTCAATTTTATGTAGATCTGTGCAATTAGGTTCATCCAAAAAAGCATCGGGTGTGCTAATTTCCCCAGATATAGTCGCTTTAGTGTCAGTATGATTAAAGCGAGGGATGTGCACAGACGTTAATAACTGAACATTATCGTTATAGTCCTCCGTGATATAAGTCTTCACACTTTGACTGAAAATTCTGCAATTCTTCACTAATGATACGTAAATATTCCAACAATGTTCAGACAGCATAATATGTGGTCTAGCACTACAGTATAAAGATGCTTCATAAGTTTTTTCAAGCAGACTCAAAATGCCTCTTATACGATATCTAAAATAAAGTTGACCAATGATGTAAAACGAAAATTTTGAAACTACTATCTCTCCATAAGTAGAAGTAAAAGTTCCTCCAGGAAGATAAGTGAAGTCATAAGGAGGCTTGTCGCAAGTGCAAGTGATGAAACAAAGATTTTGCACATTATTTGGTTCATCGTGTTTAATTCTAATAGTTACAGAAGTCTTGAGTGGACTGGAATTGTGTAAATGATAAACTTTACTGAATGGCTTAAATTTATTAGGAAATCTGGAATAATTTATTGAGCCTGTAGATATTTGAATAAGAGTTTTACTGTAGTGTTTATACTTATTTTCTTCAAAAAGTAGTTGCATTCCATTCTTCTTCCAATCTACAGAACTTTTGTGTCCATCATATGACACAGAAATACTCTTATCACAAATATATCCAGAAAAAGCAGATTGAGATACTGGGAAAAAATACAATGTGGAACATAAAATCACATTTATATTTACCAAATATACAAAAACATTATCTTACATTCACATTGATTATGTTTAGAATTAATATAATATGTGACAGGCTCTGGGAAAACCAGACATTTATGGCAAATTAAAAAAAATAAGTTTTTTATGTTAATAAAAAGCTACAATTTATCTCAACTTAGTGCTAAAATACTGGAGGTAAAACATTTGACTTGCACAGAACTGGCAGTTGAACTGGGCTGTATTCAGCAAATTAGCTTTCAGAGTGTCTCGGAGCCTGTCTTGTCGGTATCCTTGGCTACTCTACTCGATGTAGTAGTAAACTTTCAGCCAGAGGTAAGCTGTAGATTGCATGCAATAGTCTCAAAGCTATGCCGTTTTTTTTAGCTGCTTGTTTGAAACTCCACCCATTCCCCGTTTATTGTACTTCGAGAACGAGAGAGAATAAAAAGTATTAGCTTGTCTTTCCACAGCACGCTTGACTTTTAAGTTGTTTTGACATTTGAAATTTGGCATAGACTTAGAGTAAGGGTCACTAAGACTAATTCTGCAAAAAACAAAAATAGGAGAAAGAAAGAATTTATAAGTGGTATATATAATATATATATATAATACTTATAGCACGAGTCAGAGTACAATATGGGAAAATATTTTACGAGCACGCAAAATATTTTCACGAGCCAAAGGCGAGTGAAAATGTGGCGTGAGAGTAAAATATCATTCCCATATTGTACGACGAGTGTGATAAGTGATTTATTGCTTCTTTGAAATTTTTCTCAACCGGTTACAATACAATTGTCATTGATTTTACTCGCTACGCGCGCGCTACAAGTAGCGTACAATATAAACCGTACAATATGGGAGAATACAGAACGCTCGCGTGATGCGGAAATATTCAAGTAAAAATATCAAAGCTGCAATAAATATATATATATATAATTATATATATATATATATAATTATATAATTATATATATATTTATTGCAGCTTTGATATTTTTACTTGAATATTTCCGCATCACGCGAAGCTTTTCACTCAGTTTATAAAAAAAAAAGATGTGTGAATATCGTATTCCCCATAGCGCATTAATTTATGGTTGCACAGCCAATAACAGATCATCTTAACCAGTTTTAAAACAGACAAACTGAATGATCAATTAACTGAGGAACTAACTAATAAAGAGAATACTTACCCTCTTTTGCATGCATACTCATGGTGAATAAATGATTAATAACATTTAACCTATTCTTCAAACTCTTACTGCAGATTTGCTCCCTATTAAGCCCTCCTAAAGTATATAAGTACTTGTTCATATGTAAGTACATAGTGTATATTTATGCATGAACTTAATGTATATATGTAATGTATTATTGAATGAAACGTCCTCATCATGAATAACCCCAGGCAAAGTAGATTGAAATACTTTATAAACATAAAAAATTTGTATTACATAAAACAACCTTCCAAAAAGTTTAATATAATAAATAGCTTTTGAAATAAAACTTGTATCATAGTTTTTGACTTTTGCTTTTTCAAAAAAAAAGAATGCTAGTAGTTACTAGTTATGTAATGGTACCGTTGCTTAGTGTCTAAAACTAGGTGTGCAAGTTTTAGCCAATTGGCAAATATATACACTACTTCAGAACTAATAAAAAAAGGAGCTAGCTACATGATAAATAGATATTTTCATATTTTCAAATACATTCTCAGAATAATTGTGATTAATCACTAACTAGGATATTACTAATGCCACTTATTAATCTGAAGTTAAATTGTAATAGTAATAATAACAATAGCTTGATTAACTGATTAAGTACTAAATTTATTATTCCAATAGAAATAGCTACAAAGTAACCAAGTACACACTGAATATGTTAAATTTGCCCAAGCTTTCTAATCTCAACAAAGCAGCTGCCTAAACTACAACAGTTTACATAATAGAGTATAAAACTTGGATAATTCCAAACAGAATTAGCTACATATCTGAGTACCATTGGTAAGCTCTCATTGAAGCTGGTAAAAGTATACCTTCAGTATCCTTCAACTGGAGGAATAGTACTATTTCAAAACTCATTACAAAAGTATTTATGGGAATGAAGGAATACAGCTTTCCCACTATAGACATGCCCAGAATTAGTCACATGATTTGGCTCAATCAATCCTATTCTCTCCTCAAGTGGATGCTTCTTTAACCTCCTACTACTGAACGTTCTAAACGAAGTCGTATATTGTTGTATCAAGGATATGGATGATTTCATGAATGGTTGAACAATATATGGTAATTAAATAAGGTTGAAGAATGACATAGTCTCCAGCTAGAAACTACTTAAGGGTGCAGTACCATTTGAAACAGCAGCACTAAACTGCAAATGGAGGAGTTAGGCTGTGTATTTATTTCTCGTTTATTTGTTCAATGTAAGCTTACTTTGTTGTTGCAGTAGAAACAGACACCAATAGACAGCTGCTCTAAACAAAGTTTCAAGAAAAAGGATTGACCAGCAATGGAGAAACGGTGGTACAAATCTTTTGGTTATTCAGCGCAATTCAGAGGCAACTGTAGTAGTTATGATGCCGATTTTTTCCCAGTGGTAGCCTACAGGCTTTCCTACAACATTACAATGCCAAAAATTTTTATATTTGTATTTATTTTCCATTTTTAAATAAATTTTTTTGGTATCCTATTAAAAAAATTGTAACGTTTTAATAAATGTGGCCTGTACCCTGTGTACAAAACATAAGTTCATGTTGGCCATCCAGTTCTTCGGAATTTCGATTTTTAGATACTGAAGCTAACTATTGATAAGTATTCATTTGATTCTCCAACCCAGCCCCCTAACTCAGAGCGTACAATTTATTGTGGGTAAAATTCAGGTGGTGATGGCTCTAATTAGAACTATAAACAACCGCTGAAGAGAAGTTATTGTGTGAGTGAGCCCACCGGGGATGAGTAGAATACTTCGGGAATGCACTTGATTGTCCTAGACGGTAAAGAAGTGACAGCTTTTTAATAACGCCTGGAGATACTTGATATATCATGGCTCACAGCTGCAATTTGAATGGAGAGTTTTCTTTGGTGTCTTTGGAGAGCTTAACAGAAGGTTGGTGAAGCGAGTAGAAGTTAGAAGCAGTTTAAATGTGACAGCTTCAACTTCTCAGGAGTTTTTGGTATTATTTTTTTCATCTCTGTTTCTGCTGTGAAGGATGAATAATATATTACATGGTATATTTGCACAGCAAATTGTGAATTATTTCATTTGATATATATTTATTTACTTATTATATTATTTATTCACTAATTTATTAATTATTTTAGTTCTATAATATTTTATTTTTATCAATTTGGGTTATTTATTTTCAATTATTATTTATTGATTGATTTAAAATCAAACCTGTATCAAATTTTAGATCACAGTACTTAGTCTAATCTACCTCAACAGGAGAGAAATGTGCTCTCATATTCTTCATAGAAATGAATTGGCTCCCATTATCTCATGTGAAGATGCAACTCCTTGGTTCTAGGGTCCAACCAGAAGGTTTACAACAGAAGTGTAGAGAAAAGGACATGGCTTCCTTGTTCTCCAGAAGATAGAATAGTAGACCTTTGTCTCTCCTAAGAAGTCATGCCTCCTGAAGGAAAGTACAATACATCCTGAAGAGAGGATGTGGCGCTTCAGTTGAGAGGTGATAAGAAGGCACAGCTCCTTGGAGCCTTGACTAATTATGATGATATTAAACACTCTAGAACCTTTCATTTCATTTATTCCATATTGTATTTTATTATGGCCATACTACTATGGAGCTATGATTAAGTATATAGTAATGTTTTAGGAATACTTTTCAGAAAGTTAACAAAAAGTTATCTTCACTGATGCTTCTGCCTACAATACTGGTGACAGCTTAGCTGCAAGCTAGGTGGGGTTAATACCAGGTAGAATCTCCCCTTGGGTGGTTGAGTAAGGTGTAGTAGGGCTGTGCAGGACACACTGCGTGGGAAAGTAAGAGGGCATAATTAGATTAGAGTGCCCACATGGATGTGCGAGCACAACTACTTATGGGACCAAGGAGAGGAAAACAGAAGAGTTTTTTATGGCATCTGATGGTCCAGGCAACTCCTAAAGGAGAAAGGGTAGCAGTGGAGAGCCTTTTCCCAGCAGCGCAGTGGAAGAGAGGAGAATGATTTCGACAAGAGAGTCAAAGTAAGAGTAGAAGCGCTGGTGGAAGAAATTTTGCAGCGGCAGGCCAGTGCTAGACTTACACCATCAGCCCCTGGGGGCAGTAGTGCCAGTGGGGCCTCTGAGGACTTGGTGGGTGATGCAATTCATAAGTCTGGTAGCAGTAGCGGGGCTAGTGGCACTGCAGCTGGTATGTTGAATTTGCTATTTAGTGGTAGGGGAGTAGCTGTGTTTCTTACCAACTCTTAGGGGGGGGGGGGGGGGCAATTTTGTGGTGGATTGGTAAAAACAACAAAAACAAAAACAAAAAAATCCACCTATTCAGTGTAGTGTGCTCTATGCTATTTGGGCAGGTATTGTATTGGTGGAAACTGTTTAGCAGGCTCTGTGGGGGGGAGGGGGGAGGGGTTAGATTTATGCATGGGTAGGGGATAATTCTTCTTTGCAGCCAAGATGGGGGCATGTGGCTCACCTGCAATGTTGGCTATTGTTCTATTATGGACTGGTGGCTCTTTTTCTGGGTGGCATGTATATGGGCAAGTGGCTCAGAACTTGAGCACTTATATGTGGGTATGTGGCCCAGTTTATATGATGAGCACACGACTCAATGTGTAGCACTGATATGTGGGCATGTGGCCCAGTTTACATTATTATATCAGTAATGTGCTTGAGCATGTGGCTCAGTATGTAGCACTGATATGTGGGCATGTGGCCCAGTTTACATCAGTTTATCAGTACTGTACTTGAGTACGTGGCTCAATGGGTAGCACGGATAAGTAGGCATGAAGCCCAGTTTACATCAGTATATCAGTAATGTGCTGGAGCATGTGGCTCAGTGTGCAGCACTGATGATTATGTGGGCATGTGGCCCAGTTTATATGTGTAGTTCAGCGATATACTTGAGTATGTGGCTCTGTTTCATGTGTTCTATTTAGTCATGGTGTGAGATTCACCTCTCCAAGTAGTGTTGCGACCAATGTCGGTAGAGGCTTGACATTGGCAATGTTGCCAGTGTTTGCTGGGGAATGTTGGAAATGGGAGAAATGCGCTAATGGCCATAGTTTGTGTTGTTACTATAAGCCTGGGTATGGCTTACGAGCGTGCTGTAGCCACTTTAGGGCTTCCAAAGTCAACAGGGTCTGAGGTGATTGCCTCAGAAAAGGCCAGTTGTCCAACAGATGGGTCAGCAAAGGTGGCAGCTGGAGAGGTCCAGAAGTTTAAGATTGGCGAGACACTGCCTATGGTCCCCACCAGGCTAGTGAAATGTATTCTGTCTGGGGAGTACGTGGATATGGGGGAGCTATCCCAGGAGGCTCTTTGGGCAGAATTCAGACGAGTCACAGAGGGGGAGGACTATAAGTTGTCCAAGTCGAAGTTTCTCCGACAGATTACGGATCGAGATGCCTGGGCAGCTAGTTTCGCTCAGTATGCAGGAGTTGTGTGCCGCTCGCACCTAGAAAAGGTCGTGGCCTTGTGGGGTCATTTGGCTGTAGTGATGTCATGTCAGAACAGGACTACGTCAGGGTGGTGGAAGACGTATGACGAGTTGCCGCGCCACAGCTACTCCTCTATGAAGGAGGCGACTTTCACACTGTACAAGTGCCTGTTCACTCAGGCCATGGTGGAGAGTTCTGAGTCCATGCAACGGCCCACATTCACAGTGCCCACATTGCCTGTTCCTCCAAGACCTAAGAAGAGAAGAGCTCAGGCCTGTTTTCCCAGGAATGACAGCAGGCCCTGCGCTTCGACTCCTTGCCAGTTTTTGCACTGCTATGCTAGATGTGGTGGTGACCACGCTAGGAGGTTTTGCCCTCCCTAAGTTGACACACCTTTAGTGGAGGAAGGTCGCTGTGGGCTAAACTGAGGAGTGGCTCTTTATGTACCAAACAGTGTTTGTCTCCTCTAGACAGGAACATGTCATTGATTTGCCTTAATGATTACCACATGTGTTATGTGTGGGGCTACATAATATGATCATTGAATCGTTGTGTTATGTATTCATAGTGAATGCCACACATAATATACTGATAGTGTAGTGGTTGGGGTAACTAAGTAGATATATAGACAAGGGTGGTAGCTCGGTGGGATTACTTGGGAGAACATATATGTGACCGTCTACAGGAAAACCGAGCACAACGCGGCACCCTTCGAAAAAATTTTTTTTGCACTTACAGAGTTGTCGGCGTC
>WLWD01000331.1_pt1 | contig 39942 bp, 25 predicted proteins | sample 6712731 | NCBI WGS metagenome assembly WLWD01 (sample SAMN12718690, study PRJNA576275) | sponge metagenome | isolation source: marine sponge | host: Mycale hentscheli | place: New Zealand: South Island, Marlborough, Capsize Point | collected 2014-11-01
GGACTTGCCGTGCATTAGGATTACCACTAGAGCTTCTTCTTGTTCCACCTCTGCTTTCTGACTTCTTGTTGCGACAATATTTAGCAATGTGCCCTGGCTTGCCACAGTTGTAGCATTTCCATCTATCTCCAGCATCTGGTACTTTGGTGACATCTACCTTGGGTCTGCTTCCCTCAGTATTGAAAGCTCTAGGTGACTTGCTCCCACCTACTTCCTTAGTTACCCTAGGTCTAAGCCCAGACCTGTAGTTGCTTCTTTTTTTTCAGCTCTGCTTGTCGCTGCTCCTCATTTTTGGCTGCCATTACTAATTCAGTATACGTCAGAGCTCCAGAAACTGCAGCACTCTGCATTAGATCATGTCTCAACCCCCCTTGTAACTGGCCATAGAGAAAAGATTGTCGGGTTTCCTTGGACATACCATCACGACCATACGCAATGTGAAACACTCTCTCAAGACGACGGATAAAATCAGCAACTCCCTCCATTTCTTCTTGTACTGTATGCTTGAAATCCTGTGTTGCGAGAACTTTGGTACCTTGGTCTAATCTCTTTTGTAGGACTGTCAGACACTTATCCCAAGAGGTTTGGTCACCTTCCTCCATGAGATTCCACTCCTGTAGAGCACGACCACGAAGGTGCCCTACAAGCTGAATCAGCTGCTCTGTCTCTGTCCAGTCATTCCATTTGGCCGCTCTAATTAGAGATGGAAGCCAATCATCAAATCTGACCTCTGGATCCTCTCCAGTGTAGGAATCAATTGGCGGCGCTCGCCCTTTTCTTGCCCTACATATGCTATGGCTACTCTGAGACTCACTACTATGATGACTACTATCACAATCATCTTGACTACTATCAACTGGACTGCTCACTCCTGCTCGACTGGTAACTTCACCCAATCTCGACTTCAAATCCTCAATCTCCAACTCCTGGGCAACAATCACTTCCTCTTGTTCATTAGCTCGCTTGCAACTCAAGGACCACAACTTCTTTGCTTTGTCTTTTTCCTTCTTGAGCTGGTTACGTAGACTCTCCACTTCCGTAACTACTTCCGCCTCAGCAGTCAAACGATCCACATCTCCTTGAAGCAGTGTTATAGTTGCTTCTTGATCCTCTTGCCTCTCCTGGGCTTCTTGCACAGCTTTCAAAAGCTCTTCATTTTTTTGTTTCAGACTCTCAATGGACTCACTTTGCTCACTTATTGAATCTCTAGCTTGCTCTCTTGACACCTCTGTTACTTCCAAAAACACACCTCGATTATCGACCAAAAATAACGATTCTCCTGATTCCCTCTCTTGTATGATGACCTGTACATTTCGAACTTCATGCTCCTGTCCAATTCTTCCTTCAATAGCAGTCAACAACTCCGTCTTCGTCCCCCTTCCAGGCAGCGAAAGTGCCTGAGCAATACGACGTAAATACAATAAAGTGACCCTCGACGAGGTCAATGGAAGTGCACGCCCTTCTGGCACTTCCTCTTCTATACCCGATCCAGACGCCTCACTGGATCCCGACAGAACTCGAGTCGGCGGTATTCGCTCACTGTTCACTACGTCCATCACTCGACGAATGACGTTTAAGTCTCTTTAACTACACGCGTGGTGTTAGACAGTCTTGCCACCACTTACTAAAATACTAGCTAGCCTAAAAGGACGCACTCCTCTCCTTTTAGCTCGCTATTAAACACACCCAGAACACTGGACACGGTCGATTAGAGAGTGTCTCGGCGGGACCTCCACTGTAAGCGTGTCTTTCCCAGAGCAAACTTTATTCTTTTTCCTTAAAAATTGATGCTGAAAAAAAACAACAACTTCAAGCAACGGTGGCAATTCTTTAACATGCTGAATTTATTTAGGGTGATAAGGTCTCTCTGCACACCAAAATTCAGACCATTTGCATCTTCGTAAGCCCAGTTAGGAGCGATTTACTTCTGGGGACATTTCGTGTTGTTTCTCCGCAACCGTCCAAGCTTTTCTGCCGATTCAAGACTCTACGGCTTCCTCCCATTATGTTCCCGCTTCCTACGTTTAGTTTTTAGCTAGGTATATCAACTTTACTTTTCTAAATATCCGACCACTAAGGTCAACTTTGCTTCCTGGCACGCTATCAAGAAAATCTAAACGTAGGCCTGTTCACCTTACGTCACCGAATTACTGTTCCACGTTTAGACTGCATCCCGTGACCCCTTATAGCTCAAAAATACTTGTCGCAAATTCACCCTCTTTATTTGCAGGCGGCCGCGAACTGCGGCTGGGTCAGAACGAGGTAGGGTCTCATTTACTGACCGGACCGGACCGGACCCGATTACTGACCACCTTATCTTGCGTAGCGTGCTGACCGCCTTATCTTGCGTAGCGTTACACTGATGTTTAAAGCTAAATGTGAGTCCTATGGCAGCAATGATTAATCACACTCCATAATGATGCTGTCACAAGAAGCAGGTAAGGAAGAAACCCCTCTACAAGGACCACACTTGGGGGCTATCCTAAATTTTCTATGACTGTGGTAAATTATTTATGCTTTTATAAGTTTAGAGTCCATCTGAGAGGGTTGGTCTTGTCAAGTTTGTCATATTTTTCAGTGCCTAAGATCTGTACGGTGGCCATAGTATAGTCTCGCGTAGCCAGACCCTTTACCAACCGTTAACCGCTACGCGGGGAAGGAAAGGGTCTGGGAACATACAATACAACGACTTGTTCAGCAGCACCCCAAATAGGGTGCTCCAATTATCACATTCCAACGCTTGTGGTAACAAATGACGTCACGACCACGTCCGGGTAGCATGTCTCCTATTCATGCTCGTACGCTTATTGCTTGCCAGGAGTGCTTATAAATCGCCTACGAAAAACAACTTCACCAGTTTAATGATGTTGAGCAACGTTTTCACCCTCCCAGATGTGATGTTGACGTCACACGGTATACCGCAAGCTTGCTGGAATGTGATAATTGAGCACCCTTTTTGGGGTGCTGCTGAACAAGTCGTTGTATTGTATGTTCCCAGACCCTTTCCTTCCCCGCGTAGCGGTTAACGGTTGGTAAAGGGTTGGCTACGCGAGACTAGCCATAGTAACTCTCTAGGTTAAACCCAATCAATCATTTGCACAGATCCTTAATATTGTAAACTATTGGAGTTAGCTTATTGAGTAACTTAATAATAATCCACTTTGTTAAAAAATTTTAACAATAAGCATACCCCACAGTAGCGTCGTTTTAGTTAACTAAAACTTAAACCAAAGACCTGTAGAAGACGGCCAATCCCATTGAAACAATACCTACTGGTAGAATGAATAAACTAAAACTAAGCAATTTTTATTTTAACTTAATTTCCTTGAATCACGCAATTATTAATTGGAGAAATAAATTGCCATTGTTAGGTGATTTGTTCCCCCCCCCCCAAAAAAAAACAACCAACAACAACAAACAACAACAACAAACAACAACTTGTTTTGCACCTCTGAAATTATTATGATCTTCAGGGTTACATTTGCTACAAAACTTTCACCAATTTTATGGAAATGAAAACTTCTCCTGAAATAAAAAAAATTTTTAATGTGACACTCTCAACCGTGGTTCTGAAACCATACCCTGTACAAACAATGCTGTTGAGAGGAAATATTGAAAGCTGTTATAACTTAAACATGTTAGCTTAGGTGATGTTAAACACTCTCTAGTCTCACCTCTTGCTGTGAATTTAAGCAGTTATTAAGATTGTCAGTTTTAATGTGCAAAGTATATTATATTAAGATGTTGCTGCTGAGGCCAAAATGTACTTATGCATTCAGCTTGGAGTCACCCACTGCTTGATCATTGTCAGTTTACTATACTGATGGTGTACTGACAATGTTAACCTGGAACACTAGCATGGTAAACCAGAATTATACTGATAGTTTACTATAAACAGTGTTGCAAACTTATAATCTACAAATTTAGTAGAACATCACTCTTCAAGCTGTGTGCTTTCAAATTGGAAGGAAAAAAAAAAAAGAAGACAGCTGCACTAAGGTTTCTTTCGAGCCTAACTTTGTACTGGCTGCTTAAAATGAAGGTGATGTATCTAAACTAGCATAACTATTAGTAGCTGATATAGTAATTGCTAACTTTCACACTATACCAACCTTTCATTGTGCATCATATCTAATTTAACTATAAAGATTACTTGTCATGGGTGTAAATTGTCTAATTTAATATGAGCAGGGGGAAATATTGGTTGGCAGGTCCCCCTTCAGAATTATCGGAGGGGCCAGTGGCACCCCACTTCCTACTCCACTGCATTGTAATGAAATTGGTAGCTTTAGCTGCTCAAGAGAAATATCACTTACCAATGAAAAGGGTGTGGTCAGTTTCGGCAACCATTCTGGATCGACCTCTCACGGTTTTCTGAAATGTGTATATATAGCTATTATGTACTTATTGTAAAACTTAGGTTAAAATTATTGTTTGATATTTGAATTCCAAACCCTAGATCAAGTTAGGTAGCTGCTGAAGTGTAAACAATTTATACCACTGATTATGAGGAGCGTTTTTTTTTCATGTAGTGTCTAGCATTACAGTAAAATCATTAAAATTATTTTAGAATTCAAAGCCAAATATTTCAAAGTATTGTAGCAATAAAAAAAATCAATCAATTATAATAGAGTTCACAGCAGAGGAAGAAGCAGTACTATTGTAAGGTACAGTCTTTGGAAGAGAACTATCCACTGCATTGATTACTACATCATAATGATTTCTGTTCACATGACATATTTCAACATGACCCAAATCATTAGGTAGAGTGGCATGAAAATCAGTTGGAAAAATTACACTTGGAGTTTGTGACATGCCATGCTTCGCCCAATAATATTCGCGATTACTTCTCTCCGTAGTAACAAACACAGGAATGGAAAAATAGAGAGCCAGTGCAAATACTTCTGCATGTGTCCCCCAAACATAATTCTTTTTCATCTTGTCAATGTGATCTTTCACAGATAATGGATGGCAATATGATCGAAAAAGGCTACAGTTGAGGCCTATAAACTCCACCAGCAGTTTACGTATATCAAGATGATTTGTCTCTGTTTTAAATAGAATATAAGAGAAGCTCTTCGAAACAAACAATTTCCATTATACCAAGTATAGAATGCCTTGCACGTGAATGCTGTTGTAAAAAATAATCTAAATTGATGCATCCATTACCTCCAAGAAAATAACTACTTTGGGCAGATTCCTAAGTCACAAAATATCACAATATACATTATAATATTTATTGAAGATTGTTCTGATAGAATGTTACCAGTATATTATCAGTAGCAGTAGGTGGAATGTAATGAGATGATTTCAGAATTTTGGCTGTAGCAGTCTTCAAAAGTGTTTTCTATGGTGTCAGAATAGCTAATATGGCTTATCATTTATCATTGAGAAGCCATATTATCTATTCTGCACATCATCAGCCATGCCAACTTACTTGTTCAGGTGGTTTCTGTAGCTGACTAATACACTTTCTTTGGATACACTTCTGTTTCAATTTACCTGGTCCACCAAATTTCTTCATGTCCTTACAGTACACGCAAGCTCTACAGTTATCATTCAAGCATCCTGCACATTGTCTACACAGTTTGTCTGTGACAAAACAACAAATGAACAAACAGCACTATCATGTTGATTAATAGTGAGGACTTACCTTTAGTGTGGGTAATGTTTTCCTCACAAGGTTTTCTCAATGCACTCCTGTCTAAAACTTCCTGCAATGGAATTAACTATAATTACACTCAGTCAAGAAATAGCAGTTAAGAATACCTTCCTTGAATTACTCGTTTGTTGTACACTGATATTAACAAGAGGATCGGAAGCTATCTCTTCATCAATAAGCTAATAAATCATTATTAATATCATCAATATAATAACAATAATAATTGCAGACATCCATAACATACTTGTGTTAAATTATCAGTGAGTGAACTAGAAATTGAATCTGGTGCAGCTACAACATCGCAGTCTCCTGGACAATTATTACACTTTACTTTAAACTAAAGGTACATTGATTTTTATTATTTATTCAAACCTTGTCTAGGTCTTTTCCGACCTGATCTTTTCTGGCCCTTAGCACGTGTATTCCATCGCAACTGGGTCAAATTAATGTTTTTCCTTTCTTCGGCAACGTTAATCCCCAAACTTAACTTTACAGCAATCTGATGGTAGCAAGTACTCGTAGAAGGGCAGGAACAATCCTCAGATGGAAAACGTCTGACTACATGAGGTTTACCATTAGAGCCCAAAACTGTAAATGTTCCTAACTTTGGGTCATGAGAAACACAGCCATTGTGGATCAGCAATCTAGATGGACAAAAATCAGCAATTTATCTGAAAGCACTTTTAATTGGCATATGCACTAGTTAAAGTCTGTAATATATTAAAGGATGAATTACTATAAACACTTACCTTGCCCTCATTATTTGTGAATTTTTATCACTGGTTTGATGAGTATGGTGTGCAGCCATTGGAGAACGATTCTTTTCCCTAAGCAAGAGATTATTTAGAATTTTGTAAAAAAAAATCAAAAAATCTGGCCACCCTTATGCCATAGTAATTTTATTGCCGTACTTTTGAGTTACACAAAACACAGCATTTTATTAGAACATGATTGAGCCATGAGACTTAATTTTATAGCTACATAATATTGACCTTGTCTGTGAATTTGTTACATCTGCCACACTAGAAATCGAAATTCCATTTTTCAGACTGTCAATGATATCCTCCAAAGAAGCAGTGGATATCAAATTGACCTCATCAGGTTGTATGCGAAGACTTGAAAATTGTTCTGTTAACTTGTACTCACCTAAACCTATAATTAAGACATGTGTAAATAGATAATACTAAGATAGTTAGTGAAATTTATACCAGCCAGTCCTCTTTGCCACTCATTCCAATAATATACTTGCAAATGGTAAAGTGAAAGCACTGCAGAGTCTACTGGAATCTCTTTCCACCCTTGAAGTCTCTTTAGTATGGAATTAAAACCTTCTGACTGGTTAGTAGTAATGCCACTTAGTGGATTATATACTCCATAAACTTCTAAATTCCACCGACCAATCTTCTGTGGGACCTATGCACACAATATTATAGCTATTAACTTAATTTCTAAATATTGGTACATAAAAGGTTACCTTTTTGTGAATTTCGGTCATACAATACTGAAGAAAAAGTTGACTCCACTTTTTTCTCAACTCCTTTAAATGATAATTATAGCCTTAGTTTTTGCCGAGATCGTGACTGTAAATTTTTTACTTGCTTACAATTACGTGGAAGCATAACACATTGATTATCTATGGATAATACAGACTTGCTGATTTCTTTCTTACACACCACAGATGGTGGTGCTTCTTTTTCTTCCAATTTTCTTAAAACTGAAGGGCAAGTTCGTACATGCGGATCAATATCACAGAGTGCAGAATCGTCTCCTTTGTAATGAATAACAACTCTGTTAGAAGAGTTTGTCATGTAAGCAAATCTCTTAAATCTGTCATCATTTTGGCCATCCGGTCGAATCAATACATAGTATGACTTGGTAATGGGTGGAAAAACTTTCAATTTTTTCCTTCCATAATGGCACCAACGATACTGATCACATTTCCAGTCATCTGTGTCACAAAAGTAATAGAATGTGCATTTGAAACGATTTATCAGGGTCTTAACTGCTAGCAAAAATGTTTGCTCTAAATTATCCTGAGTTGGGATAGAAAATGTGAAAACAAAAGAAAAAATGACTTTTTTTAATACACATAATCTCTCATAATTCTTGCAAACTTTCTGTAACTAGACTAATAATATCCTACATTAATTTCCACCTTCTTTTACTCAGAAGACAAGTTAATGGCAAATTTGACTTATTTTTGGAGTAATCATTTAATGGTTCGTACACATACACCTCTCCAGATTTGGGCATTGCAGGTGGCACATGACAAGTGTCTTCCTTATTTGCCTCATTTAATAGCTTCATAACTTTGGAGAGTGATAAATCATTGTTGACACTCATCATTGGCTTTGCCATAGTGCAAACCAGACTCACACCTTACTCACTTTGTCTAATAACTACTTGACCTCCAATTTATCAAAGAAGTTACTCACTTGATATCATTGCAAACCCTTATATACCAGTAGACAAGTGGGTCATCTAGCCCACAGACAGTCATATAACCACCAGTAACCACAAGCATTCATTCCCTTTAAGAAATACTGATATGAATGAGATGATCATGATGATGATGATATGGATATTATAATTTATAACAATAACAACAGCAGTAATGATGATGATGATAATAATAATAATAATAATAATAACAACAACAATAAGAATTAAACTTCATACTAAGACAAGTTAAAAATAAGATTATTATGTTCATTTATAAGTATTAACGTAGTAGTTAAAAACGAATTTGTACAGTATTAACAATAATAATAACAATAAAATAATACTAACAACAACAATAATAATAATAACGATGATAATAATATTATTGTTATTTATTATTATTATTATTATTATTATAATTATTATTATTACTATTATTATTATTAACAACAACAATAACAATAATATAACAATATGTCCTGACTTGGGCCTTGTATATAAATGTGCTAATCTGGTGTCATTGATACTAGCTATTACTTAATTTAATAAGACTTTGTCACCTCCTTAGAATCCCTTGCATGCACTTATCAGTACAATATGCTAACTGACTTCATAATTGTAGTTAACAGCTTTCTAGATGGAGGAGCCTACCAGTCTGACCAACTGTAGGTAGCTATGTAGGACTAAACCATACCTGTATTTGTATGGAGCCAGACAGTCTGAAGCCTACAATTTGAAAAGTCAAATGGTTTTTGTATTTTACACATCCCAAGCAGAGAAGGCTTGTAAATGCCCATAAAGTATGTAGGTACATTAAAATCATAGAGTAATAATAACAGTAAACAACACGCTTGTTGATTTATGCAAGTAATGCAGAGCCAAAACCATCTGTACCAAACACATTATTAACTTATGTATGTATGTATAAGTTACTGATTGACTAGTTCAAAAAAAATTGGTAATTGCTATAAAAAGTATCATTATGATAACTAAATACTTTCAAATTGACTTAATTTGAGTATATAGAGCTATTATAATTTGATATTCCTGTGTTGTATGCAATGCATCAATAGTAATTCTGTGGTTTAATAGTGACCACACTGGCTGAGTAAGTAGCTGATCGGTCTGGGTGGGGTTGACTACTAGGATAACTAATAGGACACAATTTCTTTCATCTATAAATCAAAAAAGGTAAAGTGGCAAAAAAAAAGCAGAAACAAAAAACAACAACAAAACATGGGCAATGAAATTGAAATTTAGGTATTTATTTTAATTGTAAAATGTATAGAATTTTTTAAATCATGTTTATATCATATTTTTGTAAAATGAAAATGATTTGAATATTGAAATAATTCATCCTGATGACAACTTTCGAAAGTTAATATTGTTCAAGCTGCTAAAACTCTTTTTGATCAAGCAATTCTGCCAAAATTGATGGGAAATTTTTATTCTGCACTTTGGACAATTATACTGCAGGAGATGCTTTCACAATAAAAAGAGTTTTGTGAGTATTTTGACATTACTCAAACTTAAACTAGCAAACTTATATCATCATGTTGTCATTATTTTGTTGTTAGCTTATTAAAAAGTCAAAAATGAAATTTAATTAAAAGGTACAACACAATTTAGTCCAGAGTTAATACTGTTTCGCTGTGAATGAGAAAGTCTATTGGCTGTGTTGCACTCAAAATTGAATATTTTTTCTTGAGGTTGCCAATGACCATTTGTACATAAATACAAACATTTGCAATACTCCTAGTTTGTTTCCTCAGGTGCCTTTAGTAGCACCCTCACTACACTCAGGATACCACAGCCCTGGTAGAGCCTAAGTATAGTAGTGTGCCTGGTGGAAGTGCCTAACTATTTTTTATGACCATTTACAGAAAAATCTAGCACAAGGCGGCCCCCATCAACATTTTTGACAAATAAAATTAATAAAATACTATGGCACACATTTTAAAGTTTAGGAATTAGTTGTTATTTCTACTGACATGGTAAAAACTGCCTTAGTTTCAGTGCCTTGCAAAAGATTAGTGTTATGCCTAGAGAGTACTTGAATAATAATATACCACATAAAGTGCCCATTCAAAAACGTATGGGTAAAATCGCCATTCGATTGAAATAGCCCGAGTGTGAAATAGCACTATTGGAGTTGAAACAGTACACTTATCAAAGTGAAATAATATTAGGGATAAAGCAATAAATAGCACGAGGCTTCGCCTTATGCAATTTCAATTGGTTACTCATGCTATTTATCCCATATACCACGGTTACCCGTGCTATTACTCATACTAACATCACTTTTATAAAGCTATATAACTAATCTATAAAGTATTTAAGAATGAGCATGATAAAAATATTGAATGTTCTCTTAAACCTACAGGATATCAAAGAATGAGATAATGATTATCACAAGAAAAGTCAATTCATTAGTCCATGAATAATAATATTTTTATCTCACATAGAATACAAAATAGTAAATTAATAATTTTGGACTCGAACATATTTTCTTTTGTTTTTTTTTTTGTTTTAAATTCCAACCTTTCCAACCTCAAGGCTATATGTGATGTCTTTAATGTTTAATAAACTCACTGATGAAAGACCCCCATAGTCCAAACTGTTGCAAACCTAGATTAGTTTAATATTACATGAAATTGAGCAAATAACATGATATATATTGCTTCTTGTTCATGGAATAAAATACATGCCTGGCATACTACTATCAATACACAATAAAATACTTTTGGAACACATCGAATGTCATTATAATTATGTAATTCTGTGGCTAGTTACAGCCAACATTCTCCAATGAGAGACTAGTAAATACCACTACAAGTAAGTTTAACTTGTTTTTTTTTAAACATGTTTGAAACCTGTGAACAATTTGGAGACAGACAGCCAGGATCACAGATTTAAAACAGACATAAGTCTGACCAAGTACATATCCCAAGCAGTGCAAACTTGTATACACAGCCACAAGGAAGAGTGTTCCAGGGTCATATTGTCCAATAGCCATGCACAGTTGATATACACATAATAATAATAATAATAATAATAATAACAATAATAATAATATGGGGGAGGAGGTGGGGGGTTGGAGGTGAGTGGGAATAAAGTATCGAGAATAGAAGGAAGGAAAAGAGAGAGGGGAAAGAGGGAAATAGGTAATACTTTGAAAGAATAATTGATTCTTTGGCTATATTTACACGCACGCATGCATGCAAACACACACGCACGCAGCATGCATGCACACATGCGCAAACACGCACCCATACACACATGTAGTCCAGTAATGGTAACTGGTGCAAGTACAGAATTTCGGTGGCATTTCTAATTCATAGATACCTTTTTTCAGTTTTCATAGAACATATTTGAAATCTGATAACTTGATCAAGATAACATATCCTCCTGCATCATTAGCTAAATTAACAAGCATATCATTACTTATAATGATATGTTTCATATCATTTAAGCATTGCTTTAAGTCTGATGAATTTTAAATTAAAAACCTGATTTTGACTAATGTAAATACACCCTAAAAATCATATTTATATGAAGCATACCTTTATTCCAGGTTTATCTTTCTAGTATTCAAACAAAAAGATAAGACGAGATATTAGTTCTCTGTACATAAGTGGTAACTTCTAAAGGAATAGTAATTGCAGAAAATGAAGATGGCAACATCAACAATAAAAACAGTCGTTTAAGAAATTGCTTAGATTACCTATAATTAAATCTCTAACACGTCAACAGTATACTAGATAGTTTTAAAATATAGTAAAACATCTACAAATTTTATTTCCACTAAATTACTCTTTGTAACAGCCCCAATATTTCCATGAGTGTTTACAAGTTATTGAGTGCATTGGTTCCTGTGGCTATACAGTCCTCATGCTAGTTATGCCTGTGATGCTTGTTCTTTTGTTGTTGTTTTCTGCACAATCCAACTATGTATAGTGAGGTAGCTGAGCCATGTGGTTAACCACCGCACCCTTTATGTACATAATTGCTGTAGCACGCGAGTAAAATCTATTGAAATCGTATTAGAAATGATTAATAAAAATATTTTGAAAATATTTAAAGTGCTCGTAGAGTAGTTCTCTTATTAATGTACTCTGACTCAAGTATTGTACATAGCAGATACCACCTGAACAAGTAAGTTGGCATGTCTGATGATGTGCAGAATAGATAATTATGGCTTCTCAATGATAAGCCATATTAGCTATTCTGACACCATATTGTGTACAGAAAACACTTTTGAAGACTGCTACAGTCAAAATTCTGAAATCATCTCATTACATTCCACCTACTGCTACTGAAACTATACTGGTAACATTCTATCAGAACAATCTTCAAATAATATTATAATGTATAATTGTGATATGACTTAGGAATCTGCCCAAAGTAGTTATTTTCTTGGAGGTGATGGATGCATTAATTTAGATGATTTTTTACAACAGCATTCATGTACAAGGCGTTCTATACTTGGGGATGGAAATTGTTTGTTTCGAAGCTTCTCTTATATTTCATCTTTATATATGTAAACTGCTGGTGGAGTTTATAGGCCTCAACTGTAGCCTTTTTCGAGCATATGTCATCCATTATCTATGAAGGTCACATTGACAAGAAATAATTATGTTTGGGGGACACATGCAGAAGTATTTGCATCGGCTCTCTATTTTTCTATTCCTGTGTCTGTTGCTATGGAGAGAAGTAATCGCGAATATTATTGGGCGAAGTATATTTAATTTTTTCAACTGATTTTCATGCCACTCTAATGATTTGGATCATGTAGAAATATGTCATGTGAACAGAAATCATTATGATGTAGTAATCAATGCAGTGGATAGTTCTCTTCCAAAGACTGTACCATACAATAGTACTGCTTCTTCCTCTCAAGTCGTGAACTCTATTATTAATGATTGACTTTTTTATTGCTACAATACTTTGAAATATTTGGCCTTAAATTCTACAATAATATTAATGATTTTACTGTAATGCTAGACACTACATGAACAAAAAACAACAACAACAAACAAACAACAGCTCCTCATAATCAGTGGTATAAATTGTTTACACTTCAGCAGTTGTGGTTGTACTCATGTCAGCTCATCCAGCAAACCGTGGGCGCCATAACAGTAACTAGACAACCACTACCATATTCCTGAACAGCCAAGGTACATGATTGTCCCCAGACCCTTTCTCCGCGTCTGGCTGTGCCAGACTAAGTTTCAGGTGGGTGGGGGGAAACAAATCACCTAACAATACTTGTCTTAACATTGCCCCCCCCCCCACCCCAACATTTTCATCTTCTTACTCCACTGCAGTGCACAAATGTTCAGAATGATCACAGATGATATGATACATATGACCTTTACAGAAATATAAAGGAGCACTTGAAAGCTTCATTGTGTAAGCATAAACAAATTACTATGCAGATATAGATGTTTGATTAAATGGCAATTTATATCTGCATGGAGATTAAGTTAAAATCAAAGTTGCTTAGTTTTAGTTTATTCATCCATTCTACCAGTAGTTTTTGTTTCAATGGGATTGGCTGTCTTCTACAGGTCTTTGGTTTAAGTTTTAGTTAACTAAAATGACACTACTGTGGGGTCCGGTGTCACAGGACGCCGCCTCCTCCCGGACGGGAGCTCCGGGGGCGTTGTCGTCCTAGGACTGCGCCTCCTCACCGGAACCTGCGTACTAGGATGGATACTCCCTGGTTAGGACGTTAACTCCCCACCCTGCTTTAACTCAAACGTGACAAAGTTACTATTTATTCACCTTAGAGATATAGCTAGTAGATTCATGTCTTGCTACTAGATAGTTAGATTAGCTAATTCTAGTTTGATGAACTTTTAGTGTCAATGTATTTCTTTTTTTTTTCTTTTTTACTTGAAAGTGTCTTCAATCAGTTCAAAATAGCGCAAGCTCCAATCCAACATTCTCACGAGACATAACTCCTGACTATAATTCTTATAGCTAGCTAACTACTTCAAGTGAGCCACTTACTCAAGATAATGAAATTCTTATAGGACATTTACACTGAAGCAGACGAGATATATAGCTACACCTATCTAGCTGTTACCAAATAATTGTCAATGTATATAAAAAAAAGTCTTAAATTATTGATTATTCGTAGTCTAATTGCCACTAGACACTTGGAGTTCAATATAACATGAACTCAGTGAAGACTTCACCATGGACTATAGTACTGAAATCAAGATATTGAATAACCTCTAGCTAGCTATTTCCAGAAATTGACAAAAATAATAGCTATTTTAGAATAATAAAAAAAAACACACTATGCAGCCAATGAGAATTGGCTATAGCCATTCTGAATAATTAACAAAAAATGCTTGAGTAATAGTACTACAAGTTTGAGAATAAGTATAGAAAAATACATAATACATTTGGCCTCAAGAATCATTCCAGTATTAAAGCATGATTGGTTTGCTAAACTGTTTTATAAAAATATAGCCTAAAAATTTGGTATTCCATTTTAGTACAAGAGTTGGGTTTTAGTTAGTTAATGATTATGTTAGCTAGTTTGTACTAAAACTATTATGTCATTGCTTTATAGCTATTATTTTATTAAAGTAATAGCTGACTAAGTGGTTAGAATAGTTTGGAAAAAAGACATTCTGATTATTAAGTTTCAATTTTATAAACAATAGCTAAGTTGTTTTTTTTTATAGCTATGAATTATTTTTGCTATAGCTATGGCTAGTAGACATTTACCTATAAAGATTTTTTTCACTTAAAATGACTGGAAATTTTAACTTTTGGAATGAACCATGAAGAAAGTTGGACCAAGTAACTATGAGGTGGATATGGGACTCATACAGCTGATCCATCATGATGTTTAGTTTGTATGTGGGTGTGAGTCAGCAAGTTTCACAGCAAACCTCTGCAAATAGCTAGCTAGCTACTTTAGTTATGCTCCAATACAATTATAGATGCAAGTGATAATAGACTTTATTCTTCAAAAAATCATATAAGTATTGTAGTCTGGAGTTTTCGCCTCGTGAGAATGGAGTTCAAAATTAATGAAATAAATTGGTACTAAAAAGTTCATCAAACTCAAGCTAATCGAGCATGAGTAAAGCAAAGAATCTACCATACTTCTAAGGTAAATAAAACTGTAAGTTTGCCCAAGTTTGAGTCAAGCAGGGTGGGGAGTTAATGTCCTAACTGAGGAGTGTTCATCCTAGTGCACAAGTTCCAGTGGGGAGGTTCCATCCTAGGACGACAATGCCCCCAAAGCAAACCTCTGCAAATAGCTACTTCAGTTCTGCTCCAATATAATTATTAATTCAAGTAATGACATATTATAATGTGATAGCCAATTGCAATAAGTTCGTTGTAAGCTATACACAGTATAAGCTTGTTATAAGGTTTAGAATAGGATAGAGTATAGCTATTGATCAGCTTATTTTCAAATCAAAATATAGGCAGGTTTCTTATAATGGTGCTTATATCATGGATTATTACGAAATTCAGAGACAATTATGATTTCATTAATTATTATTGTTGTCATTATATAGAATGCATTATATCAAGACTGTAAACAAAAATTGATTTAATTGTTTGAAATAGCTAATACTAAAAGTTAAGTTTCACCACAGTCTCTGCAAGCCAACAGCCATATTCCTGAAAGTGTTTCATACCTAAATATTCAAAGTAAATATTCTGCATGCCAATAAACATAGCATGTGTGAAAGTATACAAAAATACCTTACTACAATATAAACAGATTTAAAACCCATAAGACACGTAAACACATTGTGCAAACAAACACACATGATGAGTATAAATCTAAAAGTGAACACACACATGATGTGTAGAGTCTAACTCTCAGTATTACTTCACACTAGCTAGTGATTACAAATACCAAAAAAAAAATTATTATGCTAGTACCAATGTGAATATAATCTATGTTGATATGTAGCTCGCGCAAGTCGATAAGTAACTCGTGCAATGAAATGATAGATATCGATGCTGTCTCCTGAGAAAAGCTAAAGTACAAGAGATACATGCCTCAACAGTAGTGTAACACCTAGCACTCCAGTAAACCACTGATAATATAGTATAAGGCAAACATACAGTGTGACAATAGGGGGCGTTACAATAAAAGCTTATGATCATAGCTACAGAAGAAAAAAAAATCACTAGTTTTTTCTGGGAAAAAACAATAACAAAGTATAATAATAGGAAATTTTTCTGTTTTTAACAGTCATTATAACTTAACCCAACTAACATGTGCCTTGTTTTTACCTGTCCTGTTTTTTTTTTTGTTCGTTTGTTGTTGTTGTTGTTGTATTTTTTAATTTGGTGGTTATTAAATTACACAACCAGTGATGAGGGTTAATATAAAATTTTCCCCTGCATAATAACACCTTAGAAAAGAACTCTGTGAATTGCATGCTAATGCTATGTAATGTAAACATCGTCTTCTTCCTGTTCACGCTCAAAGTTAATTTTTTTTGTTGAGAAGTATGTGCAGGTCATACAAAACAAAAAATGATGATAATAAAAACATCATAACATCATCACTGCATACATTGACCATTCACAACAATTATAAGCGAGATTATATCCAAGTCAAGTATCATCGACCTTACACTTAGCTTGTAAATATAGAATAAGCAACAGATTGGCACAATGTACAGGAATTAGCAAGCCATTGGGAAGAAATTGGATGGAAAAAAATAAGTTAACAGGGGCGGATCCAGGGGGGGGGGGGTTATGGGGGTTGCAACCCCCCCTTTTGGTTTAGGTCCTGACCATTTTATTAGCTCTGCTGCTGCAAGCATAGCTAAAGATAAAAGCTGTTAACACATAAAGTTGTAGATTATGATGTATGATGCAATCTGCCTGCCTAGCAAATTAGTAGCCCAGTGACAGTGCACTTTTTAGCTAGAAAGAGTGATTTGAACATGTCTAGAAAGAAAGATTCAAGTGGTTGTATGAAGATAACTTCGATGTTTAAGAGGTAACCAATCAAGGTATTATATACTGGCTTCTCATTAGTTAATGCTGCTCTAACCTACGTAGGTCTGACTCTCTAAGTCTTGACTCTGATTCTCCTGTGGAAAGACCATCATCACCAAAAAGAACATGCCTAGCTGATGGGGAATCTGGTGCAACAGGTGTAAGTGCCTGCGGGAGTGATACTACCTTGCCTAGTGACAGTCTTGATTTGGGGTACATGATTGCGTCAGCTTGTGGTTCTTTTGAAGACTTAAGACAGCTAGGAGGTAGCATGGATGACACCCAGAGATTTAAATACCTCACTTCGCACTCCACACCACTTATTTCTGATGTACTTCACTCTCATCAAGTCACTAAGCAGGGAAAGTCTTGGAAAGTGTCTTTCCAGTTGCAATGGCTTCAAAAATTTCCATGGTTATCCTACAGTAATGTGCTTGAAGGAGGAATTTGCCGACATTGTGTCCTTTTTCCAGAGAAACCAAATAGAGGCGGTAGCCAGGGGGCCAAACCTGGAGTGCTAGTATTATCAGCATACCAAAGACCATACACCAAGGCCCTAGGAAAAGATGGTATTCTTGTTTGTCATGAAAGAAGTTTGATGCATAGCCATGCTACAGAGAGCGCAGATCTTTTCAGACTATCCTATGACAATCCTTCAACTAGAGTAGATAGCAGGCTCTTGAAACAGCAAGAACAGCAAGCAGAAAAAAATAGAGAAATTCTTCGCCAAATAGTTTATGGAGTTGAGTATTTAGCTAAGCAAGGCTTGCCTTTTAGAGGTCATAGAGAAGACAAAATAGACTTTTCTGTCTCTTCTGTTAATAGGGGTAACTTTATAGCCTTGATGCAACTCCTAGGGAAAAGTAACACTACTCTACAAGAGCATCTTCTTCACTGCCCCAAAAATGCGAAGTATACGAGCAAAACTATACAGAATGAAATTATCCATATCTATGCTTGTAAATTGCGAGAAAAGTTAACCAGTAAACTCAAAGAAAATGACTTACCTTTCACCATCATAGCAGATGAAGTTACTGACCATCATGCAAATCAAGAAGTCCTTTCTGTGTGTTTGAGGTTTGTTGATCTAACTTCTCCACAAGATCCCCATATCAAGGAGTGCCTAATAAATCTTATCAATGTTGAGAGAGCAAATGCCTCCACTATTGCAACTAAAATATTAGAATCAATTTCACACCCTTCAATCTCTCTGAACCCCCGTAACATTCGTGGACAGGCTTATGATGGAGCTTCTGTGATGTCTTCAGAAAAAGCTGGCGTCCAAGCAAAGATCAAGGAAATTTCTCCTCTAGCATTGTACACTCATTGCTATGCTCACACTCTCAACCTCTCAATTGCTGCTTCGTGCAAAGTTCAAGAAGTGAGGAATCTCATTGACACAATTAATGAGTCATATTTATTTTTGAATCATAGCCCAAAGCGACAAAGGTTTTTTGAGAGAGCATTAAATGAATACTTGCCAGCTTGTCGCCACTCTAAGCTTCCTGGACTGTGTAAAACACGTTGGGTGGAACGTCATACATGTTATGAGGTCTTCTTGGAGATGTATGAATGCTTCGTTACCTTTTTAGATGCTATTATTTCACCTGGTGAGTATCAAAATTTGCTTTTGGATGATGATGAAAACTGGAATTGGGACAGAGAAACAAAAATTAAAGCACAAGGACTAAAATCTTCCCTTTCTTCCTTTCAGTGTGTTGCTGTATTTATAATCACAAAAAATATTCTGGATGAAGTCAAGCCACTGGCTTCCAAATTTCAAAAGCAAGACTGTGATATAGGTGATGCTTACAAGCTGGTAGACTCAAGTATTGAAAATATCCGAAGTATCAGAGAAAAAATTGATGAAACCTTCAGTTCTTGGTACAATTCTGAGATCATTCCATTGGCTGACAACATTGGTGTGTCTGAATGTGTTCCTAGGAAGACGAGCCTTCAGAGGAACCGCTCCAATGTGCCAAGCAATACTCCAATGGAACACTATAAAAGAGCAATTGCCATCCCACTCTTAGATTCTCTTCTGGGTCAAATGAAAGAAAGGTTTTCAGAAGATCAGCGTCATGCTCAAGGATTGCTTCGTCTATTACCATCTGTTATAATATCAAAAAATGAGCCTGTTGACAGAATGCTGGAGAGTTTGCAATTTTATGAAGGTGACCTTCCTTTTCCAAGGTCACTGGGAAACGAACTCAGACGGTGGAATGCCCTTTGGCACAAGAAAGGAACTGAAAATGTCTCCGGCTCTGGATTGGTGCCAAGTAATCTGCTGCTAACTCTAGGTGCTTGTGATAGGGATTCCTTTCCCAACATTCACCGCCTTTTGATAATAGCATGCACACTCCCAATTTCCAGTGCAGAGGCAGAAAGGTCATTTTCTCTAGTGAGAAGATTAAAGACTTATTTGAGGTCTACTATGGCTGAAGAACGCTTATCAGACCTGTCCATTATTGCCATGCACTATGGGGAAAGGATACCTATCGATGAAGTTTGTCATACATTTGTACAAGCACATCCCAGGAAACTATTCCAAGTTTCATTGTTTGACAATTATTGATTATGCTTATTATTTTTTGAAAAGTCACACTGTGGTACGTGTACATATCTGCTGCGCAAGCGCATGCCCGGGGGGGGGGGGGGGGGGGCTAATTATAACTAGTGTGATCACACAACCCCTACTTTGAAAAATTGCTTCACAAAATTACGAAGCATTGCTGTTGTTTCAGATCTCACGGACCAGACGAACCCTTAATTCACAGCTGACAGCACTAGGATAGTAGTTGAAGGTATTTCACTCACTATGGAAGACAAAATGAAACTGGCATCGAACAAATGGCTCAGTGATAGTCATGTTAGTGCGGCTCAGTTTCTTTTGAAGAAACAGCATCCAAATATATATCTGGCTTTGAACCTCCTACTTTGCAATACACGAGAACATGCATATGCATTGGATGTATTGCTACCAGAAGTAAGATATTGAACTGCCAACATTAGCCATTGAATTATTCCAGCTATTAAATGTTAAATTTAGATGATGGTTCGTGTGTAGGCGAAAATTGAAAACTGTACTATTGAAGATGCTATTAACAATATTATGACAGCTTAAATTAATAGTGTTGTTATTAAAGTAGCGAGTAAGCATTCAATATTTTTTATTTGTTTACTTTATTACATTTATATAGCTAGCTATATAATACATTGATTAGTTTAGTTGAACTAAATTATTATTTAACTTGCACTCTATTTTCTGTAACTACCTACTCTGTGCTTTTCTGGAGGTCTGAGGCAAACTGCACAGGAAATAGTTTTGTTGTGAAGAATGTTGGGCTGAGTACTTATTACTTAGGTGCATAGCATTAGTAGCATGATACTACCATTGCCTTATTATTTTTGAAAACATTAATGATGTGTCTTACCATTTTAAAGATAATCTTGCAAATGAAAAGGAAGCTGGGGCTAATAAGTAGGACTTAACCAGGGGCAGATCCTGTTGACACATTCTCTACCTGGATGGCAGTAATGACCACACACATAGCCTGCCTTTTTGCAAGAACATTTGTGACTCCCACATCATGTCTTGCATTTACAGCTTCTCTTAGTTTGAGTACTCAATAAATTCGACTGTGAAGAAACATACGACTTTACTTGTGCATCTGATGAAACTACAGAAACAATATTGGTAAATGAAGGATATGGCATTGTCGCTGGTGATTTTGTCAAACTCATAGAATGAGGTAAAAGTGACTTCGTTGATGTATAAACTTGTTCAACATTTGTTGACAATAAAGGTACCACTGAAGCTAGCATTGAGACCTGGAAGGAACCACTGAAGGTAGCGCTGACACTTGTGAAGGTACCACTGACACTTGTGAAGGTATTGCTGAAGGTAGCATTGAGACCTGTGAAGGTACCACTGTAGATAGCACTGACACCTGTGATGGTAAACTATTTGAGTTATGCTGTGGTTGTTGGTTGTTCCTGAATACTACAAGGTGAATAGTATTCTTTCAGGAGTACTCCATTGAACAACTTCTTCAAAATTTTTCCTGTTTTTGATTTTAGCTGGTATTTTCCTTTACCCATATTTTTGTATACAATATAAGGACCCTTCCATGTGGTGTCCATTTTTCCCCCCATTCTATGTGCATGCTTCATATTTTTTAACAAAACACTACTTCCATCAGGATATACCTACATAAAACCGAATAATTAATACTTATACAATACAAAACTGTTATATATACCTTAAATGAATTATGCTTTGCATCATATTGCTTCTTCTGCTTCTCCTGTGCCACTGAGATGTTATCTTTAGCTTTACTGTGACAAAAATCACGTACTTTAACTAAATTTGATATAATCGCATCTATATTCTCAGCCTCTTCAGTGTCACTCAATATTTTTGAAATGCCATTCTCTCCACATTCTTCTTTCTCCATCTCAAATGAAACAGCTTTTCATGCTTCACGATTATAAACCAGAAAAAAAAGGAGTAAATTTAGTGGATGCATGCTTAGAGATTCTGTAAGCATACAGTGCAGCTGGTATATGTGTATCCCATTCCTTTTCATTTGAACCCACCACTTTTTTCAGAGTATTTAGAAGAGTTTGGTTAAATCTCTCATCTAATCCATTTGTTTGTGGGTGATATGCACTAGATATACAATGCTGTATATTTGTAGACTTAAAGAGGTAACTGTTTACAGCATTAATAAATTCTCTACCCTGATCAGATTGTATAATTTTAGGCCAGCCATGTCTACAGAAAACATCGAATAAGAAGTCTGCCACACCTTCAGCACATCTGGCCACTTGGAAAAATAATCACTAAGTGTGACTATATATTATTTCCACATTTTGTCTCTGGAAGTGGTCCCACTAAATCAATCCCTACTCTGTCCCATACTCTAGAGACAGGTATTGGATGTAATTCCGATCATGGTTTCTGAAGCACTTATTAGTATGTTGACACTTATCACAATGTTTACATAACTCCTTGACATCATCATGCATCCCATTCCAGTAAAATTCTTCTGCAATCTACGAATAAAAGCTAGGGGTGATTCCGACATTGCATTGTAGTGAGTGAGTCATCCCAGTTGTAAATCCTAAAATTCAGTTTCCCTAATCTTTAAAGTGTTCTACTATTACATGGTCCTTATCTATTACTCCCCTTTATCCCCATTACATACGTATAGGATACACCATGACATGGAGGTCAAGTTAGGATTTACACAATCATAGACCAAAGGCTCGAAAATAGTGCAAATCCATTACTGACCGAAAGGAGGGGTGCGATAGACTTGTACTATGGCTCTAGGCAATACAAAATGCACTAAAACATTTTTTTATTGGACAGTTTACTTATTCACCTCCAAAGAGGTGGGTATGAAATATATTCACTGCGAATCGAGCAATCTGATTGGATGGTTTGAATGTACCATGGTACAAATATAATATATATATTATATATATATACTTTGTCGATTTGAGTTGAGTCAGCTGCAAGCATGGTAAATGAGGAATGTACTTAGCTGAACCTCTTTGCATGTAAGCTTTCCCAGAGCATCTATCCAATCACAAATGCAACTTACTTTATTGTATATTTTATCTCTCCCAAAATGCATACCACCCACACCACCATGACACATTTGCAGAATCCTTTTCTTTTCTTTGGAATCAACCACTACTCTTCGCAAGTGTTGAGTGCCAGACTCATGACTCTTAGAAACATAAAGGCACAGATTCTTTGCCAACAGAAGTATATAGAATCATTAAAGTTTTAGTTATATAATTTAGAAAAGATATTCATAGTGTGCACGTGTTAAGTACGTAATGTAAGTGAAATGAAAAGTGTACATACATTTTTGTATTAAAAATTTGATAAACAGATTCACTATCTAATTGCTTCAAAGCATTTCATATAAAAAAAGGCGAAGATTAAACAGTGGTACAAGATTTAGGACTAATTCATTTAGCTATGCATAATAATTAGCAGATAGGAGTGTTATGTACAGACAGGTAAACATAGTTTAAGGAGGAAGTTATATTATGACAACTCCCAATTATTTCTTTTCATGAATTTAAAATCATTAAAGATTAGACTCTGTAATTCAATTCTGGACATTCACATTGTAAATATACTACTAAAAATTAGAAAAATCTATGATGTGATTGGTTTGACATAAAATCACCATTTTAATAAATCATTTGACAATGATAGTCTCTAATTTGACAACACTTACAACTTATTAATTACTAGAAATGCTTTATCCACTCCTGGATAGTTTCACATGATTCTAAAGACATTTTGACAACACTTGTCACTAACTCATTCTTTATAAATCATTTGAAAACAAAGTCTAGATGAGAAATATCACTGCAGAATTGTTCCGATGCTATTGAAATTAAAGTTCAATCTACATGAATTATACAGAAAAAGTAGCCAAGTTTTAATTGTTTTATGTATGATGGCTAATTTCAGAGGATTTGACAACATAACCAAACAATTTCAAGCAGGAAGCTCAGATTAGTGTACTTCTTACTGTGTAGCGAGAAGATTTGTCTCTTATGTTCCGTTTCTGATTCTTGCTGAGGCCGTCCCTATACTTGTTTTCACTTCTATATAGTAAAATGTCAGAGTATTCCTGACACGAAGCCGTACTCGTGTAGCTAGCGCACCAAGATGCACCATAGTGGGCAGGGCATAGGTGGAGCTCAGAGCCTACAGTCTCCCGCAGTTCTTATAAAAAAACTCATTTCATTGGTTAATCAAATCATGTGACCAATGATAGCACCGCGCGTGACCAATTATAGCGCCGCGCAAGGGCTAGGGCTAGGGCTTATGGCAAGCGATGCGTAACAAAATTCCGCCACACATAATTCAACAATATTTGCCAATTCAAATGTACTTGGGACCTTCCGAAGTACTTTCCGAACTCGCATGTACTTCCCAACTCGCATGTACTTCCCAACTCGCATGTACTTCCCAACTCGCATGTACTTCCCAACTCGCATGTACTTCCCAACTCGCATGTACTTACCAACTCGCATGTACTTACCAACTCGCATGTACTTCCCAACTCGCATGTACTTCCCAACTCGCATGTACTTACCAACTCGCATGTACTTCCCAACTCGCATGTACTTCCCAATTCGCACGTACTTTTCTCAACTCGCATGTACACTAGCATCTTCCTAACTCGCATGTACTTCCCAACTCGCATGTACTTCCCAATTCGCACGTACTTTTCTCAACTCGCATGTACACTAGCATCTTCCTAACTCGCATGTACTTCCCAACTCGCATGTACTTCCCAACTCACATGTACTCGCATGTACTTCCCAACTCGCATGTACTTCCCAACTCGCATGTACTTCCCAACTCGCATGTACTTCCCAACTCGCATGTACTTCCCAACTCGCATGTACTTCCCAACTCGCATGTACTTCCCAACTCGCATGTACTTCCCAACTCGCATGTACTTACCAACTCGCATGTACTTCCCAACTCGCATGTACTTCCCAACTCGCATGTACTTCCCAACTCGCATGTACTTCCCAACCGCAACTCGCATGTACTTACCAACTCGCATGTACTTACCAATTCGCACGTACTTTTCTCAACTCGCATGTACTTCACAACTAGCATCTTCCTAACTCGCATGTACTTCTCAACTAGTATGTACTTTCAACTACTTCCTAGCTTTACACATTCAGAGTTCAGAGATATTTATGCGCACATATTTTGCTGTATCATACGCAGTGACCTTTGAACGTGAATCTGTGAAGACATGAGTGACTAAGTCCGTGCAATGGAAAACGTGGACACCAGGTACGCCGCTTTCTTCGGTGAAATTAATCAGTTAATTGAGGAAGCAGAAAGGCAGTATGGTGTAGGCAATCTAACTTTTACTGAATATATTATTGAAAGGTTGCAATATTCAATATCTGTGTGTTCTGAATTGTTGGAAAACATGAGAGGTGTGCTACATTTAGAAAACTATAGTGAATCTTTGACGGATTTAACCGACTGCTTGAAGATAATATGTAAGAAGTGGGAAGAATATGAAGAAATTCTTGACTCATTTACTGAAAGGCCATGTACAGCATATCAGTCAGCACCATCAATCTCTGTGACAGGGTCTGGAAGGCCTCGTTTTAACATCAGTAAACAACAGCTTGAATATCTTTGTTCCCTCTCCTTTAAATGGAATGAAATTGCCATTTTATTGGGAGTGAGTAGAATGACTATTTGTGACCGTCTATAGGAAAACCGGGCACAACGCGGCACCCATGGAAATTTTTTTTTTGCACTTACAGAGTTGTTGGCGTCCAGATATTGAGCTCTCCAAGTTTTATCGTCGTAGCTTAAGTCGTTCCCGCTATAATATAGTCTCGCGTAGCCAGACCCTTTACCAATCGCTGCGCGGGAAAAGGGTCTGGTAAACTGACATTGAGCAGTTTGTTCAATTCCCCTCGCTAATTGGGGAGACCGCAAACAATAGGTGACGTAATATCCTGTTAAGTAAGACTGCTCAAACTTTTGCGCGTGTAGTATTTCTGTGCACAACTCTCCAACAGCCGTGTCAAAACTCTTCCTTTAGGTGATGCCATTAGTTTAAGCAGTGACTTGGCCTAGCTTTTTTAAGATATCTGGAGTTGGAAGTTTCGCTTAGTTGTTGCTTTGTGCACAGGCCATTGTATCATGGTACCTTAGGTTTTTGTCATGCTTAAAGGTGAATAATGCTAGCCAAGAATCAGTATCAAAGTGCCATTAATTTTTAACCGACAGCATTTCCCAGCATAGCTTTGCACAAACTCTGCCTACTGATCTGAACAATTCACGCGCCTGAAAATATTTAACGATTTACACCCACACTAATTGAACCACAGTTAACCACTTGCTGACTAAGCAAGAACAAACTGCTCTACGTCAGTTTACCAGACCCTTTTCCCGCGCAGCAATTGGTAAAGGGTCTGGCTACGCGAGACTACTATAATAGGGTCGGTATAAAACACAGACCAGTCCAAAGACCATGGACCACGCGGACACGCCCCCTCCCCGGTTCTACTTACGCAATAGGTATAGATCGTTACGTCCACGTGGGTTTTGGTCGGTTTTTCCGTCAGGTTTTGGTGTGGTCATGGAAGCCTTAAAAGTGATGAACACGAAGAAGGACCTTGATGTCCCTAGCGTTCTGTCACTATTTAAGAAATTGCAAAGAACTCAGCCTACTCTTCCCCCTTTTCAACCCAGGGGCGGTGAAGTTTATATTTTTAGGCCAACTAATGATCAGTGCAAAGGTAAACCAACAAACTACAAATGTAGCTAAAAATTAGATAGATGTATTTTTGTTTCTAATTTTTTTTGTTGTTTTTGTGGCTGTTCTTGTTTAATTAATTGCATTCAATTTTTGTTAGTGCCCATTAAGAATTTCTTTGAAGTGGGGAGCTTCCAAATTGTATTTAATTTGACTGGTTTCATCTAGGATTTTTTCTTACGAGTAAGACAAAGTAGATTTAGGGTTTTCATGTGCTGTAAGGAAGTTAAGCAGTTTGGGAAAAAGCTTTCTCCATACATTCCTCCTCAGATAAAACTTTGCTTATTAAAAATAACACACTTATGATTCATTCTATTATACATTAGCTATAATATTTTAGCATAATAGCAATTCTTGTCCTACAATATTTGTAATCTCTAGAGGCATAGCTTGTGTGTATTTGCAATAATTATAATTGAATTTTATTGTTCTCTACATTAATGTAATCTTTAAGATGATTGGCGAGCTGATGGGTACAGATGGTTTCAGTATGGGACAAAGAAACTACCAAGACAAGCTCCAGTTATATGTAAAAGTTACTTTCTTTCCGTGACTTGCACTGGTCATAGTCATGAGTTTAGACGATGTGCTTACAAGCTCCTTGATTCAAAATCCTCTTTTGTTTTGATACATTACATTGGGGACGAGTCTATTGCAGTTGCAGCACCTCATGGCAATTCAACTAATAGTAATCGTGTCTTCTATCGTACTTGTCCATCTGTACTAAAAAAAATAGCTTCAGAGAATGAGTCACCTGAAATTATTTATAAATCCCTAATATCTAAGAGTGAAATACCAACTCAATATCAACATACATTGGTGCCTCGTGATATGAGACAGATTGTCAATATACAACAAAGGGAACGTCAGAAAAGTAGACTTACTCGTGATGCTCTATACAATATGCATGAACTTGCATTTGATTTGGGAGGTTTTGTTAAAGTCATAATGACATATCCAGATATGATTGTCGTTTGTGGCCACGAAAAATTATTGATAGAACTTAACAACCTTCTCAAGATTGAGTCAATTCAGCCACAGCTCCTTTCGTATGACACAACATTTCAATTAGGAGATTTTTATCTGTCTCCACTTTTGTTTCGTCATACTTTGTTTTTGAGGTCTCCAATAGTTCCTGCCTTGTTTTTAATTCATGAGTGGAAGTTCCAACTTGTTCACGATACAATGATGCAACAAGCTGCAAAACTTATTCCCAATCTTGTCAAAGGAAAACGAAAAATTCCTGTAGTAACAGATGATGAAAGTGTCATCATCCAATCTATTGCGAAGTATTTGCCACAAGCTGTCCATGTTAGTTGCTGGAACCATACAATCAATGCTATGAAAGTGTGGCTCAAGAAACATGGTGCCACTGCAGCAGAAATACCAGCATATACTGGCTATGTTCGCGATCTGCTAAATCAACCTTGTATTACTGACTACAATAAAACTTTGAATACTTACAAAATTAAATGGAGCAAATCATTCTTGGATTACTATATGGAACAAATTCATCCCAAGGTTTCTAAAATGTTCAATTTTACGTTGTACTAATATACTAATTCTTTTATATAATATAGGTACTCAGTTCACTTGGACGATGGATTTTGGAGGAGCTGGATATATACTCTCCCTTCACTGGAGTTACAAATAACCAGTCAGAGAGCTTTAATGCCACATTGAAAAGGTTGCAGAAGAGAAAAGAAGTACCAGTTGATACTATCTTGTTGTCTTTGTATCACATACAAGCCTTTTATTATAATGAAGTCCAAAGAGGTCTTGCAGGTTAGTAAATGACTAACTCTATCATTACCTAATGCTAATGATATTGAATTAATATAGGGCTTGGTGAATACCAGCTTCATTCTCTGTATAAGTCTGTAGCAAGATCAGTAGATGAACTTGATCTAATTAAATGCTATCCACTTGATAAAATTGTGACCAGTATATGTGGCAACTACAATGTCAGTCAGAGTATCAAAGAGGAAGTTGTAAGCCACAATCAATCTGATATAGTTGAAGATGGCAGTAACTGCACAGGTAAGTTAACTTTATTATCATTGCAACTTAATTGAACTACTTTATATAAAGATAATGATGAGCAAAAAAGAGATGACTGCAATAATTCAGCATTGACTACATCTCTAAGTCGTGCAAGGTAGGTTAAGTTAGAATGTGTAATACAATTTTTAATAAAAATGGATATTGTTGTAGGTTTATTGTTGACCAGGGTTTGATCAGCCATAATCAAAACCTGGGGGTTTTCACCGTGAAAGGAACAACTGGCAACGCACATGCAATACATTTATTTCCAAGTGAATCGTGTACATGTCCAGCTAGCGGGAGATGCTACCACATTTTAGCTGTCCGTATTAGTGTTGGTCTGGAAGACAAAGTCAAGTTGAAGAAGATAAATCTCACGCAACTTCGCAGAAACACTCGTTATAGAACAGATAAAAAATCAGGAAGAAAAGCTCCAAGGCCTGGTGATTGTGACATTAACCCAGCACCGGATTCTGTTCACGAAGTAAAGCAATCAATATAAGTAGCCATTTGGCTGTAGTTATAAAGACAATATATATAATTTTTTTTTTCTTCCAGAAATCCAGTAATGAGAATGCAATAGTACATATACCAGTTGAAGATAAGAAAATGGTGTGCAGAGACAACTTTAGTGCTCTATCTTCACCTGGGAAGGTATGGTTGTATATTTTATCTTTTATGTCATTAAATACAATATTAATTTAGGAGATCGTTGAAAGTCAACATCTGCCAAGAAAAAGGAAACTTGAATATACACCTAAAAAAAGTGAAAAGAAAGTTTGCATGGAAAATATTAGTTCTACATCTTCAAGCTGGAAGGTATTATGATTGTCGTTTATCTTGTATTCTAAATGATTACCAGTATTCTTCAGAGTATCACTATCAAATGTCAAAATTTGCCAACTGCTGACATGCAATACAATAATAGTGAGATTCTTTCACAGACAAGGTATGTTGGAAAAGTGTGTGCACAATGTTGAATCAACATAGTGTATTCTATCCACTAGTAGTGTGTCAAGTAATGTGACAACTGAAGATAATGAAATGCGCTCAAGTTGTACGGTATGTTTGTTTATATAAAAAGAACAATAGAAATTTTAAGCTCACTGCACACTTCTTACAATGAATAAAGCTTTTATGGGACTTACTTTTACTTAGACTTGCATAATTTATTCATGAATTTATATAGTTAGAATCAAAACTTTTATGAATCACAAATCAATTTACTAGATAATCTGCTACGATATTTGGTGGTACTAAAAGATGGATATAGCAAATACTGTGGATTAAAGACTTTAGCAACTTAACCTTAGTAATAGATCTTATATCGGTATCTGCCGATATTAGCTAGTAATATAATGTATATTGAAACATCAGCTTTTTCCAATATCAGTATGACACTAAAAAGTTCAGATGTGATGATCATCTTCAACTTTAACATGAATAATATTTTGTTGTATAGGGCTCTGTTCATTTTGAAGCATTACAAGGTTAGTTTGTAATATCCACTTAATGTATAAATTAAGAGTTTGTTTAGGCAGGAGAAAACGATGTGGAGATTGTGCATACTGCAAGGCAAAAGACTGTGGTTTATGCCGCTTTTGTCAAGACATGGTTAAATTTGGTGGGAAGGGAACGCTAAAACAATCCTGTGTTGAAAGAAAATGCAAACAATTTAGAAAAGGTGAGCAATAGATGTCATTTGTATTCTATAATATTATTTCAATGCTAGTGAATGTACTCAATTCTTAGGTGAAACTCTGTTATGTGATCATAAGGTAAGATTTATTAGAACAAGAATAATGGCTACTGAGATATTATTTTGGTAATAGAGTACTAAACCGGTGGCATGCATTAACCATTGCCAAGTACTGCCAGAGGATTTGAAAACTCTAGAAGGTAACAATTGGCTAAATGACAAGGTAATTGAAAGTAGTTTTATGTGGATGCTTATAAGAATGAAACCTTATCAATAACGTAGATTATTGATGCATATGTGTTCCTTGTGATGGATGGAACCAACAAAGAGACAGAGAATAGTGCATATTGTACATCCAGTTTTTTTTACGCTAAACTCTGTGCTTCAGGGTACATGGAAGTTGCTTCGTGGATTAAGGTTTGTTTTATTGGGTTTGTTCAACTTCATAGATTAATAATAGGGCTGTTGTTTTCTATTTCTTAGACAAGCCTACTCAGTTATAAGAAATTTATTGTACCTGTAAATACGGGAAACCACTGGTGTTTACTGGTTGTTGATTTCGTCAAGTATGAAATAAGATTTTATGATTCACTACTAGGAGATGGTACTCACTGTATGAGACGTATTCAGTAAGTTCGCTACACTAATAAAGTGTCTATTAGAATATAACTGAATATGTAATTGTACAGAGAATATCTCAATTTTGTTTTGCCAACCATTAAGTCGTCCAGATGGAAGTTTTTACATCCTAGAGTAAGGACAAAAGTTCACTACAATTAACTAAAGCTTTAAAGCAGTATACTTGTTTATAATAGAATATACCAGTTCAGAAAAACAGCTGGGACTGTGGCGTTTTTTTGTGCATGGTAAGCAAGTTTTGCATTTACTAAGTTGCTATTATACAATTAATATACTTTTTTTTTATTAGTATGCCCGATGCCAAGCATTCAATGTGGACTTCTATTTTTCTCAGGTATCTAAGTCTCACATATTATACAGCTATATATTAGCTAATATATTTATTTACTTTCAGAAAGATGCTGTGGATATTAGACAGAAAATGAAAGAAGAAATTACGCAAATGAAACTATTGTAAATAACACTTGTGTGTGCTGTGATTCTGTGTTCAATTTTTTATTCCGTTCTGGTACATCAAATGCATAATATAACACTGGTGTGTGCTATTATTCTTTGTTTAATTTTTTGTGTGGTTTAGAGGGATGGGTTAAACATTCGCTGTAGCTGGCTATTGCCTTCTTAGAAAATATTTTGGGCATGTAGCTAGCTACAAGATATGATTAAAGGATATAGTTAATATAGTTATAGGAATTGCATCACATATTTGAGCAACCTGAGAAAGTAAATGAGAGTAATGTTCAATGGTTTATTACAAGGCATTGACAGTTGAAGCTTAGGAACATACTTAATAAGTACAACCACATAAGAGACTAGCTTTGTCTCTAATTCTTGCTGCAGTATATGTAATTGGGAAACGGATCGGCCACTTGTAAGCTTTTTTACTAATGATCTAAGCATAATTAGCTAGATTATTTTAGCTGATGATAATAATTAAATAAGACTAAAGGCAGTGTAATGTAGTAATATACATTGCCACTTTGCTGGCAACAATCTGTAATCAGATGCTCAAAATGTGTAATACACAAAATAATGTGACTCTGATCCCCCAAAAATGAGATATATTTTCACCATGGTGCTGTACATTTGCCAAAGTATCACAGAAGTGACTTTAGACACCACAAATTATCTTTACTTTTCAATTCCAAAGTGCTAGTAATTTTGAGTGAATGAAATATCTCATAAAATAAAACATTATTAATGATTTTTAATGACCTGATAGAGTGTTTGAAATATAATTATAAAATTCTGTATGTTGACAGTTTTGTTGAATTTAATTAAGAATAGCTTGGGCTAAGCATATTGAAGAAAATGAAAATTAATATTTTAGAAATATAGGCAACTTTTTGGATTATCATTGACTATTGCGGATTAGCTACTTGTAGCTTATATGAATAATAATATCAATTCTCTATCAGTTATTATTTATCATGGACAGTAGCTACTGTATAAAACAATTACACCTTAATTATATATGTATTTGCTTTAATTTGGTGCCAGAAGGATAATTGGACAGTGGTGACTTCTATAAATTACTTAGTTACTTCCTGCTGGGATTGATGCTCCCAAGATCATATATTCACAGAACCTTTACTATTAGGTAGCTAGTTTTCTTAAGAATAATTTCAATAATCTAAACTGCCACCGAAAAGAGTGGGTGATATTAGGACTGGGTCTGTAGAAACCCACATGAACGTAACTATCTATACCTATTGCGTAAGTAGAACCGGGGAGGGGGCGTGTCCGCGTGGTCCATGGTCTTTGGACTGGTCTGTGTTTTATACGGACCCCTATAATAGACCTATCCGTTCCCTTCCGTCGGCTTGAAACAATACAAGAAATCGATCGATCTTTTCTCTATATCTACGCACGCCGCGTTGTGCCCAGTTTTCCTGTAGACGGTCACATTTATAGGTAAAGTTAAATTTATTTATATTCTCTAGCTCGTAAAATGTGTTAGATAAATAAATTTTGATGTGCTTTATTACAATGTCTAATTGACTTTGCAGTTGACATGGCTTTAGCAGTTAGAGTTTGGAATGACAACTGATCCCAGTATTGAAGTTAGTGACCAAGAATTGATATCAATGATCAAACTTATCCAACAAGATACTCCGTATTCTGGTGTGAGCATGATATGTGGTAGCCTACGAGCAAGAGGATTAAAGATAACCCGAGACCGTGTTCGCTTTATGCTGCGTAGTGCTGACCCACTTAGTTCAGCTCATAGATGGCCTAGAGGTGCAACAAGAAGAAGACCATATTCGGTGCCTGGCCCCAACTCTCTCTGGCATATAGGTATGTGGTAAATCTTAAAATTATATCTTGCCAATTTCAACAAGCAAGAAGGGTGCTCACACATAGCAATGCTCACGTGAGGCTTAAAATTGAGCTATTAATTCCTAAACCAGAAAGTTGTAAAGTTGTGGGCGGGCCTTAAATATCCAGGTATAGATATGTACTGCTGGTCAAGTCATAGTAAATTTGCGCAGCTGCGCAGTTATATTTTCGTAGTCTTGTGTGAATTGTAGGGATCAAGATGGTAAAGCAATTGCTGAATCACAATGTTTAAAACAATCTAATTTCACATTGGGTCTCATTTGTCCAAACACAATTTAGCTAATGATTAATGTAAGTCAAAATATAAGATTGATGGTGTCAGCTAAATCATGTTAAGACTTCACTAGCATTGCATAAGAATAGATATAGAGTGATAGGTGAAAACAATGCTTGACGGTTTTAGAGAGTTAAATGAGGAAAACCCTTGATATGCTCAGCATTTGAGAGCTTAAATGTTCTTTATTATTCCTAATCATTTATGATCTGTGATACACTACTTTTTTTCTTCGGTTTCTACGTTTTTGAGCTTCTACCTCAAAATATTGAAAACCAATTTTTTTTTAACAATCTTACCAATGCTAACATAGGGGTGTGGCTACAACTTGAAAATGTGGGAGACTGGTTAAAACTAGTTTGCTGTTTTACTCAAGAGAGGCAAACAATTAATGTTTCTTTTTGTAGAGTGACATAACAAAACAAAAGCATTATTTTAAAAGCAAAAGGTTCATATATATGATCAAATTTAAACAGCTACCCAATTAATATATGTATTATATTTATGATCTAAATCATTGCAGACTCTCACCACAAACTAATCAGATGGAGGATCATCACGCATGGTGCTATTGATGGCTACAGCCGTTTGATTGTTTATCTCCACTCTTCCACAAACAATCGGGCACGAACAGTATACCAGCTGTTTTTGTCAGCGGTTGAAAAGCACCAGTTGCCATCACGTGTTCGATCTGACGAAGGCGGTGAGAATATATTAGTTGCTCAGCATATGATTGAAAGTCGAGGTGCTGACCGGCGCAGCATGATAACTGGCAGCAGTGTGCACAACCAGCGAATAGAGCGCCTCTGGAGGGACATGCATAAAAGTGTTACAGTTTTATTCTATAAGCTATTTTATTACTTGGAGCATCATGACCTTCTTGACCCACTAAATGAATTACATTTGTGGGCATTACACTACGTTTTTGTGCCAAGAATTAACCATAGTCTTGAAGAATTTGTCAGGAGTTGGAATAATCATCCTATTCGCACAGCAGGACACAAATCACCTCAGCAACTATTCACTGCTGGATGTCTTCTCTTACAAAACTCTCATATACCAGCATTGGATTTTTTCAACACAGTTGATGAAAGATATGGGATTGATCTAGATGGTCCTGTTGTCCTATCTGATGGAATATCTATTCCTAGATCCAATTTGAATTTTTCAGCAGCAGACATGGCACTGTTGGAACAGCACATTGACCCACAAGGTGTTACAGATAATTACGAATAGATCTCTATGAACAAACACTTCAATATATTTCACACCTTACCCCTATTTGATTTAACTTACAATGTATGTAGCTGGCTATCAGCACTTTTTTCTATTAAAAATTAAATCTTGAACTGTTATATAACTTATTGATCTTATAGTTATCAAATTTTGTTAGGTTTTGTGTAAAATCGTGTATATTTTAAACCACAACACCTATGACTACACCTCACTAAAATATTAACTACAGCTAAATTTAGCTATAAAAACTGAAAGCTGTATTTAAGAAAAAATGTTTACATATTGTGATTCTTGGATTTCATACATTTGAAAACAACAACAACAAAAAAAAGTTGTGCTATTACCAGAAGTGGAAGGAAAAAAAACAGTCAAAAAATGAAGTTTCAAAGAGCATCCATTCGCCACGAATAAGTTTCTTTGGTGACGTCGAATATTGCCTTGAAATCATCATTAAAGTCTTCATAATTTTTATAAGCAGTAGGTAATTCTAAAGTGCTACTGCATGTATGAGCCATTGGACGACGACCAAGTCCACTCAATGCATTAAATTCAACCTTAATTTTAGGGACAATACACGCACTAGCTCCAGTCACAAATCTCAAGAACAAAATTAATTCACGAACTCCAAGATTTCCTATCATTGTGGTCAAGTAGCTGCACACACGCAATTCTAGTTCGTTTGTGGCATCCTCAAACTCTAGCATTGCAATTACTTTAGCAGACGTCACAGTCATTCTATAAAATAATGAATGAATATCTGAGGCACTTCTTGTCTCCCAAAAATGCTTGTGAGTCACTGGAATTCCAGAGTGGATCAGCATCAAAACTGCAGAAGGTTTTGCACAGAATTCATACAAAGCAATTTGTTATATGAGATTTGGTAGATTTGCTCTTGTTGGCATTTCTCTGCATCCAAACCTTGACAGTATGCTTATTAGATTAGTATGTAAATCTGCTGAGAGGGGTTTGTTACTCTTCAGAGCACTGTTCAGTGTATTCCTTTCAAAATCACTAATGTAATCGGTAAAAGATTCCATTAATACACTAACAGGAATAGGCACAGTGGGACCAAGAACCATGGAAATCAATGATGGTAATGCAATAGATACCGGAAAAAAGCCACATGCTAAGAACCCATGTGAAAGAACTCTGCCAATTATGGGGAAAGCCGTCATATTGATGCCTGGTTGAATGAGTGGTGTAAGTGTCTTACAACCCTCAAATAACTTAGAATAAACTTCAGCCCAGAAAGCTGAAAACATATCCCTTTGCACTCCTCCTTGATCGACTGCTTGTTCTCCCTTATACTTGATCACCAAAGGGTATTCACCAACAATCTCACCTTCACTATACATATCTATAACATCTTCATATATGTTATTTCGATCTACAATTCGAGTAGGACCTAACATAAACCCAGCTGACTACACAAAAGAAAGTCGCTCAGAATCACCTAAATTGATAAAATAAAATAAAAAGTTAATTCATTCATCAATCAGGGGAGGCTCCACTGGGGGGGCAGGGGGGGCAATTGACCCCCCCATTATTAATTGTGGGGGGCATTGCCCCCCAACTCAAAAACTTGTGACTTTGTATCACTACATGAAGAAAGGAAAAGACACTTTGGAACATTTTAATCAGTCTTTTTGTATGATGTATTATAGCTTAAAAATCAGATTTCATAGGAGTGTGCCAATCTATTTTGCCCCCCCAACCACAAGTGTGTGGAGCCTCCTCTGTCAATACTTAAGTCTGTTTCACTATACCTGCACAGCTGCGCTCAGAAGTACCACTCTCAACAACAAAATCACTTTCAGAATCCACCTCGTACAGGTATTGTGTGAATGAAATACTAATTGTGAATTAAATCAAGCTCACCTTAAATTCAGCAAACATATCCAGAACTGACTGATCGTAGCAGGGGCTTTCAAGCTTAACAATAATGAGATGATCCTTGAATGGAATTATACTGTCATCATTACAAACCAACTCTAAGCGTAGATGAGGCATACATAAAGAAAAAGGAGGGGTGACCTCCTTACTCAAGACATACTGATACATATCCTGCAAAAAAAAAATGAAAAGTTTGGAGCTTATAAAGTCTATTTAAAAAAAAAAATTTTTTTTTATAGCTTATAAAAATTGGTTCAAATTTTCTGTGGGGTAGGAAAAATTACTGAATAAGGTTACTTTATCAGACCATACTTAATGAGCAAGAAACAATCTTGCAAGAAGCAGTATTAGTAACCCTTCACATTGATTAACCGTAATACTGAAGGTCAAAATGTCAGCTGTATTCAAGATATGAAAGTATAGAGACAGACAAAAGAATGACCATTATCCCTGAGGGTTTAAAAAAGAACCAAGTAGTTGAGAGTGTGATTTTGGCTAGGAAAAAGATTTTTTTTTCTCTCCTTCACACCAAATAACATCATATTATCATTGTTGTATGTTTGTGTGTGTGTGTATATTTACCTTCACAGTGCCATGGCCAATAAAACAATAGTCAATTTTTGTGCCTTGTGGGAGTCTAAATGCTATCTTCACATCCGCTTCTGGAAGACAAATGCTGTTAAATTTGGCTTTCATATAAGATTGTAATTCTTCCAAACTCTGCATTAAACAAAGAAAATTAGGTGACTCTTATATTACAACATTAACTGTGCTGACCTGTTGCCATCTCATTTGCTGCTCATTCTCTTCATACTGGCATTCTGATAGTTTGAGCTTTTCTTGTTCCTAAATAACAGAAATAGATATAGATATACTATCTAAAAAGTTAACTTTCTTATTAACCTTCGCACTGTCAACTTCTAAGGACTCTTGATAATCATTATCTTGATTCTCTCTAATTTGCCTCTATCGAATAAGATCACGTTTATCATTTTTGTCATCATCCTATATCCAGGTATAAAATGTAATATAACACACCACACATTCATTTAATGGTGTTACCATAATGTCTGAGTCACTTGATAGGAATACTGGATAATCTGATGAATCTCCAAGCTCTTCAACAGGATCCTACATATAACTACTTATTAATAAGCATAAGCAATGGTATGCTAAAAACAGTTCAGTATGTGATGAGCAACCAGCCCAGATAGCAAACAGTCATAAAAGAAAGAAAAATACAATTTTACTATAGATGGAACACAAAATACATGATCTATTACCATATACAACTAAACACATCATGATACATACTATTCGATACAGAAAAGTATCTAGAGTCGTAAGCTTAGTATTTATTATGAGTGACACATCAGGCACGAATGTTAATGTTGCCAAACCTGGGGGGAGGGAGGGGACATAATAACCCTAAATAACACAGGTGATATGGGTAAGTGTTGCCGTAAGCAAAAACTTGCTTCTCAATGCATTTCCCATTGCGTAACAGTTATTGGACACAGTTCAGTACACAATAATAGAATATACTGTACTATATAGTCACTTACTAGTGTAACAAGCTGAATGGAGTATGTATCTACCAATGTTTCAGCAAGTGAAAATCATTGAGCAATCAACCAAGAACAAAGCTATATGAGCCTAATCAACCTACACAAGTATTTCAGCTTACTCTTGTCACTACTTTTCTTATGATAAATGGGTATAGTGTTTAGCCTACTTCACAATTAACTATGATTATTTAGAATATGGAGGGTCATGAACAATCACAACAAGAACACTAAAGCTACAGACTTCACAACAAAGTGTAACCTCAAAAATATAATAAACCATGAGAAATGCATTTAGTTGTAATTGCAATGAAGTTAAGTTGACACCAACTCTGATAAGAACATAAAAAATGTACACTAAAACTCAACTATGTATAAGCACCATACCTGCAACTTTAGAAGCACTTTTTCAGCTTTATCTAGTAGTATAGTTGACTTTTCCCTGGATGGTTACTGGCAACACTAGAACTTGTTGAAGGCTGATCAACAGACACTTCGTCTATTGGTTTCTCCTTAATTAAGTATAAACAGCCACTACCAGCAAGCCTAATGACAGCTGCACCATCTAATTGCTGAACCTCAGACACTTGCAGAGTATGATCTTGCTGTGCATGCAAAAATTTGAAGTGTTCCACATTTCCCAAATGTTTAAAGGTATCACAGATCAACGTATTAACTTCCTCTGGCATCATGCTTCTGAGAAAAGATATCTCCAAAATCCGATTACATTTCATCAAACTCTGGCGCCGTGAACCTTTTGGTATAATAGGTAGAATGACATCCAGCATAACTACTTTCAGTTTCTTAGACCATACTTTTCCAGGTGTTGCTGATTTCTTACGGCGATGAAAATCACTAGCAATGCATTCGTCCTCTGGATCAAACTTCCTCAAAGGTCGCTTGTTTCTCATTGACGCTTGCGCTGGAAAAAGGCTGGCTAGTACTTTTGCATTGGCCTCTGTGGGTTTCCCTAATTTTTTGCACAAATTCTTGGCCTTTCCACTTGATTGACTTATCTGAAAAAAATATATATATATTATGTATATAATTATTATATATATATATATATATATATATTGCAATACAATACAACAGTAAAAAGGTTATTGTTGATGAGGAGATAACTTAGTAAGAAAATCCAGGTGACAATGATTTTAAGTGATAAGTCCCACACACACACATCTAGTACTAATATGAACACACATCTAATACTAGTATGAACACACATACCAATTACAACAAGAACACACATCTAATACAAGTACGAACACACATACCTATTACAATAAGAACACACATCTAATACAAGTATGAACACACATACCTATTACAATAAGAACACACATCTAATACTAGTATGAACACACACACCTATTACAACAAGAACACACATCTAATACAAGTATGAACACACACACCTATTACAATAAGAACACACATCTAATACAAGTATGAACACACATACCTATTACAATAAGAACACACATCTAATACAAGTATGAACACACATACCTATTACAATAAGAACACACATCTAATACAAGTATGAACACACACACCTATTACAATAAGAACACACATCTAATACAAGTATGAACACACATACCTATTACAATAAGAACACACATCTAATACAAGTATGAACACACATACCAATTACAATAAGAACACACATCTAATACAAGTATGAACACACATACCTATTACAATAAGAACACACATCTAATACAAGTATGAACACACATACCAATTACAATAAGAACACACATCTAATACAAGTACGAACACACATCAAATATTAGTACGAACACACA
>WLWD01004190.1_pt1 | contig 39912 bp, 20 predicted proteins | sample 6712731 | NCBI WGS metagenome assembly WLWD01 (sample SAMN12718690, study PRJNA576275) | sponge metagenome | isolation source: marine sponge | host: Mycale hentscheli | place: New Zealand: South Island, Marlborough, Capsize Point | collected 2014-11-01
ACTGAATCCACAATAGCCAGAGCTTCTAGTTCTGTCACAGTATATCTTGACTCGGCTCCTCGCAGCTGCCTGCTGTAGAAGGCGACGGGGTAGTCCTTGGCATCCCGCCTGACGTGTAGATATGCCCCTATCCCAGACAGACGCATCTGTACAGAGGATGAAACGATCACTAATATCCGGGACAAAAAGAACAATATGATTTTTTTATGATGGATGTAAGATTAATGTCCATAATAATGTTGTAAAAAGTTTCCATAAAACCAAGGTAAAACAAGCATCAGTGACTGTTAAATATTGTGAGTATTCAGATTATATAAGTCACCATAATGACCTTGTAAAGAACTTAAGAGACTCAGAGTCATCAAAGAATCGTAAATAATTTCAGGAAAATGATATTAAGTATATAAAATTGGACCAAGATACTTTAAAACAAGTAAAGCATTGTAGATATATTATGATGAAAAGGCCTAAATGCGTTAACAAAGTGAAATAAAGAAAGACATACTGCAAAAAGTATACATTAATAAAAAAGTGGCAGAGCAAAAAACAAAAGACAAAGCAACTGTGAAAGCCTGCAGTAAAACTAATATATTTAGCTGTACAAGGTTATTATGATTATAAAGTAAAGTGTTCCGATAAAAAAATTGAGTTAACTAGTTAAAATGAATAGAAAAATGATTGAATTGTGTTCAATTTAGTAATTATGAGATATAGCTATCATTATTTTCACAGTTGGCTTTCTTCAGAATGCACTTGCTCTTTTGCGTCCCAATATACCTACAAAAAATTAATATTGAATACATAACTAGGTTAGGAATGTAAGAAAGATATAATTGCAATATTAAGTGTGTTCATATCCTGTGCCTAATTAGTTAGAGTTAAGTATCATTTATCAATCAATTTGTAAATTTTACATAATCATAAGAGTTTTTATGCTAAAATGTCACTTTGAACACATCAACTTTCACTAATAATTTTCTCTATATATATAAGTTTTCTTTTTCTTAGTGTAATTATTTTCTTGTATTCTTTCAATAATCTTAAAATTTGAAACAAAATAAAACAACAATTGGCTGATGAAACTCTCAACATGCGAATGCTTTACTTTGGGGCACTATAGCCAATAGACACAATAATTCGTAATAATACAAATTAATCTTTGACAATTATGTTGCTGCCATAAGAATTAGTTCTACATTAAATCAGCAAGTTTTGGTTCAATTTCTTACTTTTTGTGTTAAAAAAATGAGATGGAAAAAAATATTAACTAAAATTTCTTATTTTAATAGTTTAATGGTTTTAAATTACCTCACTTGCGTCCTCACTCTGTTCAGTTGTTTTCATTTTATCCTAACAACATTTATTGTAATGTTTTTAAGACAGGTTCTTGCCTCATGTTCTAGTAATTATTTGTATGTAAAATCATACTGTAGAAACTAGCGACTACTGCATTCAATCTGAGGTTATCTGAGTTATTGTTGGGTCAGTGTGTCACTTCAGTATAGTTAGCGTTACTATTTAGCAGTTGATTCTAATGACAACATAATTGTGTTAACTAGCCATTAATTATTATCACAAAAATTATCAGGCGTCCATGTACCCAATAAAAGTAAGACAAATTGTTATTTCAAATTGAGAGCATAACTTCGAATGTAATTCCTTCTTCCTGGTCAATTTTTTATGCAGTGGTATAATATAGTATTTTATATTAATGAATTTACTTGATTAGACGCATGATTTATTTATAGCTAAGGAATAATAAATGATCAAGATGTTATAGCCATATAATATGTGAGGGGCTCTGCGAAAACCAGGTGTTTCCCTAAAAATTCAAAATTGAGATTTAGGCATTTTCAGAAAAATCATACCTTCTGCTTTAAAATAAGCTTTTTGCCGCCGTGGTGCGCTTGAGCGTTTTAAACTTACACGCGTTTGAAGTCGGTAACTTCAAAATGTTTATTGTTCGTGACACTCCAATTGGAAACTCGTGGAGAATGGCTAACTTTAGAGTTCCCATTTTTGACATGCTCACTTGCCAAGAAAACGATCACTTTAGAAAATGAAACTTGGCAGAGAGCTAGACAAAGGTTAGAAGTTTATAATTATGGAAAAAAATAAAATTCAAAATAATTCACTTTTTTCATACTTTTAGCCGTAATGTACAATTGTGTTTTTAGGGAAATGTCTGGTTTTCGCAGAGCAGCTATAATATTGTTAGCTAATAAATTTTTGAATTGTATTATATAGCCCACTTTTAAGATGAATAGCTAGCTATGTACATAATATGAATTTTATTGTATATTTAATGTAATTAATATAAAATTTTAAACATCACGTATGATGGACGCAACTTACTTCATCTTGTTTACAGCTACAAGAAAACAAAACAACCATTATTACTTTTCTATGCATACTTCATAATGTTTAAAAATATCCTAATGCGATAGTAGCTAGTTACCTGAGATCTTCTTTGTGAGAATTTGCCTCTTCGTGTTCATGTATATCCTAAGAACAACAACAATCTATATCTTTAATTGTTTAAAATTTACCATTTATAGTAGGTGACTTTCGCTCATCCCATTGTGTAACTTCCTTGGAAAAACTTACTTCATATTATGTATTTGTGGTTAGTGCATGCAAGTAATTGCTATAATAATGGTGCTTTGTATAATTAAATAAAATAAGAAAAAAGTGTCTTGTACTATACACTTTTTATGAGGAAAATGTTCCAAAGCCAGCTTTGTGAAAATGAAAAATCTTGTTATACATGTAATATAATAACTAGCCTAACAATTTATTTCAGTTCCATATGTAGAGTAAGGCTAGAATTAATGGAAGTACTAATCAATACATTTAGAAATGATTTCTAATGAGCAAAGCAGCAGGGGATCTGCACATGGACTTCCTTACTATTCATGTGTGGAAAAAAAAACAGAAATGAATTCAGTGCAAAATAATAGATTTGGAAGTACAAGTATTTTGGACAGAGTTCGCTCATCTAAAAAAAGTGATTTTATCCCTTAAAATGACTACACATTAGACTTCAATTAATTGTAATTGCTGCTTGAATTGATCAATAATTGGTAGTGTCACCAATATGAGCAAGAATGCCAGTGCAGTATGTGCGGTTTAGAGTGTGTTGTAGGGTCAAGTATGATTACTGTCAGATCATGGAAAGTCATGTTATAATCATTTTAGTATTTGAGTGTGAAGCTTGGGGCTACAAAAAGGTGATTATATTATAAAAGAATCTAAGATTCAGCAGAGCAGCTTAAAGTGCTTATTATAGACTAGTAAATTGTATCTAGTGCAATAATATTTTTTAAAAATTAGTGTAATTATGACAATAACACAATATTTTTGTGGTGATAACTTACTTGACTTTTCTCAAGGCTAAAAATATGAAAAAACAAACAAACAAACAAGTAAAACTTTGGCAAGCCATGAAGATATAATAAAAAAAGTTCTTGATTTAATGTCAAGGATTATTTATTGGCAAATACAATTTTTAATATCTGCAGAAGAAGACTCTTATGTCTCATCAGAGGTAAAATGAAACATTGCTTTCTCTCTTATTACATTTCATTTAACTTGACAGTAAAATCATAGTGCATAACTAATTATTTTTAAGTTTTAATGTAGATTTTGTCGTCAGAATTGTTCTATTATAATGCTGTAGTTTATAGTGGCTGTTATGCATACATCAGTAATTAATATACATAAAGCCATATCCTAAGTTTCAATCTTCAAAAATCTATAACTTGATCTGGATGCTTTTATATATGTAATTGTAATCTGCATGTTTAAAAATGTACACAATGATTCACCTATAGTCCTTTTTGATGATCTCTTCTTCTTTATGTGTACTCTCACTCTGTGCATTTACAAAGAATATTCAACAAATTTTTATATTAATAATCCATTAGCTAAAGTTACCATATCAGTGGTTCTTTCAGCATTCCCAGTTCCATCAATGGTAAGCTGAAATATATGATACCAATTTTCACAAAATATGTTCTTGTTTCAGTCATTCTGGACTGAATTTTTGTTCCAATCATTATAAAACTTAGCCTGATCTTTTAGCTTCTAGCCAATGTAATAAATGGTCCAATATTTGGACTTTGGCAAGAGGTGAAACTGAATATTCTAATTAATATAATACCAACGACTTCAGTTTTCTAATACTCAAATTACTTATGTGAATATTTGAAATAGAATTACAGAATTTTTTCTTTTTATACAGCCAATACAATTTTGTTATCTTTATAGCCTGACATTTATGAAAAATTGCTTGCTGAGTAAGTTTTACCAGTCTCCTTGCATAATAATGCTGCTTTGATCATCTTTCTGAAAGTTTCTAACATATAGCATAATTTTTAAGCGAGTCAAATGCTTTGAATGTTGAGTTATAAGAAATAGCTCATAAACATTATGCTTTCTTCACGAGTAATTGAAACAGTGAAAATTATCTAGCATGTACCGTGAGAGTCATTGCGACATATAGTTTAGATGTATGTGCATAACATCAGTTGTACATAATGTGAAAACAAATTGAGGTTTTGGTATATATATGGCAAAGTTCAAAGAGGTCAATGCATGTCCACCACCGGAGGCAACTTAAAATCTCAAACATTAGTGCGGAAGCAAGAAATTTTGGAGAAAAGACTTCAAAATATTGCCAGAAATATAAAGACAAAGCACTACAGAGATGAGGACAGATGTTCACATTTAGGCATTAAATGTAGCAGAGTTCAATTTTTATTCTATTTGTGGCGGTGGTAAGTTACCTTGGTTAATGCACTGTTTGTCCTGGCTATAGCTATGCCTTCTGTAACAAATTTGTTCTTACTTGAAAATTCATTTTCCAATAGTCAAGTCACTCAGAGAATACAATAGGATGCTTTATCTACTAGAACTCTGGTACAATAGAGCATTTCAACAGAGCATACTTTGGAAAGGCGGCTTGATAAGCAGAATCCTTTGGTTTAGCAATCCTTTGGTTTAGCGATCCCTTTCCTGTCTCGAAAAAATTGATTGCTTACTCAGAAAATCAATTGCCCAATAGTCAAGTCGCGAATACGATGTAATTCTTGTGATGGTATATTCAGTGGTCAAGTATATACATATGTGTACAAGTGTTGTGTGTTTCCAACGAATAGCACAATAAATTATACAATTAACATTTTAGCATTCAAATTAGAATTTCAGTCAGACTAGCTCACTCACTATTTGTGCTGTAGCACATCACTAGTTTAGATATTTATTCATATGGGTTTAATTACTGTAATGCATACCTCATCTTTGGCTTGTGTAGGACTGGTTTCATGATCTGCTAAAGAAAGGGAATACGTAATGTGAAGACAATTTTTAAATATCTAATGAAATATCCTCCCAAATTAAAATTTCACTATTGAATCCATGTCTGAACAACCTCAAACATTATGACTTTTAATCGTCATTTTTTACATTATTGGCAACATGTAATATGTTTGACAATATTCCATAAAATTCTTAAGCACAAGAAGTATTCAGTGCATCTGAGCAGCTGTGAGTGAACTGTACAGTAAACATTGATTCAGTGTGTATACACTATGTTCAGTGAGCCTCTACTTGCCTGTTCTCTCAATTAACTCTGTGAAATGTCTAAAAAAATTGTCAATAATATATTTTTCATTATATATTGTGTTCAGTCAATTTATAATGAATTTTAGGAGGAGCTTTAACTAAACTTTCTACTAACAGGTAAACACAATATTTAATGTGTAGTAAATAACAGACATTGAATTTGGGTCATAAAGGTAACATTTCTTCAATCATATATTCAATTATATTTAATTTATATAGGATATTAAACTTACTTTGTGCTTTATCTTCTTTTTTGCTATACATATGTATATATATATGTACATGATAATTGGCATTGATTTTCATACTTATGCTATTATAATTATGCACGATAAAACATTTGAAGGTATACTTGAATATCAGAATGTCTTAACTTCTTAGAAAAACTATACATTTTGTAGAACATCTGCATTCACAATAACAAGAATAAATTCTACCTTTGCTGTTGACATTCTTCATAAGATGGTGGAAATTCTTTAATCTATTGACAGAATAATAGCTTATTTGAAAATGAAACATGGGGAATATATACTTTAATTATGTTATTGATAAATTGAGTTATTAAAATAATTATTATACTTCTTTATTATTAGCCAACGTTTCACTAGATGATGTTTTTTCTTCTTTTACACTTTCAGAGCTCCCTTTTACTCCAATGTTAGTGGCTTCATGGACTTCATCACTTGGTAAATTTTCATGACTTTCACCGTTTTCTATGTCTATAATTGATAGAGTTGAATCTCTAGTTAAATCTACATTTTGTGTGTAGGAAGTGTAATATTTCCTAGTAAAAGTTACCTTCAGCCAAGCTTAGCTATATGTTATTATCAAGGGTGAATGTTTGAATAACATGGGAACCTTAACTCTAATTAGCTACTTCCATATCACCAAATGTACTGCACATATAGTATATATACACTATATATAAAATATATAATATATATATATAATATATATAATATATGTAATAGTTATGCCATGGCCAACGAGGGGTTATGGAATATAACCGTCCCGATCCTGAGGGCGAAGCCCGAGGGATAAGGGCGGTGATATTCCATAACCCAGATGTTGCCATGGCACAACTGTTTTATACCATAGTTGCTGCTACTACTACTCTCTCATATCCACCTATATGGGACCAGCCCTACCACATATAACTCTCCTGCCGCTCTCATACCACAGGAATTTACCACAGCTAGCTGCTTCACTGCTTACTGCTGAGCAGCCCAGGTAGAGTTAGATCTGGAGATAACAGCTGGCAGCTACAATGCTAAAGTAAACTTGCTAAAGTAAACTTGCTAAAGTAAACTTTCTGGCTTGCTTCAATTGAATTTTAATTGAATTTTAATTTTGGGCCGGAAACACGGAAGAATTCGCTTGACACCGCACTGGGAAAATATCATAGCCCCAGGAAAAATCACCGGGAAAATATCACTTTTAATCCATGGGTGTTACCGCAGCAACCATGGTATAAGTATATTTATTCCACCCTATAGATATCTTCACACTGATATTTTTAGGTCCATGACCCGTGAAATAACTCACGATATTTCATAGCAACCAGGTCTAGTTCAACACATCCCCCCACCCCCCACCCCCCCGCCAGGAACCGGCCAACTTTATACTGTGTGAGTTGCAGTCCTTGTCTAGTACAAACTACAGTAGTGAAGATATCTATAGGGTAGAATACACCACTTATTTCATTCATCAGAGTCATATGGCTGGATATTTCACTCTCATGCTTTATTTTCACTCACCTCTGGCTAGTGAAAATAGATTAGCCTACATTTGAAATATTTCGCCATATACATTGTAACATAATAATATTGTGTAACAAATACTGTAACATTCATAGCTACTAATTTTTAATCAATAATAAAATGTTTACTTACTTGATGCAGAAGCATTATCTTCATTTTTCTGTTTTCTTCTACTAATATACAATAATTTGTCACTAATATATACTTGTAGTTAGCTGTAGAAATTTCTTTGTGTCTAATATGTATTATCCCAAAGCCAAATCCAACTAAACTATCATGACAACTCAATTTATTTAGAATACTTTAATGGTTACAAATTATGTTGGAAATCAAGTAGACAGTATGAGCTAATTATGAATACTGCATATCCAATGCCAATTAGTAGCACAAGGTGTTTGGTTCATACAAAGTTATCAAATGCTGATTAGCATTTATTGGACAACTTCTTTTCAGCTTTATTTAGTTAACAGTCAACTGTACCTTCGGTTATTTCAGGACCTCTATGTACATTCCTGGCTTAAATCACCGAACTTTGTACTGCTGATCGTTATATGTACTGATTATGTATACTGAGATAGGACACACCCTTTTATGGTCAATTGTCTCATTATATCATGTTAGCTGCTTTTTTTTTGAAACTAGCATTTTGAGGGTTATGCAATTTTTTCAGCGGTCAAATAGAGCCTCCCAACAAGTTTGAAGTGATTTAATGTCTGCCCATAAATATATGTCACTTTACAACTTGTGTGTGTTGCTATGCTGTCTCTACCAAACTAATGATAGCAGTGAAATGAGATGCCCAGTTCAAGTAGTAAAAACTTCAATACATTTAGCTCCACAGAGCCGTAATTAGTGATGGAATGACTTAAAAAAAGACAACAAAAAACACACACAAAATACAGACAACAATAAACCAAAAAAACCCAAAAAACCCCAAAAAAACATTATACAGTTTTAGTGCTTGTTATTTTAGTGCTTGTTATTTTAATGCTTGCTATTTTCGTGCTTGCTGTTTGAGTGTTTTAGTACTTCCTGCTTTTTTACTTGTGGTATTAAAGGGAAAATGTTGTGCAAAAATTTGTACACTAGTAAACATGAGATGAATATGTAAAATCTAAGAATAACGTAAGTATATTATTTAGAAAGTATAATGTAATAAACACAAAGGAAATCAAAAGATATGAATATCAATTCCAATTTCAAAATATTAATCCAAAATATTACCAATTGGACAAATCTTGAAACCGGAGTTAAAATTATTGTTGATGTTTCTTTCCTAATGTTTATCAATTCCAAAATATTCCTATTAAACATTTTTCCAATTCCACAATCTGTCAACTAGGTAGATGCCCAGTTCATTAAACATACAAATCAGTACTGCTCATATTTACTGAAATAACATGCTTGTATTCTTTTATTCTGATAAATAGAAACCTTCCACTCACTCTTTTATCATACTTATAATACCGATTGTTGGTATTGGAAATTGCCTCACAGCTTTATTAATTTCAATAATTCTATTTTATGAACTCTTAATCACTGCTAATTTTTTTTAGATATTTCTATACTAGATAGGACTTAGAATAATGGCCAGATAATAAAAGTGTATAGTGCTTGCACTAGTTTATTTTATATTGTCAAACTCATTTTAATCACTGAGGTAGGTACTGCAGGTTTATACATGATTTTTTAAATTATGTCTAAGTAAAAATGGTGTGTCCTATATTAGACAGGACATTATTTTGAAAATTGCAAAAATAAGAGGCATTGGTGGGGAAAATTTGGCAGAGAGCATTTTCTGGCCCCATTTTTCATGCTGAATCCAAATATGTTGTCTGCCAAGCAGCTAAGTCATCATGTATAGAGATAAAACAAAGTTTTCATTTCAAAAGAAGTATTCAGTACAAACAGTGTGATAATGACGACTAAAAATGATTTTGACACAGTTCATTTCCACTGCTGCATGTGCAGTCTCTTGTGCAGTTTAGATTTGACTTTTTACATCTACAATGTAAAGTTTTACATCCAGTCTTGCATATGAAAGCTATAATTTCTTGGCAGGATTCAGGTACCGGAGACAATGACATCAGTATAGGCTTTACTTTCATACCTTCAACCTTCCAACCCATAGGTTCTGGGTTAGGTATGACTGGAAAAGCCAAATGAGCTTGTCTCCATATAGTTGCTTGATAATGAGCACGCTGTATGTGAAAGTGAAGAGCATCACTAGTGGAGGTAGCGATTCTGGTGAACGTGACTTGTTAAATAGTACCACTCTTGCTTCATTGGTATTGCTCACGTTAGTGAGGTTGTACAGTTTACAGATAAACTGCTCAGCACTCTGTGCTGTCTCAGCTGTCAGGGCACCTTTTCCTAGGTTTTCCAGAAGGTGATGATATGTCTGAAAAGTCTTCCAGGCAGACTTCTTGCTGTAGCCGGCAATGTACGATGTAGTGTCGCTACCAGTCAATGCATAAAAAGCTGGAATACACTCTCTTGTATCTGAATTGTAAGGCATATGATCAACTATTTCATGAATAGGAATATATTGCCTCTTCTTGGCTGTGCCTGTTTTGAACCAAAGCTGTGTACAAGTCATCCTATGGTAGTGACCCAAGAGCAAAGCGATGACATCAGTGTCTCTACACTGCACCAATATTTTGTCAGTATGGTTTTCAACACAGTGGAGAATAATTCTGGTGTCAGCCTCTTCATGCCGTGCTTCAAGTGGTTCTGTGTCTAAATCTGAGCGAGATGATTCAACCATTTCCTCACTTGAAAATCCACCAGCTGCAACAATAACTTTCGAATTCAGTGCTTGCACTATCAACTGTTGAGATAGAAAGCGAGCGAAATCTGCTTTGTTCTCAGAAAGTGATATGAAATTGCTCCAGTTTGATGGTAGTGGCACATTTGCATGCTCTATTATCCTTCTAATGGGTCTAGTTCCTTGAGAGCGCCTTGTTCTGGTTGCACTTTTGATGGGTACTTCATAGTAGCGATCAAACACAACATCAATACGATTGAACATAGCTCCTGCATTCAGCACAGCCTGTACAAATGTATTAGCAAGATCTCCAAATGTTACCAGTCCTGTTGGCTTGCCTATAGCTAGTACAAGTGCATGGCCATCAATAATGAGAGTGGCATTCTGCAAGTCCACAGAAGAAAGACTCGATGGACATGAAATACCTTCAGTGATGGCTTGTACCAGAATCGCTTTTGATCCAGTTCGAAGATTACCATTCATTTCTGCCAATGCAACTGGCACTGGTAGCAGCTCATGTTTGAGAATCTCAGGTAAGTTTATACTTCTTCCAGCCTCATATGCAGTTAAGAGCCTTTGAAGGACTAATCTGTCTGCTCTTATAATCTTCTCTTTCTCCTTCCCAGTTTTCAAATTCTTAGTGGGTTCGTATAAAGATGCAAATGTCATTGGTTTGTTCTTGTGGAGAGGATCACGAAATTTTACTTCATCAGAAGACAAAAGTCGTTCTTGTACATACTGATTTAACTGTTTCTGGCCATCATTACTAGCATTTAAAAGATCTCTCTCAATCTCTTTTGTTGCTATATCCTTTGTTGCAATATTTTGCAAACTCTGTGATTCTTTAGTTTTGAACAAGCCAAATGAGACCAACTGATCATGAAGACGATTTTCATCTTGGTTGTCAAGTTTTATTCTACCTTTAGTAGCTTCATTGTGGACAAGATCATCTGTTCTGCTAACACCATAAAGTGCTCTGGTTTCCAATGCGATATGTGATCGCAGGTTATACGCCAAAGCCCATCTGTTCAGTGCTGTAGAGGTTTTTGTAATACCAATGATACCTCCACCTTTCTTGCCAATTCCATTTAGCCATTCTTGGCTTTGGTCAGGGTCAACTTGATTAAATTTTAAGCCTGTTCCTTTAACAACGAAGTTACCACTTTCAAATTCTCTTTTAATTTCTGCCGGAAGCTGGTGCATCTCATTCAGATAGATTGTGCCCCAGCGTGCATAATTTGTATGATCATATCTCATGAAGAGTGGCAGCATACGCTGGAATGCATAAATATGGAGTTTCCACATGCCATCTCTCTGAGCACGAATGAATTGAAGAAGAATTTGGACCATCTCCATGTAGGACCACCAGAATCTGAAATTTCCATCGCTTTCCTTTGATGCTACAAAACCATCTAACACATCAATAAAATTCTTGCTTTCTAAAATTGAAATGAGCTTTGACAGATTTTTTTCTTGCATACTTTCTTCTAGCATCTTCTTACACGAACAATTTTTTTCACCAATGAAATCAAGTAGTTGTGGCATTAAAATATGCCACATGGCCTGTAGTGATAACTTGTGTGCTCGGATGCCCCGTGCATTAGACATTCCAGCTAGAACCTTTTCTGCTGCCTTTGGGCCTAGAATGTAGCTTTCAACCCATGCTTCTAACATTCCTGATGAATTTATATGCTTTCCTATTACCTTCATGCCAAAATTGTGTGAAGACCTCCTAGCCTAACAATCAAGAAGTCTTGATAATCACTTTTAGCCCATTTAAGCTCCATCAATTTAAAATACAGGGCTTCATCTACAGTAAGGACTACATATTGCTGCCCCAGTACATTGGCTACATGCTTGCACCTTAAAACTACAGTATTTAAAGTGTCAAATTCATGAGCTGGTGATTGGACAATAGGCATGTAACCAATGGAAGTAACTTCAGGTTCTACTGTGCTATGCTTCTGATTAAAATTGGTCCAACCAATCCTTTCGTCACTATCATTACGACCAAAGAAGAATGCTAGGTCACAGGCATTTGCTTTGAGAACTTCAGGCTTGTCTGAATCTGATGCAACAAACCAGTCCTTTTGTGTGCTGGAAGTTGATTTAGACTATCTGGAACACAAGCCATTACAGCATCTTCTGATATATCTAGCCCTTTGTGACAAGGTTGTGCTAATATATCTGATCTAAGCCTCAGTGCTACATGAACTAGCTCAAGAAATTCATTATCACCTGCTTTATAAAGCTGCATTGTGGATTCACCATCCTTTTCATCCAGCAACCTGGTAAAACCGTTTGCCTGTCTCAAGCCACACCCCAAGTGGGCGTGTCTCTAATTAGCTGGCAGACAGTGAATTCAGTTTCAGCACCCAAAGAAGTAGTAAACAGCACTGTCTGCCAACTTTTCCCCTCAAATGCTTCCAGTGTTTTTATAATTATGAGTTATTGAAAATCTGACCTGACTATATCAGAACAAGGGTCAGTACCTTTGAAATGTTATCAGTATCAAATAATTTCTGCTAAAAGCGAACATGAGAACTCCTAAGTCAGGAGTCTATAACTGGAAAAAGGAAACCAAAGGAAGAAGATGAGATGGAAAACTTAAGTAAGACTACTACCTTATGAATGGCCTTATTAAATAATAATAATGTAAAATCTTAGATAATGCTTGCTAATCATTTACACTATGCAATTTTGTGACTATAATAATATATTGTACAAATATTACTCTATGGAAACAGCTTTAAATTAAATCTTAAATGATTCAAATATAATAATGATACAAATGAGCACATTATGGATGTAACGTTACACAATAGAAAGCAGTAGGCTTAGAATAATGCAGTGACGTGAAATCATCTGGTCACATGAGCATGCAATAATTTTACTTGTACTCAATAGATTATCAATTAGAAAATTGTTGTGTACAATAGACATTAATATCTCATACCCTCAAAATGTAATTCTTGATAACTTATTTTGGCAATAAGTAAAAAAAAACATTATAAACACAGCAAGTCATAATTATTACTTGTGGTTATACTTACCGAAAATTTACTTTGACAATAATCACAATAATCGGAATAATCGTAATAATCACAGTAATCCCAATAGCCATGATGATAACAATTAAGTCAATTTTTGTTGTTGCTACAAAAATGTTATAGTATATATATTATATAAATACGTTGGACCGTATATTAAGAATCTTTTGTTGGTTATGTTCAACAGAACTGTAGAAATATTGTTAAAAAGTTGGTACACTATTTTGTGAACTAAAATTTCTACAAATAGAGAGATAAATAGTATTTATATTGTAAAAAAAAAGAAATTTGCAGCCAGTCTTTCACATTAATACACTGGATTTACTGCCCAGAATAAGTTGAAAACTTCGTGACAATAATGGCTCTAGAACATATTAGGCAAGTCTGCTTGGAATAGTCAGGCCTTGAAACTGAAAGACTGGCTGGCTGATGATCTTTACATGCCAAAGCTGATAATACCATGAGGCTTTAACTGCTGATGAGGCTTGTACTGATGATTCTGTATGACATTTAGACTATCAAAATCACATATAATGTAGGTCTGGGTTGAGTTGACAAATCACAAATGTAGCAGAAGAGGAATGCTCTTGCCGAAACTGGAAAACAATTAAGCTCACTTGACCATAATATTAACTCTGATGCACAATAATTAATGCCCATGGATGAAACCAGGAGGGTTGTAGGTGCAGATTATTACCATGAGGTCAATTGTTGTAGTGAAGAAAAGCAATGACAATGTTTTACACACGTGCATCCAAAGTAATATAATACGCTGCTACAAGGGGATCACATTCAAAACTGAGCTCAATATGTCATGCAATAATATTCATAAAAGATTGACCAACAAAGTAATTTAGATATACAGTAGAAACTCAGTAATCTGAGCACTAAGGGACAGAAGGGTGCTCGGACTAGTGAAACATTTTGTATATTGAATACATGGATTTTTCAAGGTGATGTTATTTGAATTGTAATAAACATATGAATGTAAAACAGTATTATTACATAGACTTAAAATCAGTCATATTAATAAATTTAACATCAATAGCTAGTGTTGAATGTGGTATGCTTGAGTTTTTGTTCAGATAGCACAAATTGCTTATGGTCAAGAATTACCATGTTTTCTGCAAAGAAACAATTTGAGTAACACAGAGGCAAGATGTAAAAAAGGGTAGAGCAGCCAAACTACAGTTTCTCAAAGTGTGGGTATGGGCCTTCATGGGGCAGTGTTCCACCTGACAGCTGTTCAAATAATCATATTCAAGATTGGTTAGTTCATGATTACTGAGTTCTACTATACCATACTGTGAAAAATCATTCATTATACATAATAACTTGCTTTGTAGTAGAGTATGAAATATAAAAGTAGGTCATAGGCAGGCCAATATGCTATAACTATTTTAACATGAAAAAAATAATAATTTGTGGTTAATAAAATATGGAATTATCTATATTTATATATGACATTTTGCTCTCTAAGGCATCAATTGGAAAAACATATCTTCTGAAAGTTGGCATTATTTCTAACACTAAAATTGTTTGTAGACCGCTAATAAAAATGAGCCCAATGAAATTAAGAAAGCTATGAAAAGGAAATTGTCAAGTAGGACTAAGTCTTATCAACATTAAAAACTTTAAGTTGAATTCTATGCTTTAATTACCAAAACCTTGACTTTTATGGTCTTAACATTTCCATTAAAATATCTGAATGAAATAACTATCAAAGTGAACTCACATTGTTTGTTTGTTGCAGAGGTAGTTATATCCATACTGGAATACATATATGTATAAGTAGTGGAGTAGTAAGGTCTTGTATCAATAATACCATGATTTGTTCCATTTTCTAAGAAGACTACTATGTGATATTGTAATGTATCATTAATTTCAAAAGTCACTTTATCGCCACATTTATCTCGATTTGGTTTAATGTTTAAAGCATTGTCTATTTGATTCACTAGTAATACTTGATAGTACTCAACGTGACATTTACAAATAATACTTATGGCTGTCATATTCTCAAACTTCCTACAGTCTGCAGTCTTGAGTTGATCCTTTTTGGTAGTCCCTAAGTCTAATCAAATAAGATCATACAATTGAAATTAAAATTATTATTATTTACAAGAATATGAAGAAATTACTTCCTATTGAATAAAACATAAAATTTCTATGTTTTGTAAAAGTGAGGTAGCCCAGTCTGTGTATAGCCTTAATCGTTACTTCTGTATCCAATATATTACGTAATTTTTTCTTTGTTCAAATTAAATATGTAAAAATATGGAAAAAGTAAACACAAAAGAAAATGCCTTTGGTATGTGGAGTTCAGAAACATTTTATAAGTAAGAAATTGCAAGAAGTATCTTTATTATTGCTTACCGTTTTTCACCTCACAATCTGTAATATTAGCTGGAGCACTGAAGTGAACCATATTGTCACTTTCAATATCATATGAAAATATCTTATAAGTACCAGAAGAAACTGAGTCCACTACCTTATTGTTGGCATGTTCTCGACTGACAGGAAGAAATAGAGAATGATTGAAATTATAAATATCATTTTCTGTATTGATAATTGCATAAAAAACTCCTGCAGCTGATGAATTTTGTGCAAACAGTGTTGTTAAAGTAAGAGAGATATCCATATGATTTACTACTGTTGTCTCGATTACATCATATGTTTCTATTTAAAGAAGAAATACATCAATTAATTATGAGCACTACGTCATGTATTACTTGTACAAAATAAAAACAATTGAACTCAATAATTAAACTTCACATAAGATGAAATAATTAGAGTATTTTGTAATTATATAACATGTTAGAATCATTTTTATATCATACATTTGACTAATGAACCAAAGAAGTTTGCCATGTATGCTGGAATACCTTATTTGTAAATGAAAGCCTGTGCAAATTCTTAATTTGTGAACAGCTAAATTACTTAGTAAGTTTACATTTATTTCTTACCAATTTGCAGATTCATCTGATGTAGATTTATTCTATTCATTACGTCATATAGAGTAACATTTATCCATTGATTATCAGGCCATTCAAAAGAAATGCCAGTTGTATGAAATTCAGTGATGCTATGAATAGTTCCATTGACTTCCAATACTGTAGACTGTTTACAAATATGCTGCACCTATTTAGAATATCACATTGTCATTTTAATTGAAAGAGCAAATGAAAACAGCTATATATCAAGTTTATTTTTATACCTTATTATTCTATCAAAAAGGTGGTAAATTTTGGTGTAGTTATTTATGTTTTAATACAACATTGTGTCATCTATCCATTTGTCTCTAAGTGTCAGTATGGTATCCACTGATGATTATAGAATTTTATCGGCAAGTGAGTGAAGCTAGCCAGACACTGTCAGGGGGAAACTAATTGAAAATCTGAGATATTTGTTGGCAAGCAAGTGAAACGAGCGAGGTAGTATTAGGGTACATCAGCACTCTCTATTTAAGCTTGGACATTCAGTAAGAAACAAAGCTCTAAGCATTTTCAGATTTGAGGAACTTTTATCTTCCCAAAATGCTTGCATTGTTTTTAAGACCCCAATAAAGCACTATATCAAACTGCAAAAACTTTGTTTATTCTAGCTATTCATATTCATGATTGATGCATTTTTTTAATTGTGTAAAAAACAACAACTGCTATTAATGTTCACACTATGTCATATTCAGATATCTGGTGGTACGTCGTGCTTTAAGCTTACCAATAACACATGAATCAGTTTTCTTCCATCATGACTAATAGATTGTATGGTAATGCTCGCCAATGTCCACACTATAATAAAACACAAAGAAATTATTAGGCAGATTTTGATAGTTTATAACAAAAAAATTCTTTTATATAATATACGAATTTAGATTGGATCTAAATTTTATCATTACTGAATATATTCACAATCTGACTGGAAAAAAAAGAAAAAAAGTAATACCCTTGCTTTATTAAACTTACTAAGATTCATTAGTGGAAAAGAATCCGACTTAGTGCGTCCAACAATATTGATAGCAGACACTGTTACATTAAATATGTTGCATGCTATATCAGAGGGCAATGGTTCCGTGTAATTGAATTCTGAAGTGGTGATATTGTCTCCAGCGAACAATATTTCATTAGATGAATTTTTTATCATAATCTGATAAAATACATCAGGATCAATACCTGGAAGGTCATACGTTGGCACTGGGTCCCACATTATGGAGATGTAAGATTCAAAAATGCTAACTTGTTGTACCACCACTTTCGACAGTTTACCTAATTAATTAAAGTAAAAAAAGCTAGCTTTAAAGTAATTTAAAGAGGATTTATAAAACCTTGTACATGAAGAGTAAAAGGATCACTTGTTTTTCTTGTACCACTTGTAAACATAGCCTCACATAGCACGTCCATTTTGTCATAGTGAGTAGAAACAGACAGCATGTTTAAAATGCCTACTATTTCTCCAAAGCTTGGTACCACATGAATCCTGACGTCAGTCCTTGTGCCATCTATTTCAGTACCATTTATGTACCAAGTAAGCCTTGTAATATCATCAGGTTCAACTATGCAGGTTAGAATGTTACTGCTCCCAGCAACAATTACCTCCTTTTCAGAATTGAGCAACACTAAAATTATAAGTTTTTGTTTACATCAATAAATCTCCGTAAGACAGGTAAATATACTAATTTATAATATCAATCTGACAAATTTAATTGTTTCCTGAAATACTGCAGTCAAACTCACAGTGATAAATTATACATGCATACATATATTTAATACTTAATACATTAGTCAGAGTGTGATACGGCAAGATCAGGAATAAAGCCTGAAGGTGAAATATTTTGTCATGTCACTCTCTGACAGTGCAATGAGTGGTGTTTTCGATGCTAGATATCTTCATTGCAGTACCCTGGCTGTAAAACTCTCTAGGGGTTCCCCACACCCACAGCTGACATTGTAGCAGCTGCTCTAACCTGATTGGGGTTGGGTAGGCTTCATGAAGAAAGATCAAGCTGTAAAAACTCAGAAAACTGGTGGTCTGTGACTATAACAATGAAGCACCAAAGGTGTGAACCCTCAACCTCGTACTATGCACTAGCTAGCTATTATAATATTATAATCTCAGACCAAAAGAATATTTTAAAGGCTATTCTAATCAGGTATCAGCTCAAGCAATGCAAATGGTACATATAAAATGTCTCAGTAGGAGAAGCTAAACAGGCTGAAGACACTCACCCATACTTTCAACTCAAAATCTACTTCAACAACTCCGTTAACTTCCAGTGGCATAAAGCAAGCTACCGCGTGGACCGCAAGAATTAAAGTTTTGCTCACGTGATTATGGCATGATAATAGGCGGTGTTACCCACAAAAGTTAGTGCCTATGCGGAAATGAAAGCTTCTTGTTTCTTAAAATTCAGCCCGAAATTCTGAAAAGTAGCACAATGCAAGGTCCTAAATATCCGTTCTGAGTAAGTTCATACATAAATCAACGGCTAATTGTCAGTAATCTCCAAAAGTAGAGCGTGGCAGACAGACAGACATTGAGGATTGATTGTATATGATTTCATAATAAAGTCAACTGTAATCTGTCTCCCAGTTCTTGGAGTACTTTCTTTTGGATGATTTAGTTTGGCATTTACTATTAATTTATGAGTCAAGAGCATAAGTTAGCATACAGCTGACCAATAAATTGTATATCCTGTACTGATACATATGTTGGAACTGCCCCTCCCCAATCGTCCTACACATATACATATATATACATATAACAAGTAAAAAGGGGATGCTGTTACCTTTGCTACTAGCATGGAGGAAATGGCTGTAAAAACTCGGTTGTTAAGTTAGTTTCATTGTGCTTTGATTAAATGTTCTAAGACCTAAATGATAGTGCGCTAATCTATCCTTACGGTGTTACTGCATAATTGCAATTGCCATTTCAATGTGTATGCTTCTGTTCATATTCTATTACATGGTTAACTTATCCTGGAGGGCCAGTTTTAAAACTGGCATAATTCTTCACGGCCAAAAGTTGCAAAAAGTAGATGGACAGCATTTTTTATTCAATATTAACCTTTAAATTGTCTTTATGAGTACTTTGAATGTGGAAGCATTGTCAATTTTTATTTTTAAAAACCAAAAAGTCCTGATTAAAATTGTTTTGATTTACTTCGGGCGATCATTGTATTTCCTAACTATACTTTACCTTGCTATACTAGTGCACAAGCAACTACACATTTATGTGAACACAGGAGAAAAAGCTGACACAATGGTTACTGTATATGGAGTAAAATACTTCAAAAACAGGCACATAGCTACAAGCATTTCAGGGTGCTTGATGTAAGTCAGTCAGTCTTATCATCATAGCTGTGATAAAATATGATTGTGTATTAAGTCAAGTCTTTTTTTGTCATATTACAGAAATATTATGAAGATCTTTACTACGAAGCTAGCTAAATATACAGATTTGTCATTGTTAAAAAACTATATACATAGCATTCATTTTATATAGACTAAAAATATATTGAACTTTGTACTAATTATTTGACTCATAAAACACTCTTGGTGATGATGGTCAGGTAATTTGTGGACAAAGTAATCTGAACCATTCATTTTTGTTCAGTTTATTTACCAGTGTATACATATTCTTTACTAGATTTCTCTGTAATGAGGATCACTGCTGCCATTCTTTGCAGTTTTAATTAAAATACATGTGAATTTTATAGTTGAATAAAAAAAAAAGAACAAATAATATTATAATAAATTTTATGTCATCAAACAATTTACAAAAATTCACAAAATGTCTTGTTCTGTTACTGTTTTTCTTAGATCATTCTAGATATGAGAATTTTTGGAGGTATTAGCTATTATAAGTTTTATTGTGCCATTGAACTTCACATTTTGAGCTTCAAGAAAATTAAAGGAAAGATTTACAAGATGACTAACTTTGGAGTTACTTTTAACAGAATAATTTTGTTTCTGTGAAAGTTAGTGATTATTTTATTACTCAGAAATAATTATGCATATTTGTTTATATGGATGAAATTATAGATATTTTAAGTATAAACTGCAAGCACTTTAGTTGGGCCAGCTCATTCATTCTCAATTTTAATATGGATCTGTTAATGTATTGTTTACTTAACATAAAAGACATATCTTGTTTCATTATTACTAAATGGAATGAGTTCACATAGTTACCCAGATATAAATTCATTAAAAACATAATCAGAATAGATTTCCTATTGAATTACCAGTAGTAGCTTGAGTGTGAGGGAAAGCGAAACTCAGCAGAGCCATCAGTATAATCATTTTTGTGGCAGGATACAGAAGGCATCCCATTGTTATCATCATAATAAGTTCTAATTGTTCAATTTGTTAATAGCTACTATGTTTTGAGTATTTTAATCCCGACGTAGTATTAACAAATTCTTGTACAAGTCGATGTCTTTTCAAAGATTCTGCAATAATAAAATTCAATGAGAAGTCATATTACTAGCACTACATAAAATTGTTGCAATATGAAAAGTATTAAATCAATACAACAGTATTATTAGAATATTTATAATGAGCAATCATTATAGTTATTACAATGAATTTAGAGGTTGAAGTGAATCTAGTGTACTTAAAATGAGTATCACAGTATTGGTATTTTCAACAACACTGATAAAATATCGTACTTTCAATGTTGGTCAATGTTATGTCAATTCACTAATTATAAATTGATATGCCAAGTAATAGTTCCCCTGTCAGTTCGTTGTAACTCTATGTTAAATCTTCTGAATACTTCAAGATGATTTCTTAACTCCAACCCAACTACTCAATGATTTTAGTTAATGTTAACTCAGTGATTAGTATTATCATGTCTCTGACACTTAATTTTTTTTTAAACATTCGCTATCATTGTCTAATTGGCAAGCTAGCGTAGCGAGCGAGACAATTATTAGGGATGGATAATGCAAAATCGGGTATAATTAGGGATGGATAATGCAAAATCGGGTATAATTATGTTATAATGGATAGTACGTATGCCCTTTAAACGCGCGCGCGGGATATTTTTCCTCCGAAAAACACGGCTTTTTAATCTTAACCCCAGTTTATTCAGAAACTACAGCATTAAGCAAGCCTTACTTTATACTTAAGCTCAGAAGTGTGAGAAAATTCCTGCGAAAACGCTTGCTTTTCAAGAAACGGTTACTATGGCATTGAAGACCCTTTTCCAGACTTAATTTCAAAACTTCTCCATTTTAGGGGATACGGAGTGCCGATTGTTGGTTGTCAAGAGTCATTGGTGGTCAGAATGCTGTAGTATTAATGCTAAGAAAGCTACTACCACACGAGGGAAGCTGAGGTATGTACGTAATTCCATATTTGTTAGCTGAATATGCACAAATAACTCTAGCCTTTTTCTTTTTTGTAGCTAAGAGCTTGTTGTCAACAGTGACTGGTAAATTCAAATAGTCAGAATGGCTCAAATTTGGTACTACAAAAGTTACCAGGGCTAAAAAAAATGAGGTAAGAAAGTAATTTTGTATTTGTGTGCTAAAATTGATTGTCTTTTATTTTTGTAGCTGAGAGCTTGTTGTCAAGAATTCGAGGTAATTCAGATAGTCAAAGTAACTTAAATTGGATACTTCAGAAGTTATCAATATTCACGAAATTGAGGTAAGTAGTAATTCCATATTTGTTGGCTAAAATTACAAATAACAACACTGGTTTATTTTTTTTTTTAATCGTAGCTGAGACCTTGTTCAAGAGTTACTGGTAATTGAGATTATCAGAATGGCAGATGCTTGATACTACAAAAGTTACCATTAATCAGGTAAGAGAGTGATATTGTATTTGTTTGCTGAAATAAAAGGTCATAACTGCTATATTGCATGAACTAATCTAAAACATAGTAACAAAACTTAGTTTTATGTTACCTAACTATCAGGCTCACTCGCCATTTGTGCTCAAGCATACCACTAGTTTATTTATATATATAAGTTTGGACGTACGTATGTAATTTTGTACTTTGACCCTCCGTATTTTTGTGTTCGCTCGGCGTTCGACCCCGTCTCAACTTCACTAAACAGAATCCTCTGGTTTAGCGACTATTACCCGTATCACCTTGGAAATTGAAATGTTTACCGCTTTGAATTGTTTTGCGGGTGCAGTTAAAACTCCAAAACTTACGGGAGCTCCATTTCTATTCGAGTTAGTGGCGGTGGTAAGTTAATACGCTATTTGTCACAGTTATAAACCCTACTCAACAGCATTTACTTGAAAATCCATTGTCCACTAGACCAACCACGAAGGTAAGTCTTGCGTAAGGTATGTTCAGTTGTGTGCAAGTATTGTGCGTTACAACTAGAATATCACAAAGAAAAATTTAAATAATGTGACTTTATTTTGTTGCTTCTTTTTCAATTCAAACAGTTGCGGGGAGCGGTTACTATGGCATTGAATCCCCTTTACCGCATATACTTAATTTAAAAACTCGGCTTTATTTTAGTAGCTTGAGTGTTAGTGTTAAAATCAATCATATAACAATAGTGTTGTTTAAGGCTCGCTCGCCATTTGTGCTCAAGCACACCACTAGTATAATTTATAGCTGATTTTAAAATCAAACCTACCATAACAGCAAAAACCATACAACAATGCAATTATGTCACATAGCATGTATAAAGACACAAACTATTAATTAATGCAAAAAAACAAAACAAATCATATCTAGGCACAAAAAAATATGGTAACCTACTTTCGGCCTTAAAAAGCAAATTGTAAATATAGAGGCTTTTTTTGAATATTTAAATTCTCAAGTGTTCCAAGAACAATTTCAGCTTGATTGCCCAAGTGTAACTTTGGGCAACTCAGAGAAATAAACGAAAATCTAAATTGGCCTCCTTAAAATAGCTAGCTTTATGTAAATTTTACATGTAATATTATATCAGCATAATTGTTATCTATATAATATCTGGGTTAAGTTACAATTAAATACATATTGGCTGTCAAAATCGTCTTTCTATTTAAAAGAATAAAAAAAACTCAGTATTTTGTGCATAATTTTAGCACAAAATACATGAGAATCTATATATAATAATCCTAATAACACAAGGTAACTATTATGGTCATAATATTAAAGAACAGCTATACCAAAGCTTGAATAACAACAATAAGAAATAAATTAGAAATGAATGCCTAAAAAGCTATTATTTACACAGGGCAACAATAAAATTTCCTATAGTAAAATATATAGGTGATGACAGAAAACTCCATTTTTTGCCCTGTGTTAGAATTTTTAATATTTACAAATATTACTACATGTTAAACATTAAGCCATATGACTTGAATTGTATAGAAAGGAAAAAAACAAGCATCATTTTTATGAACAAAATCAACTGTAGGAATCCATCTCTGTGTGTGACTGAGATTTAGCAAATCGCATGTGTTGTTTAGCATACGGTGTGCACGATTTAGCAAACCGTGTTCCCTATTTTAGCAAACTGTGTGCGTTATTTAGCAAACCATGTGTCCAATTTGCTAAATCGGCGACATTGAATTTTTTCTTAATTTTGGTACTAACGGCACTCCATACTTTTGCGACCAACAATGCTGCAATGACCTCTGAAATACATTCTTTTTTTTTCCCAAAAGATCACTTTGGAATATAGTAAACAAAGGACAAGGCTTGTCTAGGGTTTCCAAAAAAGTCTCTGATATTAGCTCTGATAGATTTGACCGCTCCATTTCGACCGACCAAGTTCGACAACGACCATGAGATCTGGTAAAGAGTAGAAAAACATAAATACACGCCCCTTGTTGTGCAAAAAAGGGTGCGGTCGCACGGCCAGCTCAAACACAGCTGACAACAGCACAAAAACTACAACAAAGTAATGAGTGGAGATTTACATAAAACTACAGCCACTATGAAACCTTGTGCCCTCATTTTTCAGTTTGTCATCAAACATTATTGTGAGCTTAAACTAAAAAAAAATTATTGTTAGGCCTCTGTTAAGTACATACTACTATAACCCTATCACCCATGCTCGCTGAGGGTTAATGAGCCTATAAGAAACCTGAAGAAGTGCTGTAATTATTGACCTTAAAAATATACAGTTTACTAGATTGATGATATTTATTGTCTGCTGAGTCAGCAGCGTAAAGATAATCATGAGGCATGAATCTCATTAGTGATGAACTATGCCACCTGCTGAGCTTCCTGTAGACTACCTTAATACTGTATTAATGAATCTGGGATTATTTAGAGTCAGTAAGGGTTGCTTGTATTTCTGTGAATCCTAATTCTATTGTTAATATAGAAAAGGGACAGCTAGTACCATAGCCAGTATAAACTAACATAACCTTTTCCCCACTAAACTTGGCTCTGACCTTGAAGTTGTATTAATGCTTAGCTACACAATGGGTCTGAAGACAACCACACCTAATGTTCAATAGTGCAGTACTCTGACATACGGTTACAAATGCCTTGTTACATTTTAAAAGCATGGATCATTCCTTCATTATTATGTTTCACTAAACTTAATATATTTAGTAATACATTGGTATCAATTCAAATAATTCCTGTATTGGTGACATTATGATTGAAAGAGTTAGTTTAAAGACAAGTCCATAAAAATAATAAGGATAGAAACCAGAAGAATTATAAAATGCCAAAATTTTTTTTTGTGAATTTAGGGTTACACATGTATGGGAACTGCATTATATACAATATAACTTATTCTTTTGTCATTCTTTTTCAGTTTTAATTAAGCTTTAATTAAGGAATAATTACAAATAATATGATCAAGATATTATTACATGTTGATTTTTCTGTGAATAAATGCAAGAGCACTCAATACTTTTAATTTGCATTGATGTAAATTTCATTCCACTGGCTACAGACAACAGATACTGCTAAATTAGACTTTAATGAGCAGAGAAGACTCTATACAAAAGATTTGCAAAAAGTATAAGGTCAACTGCCAGTACTTAGGGTTGCTCAGTTGCAAATGAATAACCAACAGCAACAACAAATAGTTAAACATTATCTTTAGAAAGACTATACACTCGAACCTCTCTTATCCGTTCGTCTAAGTTACGGACACCTCTGTCTACCGGACACCAACTAAAATTATTGACTGCGTACGGATCGTCAGTGTAGTCGGAAAGCTACCAAATTAAACGAATATAATCGGGAAAATATTTCGCGTGTGGCACTTGGAGTGTATTTGATCGTAGCGTTGTTTGTGGAGATGGAGCAGGGAATCAACAGGCAGTTAGTGCGTCTACCGCTAGTTCTTCTCAGAACTCGTTCTTCTCAGAACTCGTTGACCCGCGGCGTCGCTGCTAGTTCTTCTCAAAACTCTTTGAAAGGCAGTGCGCTGCTAGTTCTTCTAAGAACTCAACGACCAGCGGTGGTGGATGCAAGGTCGCGGTAACTGAACGCAAGCGTAGCATTTTAACTCTAGAAAGAAAGCTGGAGATAATATCAGAAGTTAAGAAAGGGAAGTCAGTGAGGCAGTGTCTGGACAGTTTGGTGTTCCAAAATCTACAGTGAATGATATTTGGACATGAACGATGAAGAAATTGTAGAAGATGTTTTGCAAGAGAGAGAAGAATCTGAGTCCAAAAATGAAGACAAAGCTTCTTCAAATGCAGTTACTCCATCACAAGCTTGTGCTGCTTTCGATACTGCTTTGGAGTGGTTGGAGTCCAAAGGCAACACTCACACACCCTGCACATCTTATGCTGGTAAAAAGTTGGAGAGACGATGCAGCTCAGCCTAGCTTGAAATCTATGAAGCAAACTAAAATCACTTCATATTTTAAATAAATTGATTCATGTATTTTTTGTTAATTTTAAGTAATATACTAATTCAATTATCAAATAATTAATTGTATACACGGTTTATCACCGAATAAATTAAGTATTTCTGAGTTACGGACATTTCTTAGTTACGGACACCCCTTGGTCCCAGATCTAATTTGCAAGGTTAAGCCAAAGGAGGCTCCACTCTCACGCCTACACTAGATACCCTTTATCTTCCGTTATTGGTGGGCGGGGGAGGAAGGAAAGGGTCAGGTGTCAACAGAGGAGGTTGGTCGCGCGTCAAGAAACGTCATTAGTCACGTGACAATAATTTCATTGGACCGAGAGAATACTAATGCGCGCACGATAGAAGCATTCCAAACGAATCCCGTTATGTACCGTGATGCCAATTTTACCTTTGAACCCAACACCAGCATTTTGGCTTTCCCACAATTCCCACAATTTGAACCGAAGAACTGCGTGTACTTTGAACTTCCCTTGTGGAAAACCAGTTGGGTCATTTGGAATCTGAGGTAGGACATCTAGAATTAGGAAAGGCGGGGCAGGGGCTTGTTCACAGCAAATGCATTACTACACCCACAGTGACAAATAATAAGCTTCACTCGTTTAACTGACTTTCTCCTGCAGCGTCTCTCGATTGCGGTTCAGCGAGGGAACTCGTATCAGTATATGGAGGCATCACAACCTGACTTTATTTTATTTCTTTATTTTATTTTATTATTATTATTTTATTTTTTAGATTCACCTACCTTGAACTTTGGATTAAATATACTTGCTATATCCTGTATCATTTAGTTATTATATAAGCTTCACTACCACACCCACAAAGTACATTCATTGAACTACGTACACACAAGCTGGCCATACAAATAAACATTAGTTGACCACACCCACAAAATATTTATTTTGACCGTACCAACTAGAAAATTATCTGCTGGCCGCACCCACAAATTAATAATCTACTGACCATGGACACATACTGTTGACCAGCCACTTGTGATGACCACACCCACATTATTAACTCTGATGACCACACCCACATATTAACACACCACATATAAACTCTGATGACCACACCACATTATTAACTCTGATGACCACACCCACATATTAACTCTGATGACCACACCCACAAAATTTAAGCAATTATATTACACAAATCAGTTATTTTATTTTTACACAGTACACTTCAATGTTATTCTTCATCAAAATGCCTTCTTGCTTTTTTGTAATGCTGGTTTTTTCTGTATTCGTGGTTATCAATCTTCATAATTAGATTTCGCAGTATCGCTCAAAGGATGAATTTTAATGATCACCAGTTAGTTAGCAGCAACACAGATACAGAGCGATTCGAGCCAGCCTGCAGCAATGACATGTCCGAGCCAGCCTGCAGCAATGACATGTCCGAGCCAGCCTGCAGCAATGACATGTCCGAGCCAGCCTGCAGCAATGACATGTCCGAGCCGGCCTGCAGCAATGACATGTCCGAGCCAGCCTACAGCAATGACATGTCCGAGCCGGCCTACAGCAATGACATGTCCAACAGCAATGCTGGGGCAACCTGCTCTAGTTTAGGTATATCAAACTGATATATCGTAACTCCCAGATTCTTAATTGCAATTAATAGCAGCAAACTATTAGAAAATGCCATGTCATCATTTTAACTTCACAATATGCTGCTTCAATTTGTTTATCTGTAAAACGAGTTGATAAATATATGCATATTAAACCATAACTGAAGTATGATCAAATTGAATATTGTCCAAATGAATAATATATCTGTTTTTATACCAAGGAATGTGCATATCCTGTCATCTTTGTGGAGCATGGTATTCCCGTAAAGATCGATTGGCTAAGCATCTTGAGTCAGAGCATGGAGTAACCGACGGAGGACACCAAACAGGCCGCTTCTTCTGCCCCTTTGAGTGCAAGTTGCCACCATTTCGCACCGTGTAACTCCTTTTATGTCACTGCGAGTTGTTACATAAAAAATCACTAGGTAAGTACATCATTTTTCATAGCAATTATTAATTAATTTTCATACTCTATTATCTCCAATATTTTCAACTCTTTCAGCAGACTTGCTAACAAACATATCACACTATATAAATTAACTATAATGGATTATCATTCTTTCATGGTCAAGTTTCTGACGACCATTGGGAAGCGATTGCGAATTGGAACTATTACCAACAATTAGGATAAGAACCTTAGCCATCACATACCACTCAGTCATTAAACATTTGCTGTTATTAGACAAAGGTGCGCTTGAACAGTAATTTGTGCGGAAGGAGCTAGCTTAATTAACAAAGATCATTAAAAAAAATTAATTTACAAAAATAGTCACAAAAAGTATTAAAAATCTCCTTAAATTTGACAATGTTTGCCATGGAGACAATTTTAGGGTTAAAATTTAATGAAACTACACCCGAGTGTACAAAGAAAGGTGACATAGGTATATGTAATACACAATGTATTGTGGATACCATATTTCCTTGATTGGAACTGTGGGTGAATACTATTCATTTCAGCTTACCAAACCTGTGGGTTATATGGTAGTGTTCAAGGGTGACTTGTATTAATTTAAAATTCTCTTCAAAATATTTTACCACAGATGAATTTGTCACAAGCAGGATATGTCAAGGTGTGGTTCTAATCAAGGAAATACGGTATTTATCATGACTCGGCAAAATTGTTCAACATACTTGAGGCTGACGTTAGCTAAGCAAAGTACACAAAATAATTTTTTATTTATTTAAAAGATGGTACCTGTAAACACCACTAAGAAAATGCTATTCAGACTATCTCCCTTACGAACATCGGTGTGTCAATATTCCACAGGTACTGAGCACCTTAAATTTAGCTCAATGCAGGAGTTCAAGAAATGGAAGGAATATGAAGAAGAAAGAACATGAAGAAGAAAGAACATACTCAGCATATGTGCAGCAGCAATCACCTTACTGCCCTAAACTAAATTCAGGTATACGGTATATTTAAATATGTATTCATTTTAGCAACCTGTATGTATAATCAAGAGATCTAATGATGAGACATTATTATGTGTGCTGTCGTGATGGCAACTACCGAAAGAATTTATCTAAGAGAGCAACAGAAAAACAGAGAGTGAACCAAAAATTAAGCAGAAAAATCGATGGTGTATGTCTTTCACGAATGTACATAAACGAATACAAAGACCATGTTGAGGTTACGTGCCAGCCCACACAAACCACAAACTGTGTGCGAGTGAGTTGCCACACTTACCTATGCCTCAGAGTGCAATGGTAGCTTTTAAAGTCAGCAGAGGCATAGCATCTGACAGAATATTGGAAGGTATGTTGACTACACATCACGAAACTTAATTATTAGTTTCGTTTTTGTGAATAAACAGACATCCGAGAGAATGTAGGACACCGAGTGAACAGACAAGACTTTCATCAAAATGTTTTTAGAAAGCATTTGTTGTCGAAACAAGACATACATAATGTCAAGAGAAACGTACTTGATCGTAAAATCAAGCGCCATGAAAATGATGCTATTTCAGTGGGAATTTTAGTGCAGGAGTTAAAAAACGAGACTTTTAACCCTATCCTGTTCTATAAAGCCCAAGGAAGTGAATCAGAAACAAAACTATTTCTAAAAAAAGACTCTTTCATTCTGGCACTACAAACAGAATTTCAAATGGAATTATATAGAAAATTTTCTCACAAAATCTTGTGCATAGATGCCACCCACGGCACTAATGCGTACAGATTCAAGTTGATTACATGTCTTGTTCAGGATGATTTCAGTCAAGGAAATAGTCGAAGTTGTGGAGATAACAATAACAAATATTCTTGTAACATACAGGACAACCAATAGCATGGTGCATATCAGATCAGGAGACCACTGAAGTAATACAGATTTTTCTACAATGCATCAAAGATAGATCACCTCAATCTGAAGTTACAGTACTGATGACTGATGATGGTATGAATATATTATCTATATGTGTCAAAAAATAATTTTCAATAAAGACGTGCAGTGAGATACCTTCAAGCCTAGAAAAAAACCAGAAAAAAATTGTGTTCTATATATGTGACCGTCTACAGGAAAACCGGGCACAACGGGGCACCCTTCTAAAAAATTTTTTTGCACTTACAGAGTTGTCGGCGTCCAGATATTGAGCTCTCCAAGTTTTATCGTCGTAGCTTAAGTCGTTCCCACTATAATAGACCTAACCGTTAATCCCTTCCGTCGGCTTGAAACAATACATTTTTAAGAAATCGATCGATCTTTTCTCGATATTTACGCACGCCGCGTTGTGGCCGGTGTCATAGTGAATTTTGTCCCCTCTCTCAAATACTTAAATAAATGAGCATTACCACGATCCAACAGAGCGATCCCTTTACATAAATTTTCACTCCATTTCCAGTACTATCTTCCGTCAGTAATAAATTAGCTGCCCTTGGCTTCAATTTTAGTTTTGGTTTTTCAACAGTGCTTATATTAGTTATTTGAATTTTTTACTTCTGTTTTTTTTTAAATGGCAATTTTAGTTTTGGTTATTGGCTTGTAGGTAATAGCTATTACAGTATTTAGCTAATGATTTTAGTCCTGGTATATTTTACTGGAATGTTATTTATTTAGTTTAGCATTGGCTTCCTTTATTTTGGCTTATTCACTTCATTCAGTAGTTTTGGTTTTTGTTTCCAATGATAACTTTAGTTTAGTTTAGTTAAATTCAACTGTATACATGTATGAATATTAGTTTTAGTTTTGGTTATTATAGTACCCATGAAGTTTAGTTTAGTTAGTTAAGTAGCTAATAACCTAACTAAAATTAATTTTAGTATTAGTTAACCAAAGCAACACTATGTAGCCATCCTTGTGTGAATATCAATGAGGAACCTAATAGCTAGCTAGCTATATCAAAATAAGCTGTTCAATATGTGACTTGTAAGTATTGTAGGTAAAGGGAACTTAGGATACTGGGACACATCTGCCCATATTATTTACTTAAAATCACATTTTTGCAAATATCTCTATAATGACAAGTTTGCCCAGAGGTAAAAAAACACCATAGCCATTAAAAATGTGCAAGTGAGGACCACTCTCACATACACTTTGGAAAAGTATCTGCAAACCACTTTCAAGAAACGAGATCACTATTGTCAGTACAAGAATCACTATTTTGATGCATAATTAAAATGCTTGGACCTCTAACATTTTACATGATGCATGCTAATAAAGCTTTTTTTTCTAAATAATGTTTGATGTGTGGTTTGTCAATTAGCATTTAAATTTTCAAATTATTTGTAAAAATTATTCAATCGAAGATAGTTTGAAAAATACAATGTTAATCCACAAACCCCATCAATCATTGTTAATATAGAAAAATCTATATTGGCACTATGCAAAATATCAGAGCTCCAAGTATTTTCATTGTGCAGAAATAGCAGTCCCTGTACTTGCAATAGTAACCCAGATTCTTGAAAGTGGCTCAAATTTGTTTCACGCAGACTGCCTTTAAAAGTAACAATATTAGAGAATACATCCAAAAAACAAATTGGATAGTAGAAGATATAAGGGACTATAATTATTAGCTATTGGCAGGAAAAATACAAGACTTTTAAAAAAAATAGCTACATTGTGCAGTATGAATTGCTTATTCATGGTAGATAGTTTTATTTAATCATATTAAACTTTAAGATTTGCTAATTTAAGCCAATTAGACATTGTATGAATGCAAGTATTCTACCTAACATTTATCAAAATTAGGGGGGCTGAAGCCCCCCTAATTTTGACAATAATGTCTACAGCCACAAAATATATGTTGTAGAACACATAATTAAGCACAAACACTACAGTTTGGGCAAAGCCACTTTCCTTGCAGATCAGCCTTTGAAACTCTTAAACACTGATTGGTGTGATACCATGTTAAACACTTGGTGCACCTCCCCCATTCCTCCAATGAATGAATTCCCTCTGGAAGTCGGCAAATACAGTGCACTTCAATGAAGTCAACAGCAACTATTTTAGAAAGGGCACGTCTCTCTTTCTTTAATGGAAAGAGTGCCATCTTTCCTTCTTCAAGACATCGATACAAATGACTCCTCATTTTCTTTTGATCATAAAAAAATTTTTCCTGGATCTTTCCCCCTGCCTGAACTTGTGAATCCATGAAATTTAGACGAATTTTAGGAGCATTACTGTAAAGCAAAGAAGCTACCTGGCTTTTTACATGTTTTCCTGCGGAGCGATATACGCTATCATAGACTGACACTATTGGGTGTGGGCAGCCAATAGTAGTCACTGTTAGCCAGTGACCATTGCAATTGTTCAAAATTTGTACAAACTCATCGTGCTCCACATTAAATGACAAAGCCACTCCACATGTCACATCTTGGAAGCCTGAAATTTCAGGACAACTTTGCTCCAGCAGCTGTTGAGCAGCATTGATAATATTGTCATTTAGCCAACCTAATGGATTAAGCAACAACTTCTTGTCTGCTTCTGTCAGCTTAAGGTCAGGAAGCCAATATTGAAAATTCTGGTTTGTCTTCACAACATATTCTTCAACCTCAATAATGTCGGAATGCACAGTACTGTCCATATTAGCTAGCTTTTGTTTTTTTGGGTGATGTCATGGATGATTCTTGCTGTAATGAAGACGAAGGTGAGGGTGGATGCAGTAAGGGTGCGGCTGAAGATGGCAGGGGTGGGACTGAAGATGGCAGGGGTGAGGCTGAAGATGGCAGGAGTGGGGCTGAAGATGGCAAGGATGGTGCTGAAGATGGCAGGGGTGGGACTGAAGATGGCAGGGGTGGGGCTGAAGATGGTAGGGGTGGGACTGAAGATGGCAAGGGTGAGGCTGAAGATGACAAAGGTGATGCTGGAGGGAGAAAATATGTTGTTTTATATAATGAATAAGGGGTTCTTAAAATTCTAGCTATAAGCTATCTGTGTGGTTGAAGCAAGGTTCATTGAGGGATTTGATCTAACCCACTTCATACCAGTCCTCCTTCATCCATCCAAGTTGAGCTCAAACTCAGACTGATGGCTTCTAACTTTAATCAAAGTATTGTGGTACTTAATCAAGTAGTCTCACTATTCATTTTTGTTATTGCATATAATTTAGATTATTTATTACTAAATTCCTTACCTTTAGTGTCATTTACTTCTATTTTCTTTGCTGCAATAAATGAAAACATCAGTATTTGCAATACAGTAGTGAAATTAGGAATTAACATACAATCAAATTTCTTCTTCAGCTCTTCATCAAGTTTCCAGCTTTCTGGACTCAAAACAGAAACTATAACAAACAATTATTCCATAATATTAAAAAGAATTATGCATAATTTAACTTTAACTAACCTGATGATGCAGTCTCACTCTGTTCAGGTACTCTGTGGCTCTTGTTCACATAAGTGAACATAATAGTTTTGGCCTAATAAAAGTGAGAAGCAGAATGATTATGGACCCAAATAGCTGTGTAAATACAACTATATATACCTCATTTTTGCCAACACCAAACATATCCATAATAATGAAACTTAAAACTTCTGGAAGTAAGACGTCCATTGTATATGAAAAAATCTAGATGTACAGAATATCATAACTATTTTTACAGTTGACAAATGATAACTTATTGACTGAATTACCGAGCTGGACTTGTCATTACAACAGAATATGGAGATCATGAAAATTGAGATACATTCATACACGTTATAGAAAGGCTTCTGTTTTTCAATATCTCTACGAATAAATAATATTAAATCATTTTCAGATAAAATTCATAATTACAGCAAACATACGAAGTTTCCTACATGAACTTTTGATGAAATCCGTATAACTTGGGCACTCATATTCCTGCAGCTGTATTAATAACAAGTCAGAGTTTGATATAATGGATATGAGTGAGAATATAAATAGTGAACCTAACGTTTTAAACAATTACTTCTTGGTTTAAATAGAGTTAAATAAGTAGCATTCAAATGGAATGCATAAAATATTTTAATAGTAAAATTGTAAAACAATATATTTCTACTTACTTCTCCATTTTTTATTTTTTCAAGAGTATATTAGATGCAATTTAAATATCTGTGTTGCCATGGCATAAGAAATATACATTAATTTACATTTGTAGTCACAGGTAAAGTATAGTCTAATACAATATTAATGTTTCACCTTCAAGGGGATGAATGGCAGCTTTGAAGAACTTGGTCAACTTCTGAAGGAGTCCTCACTACTTGTCTCCAACCACACTCCTTTTCCTTGTTTCTTAGAGTACACCTCTCTCCACCTACAGGAAATACAAACACTAATATTTCTACTGAATAAGAAAAGCACAATTAATAATCTAAACAACAAGCATTAAGAATAAACTTAATTAAAAAAAAAAGGATTCAGGGTTGTCCATAAAGCACTGCCTCTTAGCAATTCCTTAAACATGATTACATATACAAAATATAAACATAATGTTAATTCACATACCAATGCAGTGATTTAGGGACGTAAAATCATCATGATTTACATGACTTTTCTCTTTGCCTTATTTTGTTGACCAATCATGACAGGTAGAATTAATGTTTCTTGTTTTCATAATTTTTGGCCAACCACAATTTTTTTTTCTAACTTAGTTTCTATCATTTTTCCCCTAACTTATTTAAGTCTAATAAGTCTAATAAGTCTTTTATTCCTGAATATGGTCTAAAATTATATGCAACTCTTAACATCCAGTTGAATCAAATTAACACTTAGTTCACCATCAACAGGCTTCACCTCTTACCTTATAATTTGCCAGAGCCTTCCTACGCAGGATTTTCTTCTCATTCTTTGTATATCCTGAAGGATAAGCTCCAGTAGTGAGGTAGTCAAAAACGAAGCCATACAAATCGGCCATTTCAGCCAGAGGAAGACTTGCCACGTGGTAAGTGTGGAAGTTTGAGTCTCGTGAACAAGATTAAGGGGAAAAGGGAGGGGGGACATTATTCACTGGGGGGGACATTATTCACTAGTGAATACTGTCCGGGGGGACACTATTCACGGGGGGGACAGTATTCACTCCGACACCGGTTTTCCTGTAGACGGTCACATATGTATGCGGCAAAGTGGCAAAACCATAGACACTCATTTACATAATAATGCTGGCATCCTCTCCCATATGACAACTTATGATCAATAAACAGATCAAAGGAAATAATGTGGCTCAATAATAAGTGCATAATTATGTTTATACATTATGGTATTATTCTAGATAACACTGGATGGAATGCAGCTGCAACCGTATTTGGACCAATACTTAGACACATACTGTGTCACTGGCATGTCCACAGGTTGGAGATTATTTCTTATGGTATACTAGTAGCTATAATGTGTTTGCTATTGTTGCTGTAAAGGTCCTGGAAAAACCACATCCGTAGCTGCTCCCGTGAAAATCAGGTCAAGATTTATCAAACTCTGTGTATTTTGATTGACGAACACAGTCTGGACAACTTCAATAAATTGAGTGAACAATTTATTATTCAATGGAAGGAAGTTGAACCAAAATTTACGGAATATTATACGAAGAATTACCTGGTCAGTTGTCAGTTAGTCATCGTTACAAAAAATTCTGTAATTTACATTTTCACACACAAAACATTCACATGCACACACATGTACATATACACTCTAATTATGAATTCTTCATTAATGCCATAGTAACATGAGTGATACAATTATATATTTTATCTGCTCAATGTTACACTTTTTTTAAAACTGGTTCCTTAGAAAAGTGGGCCAAGTGCTACCGCCACTTTCCGCATGCAGACTGTGATACTAACATGTATCTGGAAAGGTAATAATTAATTATTTAAAGATAATTTGAATTTGTAACACTTCATGTAGTTTTCATAACTGAAGACAACGTATCTGAATGGGAAAGTTAACAGAAGAGTGGACTTTCTAGTTACCATTCTTTTGCGAATTGAAGAAGATGCATATTTCTCGTACCAACATAAAAGCCAACTTCCTATGAAGCGCATTACAGATAGCACTAGACATCAGCGTGGAATGGATATTCCTGCACATGAAGTACAGGTAACTATAAACCCTGTTGTAATATCCACCAACTGTACACATATTGTGTTTAGGCAAATGGTACTAGTTGGCATGTTCCAAGCACTTCTGGAAAGAAGCCTGACGGATATCTTGTACAACAAGTGCAAACATCCTGTAGTGACTGTAACGATGTATCTATGGAAGTGTGCAGCCATGCTGATTGCAAGCGCCTCTGCTATCACATGTACTCTTGTGATCAATATTGTTATGACTACAACAATGGTCACATATGTAAGCACAACCATAGAGTGCACTCCATTTGGCTACAATCCACTGACTTTGCTATAAATGACTGTGAACACAGTAGTGAATGTAATCCGGACATGCTTGAAATCGCTGAAATCGGTACAGATAGGCAGACAGGTAAAACAAAACTATTAAGACATAGCCTTCCTGATCGATTTTCACTTTCTACTATTAGTCAATATAAAGAAAGCAGGGAAGTGGGTGGGGGATGGAGGCAGAGGAAGAATTGGTAATGCATAAATATATGGTTAATCCATTACAACCACATCCAGACTCCAAAAATATCTCTCTCCCAACTCCATCCCGCACCCCCCCCAATCTTCATTTTTATACCAAATCAACATCTACTCAGTAGTTTGTTGCAATCTTAGTAGAGTACAGTGTGTAGGGGGATTTAAAGGTGGGTGTGGTCAATCATTAGTATCCTGGAACAGGGAGAATGGTGGGTGTGGTCAATGCAATATAGAACTGGGCAGTGTCCTGGAGCAGGGGAATGTATAGGTGGGTGTGGTCAATATGATGGGTGTTCTTAAGCAACCAGTAGCCATCTAGGTACAACTATAAAATAATGCATCAAATTAGTACAAATACAGAGTTTGTGGTAAAATTATGTAAGTCATTTGTTTAGCTCCAGTCCATAGTTGGAAGTGGTCATATATGGCGGGTAAACCAACCAACCATATAATATAATATGAAATTTTGCTCAGCATCTCATGAGAACTGAATTGTAACCATGTGTTGGGTTTACTTTGATAGAGCATTTTTGCAGTAATGTTTCTTTATAACTTATTGCTGATGAATGCTACTATTCAATAGTGGCTATTAATTCAAGAGTTGTTATTAATGATGACCAAATGGACTATAGAGTACATGAATTTACTCCTACATTTGGAATTCCTATAGTGGTCTAATGGAATCAGTAACATTTGTCTGCAGCTACTATTCAAGAGTGGCTGACGTTTTATTAAGCTCTCGAGTGGGAGGTTAAGTATTGAAGGCAACGTCTAACTGCAAGAATATGGTACTTGATAATGTATTTGGAACTGATTATATAATAATTAGGCGCTGTCACCGAGGGCACTACTGTGTTTAGGGTCCTGAAGTGCCAGGGTTGTGGCATCCCAAGTGAAACAAGGGCACTACTAATGACGCCAGAGACCCTAAACACAGTAGTTCCCAACGGACGCACAGTGTTTAAAATTTAGAAAATAGCAACGGTAGTCATTGCTAATACCCTGAGAGGCAGGGCACTACATGTAGTAGCCCTCTACCAGGGCACTACATAATATAGTGCCCTCATCTGGAGGCACTATGTGATTCAGAGCCCTGCTACGTAATACAAAAGCTGGAGCTATTTTTTAATAAATAATAAAAAAAAATGACAACCTATTCTGAACAACGTAAGCAGAATACTGCATATTTAGTTGTTATTTACGATCTTCACAAACATCTAAAATTGGAGTAGCAAAATGGTACAAAAAGCGCTTGACTCAAGTTTTTGTTGATGTTTTGTTGTTTGGGGTTCTCTTTGATGCATACTATAAGTCATCACACATTCTGACTGATAAAGTGGGAGCTGATATTCCTCCAGAGATACTCAACGGTAGTGGTGCTCTCTATTTCAAACTGGGAATGCTTGATCATGCCATGGTTAGATGTGTGTATGCGTGCGGGTTTGTGTGTATGTGGATATGGTGTTTTTCGCATGTTTTGCTTGGGGAAGATGTAGTTTAGTGTAGTGGACCTGGCACTAGTACTGCATATTGTGCGCTCTTATTAGTATTGTTATTGTTATTGTAACAACTCTCTGCAACTGCTTGAATTGAAGGAAAAAAACAACAACAAAACAATACACGTTATTTAATTTATTATTATTCAATTAAAACTTCTTGGGGGGGGGGGGGGGGAGGAAGCTAGAACCTTGAGGGGGAAATCCCAGTTCCCCCTCCTCCTCTGTATGAAACCTTTTTTTTTTTTTTTTCCCCATCTATCTCTTTCTTACTCTCCCTTCTTTCTCCCTTCTAGTTGGACTTTTCTTTGTGTGTACGTCTGTATGATATGCATAGTAGTCCGGTAATGCCGTCAAATGTCCACGGGCATATTACAAGGCCCTAACAATTCAAAAGTGTCCTATTCATGTTCAATTCACTCACATTAGCCTGATTCATATGTTTGTGACAGCATCTGGGAGGTGCGGGGGGGCGAAGCCTCCCGAGCATATTGGGGGATGTGGAGGGGGGAAAGCCCCCACAATTGGGCGTGTCGGTCATGTGACTATAACCACAACGGGCTAGGGCTACTTTTCAACCACAGGGAGGGGATTCCTAGCAGAGAAAGTTTTAAATTTCATAATTTTTTAATTTTGGCATGGACATCCCAAGGGACTTCTCTATGGTCCCATCCTAGTCCCATGGGACAATTGACGGCGTTACTGGACAACACTCACTATTTTTTTGCATTAGTAGATATTCATAGGTTGTTGTTGTTGTTTTTGTTTGTTTTGTTTTGTTGTTGTTAATTTTTACAGTATATTTTTCACACACTAGGTTATTTGCTATTGTGATGTCATTATTATTATTTAAAAAAAAATTATTTAGCTGATCATTATTCTGTGCAAACATAGCAACAATATATTAGCATGAGCCTAAGTCAGAGTGTGAGTCTGGCACACATAAAAAAGCAGCTGCTGTGGTTTACTGGTTAACCTCTGTGGTTTTGTTTGGGTAGCTAGCACATGTTGAATTACAACATGTGATGGGGACACATTGTTGTCACACCTCTTGCATGGGGGTAGACTAAAATAGTACTTCAGCAGTGGTTTAGTTTGTTTCATGTACACATGCCTTTAGGTCTCTTTTCATAAGTACTTGAGGACACCCTTAGAAGGTTTCCCTCCCCCAAAATACCTGACTTGGCTACATATCATAGCTTTACATTTACCGGCATAAAATTGTAGCTTACTAAGCAGGGTAAACAAGGGGGGGGGGGGGGGGGGGGGGGGGGGGGGGCTAATTCTGGTGATGTGTGATGTTTGCTATATTCTCTTTAATTGTGTGTGTGTGTCAGGTGTATACTTTTTTTATGGAATTAGTAAGCATGAGCCTAAGTGAGTCTGCTGGCCACACATAAAAGCAGCTACTGTGGTTTATCAGTTGGCTTGGTTAACCTATGTGGTTTTGTTTTTGTGCTTGTTGTGTTTTGAATTACAAGCATGTGTATGAGAGGACACAGGTTGTTTCACACTAAAATAGATTTCCTTCATAATCCAAGTCTGTATTAACCCTCAGTGTGGCTACACACTGAGGGTTATAGTTGTCCATGGGTCTGTCTGTCTGTCTGCCAACAACACTTCTCCGAAATGGGAGCCATTTGGCATCAAACTGCTCCAATACACAAAGCAAGTCCCGTTAAGCTTCCCCCTAAAGAATGAAATGCGTAATGGTATAATAATTTAATATAATTTTCCCCCCCTCCCCCTTATCCCTGAAATGTTGGCTCACATACACACTATCACTTGAGGACCTTGGAGAGATTGATTCTAGAAATAGTCAATATGTATTCTAGTTTAATGTTTTTCTGGATTGTTT